>Ga0302324_100006585_pt1 | contig 24978 bp, 26 predicted proteins | sample Palsa_T0_1_FD_201949 | JGI IMG/M metagenome (GOLD analysis project Ga0302324, IMG submission 201949) | Peat permafrost microbial communities from Stordalen Mire near Abisko, Sweden - Palsa_T0_1 | ecosystem: Environmental > Terrestrial > Soil > Palsa > Peat permafrost | place: Sweden: Abisko... | reverse complement strand
GATGGCGGCTCGTACGATAACGTACGCCCAGCCGCGACGGCAAAAGCCGGCGGCGGTTCGAACTTTGACGAACAACTAGACGACGAAATCCCGTTCTGACATGGAGCCGGGTGCCGAGCAAAAAATGTTCACGATGCTCGACGTGATCGCGAATCAGGTCGGCGAAGTAAGTCGAGAACTTGGCAGCTTTCGCACGGAGATGTACGGCTTTCGCACGGAGATGTACAACTTTCGCACGGAGATGTACGACTTTCGCGCGGAGATGTACGACTTTCGCGCGGAGACGAGCGCGAATTTCAATCGGCTCGAGCGCCGTCTCGATAACCACGAAGCGCGAATCGAGAATATCGAGCAACGCGCATAACGAGCATCGAGGCTACGTGGTCGAACGGGATAGTTTCGTTTAGTTGCAGCGGCGCCGGGTGAGAACACGCTGTTCTCAGTACGGCCGAACGCATACTCCACTTGAGGCTGACTCCGACGCAGAAAACCCGACTAACCGAGAGCACGAAAAACGACCGGAATCCTCCGGCAGTGGGGTAGATATGCCATGACCGACGTTCGGGGAGAGCTTCCGCTCTATCGTCTCTACGTGATGCGGGTGGCGTATTTGCTGATCGGACTGGGGCAAGGAGCGAAAACCTGGCCGGCGATCCTTCATCGCGCGTCGCCCTGGGATTTCTGGCACGGCGTCGGCATGAGCTTCTTCGGCGCGTTGACGCTGCTTTGTTTACTCGGCGTGCGATATCCGGTCCGAATGATACCGCTGTTGATTTTCGAATTTGTCTGGAAAACGATCTGGGTACTCGCGGCCTGGCTTCCGCCGTCTCTCGGCCATACGCTTGATCCCGATATTGGTGACTCGTTCTTCTCGATTTTCCCGGGCGTCGTGATCGTGCCGCTCATGCTGCCGTGGGGCTACATTTGGAAGCACTACGTGCTCGCGCCGGCCGATCGGTGGAGATGACCGAGCGCTGCTACGGAAACTGTGGCTTTCGGATCGGCACCAAATCTGTTCGGCCCACGCGTCCCATCAGTGCAAAACCAAACGAACAGAACAAGTGCGCCCAGTAGCGGTACGGACCCAAAGAGATACCACCAGCCCGTTCGGTTAACGTCGTGAAGTCTGCGAACGCTTACCGCCACATGTGGCAATAATGTTCCAAAAACAACGATCGAGTATAAGATAATCCCCAAAGCGGGAATCGCAAGCATCGCAAGATAGCTAACGACGCCCGCAAGCAAGATCGCAATTGAGTGGAAGAGTGTGAAATACCAATACTCTGAGCGCCGTGCGCGGCCACCAAACGACGCGTATCGAGCCAATGACATTTTGACCGCTTCCGATAGGGTCATAGATCGCCACCTAGTTCCGGCTAACATCGACCTCGGAATTCTCTACCTATTTCCAGAGCCTTTTTCAGGCTACACGTCACGGAATATTATTGCCGGCGGCGGAATAAGTTTCAGCCGGAATTTCCCCGCTAGCGGGGCAGGACCGGGACGTCGCCGACGCAGCGCGAAGGGACGGGCCGAGAACACACATTGCAACGACAGGAGAGCATCGAATATGTCAGTGAAGGTCGGGGACCAATTGCCGGATGGCGAGCTGAAGGAGACCACGGAGTTCGACTCGGCCACGCAGTGCGCCATGGCACCGAAAGACGTCAAGGTCGATGATGCCGTGCGGGGCAAGAAGATCGCGATCTTCGGTGTTCCAGGCGCGTATACGCCAACGTGTTCGGCGAAGCACGTTCCCGGCTATGTGCAGCACTTCGATGCTCTAAAGAAGGGCGGCGTCGACGAAGTTTGGTGCGTGGCCACGAACGACGCGTTCGTGATGGCGCATTGGGGCCGCGAGCAAAAAGCTCTCGGTAAAATCCGCTTTCTCGCCGATGGGACGTCCGAATGGTCGAAGACGCTTGGGCTCGAGCAAGGCGGCCCGGGAATGGGGACGCGGACCAAGCGTTTTTCCATGCTGGTCGATAACGGCCGCATCGTGCAGTTGAACGTCGAAGAGCCCGGCAAGTTCGAAGTGTCCGATGCCCAGACGCTACTCAAACAGCTAGCGTAACTCGATGCGTCCACCCGGTGTAAAATACTTCCGGTGATGGAAACGCCGGATTACCGCGACCGCGGCATTCTCTGGTTGCGGTGCGGCGATAGCGCACTCGATGCGATCGCGGCAAAAGGTCAGCCGGTGTTTCTGTTCGTTGGCACCGCGGACTCGGCGGCGACGCCGGCACTACGGTCGCTCCTCAAGGCCATGCCGCAGAATGAACGGCTGCGCGATCTGCTGCACGAGCATTTTTCGACGTTGTTCATCGAAGCGGGCGCCGACGTGCCGGACGATTTCGAGCATCTGCGCGCCTATCAGGTTGCGGTACTCTCGCCGGTCGGCCTCACGCCGATCGTAACGATCGATCCCACGCTGGGCACTGTGGATGAGGTCGTCGACCGCATTGTCGAAGTTCTTGAGCAACTCTGCGGGATTTGGCCCTAAGCACCTCTCGCCGGCGCGAGCGATCGCCGCGAACATCACGAGCGAAGTTAGCGCGCAGAGCCACGCGAAGCAATCGCCGATGCGATTGTAGATCGTTGGCCCGGGGCCGGGCGACACCGATGCGATCAAGAGTGCTGGGCCACCGGGGTTGGACATGGCGCGGGCAATGAGCCGCCCCTGCGCGTCGCTGACCGTCATCACGCCCTGCCGAGCACTTCGCACGACCGCGAAGCCGTTCTCAACGCCGCGGAAAATGGCCAGGGCGGCGTGGGTATCGGAGTCACGAACGAAATCCCAGGCGGGGACGAACGCGATCGTCGTGCTTCCGGCATGCGCGTCGTGACGTACCGTCGCCGGAAAATCGAGGTCCTTGCAGATGGCGACGCTCTCCCCATTACCGAGCGTGCCCGCCTCGTGACCGGGAACGAGCGGTTCGAGACCGGCAATGAGATGCTGTTTTGCGTAGCGATCGCGTGCACTGTTGGGACGGAACGTCAATGCCACATTTTGGGCTTGTGCAGCATCTTCTTCGAATCCCACGACGATCGTGACGGCAAGTTGGTGGAATGGTTCCACGACGGCGTTCCATGCCGGGCTCCAAACGGCGATCTTCTCCGGCAGCACGATCGTCGACGCGCCTGCACGTGCGAGCCCGGATGGCGATTTTCGTCAAGCCGGCGAAAGCTCTGGACAACCGCTTCTCAATCGGCGTAAGCTCTGCACATCTGTTTCCTAAGGAGGCTGCATGGCTTCAATCACCGGCTTTGGCGGTGTGTTTGTCCGAGCGAAAGATCCAGAAGCTCTGTATAGTTGGTACGAGCGGCATCTCGGTCTAACGAGAGCGGATGGTTCTTTCGCGTTTCCTGCCCCGACGCAACGCGCTCAGGTTGTCTTTGCCGTCTTCGGGCAAGATGATGAATACTTTCCTCCGGCACAGAAAGCGATGATCAACTTGCAAGTGGATGACCTCGATGGAGTGCTGGACCGTTTGATAGCCGAAGGTGTCACGGTCGACCCTAATCGCGAGAGCTACGATTTTGGACGCTTCGGCTGGTGCGCAGACCCAGAAGGAAATCGTGTCGAACTTTGGCAGCCCGCCGCATCTGATTAATACCGAGCTGGAGCGCCGTCTCGATAATCACGAACGCGAATCGAAAACGTTGAACAGCGCGTGACGCACATCGAAGCATCACAACGCGATATGCTCATCAAGACGAAACCTTCGTTTTTCGATCTGTCGTAAGGACGATTTCTCCCTTGCGTATGAGGGTTTGAAGAAAATCTGAAGCGTCGACGAGTTGTCCGATTGCGAACGTTCCCGCTTTTTGGTGTGATCTTTCGCAAATGCGTTCGACGGCTTCGACGACGATTGGAGCCGTGACGGCGTAAATATCTCGTCCTTGCGCCCAGGCACGGCGTTCTTCGTCGCCGCTGCGGACAGTGGCTTCGATAAGAAAGCGTTGGTTTGAGCGCCCATGTTCGTCCGCCGCGACCGGTCCCGGAGTCGCGGGATCGCGAAGGTCGCGTAGCGGAGCCTGATTCATGTAGTTGCGAATCTCGCGCACGCGTAAGTGCCGAGCAATCAGGATCGTTTCAGTGAACGGCAGTTCGATGACATCTTGCGCTCCGAACGGTTCGGGAAAAGTCCATGGCAACGCTGCAGACGGCTGTATGTGTTCGAGCTTTCCGCCGGACAGAACCAGTCGCGGCGCGGTGTTGCGCTGCCCCGTAGACCGAGTACCGCGTGTCGGCCACCAACTGTCCAGCGCAATAGCAAGATCAATTCCATCCGCCTGAGCCCAGCCGCTTATCGCGTCGGTCGCCAGCAGATCGCCGAGACCGCCGAAAAACCCGGTGGCGGGAACGACGCAGACGCCTCGTATGGCAAACCGGACAAAGCGCGACCCTGGGGCGGACGCCCGTGCCTCGGTCGAGGTGAGGGAGCGCATCCTGCGAACGGCGTCGGAGCTGTTCTATCGTGAGGGCGCGCACGCCGTGGGCGTCGATCTCGTCGTCGAACGGGCGGGCGTTGCCAAGACAAGCCTGTACCGGCACTTCGGAACCAAGGACGATCTCATTGCGGCGTTTCTCGAGCGCGAGGACGAGCAGTTCTGGCGGCAATGGGATAACGTCGCGCAGCATCATTGCTCCGACGCGCAGGCTGAACTGGACGCGCACATGCAATGGATCGGAGAACGCGTCGGCCGAAAAAACTATCGCGGCTGTCCACAGTTGAATATGGCTGCGGAGTTCCCGGAGGCGGAACACCCGGCGCGTGTTGTCGCGGTTTCTCACCTACAAGAACTGCGCCGCCGTTTCAAAGGCATTGCGGACCGGTTAGAGGTGCGCCGACCGGACGACCTCGCCGCCCAATTGCTGCTGCTGGTAAATGGCGCTTTCGTCAGCTCGCACGTACTCACCGTAGACGAAGCCGTGCCGGTTTTGCTCGCAGCTTCGCGCGCACTCGTTGCCGCCGCATCTTCGCATTAACACAACCGTATTTCGAGTTGGTAGAATTCACGCGGAACGACGAGTTACGGCGAAATTCGCCGAGACATTTCTGTCGATCATCGAACGCCCTTTCCTGTTTCAGCCTGTTACCTAACCTTTAGGCAAGTTCAGGAACAGAGCTTCTGTCTATTACAACTTGGCGCTTGAGTTGTCGATGGCGCTGAACGTCAAGAAGTAGATGATCATCACCCAGTAAATTAGATACGACACGATCGGAAAGAAGAACGCGAAGATGAGGCCGACGACGCGAATGTAGAGCGAGAATCGGATACGGCGATACGTCAGACGCGCAGATTCGGGCGGCCCCTCCACCTTGTACGCGCCGCTTTTGATGAGATGATGCACCATGAAGAAACCGAGGAGCGCGCCGATCAACAGCACGATGGAGTACAAAACCGCGGCCGCCGGGAGCGTCGGATATGTTCCCGCTACGTTCGTTGCGTACGGCATGAAGGCAGACACAACGAGGAACGCCGCGTTTAACATGATCGTCGTATGGTCGAGGACGCGCACCTCGTGGAACATCGCGCTGTGCAGACGCCAGTAGTTCAACATGATGAAAAAACTCAAGAGAAAAGCCAGCAGCTTCGGCCACTGGGACGCCAGCGCGTTCACGAGCGCCCCGTTGTTCGCATCGCCAAGCACCGGTACAGCGAAGTTCAAAACAAGTAGCGTCGCCGAAATAGCGAAGATTCCGTCCGCGAACTGCTCGAGCCGGTTGGGCGTCATTGGGGGCGTCTACGGGGAGGGATCGAGGCAATCCCTCCGATGGCGGTAAGGTGGGCGTTTCGCGTCGAAAATAGGCGGCGTGCCGAAAGTATTCAGCCGGGCGACGCTTGAGAAGTTCGAGGCTGCATCAGCGTCAATTCCGCTTCGTCAGATCGATCGGGCGTTTGAAGCCGCGAATATTCGGCTGGCCGCAGATCCCGGTGGACCGGACGGCGCACGCCGAGTGCAATTCCGCCGTTATGTGGCCGGCGTTGATCAGAATGATCCGTTACAGCAGGATCGCCTTAGCGATGTGCTCGGGGCACTGATTGAGGAAGTGGCTGACTCGAAGAAAGATTTCCTTGTGAAGGCCGCGGAGGGTGACGGTTTCCTATTCGCGGATGGTGCTTTTCGGCAGGCGCCGACTGCCCCAAGTTCGTTTGCGGTAACGCGTATCGAAGACTTGGCGTCCATCGATGACCGTGGCAGGCGGCTGCGTCTGCTTGCAAATGAAAGTCCGGCGGAAGCAATCAGTGGAGCGCGGACGCTCGTTGAATCTGTTTGCCAAACCGTCTTACTTCCGGCGGGGACCGGCGATGCGAAAAAGAGCATCACCCTCGTCAATAAATGCTTACAACAGTTACGCGCCGTCGTTGCTACGCTCGGTGAGCTGCAAACCGTTTCACCCCGTCATGCTCGACTCGCCGTCGGCGCCGCCGTCTCGTTCGCCACGTTCGTCGCAGAAACGTACGTGGAGCAGGCAATCCCAAACCGGTCTTGACGAAGGCAGTCGAATTGTCTTAGCATTCTCATGCTGCTGTAAGCATCAGCGATGCACAGGAGCTTGTCGCCCGAAAATCTGGGTTTGAGAGTTGGCCGGCGCTGACCAAGGGAGCCAGCAGCATGAAAAAATCATCAGCTTCCACTGTCGGTACCTCCGTCATCCTCGCGTCGGAGCCGCATGTCTTTGTTTCGGATATCGGAAGTGCGATCGCATTTTACGCCGGTAAACTTGGCTTTGACGTCGTGTTCTCGTATGGCGAACCGCCCTTCTTCGCTCAGGTCGCTCGCGATGAGGGGCGCCTAAACCTGCGATGGATCAGCGGGCCGGTGTTTGACAGCGGATTTCGTTCCAGCGAACCTGATGTCGTTTTGGTAACGTTTACGCTCGACGACGCCAAGCCGCTGTTCCTTGAGTTTCAAAAGGCCGGAGTTATTTTCCACCAGACGTTGAGAACGGAGCCGTGGGGCGCGCGCACGTTCATCGTGCAAGATCCGGATGGAAACCTCATCGCATTCGCGGGAGACTAGTTACACGATTGCTAACCGCGGACGGCTCTATGGCAGTGGGACGTGGTCGATGGCGTCGAGCAGCCCGTTCGATGCAACGATATCGGTGGCGACGACGCGCGCGCCGCCGACGGTGAGATCGTTATTGGCGTCGGTCTTGGCGACGAGGCTGCCGCCGCCCAGTGTCGGGAAGGTGCCGCCGACGACATCGCGCTCGGGTGCATGGATTCTGAGGCGCGCCGGTATGATGAAGCTTTCCAACCAGGTCCGCAGCTTGACCGGATCGCTCAGCAGCGCGTCGCGCCGATCTTGCGACAGCTTTGCGAAGTACTCGTCGGTGGGTGCGAACACGGTGAATTCACCCGGGCCTGACAACGTGCCGGCGAGTCCGGCAGTCTTGACCGCGCTGACGAACACGGTCAGATTCTTGCGGCCGGCGGCGATATCGAGCAAGTTGGCCGGATCAGCGAGCGCGGGCGCGGTAGTCATGAGCGCGGCGAGGCTAATTGCGATCAAGCGGCCGACCGCAGTAGGGATAAGACGCATGGGACGTTTCCTCCGAAATATGCTAAACTGATTATGCCTAATACTATCCTGGAAGGACGACATAGGTCAAGTGGATTTTGGATATTTCTGTAAAGGAGCATATTTGGCGGCCGACTTCGTCAACACGAAGGGCTGGATCGGCGGCAGCGAGCGCTTGGGTGGAACCGACGAGGTACGTGCTTTTCTCGTGGCCCACGGCGAAGATAAGCGCGTGACCAAGGCCGACATTCCGAAGCTCCATACCCTGCGCGATCGCGTGCGGGCCGTCTTCACTGCGGCGAACGACGGTCTCGCTCGCCGACAGATCAACGCCCTTCTGGCGGACTTTCCCACGCGGCCGCGGCTCGCAAACGACGGCGAGCATGACGTGACGTTTGAGCCCGGCGGCAACGACGCAGTATCGTGGATCGGCGCAAACGCAGCCCTCGGCCTGGCATTCTTTGTGGCCGAGCATGGCACGACGCGGCTCGGCATCTGCGGTGCTTCCGATTGCGACGATGCCTACGTGGATGGATCGAAGAACAGCACCAAGCACTGCTGCTCGCCGAAATGCACGCGGCTCGAAAACGTGCGGGCATTCCGCGCGCGCCAACACGCGAAGCGCGCGGGCAGCAATAATCTTCAGTAAGCGCCGGCATTAAATTCTCATAATATAGACGCTGAGACGGCATGGTGACGCAAGAGAAGAGATGCGGTCCGCAATAGTCTCGCGCCATGATTAATTCCGATGCCACCCTCGAGTTGAGTCGACGCAAGCTGCTCGCGGCCGCGGGGATGACGGTTGCGGCATCACTTATTGGCAGCGCAGTAGCCGAGGCCGCGCCCGTGGTCGACCGGTCGTACGATTTACCTAGCGCTGCGCCCGTGCATGGACTGCATCTTCAATTCGGCGCGGATGCTTCTTCGGAGATCGTCGTGTCCTGGCACACGCTGCGAACCGTTCGCCGGCCGCGTGTCGCGCTCGGGCATCTCGACGGCAAGCTCGAGCGCAACGCCGTTGCCCAAGAGAGCAGCTACACCGATGCGAAGTCCGGTCAAGTTGTCTACGCGTATCATGCAAAAATTACCGGGTTGCAGCCGGGCTCTGCGTATATGTATGCCGCGATGCACGACGGAGCGGAGCCGGAGTTTGGGACATTTCGCACCGCACCGCGTGGCCGAATGCGCTTCACGTTCACGAGCTTCGGCGATCAAGGCACGCCCACGCTCGGCAAAAAATATGTGCCGCCGGCGGGCGTCACGATTGCGAATCCACCATACGTCAACGATAATCTCGGCGCACCGGCCGCAGGCGACACGACGCTCGGCGTGGAGCGGCTGAGCCCGCTCTTTCATCTCTTCAACGGCGACCTGTGCTATGCGAACCTCGCTGAAGACCGCGTGCGCACGTGGTGGGATTTCTGGGCGAACAACAGCCGCAGCGCGCGCAACCGTCCGTGGATGCCGTCGCCCGGAAATCACGAGAACGAGCTTGGCAACGGGCCGATCGGCTATAGCGCGTATCAAACGTACTTCTCGCTGCCGGCGACTGCCGGGCAGACGGCCGTCACGCGCGGCCTGTGGTATTCGTTCACTGTCGGCTCGATGCGCATTATCAGTATTGCAAACGACGACGTGACGTATCAGGATGGCGGTAATTCCTACGTGCGCGGGTATTCGGGCGGCGCGCAAAAGGCGTGGCTGGAACGAGAACTTGCCGCAGCGCGCCGCGATCGAAATGTTGACTGGGTCGTGATCTGCATGCATCAGGTCGCGATCTCTTGCGCCGACAAGTTCAACGGCGCCGACCTCGGGATTCGCCAAGAGTGGCTGCCGCTGTTCGACAAGTACGGTGTCGATCTCGTGGTGTGCGGTCACGAGCATCATTACGAACGGTCGCATCCGATTCGCGGCCGGCAGACGAACGCCACGCTCACGCCGATTCCCGCGGCGACTGCGGTCGACGTGATCGACACGACCAAAGGCACCGTCCACATGGTCATCGGCGGCGGCGGCACCTCCGCTCCGTCGAATCAGCTCTTTTTCGATCCGCCGGGATGCCGCGTCATTACCGCTGTCGGCGCGCCCGATGCGACCACCGGAAAGCGTCTGCCGATTTACATAAAAGAGGACGCGCCGTGGTCGGCTGTGCGCAACGCTGCGCACTCATACGGCTTCGCTTCATTCGCACTCGATCCAGGAACGCGCCCGGGCGGCTACACCACGATCACCGTGACGTATTACGACGTCGTCGGAAACGATGGGTTGACGCCGTTCGAAACGTTTACGCTGCGCCGCCCGCGCCGCGATTAGCACGTAGCGGTTCCTTACGCGCGTCCCTCGTTTGTGAAGTCGGAGCCGTGTTGGGCGGCGGTTCCTTCGTTTGTCGCGGATCGTGAGCCAATGCGATCATTGGGAGAAAAAGAGAACGCAAAGAGACCCGCAGGAATAACGCGACGCACACCTACAAGCATGCGGGAGTTCGCCCGCAATCTGCCGAGCCAAACGCGACACCCGGCGCGGGTCGCAGCGGCGCTCGCCCTTGCCGCTGAACACGACGGCAATGCGGAAGAGGCGGCGAGCTGGCGTCGATTCGGTCAACGCGCGCTCGAAGAGCGGTTGGCGCTGTTCAACGACCCGGCCGACCGCGCGGCCTACCTCGCAAAACCATTCGTCGACGCGCTGCGCGCATCGGCGCCGGGATAACGCAGCGCCGCCGACGTTCGAGATGGTAAAGGCCCTTAGCGTCGTCTCGCTACAACGCCGTCGGAAGTCGTGGTCAGCACTTTCGCTACTCGATGGGTGTCGGTGACTTTCGCGATTTTTGAAAGCAAGAGTTTGACTTGAATGGGTTTTGAGATGTAGTCGTTCATTCCGGCAGCGAGATACTGCTGTTTGACCCCGGCCATTGCATGGGCCGTCATCGCAATGATGGGAATACTGCACTTCGGTTCGGGCAAAGCGCGGATCTGACGTGTCGCTTGAATGCCGTCGAGATCCGGCATTTCTACGTCCATGAGAATAACGTCGAAGTCCGAACGGCGCACGGCGTCGACGGCAGCATGGCCGTTGCCGGCCAGTTCAACATTGCTGTAGCCGGCTTTTTTCAGAACCACCGTTGCAAATTGCTGGTTTACTCTATTATCTTCGGCCAGAAGAATGCGAAGAGGCCGTTGAGTCGGCGCTTGGCTTGGGAGCGTAGCTCCCGCGCTACGCACTGCCGGTACGTGCGAGTGATCCGATCGCGTACTGTAGATATTGACCAACGTGTCGAAGAGATCTTGGTGACGAACGGGCTTCTCAAGGATCGCCTCTAAGTGCAAGTCAGCATCATTTTGGACGCTTCCTCGGCCGGCGGAGGAAACGATCACGATTTTCGTGTCGGCGATATGGGCGTTCTGACGGATTCTCCTTGCAAGTGCGTCTCCGGCAAGTCCCGGCATCATCTGATCGAGAAATGCAAGGTCGTAGGGTTTACCGTTGTGCCAGGCACGCTCAAGTTCTGCCATCGCTGCGAAGCCGTCGGCAGCGGTAGAGACGGTCATGCCGAACGCCCGTAAATTACGGCCCATGATCGTCAAGTTCATCGCGATATCGTCGACGAGTAGAACCCGCAGTGCTTTGAAATGCGCAGGAAGCGTTTCGCGGTCGAGAACGTGAGCGGTTGATCTTGGGAACGGGATTTCAAACCAGAAGATTGACCCCGCCCCACTACTGCTGGTGACACCGATTTCGCCGTGCATGAGTTCGACCAATTGCTTGCAGATCGCAAGACCGAGTCCGGTGCCGCCGAACCGTCGCGTCATTGAACTATCGCCTTGGCTGAATTTCTGGAAAAGCCGCTCGCGCACGCTTTCGGCCATGCCCATGCCGGTGTCGGCGACTTCGAAGCGCAGCGGCACCACGTGTTCGTCCCCACTCGGCAGATTACCAATTTTCACCGCGACCTGGACCGACACGCCGCCCTCTTCGGTGAATTTGATGGCGTTGTTGAGTAAGTTGAGCAAGATTTGGCGTAGCCGCGTTGGATCGCCGCGATAGGCACCGCGGGCCGCAGGTTCGATAAACGTTATTAAGTCGATCTTTTTTTGACGCGCCTTGGGAGCCATGAGCGCGGCCGCGCTTTCTACCATTGCGCTCAGGTCGAAGTCGACGGCTTCGATGTCGAACTTGCCCGCTTCCAGTTTCGAGATGTCGAGGATGTCGTTCACGACGGTCAACAGCGATTCGCCCGATTCCGCTACCACCTCGGCAAAGTTGCGTTGCTCAAGAGTCAACTCCGTTTCGAGAAGCAACTGCGTCATACCGAGAATCCCGTTCATAGGAGTACGGATTTCATGGCTCATGTTGGCCAAGAACTCGGATTTAGCGCGGGTACCCGCTTCGGCTTCTTCCTTTGCAATGCGCAGAACGGAGTTAGCCGCTTTGAAGTGAGTCACTGCATGTGCAAGTCGGGCGATTTCATCTTTCTGCATCGGTGCCGACGGCGTCTCGGCCGAATCACGTCCAGCGAGTTCGCCCAATTCTTTTGTCATCGATAGTAGAGGGGAAATGACCGTTCGCACGAGCACGATGGACACGGCTATCGCCGTAATAAAAGCGAGTAATACTGCGGTGACAATGACGTATGTCGCGCGAATTCCGGTTTCCGTTTCCTGCCGGGTGGCATCTTTGGCTTGGCTACGATTCACCGCTATGTCCCGGTCAATGAGCTCATTTATGCGGGTAAAGCGCTCAAGTTGAACGCCCATAAAGAGCGCTCGGGCTTCACGGTCGCGATGGTTACGCGATAGCGCCAAGTATCGATCGCCGGATTGAAAGAATAACGGAATGCCTGTTTCGAGGGACGCTAGGATGTCTCGCTCCTCGGGACTATCGACTGAATTCCGAAGCTCTTTGAGGTCGGCTTTGATTGCCGTTTGCGCTTCAGAAAAGCGACGCTCAGCGTTTCGCTTCAGGTCCGGATCGGCCGTCATCAGATATTCGGCCCCGTCCACTCGCATGTCGGCGATCTCGCTGTGGAGCCGGCCGCCGGCCGCAACTCCGGGAAGCACGTTTGTATTCGAGTAGCGGTTAAGCCCCGTCAGAATGGAGAGTTGCCAAAGCGAGAACGCACCTAACGCGGCTATCAGCACGAGCATGATGGCAAACGACGCGAGAAACTTTGTTCTGACGGTGAGGAATTTCAAGGGCATAGCTCCTTGAGTCCGTTTGCCCGCTGTTTGAGCAAGCCAACCTGAAAGCAGAGGCCGGAGGGCTACTTGGAACCCGGCTGTAAACCATCGGATGGTTCGTTGCCGGGTAAGCAAGCTTGACTGGGTCATAGGAGAGGTGTCGATCGTGATCCGGCTTCTGCCACGGTTGTTCCCGATGGTGTTTGTGCTCGCGCTCGTTGTCTATGCAACGCCGTTTCGCGTGCTGGCCGAGGATGCAAAAGGATTCGTAACGACGAGCAGCCTGCCCGCGGCGCCGCGAATCCACGTTTTCTCATGTCAGGTGATGTCCGGACCCTTGATGCCGCGCAAGGACGACGTTGGACTTGCTGTGCGCTTTCGCAACGACACGGCCGACGCGCTCAACTCGATCGTTTGGCGCGCGAAATATGGAAACGGCACGGTTGATTTTGTCGATGACGGCATGTTCTCGCATGACATCCGCATTGATAACTTCGTACTCGCGGAGCAAGGGTCGTCGCACCTGAATTGGGTCGGCGTTGCCGCCGACGTGTTGCTGCTTACGGGCCATCCTGCAGGGGCGGGGTCTTTGACGAAATCGAATCTCGCTCTCCCGGAGTACATGAGTACTGCCGACCCGGAGAATTGCTCGGTCGCCCGAGCCACGTTCAATAGTGGCGAGACGTGGGTGAATCCGGAACTGGTGCAGCAGTCGGCCATGTTAACCGCGCCGACGCCGCTTCCCGCTCGAATTGTCACGCCGAATATGACGCAAACGGACTCGCTTGAACCAATGCAGTTTTCACATTGTACGCTGATGGTGCAGGTCAAGTCAGAGTTGGAAGTGGTTTTTCGCAATGCCTCAACACAGGTGGCCGATCGGTTTGTGATTCGTGCTAGCTACGGGAAAAGCGGAATCGACTTTGTCGATGAGGGGACATTCGCTCCGGGCGCGCTAGTCAAACATCTGCTCAAGAAACCGCTTTCGGACGAACTGGAGGACCAGGCATACACGTCGCTTGACGACCCACGCGATTGCGTAGCCGTGAGCGCGCACTTCGCGGATGGTTCAACCTGGCAGAATCCGTCGGTCAGCGCAACACCCGGTCCGCTGCCGACGGCCGTTCCGGATGCCATAATATTGACGTCTACTCACCTCCACTGGGCACACCGCCACGGCTTTGCAACGCCGGTGCCGACGCCGAGTGAAGCTCCGGCCGCTCCGCGATAGGCCGATCAGTTCAGGGGCGAAGGGCTGAGGCGCTCGCTGCGCGACGCTCGCGACAGAACTGCAAACGGCCCCGCATAATAGAACGACCCCTCTGTTGCGTAGGCTTGTGCCCAGACAAGTATGCCTTCGCGGCCGTTGCCCTTGAAGTCGGCGCGCGCAAATGCAGAAACGCTAAGCAGCTCGCCATGGCACGTCACCTTCAGCAACACCTCCGTTGCCGCAATGGTGCATTTATTGCTGCGCGCGAATTCTCGCACGGTCTGCGAACGCATTCGAGTATTGTCGCTTTGCGTAAACGCAAAGAGCCCCGGCAAAATCGCAGCGGAGATGATGTCTACGTCGCGCAGCCCAACGTGCGGACGATCGATGAAACTTTGCCGCGGCCGCTGCGCTTTTTGCGTGGCCCGAAGCACGCCGCAGACCTCAACAAGATAGCTCGCCATCTTGTTGTCGAAGTTATTCTCGGGTTTGAAGCCTTGCGCTGTAGCCGAAAAATATTGCCGGCAATTCGCGATCTCACGAGCGGGCTGATTGCGCTTCACGAAATGCACGCCCGAGATCGTGCTGGCGACATAGCGACCCGCATCGTAGAAACCGAACCGTACCGGCGCATTCACGAGTCGGCGCGCATCCGACTTCGTCAGGTTTTGAATTGGCGGACCGTCGAAAGAGCGGAGTGGTTGAAGCAGGTTAACCGTAAACTCGGGTCCGCCCGCCGCTTGCGCGGCGCCCGTCATCAAGCCGAGGATCACCAGTACGCCGGCGAATAATTTCATGCCGTGCTATTTTTGAACGGCGCTCTTCAACCTCGTATTGATACCGGGTAACCCGCATGTAGAAGCCGCACGATCGACGGGGGTGTGAGTACTTCTGCCTCGCCGATCTTCGGCTGCGGGCGCCGCTCCGTATAGCCGGCATCACTCCACGCTCGTAATTCACCGCGCCAGACAACCCACGCGGTCTTGTCGAGCGCGACGTACGTTCCATCGGGCAGCGTGTTAAATGCGGCGGAATAGGTGCGTTTGCGACGGCCGTCAAGGCGCTCCGCGTGAAGTACACGGTCCATTGAATCCGCATTCGCGGGCGCGCCGTGACACGTTTCCCATAGCGTGCGAAAGCGTTGGTAGTCGGCGTAGCGGCATTCGCCGCACGGACGATGCCCCGCCGCCAGCGCCGTCGCTTCGTCGAGGAAGAATAGCTCGGTCCACCGGCGCGGCTGCATGATCTTGCGGTGACGCCCACGGAACTCCGTGCGACATGCGATCCAGCGCCGGATCTGCCACGGGCGAACGATCGTGCGTGCGTCGTTGTGCAACACGCCGCGGTTGCCCATCAACAGGCCGCGCCCGGCGACCGCCACGAGTTCGCCGTACGGCGTAACCCGATTCTGCAGTGGCATTGGCGGAAGCGTTGGCCCCTGCTCGGAACCGGACCTGGCAAGGCTTGCGTACGAGGCAAGGCGGGGTGCGCCCCGCCGCGCGGGTCGCGCTTACAGACGGGTATCAGCTAATGTCGACGACGGCAATAGTACGGAGAGCCTCTCTGGATTCGCGTAGACGGAGAAGATCACTGGGATCGGTGGTGAAGATCTCGCTTATGCGGTGAAATGCTGCTGTCGCGACAAGGATCGCGTCCATGCTGTTCTCGCCGCCGGTTATTCCAAGAAGCTCTCCGCCTAATTTCGCCTCCGCGTCTGTGATGAACAGGACTTCGGGCTGCCATTGATTGATGAGCTGCGCTTCGCGCGCTGTTATTTTGCCGCCTCGATAGAATTCCGTAAATGTGTGCGCAGCGATGAAGAAGGTTGCTTTGCCCGCAGCAAGTTTCATTGCTGCCATCGCGACGCGACCGCCGTGAGCGACCGAGATGAACACGCCTGCATCTAGCAGTATGCGCGACTTGGAAATCGTCGGCACGCAGCTATCGCCGAGTTTTCGTCGTTGCACCCACGCGACGCCGTGCGGCTTCGCGAAGATCCGCTGCGCGTAGTTCGCCATGCTCTGCCTCGAAGGCGGCGACGGACTGAGCGATCCCCTGCGCCTGGAGAGCCATCACAAGCGCGTCGTTTAAGAACGACGAATACTGCCGTGCACCGACCGAGCTTAAAATCGCATCGTGCAAGTCTCGTCGTACGGTGACGGATCGTTTAACCGCGTTACCGGTGCTCGCGGCTTGTGCCGGCATCAAACTCACGGCCGGGCGTGGCGTTTTCGCGGGCCCGGCCGGTAGTTTTGGCGCCTTCATTTCAGTATATCCTACCACAAGTAGGATATACTTCGCAACATAGGCCGTGTCGGCGGCGGCCTTCTTGTCGTTGTCGTCCTGTAGCAAGGCCCGGGCGAACCTTCGGTATAGCGGCTAAGTGCCGTGGATCTTCGCGTTGTCAAAAAGTGAGACGTAGAAGTTCGCCGCCTCTTCGGCTTGGCCGTCGAACCAGTAGGAACGGTGTGATCTTTAAAATTACGCGCGATCGATCGACACAGCGTATCAAGTTGCCCCGGTTTACCCGTCACGAACGTGCAAGCGCTACCTCGCAGGACAACCAAGCGTTCCCCTGGAACGACGCCGTCCGTTCCTTTCATGCTCATGCTGGAACGCTTTTTCGCTTGGTGCTTGGCTGCGGGAGTCGAAGCATGACCGAAAGAACCCGTCGCGGCGGTATCACGCACGGCCGTGGCGTCAAGTCGTTTATCGAGCCGGACGAAATCCGAGTGCAGTACCAGCTCTACCATCCAATGACCGTGGCGGCGCTGCCGAAAAAGATCGACTATACCGCCGGTTTTTTTCCGATTCAGGATCAAGGCACGTTCGGTACGTGCGTTGCGTTCGGAACCGGTGCTCTTTTTGAGTTTTGGCAGCGTCACGACAAGCCCGAAGAAGCTAGGAGCATCTCGAAACGAGCGATTTTTTCGACTGCGCGTCGAAACTTCTTCGACAGTTGGAGTTTCGTCAAGCGTCCCGGCATTCTCAATGCTCCGAAACCGTCGGACGGATACGGTGGGCATTGCGTCGTTATCGTTGGTTTTGATGACGAGAAGAACGCCCTACGCATTCGTAATTCTTGGTCCGAGGGCTGGGCCGATCGTGGATATTGCTGGATGCCGTATGCGTTCGAGCAGTCCCACTCTCGCGCTTGGCCGCAACAGGTAAGCAGAACCATTTTCATTGACTATGAGGTGTGATTGATGTCTAACAAAGCACTGGCCGGTAGCGAGCGGGTTCCACTCGCCGGCGCGATTTCCGTGGGCCCGGCCGACCCGAACGAACGCTTAGAAGTTACAATGATTCTTCGCCGGCATTCCCCGGACGACTTCAAAAAGAGTATCGGCGCCATAGCACAAGGGGCGGTGGATGCACGCGCTCGACGTGACGATTTTGCCGAGCGCTTCGGCGCCGGTACCTCCGACATCGCGGTCGTTCGTGTATTCGCTACACGCTATGGCCTAGCGATCGTACGCGAGTCCGCGGAGCGGCGAACCGTCATTCTTTCGGGAACCGTTGCGCAATTCACCGAAGCGTTCGGCGTCACGCTGGAGCGGTACCAAAACGACAACGGCACATATCGTGGCCGCATCGGCGCGCTACAGCTTCCAGACGAGCTGCACGAAATTGTTACAGCCGTGCTCGGTCTTGACAATCGGCCGCAAGCGAAGCCTCATTTCCGCATACGCCCACCGATCTCCAACGTTACGTGGCACGCTTCACCAGCCGTTGAAACATCGCACCTGCCAAGTGAGGTTGCCGACCTCTACGGTTTCCCCGCCGGCGCCGGCGCGGGGCAATGTATCGGAATCATCGAGCTTGGGGGCGGTTATCGCCCGGCCGATTTGCAGGCGTATTTTGCACAAGCCGGTTTGCCGAATCCGAGCGTTACTGCCGTCTCCGTTGACCACGCAGCCAATGCTCCCACGGGGAGCGCTAACGGACCTGACGGCGAGGTCATGCTCGACATTGAGGTGGTCGGCGCCGTTGTTCCAAGCGCAAACATTGTTGTCTACTTCGCACCGAACACGGACGCAGGTTTCCTCAATGCGATTACGACGGCGATTCACGATTCGACCAACAAGCCGTCGGTAATTTCGATCAGTTGGGGCGGCCCTGAGTCTTCGTGGACTGCGCAAGCTATGCAGTCGTTTGATGAAGCGTTTCAATCTGCCGCGACGCTCGGCATTACCGTCTGTGTTGCGTCGGGCGATAACGGTTCGAGCGATGGCGTTGATGACGGTAAGAATCACGCCGACTTTCCGGCTTCAAGTTCCTATGCACTTGCTTGCGGTGGGACCAGCATTCAGGTCTCTGCTGCGAAGATTACCTCTGAGACCGTTTGGAACGATGGTGCGAGCGGCGGTATGTCCGGCGGCGGCGTCAGCGCCGTCTTTCCGTTGCCGGCGTGGCAGAGCGGACTTCGCGTGACGGCCGGTACAACAGCTTCGGCGCTGACTATGCGCGGCGTACCGGATGTGTCCGGAGATGCCGACCCGGACACGGGCTACGCCGTGTTGGTTGACGGAACAAACACGACGATCGGCGGCACGAGCGCAGTCGCACCCCTATGGGCAGCATTAATCGCACGCATCAATGCTATCAGCGGCACAGCGGTCGGGTACATTAACCCGAAGATTTACGGATTGGCGACTGCGTTCAACGATATTACTCAAGGTAATAACGGCGCTTTCACCGCGTCCAAGAACTGGGACGCATGCACGGGCCTGGGGAGCCCCAACGGCGCTGCGTTGGCGAAGGCATTGCCATCCTCTGCAAACTCGGAGTCCGCGACGATCTTGGCGGGTTCGCGATGAAATCTAACGCCACGGGGGTCGCTCGCCGCTACTGTATCGCTTGATTGCCGGCCCGCCGGCTTCGTCGATGGTGTCGAGAGGAGGGCGAGGTCATTCGCTGATCTCCACGACACGCGGCGCTACCTTGGGTTTACGTAAGAGAAAGACGAGCGGAATACACACCACACCGAGTAGCGCGATGAGGTAGGATGCGTCGGCGTACGAGAGCACCGTCGATTGCGTGCCGATGACGCTCGCCAATTGCCGTACGTTTTCCGGTGTCGCAGCGAATCCGCGTTGGCTGAGGTTACTCAATGTTGCCGCGCCGGCGAGAATCGTCGAGTGGAAGGCTTCGCGCCGGTCGACGAACACCGTCAAGAGGGCGACGCCCGCCGAGCCGCCCAGTTGCAGCGCGAGGTTGAGAAACGCACTTGCCTTCGGCCCTTGCTCGGGCGTGGTTGCGCCAAGCACCGCAATCGACAGCGGGATGTAAAGAGTGACGATGCCGATGCCCGAGAGCGCGAGCGGCACGACAAACGTGCCGAACGATGAGTCGCTCGTCGTGGCTAAGGCCAGCAGCGCGCTGGAAACGCCGACCACAAGAAAACCGAAGCCGACGAGCATACGCGTGTCGATTTTCGACGCGAGGAACACCAGCGGCAAGGTAGCGAGCATGATCGGAAACGCGCGCACGAGGAACAAGAAACCGCTGAGCGAGGGTGAGAAGCCGAGTGGGCCTTGCGTGAGCTGCGGCAAGGTGTAAGAAGAACCGAGCGCGGCGATGCCGATGACAGCCGAAAGAATCGTTCCCGCCGCAACGCTACGATTCTTGAGAACGCGCAAGTCAACGATCGGCGTCTGCGTTCCAAAAAGTTCCCACCACATAAAAACGGCGGCGCTGATTGCGCACGTCGCGGTGCTCCACGCAACCGACGAATCCGCGAGCCAGTCGTGCCGTTCGCCTTCGGTCAGCACATACTGCAAGGTCCCAAGCGTTACTGCGAGCAGGCCCAGGCCGACGGCATCGAACGGAAGCTTGCGCTTGTGATCGGGATCGCGTAAAAGCAGCGCGAGCAGCACGACGGCGATCGTCCCCGGAAAAAGATTGATCTCGAACGCCCAGTTCCACGATGCGTGATCGACCAAGAACCCGCCAAGCGGCGGTCCAAGTGCCGGCCCCATCACCGCCCCAATCGCGAAGATGCCCTGACTCAAGCCCAACTGCTTGGGCGGAAACGAATCGCGCAAAATCGATTGCGATGTCGCAAGCAGTCCGCCGCCGAAGGCGCCCTGCAGCACTCGCGACGCGACGAGTTGATCCAAACTCCCCGACCACGCGCACAACAGCGACGCGACCGTGAATCCCACGATCGACGTCAGAAAGTAGCGTTTGCGACCGAACCGGTTTTGCAGCCACGGCGTAATCGGAATGACGATGATCGCCGCGATCGTGTAAGCGGTGACGACCCACGTGCCTTCGTCTTGCCCCGCGCCCAAATTGCCTTGGATGTTCGGCAGCGCGACGTTGGTGATCGTGGTGTCGAGCGTTTGCATCAGCGCCGCGAGCATGACGCCCGCCACGATCAGAATGCGCCGCAGCCCGTACTCGGTGACGTCGCGTCGCGCTTCGATTGCCACCTACGCGTGGACCGCTCCGGCGTACGCCGTGGACGCGAATGCTTTGTACGCCGGCGAATCGGCAAGGTCGACATTTTCGCGCAGAAACGCCCGCAGCCGGTCGATCGCCGGGTCGTCCACGTGCGTGCACCCCGCGACTAGGTAACTGATGCGGCGGTAGAGGTGCCGCCAACTGGCGGTTTTTGCCTCGGGTGCCGCAATGAGCGTCATCAGGAGCGTCCGGACGATCAAGGGCTGCGACGTGCGACCGGCTGCCGCCGCGGCCACCCCGATGTCGGCGGCCATACGGGTGAAGAACTGCCGGGCGTCCTCGTCAAGATCGGCCGCCAGGAGGTCCGTAAGGTGCTGTATGTGCAGGCCATCAAGCTCATATGCGAGCATATACTCTAACATGATACTTGAGGACACGCTCAATTAAGATTCGGTTGCGACCCGGTTTCTTTGACACCGCCCGCCCCGTCGATTACGTTCTAGAAGGAATGAGCGTACCGAAACCCATCTTCGCCGGGGCCCGCGCCGCCCTCGAACCGCAGCGCCGGCCGGGCAAGCTTCGGGTTGCCGCCCTGTTGCAGGCGGGCGCCGAGGTGATCGCCGAGCGGGGATACGAGGCCGCCACGATGGCCGAGATCGCCGCGCGCGCCGACGCCCCGATCGGCTCGCTCTACCGTTTCTTTCCGAATAAGGAAGCCTTGGCTGACGCCCTGGTCCGGCGCTACAGCGAACTCATCGACGCCACGTTCGAAAAGATCAACACGCATCCCGCGACCTCGACGACCGAAGAATTCGCCGACGCCCTGCTCGAGTCGCTTGCAGCACTGCGCGGCGACTCGGCGGCAGTAATCGCGCTACTCGACGCGCGCCCGGATGCGTCGGCGCGGCGCAGCGAATTCCACGCCGCGTTCCGGCATAACATCATCCGCGTGCTGAAGCAGCGCGGCCCGCACCTAGGCGATCAGGTCGAAGATATGGCCGTTGTGTTGCTGCAGAATCTCAAGATGATGAAATCACTCAACCCCAAGCACGACGCCGGCGCAATCACCGAACTCCGCAACATGACGCGGTTGTATCTGGAAAGTAAACTCGGGAAGTAAATCGATCGAGCCCTCTATCGTCACCGGCCAGCCCTATATCTCGTCCTATCCCGCCGATATTATGAATCAAGATTGCGGTATAGTTGGCGATCACCTATTCGACGGTCTTCCTATCTTCCGCGATCTCGTTGCTAAAACGGCGATCGAAGGTTTTAATCATTTGTGTGATCGCTGGATCGGCGATTCGAGTTTCCGCGTCCTTCAAAATTGATATTGCGTCATCATAAACGTCGACTTTTCCACTGAGCTTAAATATTTGCAATCCCACCTCGCAATATGCCGAAAAAATGCGCACGGAAAACTGGAATCGCTCAATCGAGGATTTCGCAAGATTACGTGCTTGATCTAATATTGCAAGTCGGTCCTGCACCATTATACCGGGCGTGCGCGTTGCCCGCGCCGTCATTAGCTCGATGCTATATCGCGCGACGGGCCCATCAGTTCTAAAGTCTTTCTCGAATATCCGAATCTCGGTTTGTGCCTGCTCGAATTTCTCAGATTTTATTAGGTTGCGGATTAAACGATGGCGTGGAACTCTTTCGCCGGGTGCAACGGAAATGAGCTTTCTCAGTAGCCGGTTCTGAACGCCCACATCAGAGAAACGCGCAATGCCCGAATCAATATTGCAGAGCTCCTGAATTGATCGAACCTCGATATCGTACGTCGGAACGATGTTATCGATAACATCATCGAAAAGTTGTACCATCGTTTCAAGGTCGTGAAATTTGTACTTAGTAATAATCGAACTTATCACTTGATGCCGCCCACGCCAACCATAGATATGTTCCCTACGATCGACTGTATACTCCGTCACAATATCAGCTAGGCCGGCGAGGATTTTAGAAATATCCTGAGCCTTCAATCGAAGAAGACGAATAACCAACTGCCTGTGTACTCTAACGCCTATCGTTTCCAAGGCCGCTACGAATCGGTAGATATGTTGATACGCTTCCTCCAGCTCGGCGAATTCTCGCAGTACGATGTCGTCAAAACTTTCGGAAGCAAATATATTTTTCATGCATACAAACATGTCGGCTTCACAGCGTTCCACCAGACGCCGCCGTCTTTCTTGCGGAGAAAAGCCGGCAAACGAAGCCTCTACGAGTTGGCGAATGTCGTGATTTCTTTCAACCAGTGCCAAGAGCGACTCTATCTCTTCTGAATCGAGGCGCGAAAGAACAAATTCCTTTCCATGCTTAAATATGTTCGGACTCTTTGCACGTGGCTGCCAGCTATTTCTTCCTGACGCTATTAGAATCTTAAACGCGTCGCTTTTATCTGCGACGAGGTCGTCCACAAGATTCCCGAGTTCTAGAACGTGCGCATGGGCATCATCAACGAAGAGCAACCCCCGCTCACCGGATGCGGCCAAATCATGTGCTACTTGTCGCCAGGCGCCGACATCGAGTGTGTGATCCCCCTTATGTTCCCAGCATTTTGTTCCGCTTGACGCATAATGCACAAGTAACTGGCGGGCGGCCGTGGTCTTACCTACCCCTCCCGCACCCAGTATCGTAGCGCAAAGTGACTCCGGATTCCGAAAGAAACCCTGAACAGCATCTCCAATCGATCTATGAAAAGTGAGACCCGTTCTTACATCGGAAAATGTTGCTGGCCAGCCATTGTACATTCGACTGACATCGGACGGCCACTCCATCGCCTCAAGAACATCGACACTTGTTATCGTCAGCGCAGGGTATTTAGCAAGTGGGCCAGCGTGTTCGATTGACAGTGTTGTTTGAATTGGAACCCTTTGCGCCAATAGACGAAAAAAATCATCAATTCCGCCAACGACGACGCGTAGGCCGCGAGATTCATAAAGCGCTGCTCTATCGTCATCCGCAGTGTGCATGAGTAACGTAATACGGCCAGCAGACTGTGCTTTTCTATGTAAGGTATTTGCTCGCTCAACCACGCTCTTGATATCGGGATCGGATAGGGAGTGACCGATTATTACTAAGTGGGCTTCTGAGAGATCTGCCCGGAAGGTATCGTAAAGATGCTCTCTATAGTCTTCTGTGTTTGCGTAATCACTCTCAGTTAATATGAGGCGTGCAGCGTAGCCGTCCGAAATGTCCTTGCAAAGTGTCCCATGCAGCTTAAAAAGCCGCGTTGCTAGTATTTTTCCTCTTACGCTAAAATCGAAATTAGAGGAGTACGTGACTAATTGCGCATTTGTAATTGCATAGGCGTGTTCCACGAGTTCGTCAAAATTTGTAGTGTAAATGGCCTTCCAGTCATACAGCGCTATGCTGCGTAGCCCACCCGTTGGAACGATGTTGGTAAACAGCGCCCGAATGATTGACACCATGCGGCGACGATCATTTGTCTTGCGCTCAATTATCTGTGTAAGTTCGGCGAGAGAAAAGCCGGTAGAGATCTGGTGAAAGGCCTGGGAAAGCGCTTCTTTTATTGTATCGACACTCGGCGCGCCTGAAGTCAACGAGGAGCCGGCTCCAAGGAATAGTACCGTTGAAGACGGCTCGATGTCATCAATCAGTGACGTAAGATCGTTCACTGCCGCATTCCCCGCTCAGCATTCAAATTGCAGATGTCGCCTAAGAACTGTGCGCATGCACGCAAAGAGCCGCGTGCCACTTAGCGATGCAGATTACGGTTAGGGTTGGTCGCGAAAGAGCGGTGATCCTTCGAGTGTTGGCCAGCCCAAACAACCGCGAAAATAGTGGAAAATGCGTACGTCGCGATTTATGTCGCCGCTTACAATGCTCTCGTTATCGGGTGAAATACTCTTCCCTCATTTGCTCGCACGAACCATCTAGGCCGGGAAAGAGTGACCCCGCAGTTATGCCCATTATACTCAATTCGCGCATCGCAATATCGCGTTGACTTGCCGGCAAGTCGATCACTCGTAGATATTCGCAGTGGTCTAGCTGCTCGATCCACTCCAAGTAGAGTTCAATGTCCGATACATTGGTTACCGTGGATATTGACTGCTGCGGAATATGGCGCTGGTTTTCAATTGCAATAAATTCGATCGTCGAAAAATGTGGACCAAAGGCGGCCATAGCCGGAATCTGGTGCCGATTTCGAGTCCACAGTTCCTTATCGAAAGCAAAAAGTCGGACCCTGCGCTCTTCCTCTTGGGTATCTTTCGCTGTGACGTTCCTGTACGCGAAAAAGGCAGCGACAAACGGAGAGTACGTCCAATCGAGTAGGGGGGTCGGAAATCCATGGTGCTGTGCCAAGTTAAGGAAAGAACCATTTTCATCAGGAGTGCTGAGATCAAAAAGATGCTGTGTCTTTGCGCTTAAGTGCCGGTGAAGATTGATAACGGCTACGCGTTGGTATCGCTGGATGTCGGCTCTTCCGGTTCGGTGGAATGACGTGCGAAGCCGATATGGCTGGGATTGACCACGGTAAATATAACGACGGAAGGGTTCACTGGTCGCAAGGTCTCTAAACGCCACCCACGTGGTGATCTCTTTTAGTGGCACTCGTCGGGACAGTTCGCCATCCGGCTGTTGAATGAGCATGGCGGAGATGGCGGTGTTAATGTCGGTCCTGACGT
>Ga0302324_100006584_pt1 | contig 24979 bp, 24 predicted proteins | sample Palsa_T0_1_FD_201949 | JGI IMG/M metagenome (GOLD analysis project Ga0302324, IMG submission 201949) | Peat permafrost microbial communities from Stordalen Mire near Abisko, Sweden - Palsa_T0_1 | ecosystem: Environmental > Terrestrial > Soil > Palsa > Peat permafrost | place: Sweden: Abisko... | reverse complement strand
GGCGACGATCGCGGTACTCGTCAGCGCCCGTGCCCACGCGGGACCGATTGCAGCGGCGCTTGGCAGCGCCAATGTGGCCTGCATCGGAGTGAAGATCGTGCCGCTCGCGGAGCTGTCGGTCATCCGCGATCTCGTAGCCCTCACTCGAGCGCTTCTGCACCTCGCCGATCGCGCCGCCTGGCTCGTCGTGCTGCGCGCGCCGTGGTGCGGCGCGACGCTCGCCACCCTTGCCGTCCTGTCCGAGCGCAACGATCCACTCCTGCTGTGGGAGGCGCTCGCCGATGAGGCGCGCCTCGCTCGCTGCGCGGATGCGGAGCGCGCGCGCCTCGTGCGCGTGCGCGCGGTGCTGCAGGGCGCGCTTGCGGCGCGCGCTGATGTGCCGCTTGCGGAGTGGCTCGAGCGCACCTGGGTGCAGCTGGGCGGCTGCGATGCCTACTCCTTCGCGGACGTCAAACATGCGCGTGCTTTTTTCACGGCCATCGCCGAGCAGAGCGCCAACGGCAACTGGCACGGAGCCGACGACCTTCAAATATTGATGACGCAGCTCTTCGCTGCACCGGAGGCGGGCGACAATCCTGTGCAGATCATGACCATCCACCACGCCAAGGGCCTTGAATTTGATCACGTGTTCGTGCCGGCTCTGGAGCGCGATTTGAACCGCGGCCCGGAGCCCCTGATGCGCTGGCTCGACCTGCCGGCAAGCGGCGGCGACAGCGACCTTCTGGTCGCTCCGGTGCCGAAGACGGGCGCGAAGGGCGGCGGCGTCCTCGGACACTACATCAAGGAGCTCATGAAGACGCGCGCCGCACATGAGCAACTGCGCCTCCTGTATGTCGCCAGCACCCGCGCCAGCGAGACGCTGCACCTGTCCGCGGCGCCGGCGCGCAGGCCCGATGGCACGGTCGTGCCGCGCGCCGGCACGCTGCTTGCGCGCCTGTGGCCGGGGCTCGACGCTGCGGAGTTACCGCCCCTGCTGGCGGTTCCCGAGGAGGCCGTGCAGTTCCCGGTGCTGCGTCTTAAGAGACTGCGCGCGCCGTGGCGGCCAGCGCTCCTTCCCGCGCGAGCCGCGTGGCAGCGCCTGCCCATCAAGAGGTCACTCGAAGCGGTCGAGTTCAGCTGGGTGGGGGAGACGGCGCGCCACGTCGGAACGGTGGTGCATGCGGCCCTGCAGGACTATGCGCGACTTCCTAAGCTTCCCAGTGGCGCCGAGATTGGCGCGCAAGAGGAGCACTACCGCCGCCGACTTGCTCGGCACGGCGTGCCGCCGCATGAACTCAAGAGCGCAGCCGAGCGCGTGGTCGAGGCGCTGACGCACACCTGCGAGGATGAGCGCGGGCGGTGGATCCTCTCAAGAGCGCATCGCGAGGCGGCGAGCGAGCTTGCCCTCACGGGAATCGTAGCGGGGCGGCTGCAGAACGTCATCATTGACCGCTCGTTCGTCGATGAGCACGGCACCCGCTGGGTGATCGACTATAAAACGAGTTCCCATGCGGGCGGTGACACCGAAGCCTTTCTGCGCCAGCAGCTCGAGCGCTATCGCGCGCAGCTCACGAGTAATTCGCAGCTGGCGCGCGCACTGGGGCCACAGCCGGTGCGCGCTGCGCTTTATTTGCCGCTGCTCGGCGCGTTTCGCGAGCTTGCCTTATCAGAAGGTGTTGGCGATCGAGAATGAGCGGCGGCCCTGCGCATCGGGGGCGCCCAGCATTTGCAGTTGCCGCACGAGATTCGCAGACGCCGTGGGACGCGCCGCGACCGTGCCATCGAGCAGGAAGCCCGGCTCAGGCGTGATGCGCAGCCTGCCGCCCAAGTCGAGCGGCCCGCCCAGATCTTTGAGCTCGCCGACGGGAGCTGCCCCTGCGGCTGCTGGCGCGAAGGACAAACCATAGTTGCCAAGCTCAGTCGTGGTCTCGCCGCTTTGCGCCAGATCGTGCGCTTCGATTCGACCCTGCAGGTCCACGAGACGCCCGTGCTCAAGTTGCACGCGGGACAGATCGGCGCGCAGCACGCCGTGCAGCCCGTTCGGCAATTGCGGCATGAGGGCGGGATTCAAATGCACGTTGGCATGCACGTCGCTCGCCGAGATGCGCCCGCCGAGCGCGAGTTCCAAATCCGCGTTCACGTAGTCTCCGGTCTGCGTGAGCTCCACGTGAGCGGCAAGGCGTCCGAGGAATAGCCGTACGGGATGCAGCTGCCAGGCAAAATCGCCGATGAGCTCCCGGTGGCGCAGCATGAGGCCGCTGCACGTGCCGTTCCACACGGTGCCATCCACGGCGTCGCACGACAGACCAGCCGGCAGTTTGCTAAGAGCCCAGGCGGCCGGAAAGCGCGCGAGCACAATGAGGACGAAGGCAACAAGCGCCAGCGCGCCAATCCACAAGGTCCGGCGCGTCCTCAACGGGTGTGCAGTACGACGCCGGCGTTGACAATGCCGGACGGTCCAGCACTGTCCATGGTGGCGGAGTCCACGCGGATCCCATCCTGCTCGGACAGACGCGCAAGCCAGGCGACGACGACATCAAAGGGCGCCTTTTCCAGGCGCACCTGCAGGCCGCCGGCGCCGGAGGGCTCGCTGCTCGTGAGCGCCGTGCCGAGCCCCGCCTCGCGGGCGGCATTGTCGACCACCACCAGCATGGAGCGCTGCGTCGTCGGGGTGGGCGTACCCGGGCCTGCCGCAACGAGTTCCGGCGTCACGCCGCGCATCCAGGCAAGATCGGCCTGTTTGGTGACGATGCGCGCGTGCGTGCGCGCGACGCTGCGATCGAGCGGCAGGATGACGCCAAACACGAGGAGCAGCGCGATGCAGGTGCCGCCAATGATGGCGAAGCGGCGCTCGCGCTCGTTCAAGGATTCGAAGGATCTGAATTTCATCTCAAGATCCCTTCGGCCGTATTTGAATGCGCCCTTCATAGCCGGATCGGGCCGCATTGCCGGCGGTCAGATCCGCCTGCCAGCCGTTGTCGCGCAGCGAGCGACTGATGCGATCGAGGCTTTCGGCATTGGGGGCGGCGAGTTTCAGATCCACCGCGCCTTCGCGAAAGCTCAAGGCCTGCACGATGGTGCCGGGCGCGCCATTGCGCGCCACGACGAGTGCGCCCAACGCCGGCAGGAGGCCGGAGAACTCGCCGCCGCCGCGCACGGTGACGAGCCGCTGCTGCATGCGGCGCCGCGCGTCGGTGGTATTGAATTCGCCGGGCATCGCGGCGCGAAATGCCTGATCGATCGACGCATCCAGCGTGTGCTCGCGTTTCTTAAGGACCGCAAGCTCGGTCGCCTTGCCGACCACATGCAATCCAACGAGGCAGGCAAGAAGAATGGCCGCCACGCGCCAGGCGCGCAAGCCGACCGCATTTGACGTCTGCGGGGCATAGGAGCCCTGCAAAAGATTGATGGCGGAAGCGGCGGGCAGCTGCTGCGCAAGTAGCGGCAGCGGTCCATCGCTCAACACCTGCACCCGCATGCCGTCGAATTGACCGCGCAGCGCCTCGACCGCCGCGCCATGCTGCTCCCATTCCGCCGCGCCCGTATAGAGGATGAGCCCCGCGCCGCGGCCCTCCACCGTGAACTCATCTGCCGGCTGCGCGAGCGCGAGCGCCAGAGCCTCCGCCAGCGCATCGCTCGGCATGGTCACCGGCGCAGCGCCCGCTGCGCGCACCACGACCATATCCCCATCGAGCCACGCCACCGCCTGCCCGGGATTTGCGGGCAGAAGATCCGTGTCGGCGTACATGCTCTCCGGCACGATGCCCGCGGCCTGCACGGCACCCAACCATTCATCCATCAAAGCGCGCGCCACCACCGCCACTGGAGTGCGCGCCGCGGAGTCAGCGCCGCGGCGGCCGATGGCGAAGTGCAGCTCGTCGATGTCCTCGGCGAGCTGTTCCTCGAGGGCGTACGGAACCATCTGCGCCAACTTCGCGCCGGCCTTCGTCGGCAGCTCCGGCTCCATCATGAGCACGTCGGTCCCCGGCACCAGCACGCACACGTGCCGGCCCGCAGCGGCAGGCTGCGCGAGCGTGAGCGGTCCGCCCGCGGGCGCCTCGATGGCGACCCCGCGTGCATCGGCGACGATCCACGACGCCTGCTCGGCAGGGGTCCGCGGGAGTCTGATGATGAGCCAATCTGCCATATGATTCGCTTAGCGATTCCTAGTCGGCGACAAAGCTGCGCTGAATGGGTCGCACTTGGCCGCTCGGGTCGCGCAGTAGAAGACTGTACAAGGCGAACTGCGCAGTGCCAATACTGACAATGCTCGTCAGGCGAAAGTAATGCGAGTTCTGGCTGATGCGCTGGCTCACCTTGCTGAAGCCTGCGGTATCGCCGCCGAAGGCGGCGACGTAGTCGGTGAGCTTCGGAAAGCACGCGGTCGTGCGCGCGCTCGTCAAGCGCGCAGGATCGGAGCCAAATTCCGTGCGGCCTTCAATCATCGCATCGAGGACAAATCCCGAGGCCGAACAGATGTTGATGGTGGCATCCTGCGGCAGCGCGGTCACATACGGCTCGATCTTCAGGTAGCGATCGCGCCCGAAGCCGGGCAGGGCGAGGAGCTCGCTCGAGCTCGTCACGAGCAGGTTCGGCGTGCGATAGGGCGGATCCTGGGTGGTGTAGAAATTGTCTTCGGCGCCGTCCGGGAATCCCGGCTCCGAATCCGAATCGATCCAGTCGGCCATCAAACTCGCCCACTTGGTCTCAAGCCCCACCATCTGCAGCAGGCGCTGAAAGATGAGCACTGCCTCGGGATCGGTCACGCCGTTCGGTGTGACGAGACTATTGAGATTGAAGCGCCCCTGCACATCTTCCAGTGACGCCTCGAGCATCACTCCCGGGGCGATCTCAATCGGGCCGACGGGCTTCGCCCACGCCTCTCCCGGGTAGTCGTAGGTGGCGCCGGCGCGCAGGTCGGCGCGCAGACCGAAGGCTGCGAGCGCCTCGGCGGCCTCGCCCACGAGTAGTCCTTCATCAAATGCGATCGAGGCCGCCGCGCGTCGTGCACTCATGGCACTGGCATAGCCGATGGCGGAGGCCAAAATAGTGGCAATCGCCACCAACAGGATCGCGAGCAGCAAGGCGATGCCCCGCTGGCGCTGCAGACTCTTCGGTGGGCGCTGCGCTCTCAAGCGGCCACCTCAATCACGCGCACGATCGTGCCCCAGTCCTCAAGTTCAAGCGTCACCTCCACGGCGATGGGACGCAGGCGCAGATTGGCAGTGGGATCGCCCGCGAGCGCCTGCGGCGGCCATTGGTCGCGCCAATTGAAGGACACATCCATGTAGCGCACTGTGACGGACTTCACTTTGTCGAGGAGTTCGCGCCGTACGGTCGTGGTCGTCATCACCGCATCAAGGACCGGCCAGTTTTCACGCCGCAGCGTGCCGTTCTCGAGGATGTAGGTCACGCGCTGCAGGGCCGAGCGCTGGATGCCGGCGGGATTCGCCCAGCCGGCGCGCGTCAGGGTCACGATCGCGACGGCCGTGGTGGAGCTCGTGAACGTGCCGGCACCCGTCATCGTGCTGGTGGAAGTGCCCAGGGTGGTGCTGTTCGTGCTGGTATTCGTGGTGCTGTTCGTGGGGCTCGGGGGCGTCCCCGGCGTCGGGGTGGCGCCCTGGCCCAAGCCTCCCGGACTCGCGCTCGAACTCACCCCGCTCAGTCCCATGCCGGTGCCAGTGCTCGTGCCGGCGAGTATCGCAGGCAACCAGCCGTCGCCGAGCGGCTGGCGCACCGGCCGCGGCGCGAGCTGAGTGAAGTCCTGCGTCAGAAGACGCATGGTCGTCTGCACGGCGAGCAGCCGCTCCTGGCGCGCATCGAGCGCCTCGTGATTGTTGAGCGCCTGATTGATGGCGCCGTAGCCCATCGACAGCACGATGGCCGTGATGAAGACCGCGACCATGAGCTCGATCAGCGTGAAACCGCGGTGGGTGCGCAGGCTTTTCATCAGTGTTGGGTCGGCGCAGGACCCGTAGCGGGCGGCGGAACCTGAGGATTATTAAAGACCGGAGGCGTGCCCGCGCCCTGCGTGGTCAAGGTCGCGGGACCTGTCGTCGTCGGGGCGCCGGGCGTCGCACCGGGCTGACCGGGAGCGCCCGGAGTGGCGGGTGTGATATTCCAGCTCGGCAGGTCGCCGCGAGGCGCACCCACCGCATCGCCAACGACGCCCGTGACATCGGCGTACCAGGCATTGTCGCCGCTCGCGGCCACATCGGAGGGCCGCACTTTCACCACGATGAAAAGGACGCCCGGGATCGACCCGTCGTCGATGTTCTGCGACCACTTCCACTTGCGGCCGGCATAGTCAATTTCCCCGTCGGAGTCGCCCTTGCTCGGCGCCTGGCTCGACAGTCGCACCTTGGAGACCTGATTAAGCGCGATCCATTCCGCGAGGGTCTTGTCCTGCAGATAGCCGGCGGTGCCGGCGGCGGAATTGAGTGTGCCCAGCAGCGCCGCCATGCCGAGGGTGACGACGGCGAGCGCGACCAGCACTTCAATGAGCGTAAACCCGCGGTGCCGAGTGATTGCGCCCGTCACGAAGTTTTCTCCACCGGCAACGCGGTCGTTGCGATATGGCCCTTGGCGTCGACCGCAAGCTTCACGCTGCGCACCGCGCCGTCGCGCACGATGGTCAGCTCGAAGGCCGAGAGATCGCCATTTGAGAAGATCATGACATCGGGCTTCTTCGGATCCTCGGGACTCGGCGGCTTGAAGACGATGTCGTGTCCTTCAACATTTAATTTGAGGCTCAATCCGGCGGGCAGGGTGCGCGGTCGCAGCGCGTCATCCTCGGTCACATTGGCCCACAGCGCCGTGCGCGGATCGAAGGCGTAAAACGCGTAGCCGCTGGCGGAACAGGCGAGCCCAAATTCGCGCGTCTGGATCTCCGCCGCGTCGCGCGCGTAATTCATGAGCGTCGCGAGCCGCTCGCTCTCTGTCTCGAGCTCATGATCGGTGCCGGTGAGATTGACCGAGAGCATGACGCCCGCGGCAACGATGCCAATAATGAACACCACGACCAGCATCTCGATGAGCGTGAAGCCGGCCGGGGGGCGCAAGGTTCGCATAGGCACTCGGGCGATCGCGCCCGCGCAAGCTGCGCTACTGCTGTTGCTGCTGCTGATCGTCGTTCCAGTTGCCGACGTCGGCATTGATGCCGTCGCCACCGGGCTGACCGTCGGCGCCGAACGAGAACAGGTCGTACTCGCGGCCGTGCGTGCCCGGATAGACATATTGATAATCGTTGCCCCACGGGTCCTTGCTGACGCGCTGGATGTAACCCCCGGGGCGCCAGTGATGGATCGTCGGATCCGTGGGTTGCAAGGACAGCGCCTTGAGGCCCTGGTCCGTCGTCGGGTACTTGGAATTATCCAGGCGGAACATGGTGAGCGCGGTCTCGAGCCCCTGGATGTCCTGCTTGGCCTTGGCCACGCGCGCCTCGTCGACGCGATCGATGACCTGCGGCACGATGATGGACGCCAGGAGCCCAATGATGACCACGACGACCATGATCTCGATGAGGGTAAAGCCGCGCATGAGCGCGCGAGATGAGCGCGGCCGTCTGCTAGATTGGGTGAGTATGCGGTTCATATCGGTGCTCGAGCGCCTCCTGCGACGCCACGGATCATAACAAATGAAGACAACGCGGCCTGTGGGCGGGTTCAAAGGTCTCGTCAAGTCGGTGAATGGCGACGCTCCTTTGGGCTGGGCGCTCGCAGGCAGTCTTGCGCTCATCCTCCTCCTGCAGCTCGGGGGCAGCGCGACTTTGCAGGCGCTGCGCTATGACAGAAACGCTCTCTTTGCAGGCCAGTGGTGGCGCCTCGCGAGCGCTCATCTGGTTCATCTGGACCTGCGGCATGCGGTGTTGAACGGCCTGGGATTGGTGCTCATGTGGGCTCTCTTTGTACGCGACTACCGCGCGCGCCAATGGTTCCTGATCCTCCTTGCCGCAGCCGCAGCCATCGATGCGGGTCTGTGGTTTTTCGATACCGGCGTGCTGTGGTACGTGGGAGCTTCCGGAGTCCTGCATGGTGTGATGGCGGCCGGCATTTTGGCTGAGCTGCGCCGCGGTGAACTGGCGGGACTTGTGCTTGCGGTGCTTCTGATTGCGAAGCTTTGCTACGAGCACTGGAGCGGCGCGTTGCCCTTTGCCGGCGCTGCGGTGCCCGTGGTCGTGAATGCCCATCTTTACGGGGTACTCGGTGGGCTTGCCGCAGCGCTCTGGATGAAGCCGCAACCGCTGCGGCTATAATTTGTTTTTTCTTCAGGGTCGCCGATGCGCGTCGCGTTCGTATTTCCGGGCCAGGGCTCGCAGTCGGTGGGCATGCTTGCAGCGCTCGGCGCCGCCTCACCGCTGGTCCGCGATACCTTCGCCGAGGCCTCGAGCGCTCTGGGCTACGACCTTTGGAAGCTTGCCCAGGACGGGCCTGCCGAGGAGCTCAATCGCACCGAATGCACCCAGCCGGCCATGCTCGCCGCCGGGGTCGCCACCTGGCGCTTCTGGCGCGAGGCAGGCGGGGCGCTGCCCGAAATCGTCTGCGGGCACAGCCTGGGTGAGTTCACGGCCCTCGTGTGTGCGGGAACGCTCGAGTACCCCGCAGCCCTGCAACTCGTCGCGTTTCGTGCCCGGGCCATGCAGGAGGCCGTGCCGCTCGGCAGCGGCGCGATGGCGGCGATTCTCGGCCTTGAGGATGCAGCGGTGATCGCGGCATGCCGCGAAGCCGCCGGCAGCGGGACCGTCGAGGCGGTGAATTTCAACGGCCCAAACCAGGTCGTCATCGCCGGCGATCGCGAGGCGGTGGAGCGCGCCATAAAAGACGCCACCGCCCGGGGCGCGAAGCGCGCCGTGCTCCTGCCGGTGAGCGTGCCCTCGCACAGCAGCCTCATGCAGCCGGCCGCGCGGCGCCTGGGCGAACGACTCGCCAAAGTCGAGCTGCGCGCACCGCAGATTCCTTATCTCAGCGCCGTCGATGCCGCGCTGCACTCGGACCCGGAGGATATTCGCGCACTGCTCGCCACCCAGCTTGCGCGCCCCGTGCGCTGGGGCGACGCCGTGCACGCGGTGCTGGCCACCGGGGTGGCGGGGCTCATCGAATGCGGGCCGGGCAAAGTGCTGACCGGCCTCAATCGGCGCATCGAGCGGCGCGCGAACCTTTCCTGTATTGCGCTCGAAGATCCCGCCGCCATCCAAACCGCGCTCGCCGCGAGCGGAGCCGCCCATGCTGGATAATGATCTCGCTCTCGTCACGGGAGCCTCGCGCGGCATCGGCCGCGCCATCGCGCTGAGTCTGGCGCGCGCCGGCGCCCGCGTGGTCGGTACCGCCACGAGCGAGGCGGGGGCGAGCGCCATTACAACGATGTTTGCGGATAGTGGCCTCACGGGCCGCGGCACGGTGCTCGATGCCGGGGACGCAGGCTCGATCGAAGCGCTGGTCGGCAATCTCGAAAGCGCCGAGGGGCTCCCGACCATCCTCGTGAACAACGCCGCCATCACGCGCGACATGCTGCTGTTGCGCATGAAGAGTGAGGACTGGGACCAAGTCATCGCCACCAATCTCACCGGGGTATTTCGCATCTCCAAGGCGTGTCTGCGGCGCATGCTGAAGGAGCGGCGCGGTCGCATTATCAATGTGTCATCGATTGTCGGCGCCACGGGAAATCCGGGCCAGACGAACTATGCGGCGGCCAAGGCCGGGCTCGTCGGATTTACCAAGTCGCTCGCCCGCGAGCTCGGTTCGCGCGGCATCACCGTGAATGCCGTGGCGCCAGGATTCATCGATACGGACATGACACGCTCACTCACCGCCGAGCAGCGCGACACTCTTCAGGCCCAGATTCCGCTCGGCCGGCTGGGCTCACCCGAGGACATTGCCTCCGCGGTGCTGTTCCTCGCCTCCCCGCAGGCCGCTTACATCACCGGAGAAACGCTGCATGTCAATGGCGGCATGTATATGGCCTGACGCGCTGCGGCGGTGGCACCCCGGGGGGTGTTCCCCTACAATACCGCGCCCGCGCCACCCGTGCGGGTGCGCACGCACACGCTAACGTCAACAAGGACAAAACTGTGATGAGCACGGTTGAACAACAGGTCAAGGCAATCGTTGCCGAGCAGCTGGGCGTCAAGCAAGAGCAAGTCACGAACGATGCCTCTTTCGTCGATGATTTGGGAGCGGACTCGCTGGACACCGTCGAGCTGGTGATGGCTTTGGAAGAGGAGTTCGAGATCGAAATCCCGGACGAGGATGCCGAGAAGATCACGACCGTCCACCAGGCCATCGATTACATCAACGAGCGTCGCACAAAGTCTTGATGTCCAAGGCAAGGCGCCGCGCGGGCGGCGTCGAGCGCTTCTCGCGCCCCGCGCCTCGCAGCCCCCCGATACCCCGCGCAGGCAAAGCGTGAGCAAGCGTCGCGTCGTCGTCACGGGACTGGGGATCATCTCCCCCGTGGGGAGCACCGTCCCGTCCGCCTGGGAGGCCGTGATCAACGGCAGAAGCGGTATCGGACCGATCACGCGCATGGACGTGTCGGCGTTTCCGGTGCGCTTCGGCGGCGCCGTGCAGGGCTTTGACGTCAATCAATACATCTCCGTCAAAGACGCGCGTCGCATGGACGAATTCATGCAGTACGGGGTCGCCGCGGGCATGCAGGCGGTGGTCGACTCGGGCACCGACTTCGACAAGGTCGACCGCGATCGCTGCGGCATTATCTGCGGCTCCGGAATCGGCGGCCTCGGCACCATTGAGTCCGAGCACAACGCGTACTTGAAGGCCAATAGCCCGCGCAAGATCTCCCCGTTCTTCGTACCCGCCTCGATCATCAATATGATCTCGGGGCACCTGTCCATCCAATATGGCTTGCGCGGCCCGAATCTCGGTGTCGTCACCGCCTGCACCACGTCAACCCACGCGATGGGGCTTGGCATGCGCACCATCCAGTACGGCGATGCCGACTGGCTCCTCGCAGGCGGCGGTGAGATGGCGACGACGCCGATGGGGCTCGGCGGCTTCGGCCAGGCGAAGGCGCTGTCCACCCGCAACGACGCCCCGCAGCAGGCGAGCCGGCCGTGGGATCTGGATCGTGACGGCTTCGTGCTCTCCGACGGCGGCGGCGCCGTGGTACTCGAGGAGCTCGAGCATGCGCAGCTCCGCGGCGCGCGCATCTACGCGGAGCTCATCGGTTTCGGCATGAGCGGGGATGCGTTTCACATCACCGCGCCGCCCGAAGACGGCGACGGCGCGCGGCTGGCGATGGTGAACGGTTTGCGCGACGCGCACCTGAACGCGAGCGATGTGCAGTACGTCAATGCGCACGCCACGTCCACGCCGCTCGGCGATCGGGCCGAAACCGTGGCAATGAAGCGCGCCTTCGGCGATCACGCCGCCAGTCTTGCCGTGAGCTCCACCAAGTCCATGACCGGGCATCTGCTCGGCGCCGCCGGCGTCATCGAAGCGATCTTCTCCATCCTCGCCATCCGCGACCAGGTCGCCCCGCCGACCATCAACTATCACACGCCGGATCCGGCGTGCGACCTCGACTACGTGCCGAACACCGCGCGGCAGATGAAAATCGACGTCGCCCTGTCGAATTCCTTTGGCTTCGGCGGCACCAACGGTACGGTCATCTTTCGCCGCTTCACCGGCTGATCCCACGAGTGCATGCCGGCGCCGAGCGTCTAACGGGAGCGCGCGTGGATGGCTAAAAGCCTGGTCGTGGTCCTCTTGGTTCTGGCCGCCGCGGCGGGCGGCGGCTACTACTGGCTGCAAGATCAATTCGTACGGCCCGGGCCTGCCGCGCAAACCCTGCGCGTGGATGTCGAACCCGGCACCAGTGTGCGCGGTGTCCTTGCGCTGTTGCGTGCGCGCGGCGCGCTCGGCGAGCCGCGCAGTATCGAGCTCTACCTGCGCCTGCACGGGCGCCGCCTGACCATCAAAGCGGGCACGTATGAGATCCCTGCTCGCGCCAGTGCCTCTGCGATCGTCGATCTTCTCGAGGCCGGACGAGTGGTGCTCGAGGCGCTGACCATCGTCGAAGGCTCCACCTTCGCGCAACTGCGACAGGAACTGGCGAGCGACACCGATGTGGTGACGACGCTCGCCGGCAAGAGCGATGCCGAAGTCATGGCCGCACTCGAGCATGCGGGGGAATTCCCGGAGGGCCGCTTCTTTCCGGACACCTATCGCTTCGCGGCGCGCAGCACGGACGTTGAAATCCTGAAGCTCGCCAATGCCAGCATGCAGCGCGTACTCGACGAGGAGTGGGCCGAGCGCGCGGAAGATCTCCCCTTCGCGACTGCCTATGAGGCGCTCATCCTCGCGTCGATCGTGGAAAAGGAGACGGGGCTTGCGAGCGAGCGCGCACGCATCGCCGGCGTCTTCGTCACGCGCCTGCGAGCCGGAATGCGCCTGCAGTCCGATCCCACGGTCATTTATGGCCTCGGCACGAACTACAGCGGCGAGCTGCGCACGCGCGACCTCACGACCGACACGCCCTATAACACCTACACGCGCGCCGGCCTGCCGCCGACGCCGATTGCACTTCCGGGCCGCGAGGCACTGCGCGCCGCGGTGCGTCCGGATGTGACGGGGGATCTGTACTTCGTTGCGACCGGCGCCGGCGATGGTGCGCACCACTTCTCGAAGACCCTCGAGGAACACAACGCCGCCGTAAAGCAGTACCTGACGCGTCTGCGGCAAACAGCGGCGGGAGCAGCGCCCAAATGACGGCGCCTGCGCGCGGATGCTTCATTACTCTCGAGGGGATCGAGGGCGCGGGCAAGTCGACGGTTGCGTACCACGTGAGCCAGTGGCTCAGTGCCCGCGGCATCAAGGCGCGCGTGACGCGCGAGCCGGGCGGCACTCCACTGTCCGAACGCGTGCGCGCCATCGTTCTCGAGCGCGGCGCGGAACAGTTGACGCCCGTGACCGAGACCTTATTGATGTTTGCGGCGCGGGGAATCCATCTGGATAACTTCATCCGCCCGGCGCTGGCGCGCGGCGAATGGGTGGTGTGCGACCGTTTCACGGACGCGACGCGCGCCTACCAGGCCGCGGGACGCGGTTTGAGCCGCGACTTTATCGAGGCGCTGGCGCAGGCGGTGCATCCGCGGTTGGCGCCCGATTGCACCTTGCTCCTGGACCTTCCCGTTGAAACCGGGCTCGCACGCTCGAAGAAGCGTGCAGGCGATGCGCCGGCCGACCGCTTCGAAGCGGAGCCTGCGCAGTTTTTCGATCGTGTGCGCGCGGCGTATCTTGATCTTGCCATGCGCGAGCCCGAGCGCATCCGGGTGATTGACGCCGCGCAACCGCTTGCACAAGTCGAGCAGCAGGTTGCGGTGGCGCTCGAGGCCTTTTTAGAATCGAAATCACGTGGCGGCGGCATTTAGTTGATGGCAAGAGATCTCCCCTGGCTTCTACCGCAGCAAGCGCTGCTGCGCGCCGCCTTCGCAGCGGGGCGTCTGGCGCATGCGCTTCTCATTCACGAGGCGCGCGGCGCGGGCGGGGATGTGTTGGCCGCGTGGACGGCGCAGCTCGTGCTGTGCAGCGCCTCGAATCCGCCCTGTGGCGAATGCCTGGGCTGCCGGCGCGCCGCCCTCGCGCAGCATCCGGACCTCATCACGCTGCAGCCCATCGAGGACTCGCACCAGATCCGCATCGAGCAGGTGCGCGAGCTTTGCGCGGACCTTACGCTGACGAGTCACCAGGGCGGCTACAAGGTCGCGATCATCTCGCCTGCGGATGCACTCAACCGCGCCGCGGCCAATGCGCTGTTGAAGACTCTCGAGGAGCCGACCGCGCGCACGCTTCTTATCCTGGTCGCGACCCAGCCCTCGCGCTTGCCGGCGACCATCCTGAGTCGCTGCCAGCGAATTTACATTCGCACGCCGCCCAGGAGTGAAGCGGTGGCGTGGCTGCTATCGATCCGCGGCCCGGCAGAGTGGGGCGCCGCGCTCGATGCGCTCGGCGATGCGCCGCTCTTTGCCGCCGAGGCGGACCCCAATACAGTCGCCGAATTTGCCCGCGAAACTCGCCGTGTGCTCGAGGAGACGAGCGGCGGCCGCGCCGACCCGGCCCGGACGGCAGAACAGTGGTGGCGCGCGGATTTGCCGCTGCGCCTCATGTGCATTGAGAACTGGCTCACGGATCGCGTTCGCAGGCATTTCGCCGGGGCAGGTTTTTCCGTAGAAAAGAGCTCGGCAGTGCACTTGCAACGCGGGCCGCAGATACCGACTATACGTAGGCTCTTCGGCCTCATTGACGCGGTGCAGGAACTGAAGTCGTCGCTCGATACGCCGATCAATCGCTCGACCGCGCTTGAGAGTGTGTTAAGACGACTGAATGCAGGATGACACCGGGGCCCTACGGGCCGTAAGTTGAGTGAAATGAATTTGCGCACGGGTCCCAACAAACCAGGTCTGCTGACGCTCACCATCAAGGATAAGAGCGCGCTGTACCTTGCCTTCATGCCGTACGTCAGAAACGGCGGCCTGTTCATTCCCACGAATAGCAATTATCGCCTCGGCGATGAGGTGTTCATGCTCCTCAATCTCATGGGCGAGGATGAGAAGCTCCCCGTCGCCGGCCGCGTCATTTGGGTGACCCCGAAGGGCGCACAGGGCAAGCGCACGCCCGGCATCGGCGTGCAGTTCAGCGAGCAGGACCGCGGTCAGACGCAGAAGAAGATCGAGAACTATCTCGCCGGCGCGCTCTCGGGGGAGAAGGCGACGCATACCATGTAGGGCCGCGTGGGCTCTGGCTCCTTTGCATCCGCTCGCCATTCGGCAGCGGCGATTTTCCCTCAACACCCCGATCATCTTTTGCGCGCAGAGTGCAGGATGGATGCTTTCCTGCGCTACGCGCGGCGCAGCAAACAGATCTCACCGCCGCGACTCCTCGCGTACGCGCTTGCGAGTTAAAAAAATCGCGCGTACTTTACCGGCCGCAGAAAACCGAAAGCAGTGGCGTCTTTGAACCCTCTTCACGCATGAGCGTACTCACAGCGGTCACGGCGCTGGGAAGGGCGAACTCACGAGAAGATCTTGCTTGGGTCTCGGAAGCAAGAGCAGCAAAGTGCCACCACCTTCGGCCGCATCCTCTGTTGAATTGCACGGCGTCCAGAATCAATTTCAGTAGCTCACCAAGATTTAGGGGAATCGCACATGAGATTATGTAACCTTAGTAGTCAGCGCAGCCTGCGAAGGGTAGCTGCACTTGCTGTCCTTGCGTTGGCGGCCTCATTCGCTCAAGTACACACCTCCGCAGCCATCGAAAGGGCCGTCGTGCAAGGCGCTGCCGCCCCCACGCAGAGTGTGAAGTTCAATATTTACCTGCCGCTGCGCGATCGCGCTGCGACCGATGCGTTTCTGACTGAGCTGCATACGCCCGGTTCCGCGCTCTACCATCAGTGGCTGACGCCCGCAGAGTTCAACGAGAGGTTTGGCCTGCAAAGCGCCACCGTGAGTGCGATCTCGCGCGAGCTTGCAGCGCACGGGCTCGAGGTCACCGAAGTGCACGCGAATAGCCTGCAGGTGACGGGTACGGCGGCCGGCGTGAAATCCGCTTTTGGCGTGCAGCTTGCAGAGGCGCGCTTCGCCTCGGGCAAGCAGGTCATGGTTGCCGCGACAGCGCTCAAACTGACGCCGACTCTCGCCGCGCTTAACGCCGTGATCCCCGGTTTCTCCGGAGCGATTCACATGCAAAAGACTTCCGCCGCGTTGTCCATTCCACAGAACCGCGAGTCATCCACCGGAGGCTATTGGTTCGATGATCTGAAACAGGCCTATTCGTATCCGAGCTATAAGGCGCTGACGGGCAAAGGGGTCACCATCGGCATTCTCATGACTCCGGGTTTCAACCCGTCCGACATGAAAAAGTACTTCTCGCATGAGAAGTTGGCCGTTCCGAACATCACGACCTTCAACGTCGAAGGCGGAGCGCCCTACAATGTCAACGAGGCAGCTGAAACGCATATCGACATTCAGCACGCGGGCGGCATGGCGCCGCAGGCGAACATCATCCTCTACAACATGCCTGATCTCGTTGATGATTCGATCCTCGCGGGACTTACGGACATCGTCGAGTTCAATGTCGCTGACGTCATCAACATGTCGTTCGCCGGCCCCGAGGCCGGATACACTGCGGCCTACAACGGCGGCGTGGACTACACGGGCGTCCTCGGCATCTACGATGATTTCTTCATGGAAGGAAATGCTCTGGGGATCACCTTCGTCGCAGCCTCAGGTGATTGGGGCGCGAAGGACATCCCGGCTGCAGCTTGCTTCTCAAGCTCGCCGCCCGTGCCCTGTGGCGCGATGCAGGTCGGCATCGCCAGTCCCGAATCGAGCCCGCACGTGACGTCGGTCGGCGGCGCCAACCTCGTGACGACCTTTAATCCCAACAATCTCAACTCAGCGTACGTGCGCGAAAATGCCAATTTCGATGCTCTGGTTGGGGACATTTTCTTCGGCACGTCAGCGACGGGCGCTATTTGGGGCTCCGGAGGCGGCATCAGCATCTACTACCCGAAGCCGTCTTATCAGAATCTTGTCTCGCAGCAGTTTCTGCCGGCGGCAGCCAAGAACTGGCGCACCACGCCGGACGTCTCTCTTGAGATGGGCGGATGCCCCTTTGGGGATCTGTACGCCGAATTGAACGGCGTATGCCCGCCGGACCGCAGCTTCGACTGGGCAGCGCTCGGCGGTCAGTTCGACGGCTTCGTCGGCACGAGTCTCTCCTCGCCCGACTTTGTCGGCCTTCTGGCGCTGAAGATTCAATCCGAAGGCGGGCGCCTGGGGAATGAGAACTTCGACATCTACGCCCTCGCGGCGGCGCAGGCGAATGGTTCGGCGAATGAGGTGTACCGTCAGAACATTCCCGGTAACAACGGCGTGTACAAGACCGCCCCCGGATACAACCTCGTGCTCGGTAACGGCACTGTGGTCGGCACTAACTTCGTTCGCGGCCCGTCGCTGCCCGCGGCCGGCATCCCGCAGACCCCGACGAATCCTTAAGGAGCGCATATCCTCCCGCACTTAAAAGTGCGGGAGGATTTCTCCGGGCCGCACTCAGGCGCGAACGCCAAAGCTCGTGCGGCGAGCGGCCGAGTCGCTGCGGCGGCGATCGCCGCACACCTCTTCAAGCGTACGCCCATTCAAAGTCGATTTTTCCTTACGCGGATAAACGCTGGCGCCGCATCGAGCAAGCTCGTCCGATGAACGCTCGGACGCTCACTCGACGCAGCTGCGCGCCTCGGGCGAACAACGAACGCAGACGCTCGAGAACCACACAGATTATGTCGGGCCGCTCGCAACCGCGCGCCCGCTGATTTTTTCACCGAGTAAGGCGTCGCGCTCGTGCAGTGAGTGAGCGAAGTCGCCGCGAACGCGTCACTTGCACGCTAGCCGCAAGGTGAAGTTCGCGGCGTGTCCTTGGGATGAACGGCACGCAAGTCTTGCGAACAAAAAAGAGAGCGCGTAGGGTTGTCCACAGCAAAAAATTTAACTCGTTAGCAAGCAAAACATACTTGAATCGTCTCCGCCAGAGCGGCCCGCACGGCGTCAAATGACGGAAAACGACTAGGTTTATAAGGGAATCCTTGCTTAAGGCCTTAGGGAAGTACACGAAACCTGATGCAGCTGTGCATCGCTTTCGCGTCTTCGCTCAGTCGCGCTGAGCATTAAGTCAAATACGCAGTATTTTTTCGGGAGAACCATCGTGCCATTATGTAATCTCAAGGTCGGAAGCCTACGCAAGGCACGCGCGCTCGCGCTCCTTGGCGTGGGTTCATGCTTCGCGCTCGCGGGCGGCTCCTTTGCCGCCGAAAGGGCGGTCGTGGGTACCACTGCACCCGCAAGTCAGCCCGTGGAGTTCACGATTTATCTTCCGCTGCGCGACCGCGCCGCGACCGATGCGTATCTGACCGAGCTGCATACGCCGGGTTCTCCGGCTTATCACCAATGGATGACGCCGGCGCAGTTCGACGCGCAGTTCGGCCAGAAGGCGAGCACCTTGAGCGCCATTTCGAATGAGCTTGCCGCACACGGCCTGCACGTCACCCAAGTGCACACGCACAGCCTGCAGGTGTCAGGAACCATTGGAGGAGTGCAGTCGGCATTCGGTGCCAAACTTGCGAACTCGCACTTCGCCAACGGACAGCAGGCGCTGACGGCATTATCCGGATTGAAGATGACGCCGAACCTTGCAGCAGCGGGCGGCGTGGTTGCCAGCTTCTCCGGGATGATCCGCTTGAAATCGTTCAGTCAGCAAACCGCAGCCGCCGATCCAAAGCAGAATCGTTATTCGCCGGTGGGCCCCTACTGGTTTGACGATTTGAAACAGGCCTACTCCTATCCGAGCTACACGTCGCTCAACGGCAAGGGTACGACCATCGGCGTCCTCATGACCCCGGGATACAACCCTTCGGACATGAAGCTGTACTTCTCGCATGAGAAGTTGGCCGTGCCGAACATTACGACCTTCAACGTCCTAGGCGGAGCCCCGTACAACGTCAACGAGGCGGCAGAGACGCATATCGACATTCAGCACTCCGGCGGCATGGCGCCGAAGGCGAGCATCATTCTCTACAATCTGCCCGACCTCGCCGACGATTCGATCCTCGCCGGATTGACGGATATCGTGGAGTACAACCAGGCCGACGTCATCAACATGTCCTTCGGCGGCGCCGAGGCCTTGTATACCGCGGCCTACAACGGCGGCGTGGATTACACGGGCGTTCTCGGCATCTACGACGATTACTTCATGGAAGGCGATGCACTCGGCATCACATTCGTCGCCGCCTCGGGCGATTGGGGCGCGAAATCTACGCCTCCCGTGGCATGCTTCCAGTCTGGAGGTCCCGTGCCATGCGGCGCGATGCAGGTCGGCATCTCGACTCCTGCTTCAAGCCCGCACGTGACGGCCGTCGGTGGCACCAACCTCGTGACGACATACGATCAGAATAACCCGGCGGATCTCAACTCCGCCTATGTCAGCGAGAATGCCAACTTCGACGCGCTCGTTGGGGACATCTTCTACGGCACGTCAGCCACAGGCGCAGTCTGGGGTTCCGGCGGCGGCATCAGCATTTATTACAAGAAGCCGGCGTATCAGAGTCTGGTCTCCCAGCAGTACCTGCCGGCGAGTGCGAAGAAGTGGCGCACGATTCCGGACGTCTCGGTTGAAATGGGCGGCTGCCCGTACGGCGACTTGTACTACGATATCTATGGCGTATGTCCGCCTGATCGCAGTGCCGACGTGGCGGCGCTCGGCGGGGAGCTCTTGGGCTTTGTCGGCACGAGCTTATCCTCGCCCGACTTCGTTGGACTTCTCGCGCTCAAGATTCAATCTGAAGGCGGCCGACTCGGCAACGAGAACTACGACATCTACGCTCTCGCCGCTGCGCAGCAAACCGGCTCGTCGAACCAGGTCTTCCGCCAGGACATTCCCGGCAATAACGGCTTTTACGCGACCGCGCCGGGCTACAACCTGGTGCTCGGCAATGGCAGTGTGATCGGCAACGACTTCGTTCGTGGGCCGAAGCTGCCGGCCGCAGGCATCCCGCAGACTGCAACTAATCCATAGGAGCAAACATCCTGCCGCAGCAACCGCTGCGGCAGGATGACTTCCGCTTCGCCCGCGGGGCCTTAAGCGGCCGCCTGCGCATGGCCGCGCCGCGTGAGCAAGAAATCCCAGCGATCGATTTGAAGCGCGTTACGCCGAGCGGCGCAGAGCGACGTTGCCGCTTGCAAGTCCGCCGCGCAGTACGTAGGCGTCGAATCCGCGTTCCACCATGATGTAGGCCGCCGCCGAGCTGCGCCGACCGGTGTCGCAATACACCACATACGGCACGCTCGCATCGAGCGCCGAAAGTTTCAGGCGGATGAAGTAGAGCGGAATATTGAGGGAATCCTCGATGCACAGATTCTGGTGTTCGCTCGGCAGGCGCACATCGAGCCACTTACCCCCGCGTGCAATGATCTCGCGCGCTTCCTCGTAGTTCAGCCACTGCAGGAGCGGCTCGTTCATGAGCTGGCGAAAATCCTCCTTGTTGAGCCGCATGAGCATGCCATCGGTGAGCATGGTCACGGTGGCGTTGCGTTTCGCCTCCGCGATCAGCGCCTCCTCGCCGAAGCTGTCGCCGATGCCGAGTTCAGCGAGCTTGATGCCTTCCTTGTTGAGCGGCGTTTCTCGGGTGACGACACATTTGCCGTTCACCAGCACATAGAAATAATCGCCTTCATCCCCCTGTTTGATGACCACTTCGCCGGCGCGGTAGGGCACGCGCTGCATGCGCATGAAGATCGCCTGGATATTGGCCGGCGGAATGCGGTGGAAGGCTTTCGTCTGCAGCAGCGTCGTCATCCAGTCATCGCCCGCATTCTGCACCTGCGCCTGCAGCTCGGTGACCTCGTAGCTGCCGGTCTGATCCCAGGTGATGATGACGTCGAGGAGTTCGCTGTCGATCGCGAGATAGGTGATTTCATCGACGGCGCGCGCGCTGGCGCGCCGCGGCGTGCCTGGGCTCAGTGGATTCTTCGCCTCGGGCGTGCCGCCCTGGATCATCGCGATGGTTTGCTCACCGGTTGTGAGCTCGACGAGCCCGGAGACGACCCAGATCGACTGCTTGTCGGTGTCGCCTTCCTTGAAGAGCATGCGGCCGGCCATCATCGTGCGCACGCTCACTTTTTTGGCGAGCGCGGCGAGATTGTCCCTTTTCAGGCCATCCAATGGCGCGAAGGTCTTCAGCAGCTGCGGGGTAGCTTCGCGTTCTTCAGCCATTGCGACAAACCTGCCCGTCGGACGTCATAGGACCGCAAAATAGACAAGAGGGGTATGAGTATAGGCTATGTCAACAGCGTCCAGCCCGCGTCCGGCCGAAAACGAGAACCGTATCGCTGTGCAAGCGCACCCAGGCGCTGCGTGATCGTGGCCACGCCGACGCTACGGGCGTAGGCGAGGGGTCCGCCGCGAAACGGAGCGAATCCCGTCCCGAAGATCACGGCCGCGTCGATGAGGTCGGCGTCCTCCACCACGCGCTCGCGCAGACACGCCACACATTCGTTGACGAGAGCGAGAATCATGCGGTCGACGAGATCGACCGGCGCCGCGTCGGCGTGCGCGGCCGGCTTCACGGGCTTGCCGTCCTTCCAGACGTAAAACCCTTCATGAGACTTTTTGCCGAGTTTCTGTGCCGCCACGCGCGCCTTGAGCTCACCCAGATCCGGAGCCGGACGGCCAAGCTCGGCCGCGATGATCTCGCCGACGTGGCTCGCCACATCCAGGCCCACGACATCCGCAAGCTCGATAGGCCCCATCGGCATGCCGAAGTCCACGGCCGCCGCATCGATGACTGCGAACGGCACGCCCTCCTGCGCTGCAAACATCGCCTCGTGCAGATAGGGCATGAGGACGCGGTTCACCATGAATCCAGGGGAGCTGCTGCACGGCAGCGGCAGCTTGTCGAGCCGGCGCGCAAATGCAGAGGCTGCCTGCGCAACCGCCGCGTCGGTCGCGGCCGAGCGCACGATCTCGATCAGCGGCATCTGCGCGACCGGATTGAAGAAATGCAGTCCCACCAACCGCTCCGGCCGGGCGAGCTGCGCGGCGAGCGGCTCCAACGTCAGACTCGACGTATTGGTGGCGAGCCAGGCGGAGGCCTGCATGCGCGGCTCGAGACGTGCATACAGCGCACGCTTCGCATCGAGGTCTTCAAAGATCGCCTCGATGACGACATCGGCCGCAGCAACTCCTGCGCCGGCCGTATCCGCACTGAGGCGCGCCGCAGCCGCGGCACGCTTCGCCGGATCGCGAATTCGCTTCGCGAAGAGAGCCTGTGCGCGCTCGAGCGCCGGCTGGATGTATTCGAGCGACCGATCCTCGAGTGTGACCGTGAATCCCCGCAACGCGCTCCAGGCGGCGATGTCCCCGCCCATGACCCCAGCGCCGACCACGTGCACGTGCTTGACGGGCGCCGCGGATTTGCCGGCGGAGGCTTTCAGCCGATCCTGCAGCATGAATACGCGAATCAGATTGCGCGCCGTCGGGGTACCAAAGAGCTCGGCGATCGAGCGCGCCTCCGCTTCGAACGATGCCGGCCCGCAAGCACCGTAGCGCGCCCACAGATCGACCATCGCATAGGGCGCGGGGTACTGATCGCGGCGCGCTCGGGAGGCGAGCTGACGCAGGAGCGCCGACCTCACCAAGGGGCGCAGCGGCGCCGTATTCAGAAGCCGCTCGAGGGGCGGCGCGCGATGCGCACGTGGCGGATCAAGCGCCATGGCGCGGGCAGCTGCTTCGAGCTCCTGCGCGCTGACCAGCCGATCGACGAGTCCGATCTTGAGCGCCTTATCGGCGCGCACGGATTTTCCGGTGAGCATGAGCTCCATGGCCTGCCGCACGCCCACGATACGCACGGCGCGCACCGTTCCGCCGAAACCCGGGTGGATGCCAAGCTGCACCTCCGGAAATCCGAGCGCCAAGCTGTCATCATTCACCGCGATGCGATAATGGCAGGCGAGCGCAAGCTCCAGTCCCCCGCCCAATGCAAAGCCGTGAATGGCCGCAACACTGGGGCAGGGCAGGCTCTCCAAGCGGTCGAGAACGCCCTGACCGGCACGGATCAGGGCAAAGGCGTCCTCGGGACCCTTGAATGCGGTGAACTCGCGGATGTCGGCGCCGGCGATGAAACCGCTCGGCTTGGCGGAGCGCACGATGAGCGCGCGCGGCGGCGCGGCGGCGAGGCCTCCCAGGAGCGCGCCGAGTTCCACCAGCACCTCGCTTGAGAGGACGTTGGCCGAAGTGCCGGGCTTGTCGAGCGTCAGCGAGACGACCCCGTCGGCACCGCGCTCCATCTTCCAGTAGGTGAGCGCGTTCATGCGGCCGCCGCCTTGACGTGGAAGTCACACACCAGCGGGCGGTGGTCTGAGTAGCGCACATCGGGCACGCGAAAATCGGTCACTTCGATCCCGGCGCTCACCAGAATGAAATCGAGCTCAATGCGCGGCACGCGTGCCGGGAAGGACGGCAGGCCCTGGGTATTCGCGCTGCGCAGGCCGGAGGCGCGCATGAAGAGATAGATTTCGTGGGTGCCCCAGAACGCGTTGAAGTCGCCCGCGACGATCACCGGCTTCTTGGCCTGCACCACGAGGTCGTGCAGCGAGCGCAGCTGATACTGGCGCTGGCGGAACTTGAGGGACAGGTGCACCAGGAACACACACACATCCTCGAGCTCGAGCTCAATAATAAGCCGCTTGATGCCGGTGTCGAAATAATGGAAGCGCTCGCCGCGTACGTGCGGCGCGGACAGAAAAGCATTCGCCTGCTTGCGCACAATGGGAACGAACTTGTTGAAGGAACTGCGGCCGTACTTGCACTCGTAGGTCGAGTAGTGGCCGATCTGTGAGGCGATATGCTCCGCCTGGTTGACCATGCCGGTGCGGACCGAGCCCGTATCGACCTCGATCAGGCCCACAATGTCCGACTGCTCGGCACGGATGAACTCGGTAATGCGGGTGAGGACCTTACGGTTGCTGCGCAGGTACCCCGCACCCGGTAACGGCAGGTGAAAAGCCGCCCCGGTGCCGGTTGCGTAGCGGATGTTGTAAAGAAGCAGGCGCAATTGAAGGCGGTCGAGGGCTCATGCCGCGGTAATGGGGTATTCTATCGCGTGTACGGCGCCGGGGCGCCGCCTTAAGTGCACACCTCGATGTCTCAGGCCCATCCGATTCGGCTCTTCGTCACTCACGTCTGGGAAGTCAGCGAGGACTACCTGCGCGTGTTCGAATATCTGGAAAGCGCGAATAATTTCTTTTATCGCAACTACAGCGTGCCCGAGCGGCCGCCGGTGCAGGACAAGGAAGGGTTGAAGGAAGCTCTGCGGCGCCAGATCGCGCCCACCGAATGCGTGCTCGCACTACCTGATCCGTACGAGAAGAATCAGGACATGCTCACGTTTCAGCTCTTGTATGCGCAGGCGAGCCACAAACCCGTCGTGCTGATGAAGCGCTTCGGCAGTTCCGTAGCGGTGCCGAAGGCGCTCGCGGATCTCGCCAATGAAGTGGTGGACTGGGATGAGCGCGCGCTGGTGGATGCCGTGCGCCGCCAAGCGCGCCATGAGGACACGGCGCGCTGGGACACGATCGAATTCAAAATCGACTAGCGGGCGACTGCAAGGTTCGCGCGAGCTTGCGCTTCGGCAGTTTCGGCAATGTACAGCGGCACGATCTGCGCGGAGTTCAACGAACGGATGACGGGCGTGTAGCTGCGCGGGATTGCCGCGAACATGAGCACGATTGTCGTCGCGACCTGGTCGGCCTCTTCATTCGACATCTTGCGAATGGTGGCGCGAAATGCATCCTCGCCGCGTAGCAGCGGACGTTCGCGCGTCAGCGCGCGACCGAAAGCGCGAAAGTCCTCGCGCAGCTCCTTGGGCAGGTCGTCTTCCGCCACGAGCGCAAGATAGTTGCGGTACGCGTCGGTCAATCGCTCCTTGATGCCGCCAGATCGGGCAAGGCATACGGTGGCGGATTGAAATTTCTCCCATGCTGTTTTCATCGCGAAGACCTCGATGGACGCTGCGGCTCTTGGGCGCATTTGCGGAAAAGGCCGGTACGTCCGGTTGTTATAGTTATTCGAAGATTCCTGACTACTCAACTCCCTAGCTTCGAAATATAGCGCAGCCCTTCCGAAAAACAACCGCAATGCTCGCTTTTGTTGGTTGCATCACGGCTCGAATCAACCCGCGTATACCCATCCATGTCCCTGGCGAGTCTGGATTTTTCTGGACCTTAAGCGTTGCACGGGCGTGACCGGCGTCTCAGCCTATGTGCTGTAACACTTTAAATATAAGGTATAACTTATTGATAAATAGACATGCAAATCTGATCAAATAATAACCATAAGGCGACTCGCCAGCTCGCTTTGATGTGCGTTCCCGATTCGCCCGACAGACCGATGAGACATAACGCAGCTGCGGCGTGAAGGAGCTGTCAGGTCGGGAAAGG
>Ga0302324_100006575_pt1 | contig 25006 bp, 22 predicted proteins | sample Palsa_T0_1_FD_201949 | JGI IMG/M metagenome (GOLD analysis project Ga0302324, IMG submission 201949) | Peat permafrost microbial communities from Stordalen Mire near Abisko, Sweden - Palsa_T0_1 | ecosystem: Environmental > Terrestrial > Soil > Palsa > Peat permafrost | place: Sweden: Abisko... | reverse complement strand
AGAACCAGACGAATTATCTGCTGGACGGTTTCAACATAAGCGACCCGCTGACCGGAACCCTGGGAGCCACCGTAAGCGTGGAAGCGGTCAGTTCGCTCGACTATCTGAGCGGCCGCTACTCGCCGGAATACGGTCAGGGGTCGGCGGGCACGCTGCAGATTAAAACCCAGACTGGCGACGACCAATTCCGCTATTCGGCGACAAACTTCCTTCCCGGCGTGAGCACCGAGGAGGGCTTGCACCTGGGCGACTGGACGCCGCGCTTCAATTTCTCCGGACCGATCGTTAAGGCGCGCGCCTGGTTTTCGGACAACCTGGATGCGGACTACAACATCAACGTGATCCCGGGCCTTCCCAGAGACGAAAGCAGAAGCAGTACGCTGCAGGCCAGCAATATGTTGCACACGCAGGTGAATCTGACTCCGTCGAACATCCTCTACACGGACTTCCTGTTCAACTATCAGCGGGCCTCCGAGTTCGGCTTGGGTGCGCTCACGCCCCCTTCCACCACGCTCGATGAACGCGGCCGCACCTGGTTCCTGGGGCTGAAGGACCAGATCTATGTGGCGCGGGGAACGCTGTTGGAACTGGGTTTCGCGGAGATGTTCACGCTTGCGCGGCTGATTCCGTTTGGCACGGGCGTTTACATCATTACCCCCGAGGGCGACCAGGGCAACAATTTCATCAATTCCACGCAGCATTCGCGGCGCGGTCAGTTCCTGACGAATCTTTTCCTGCCTCCCTGGCATCTGGCGGGCACACACAATCTGAAAATGGGAGCGGACGTCGACCGCCTGGACTACGCGCAAGGCATCACTCGCACCGGTTACGATCTCTACGGCGTCAACACCAATCTGCTGCGTTCGGTCACGTTCGAAGGAGACGGCTACCTTAGCCGTCCCAGCCTCACGGCGTCGTCCTATGTGACAGACCATTGGCAGGCGCGGGGGAACCTGTTCTTCGAATTGGGTGTGCGGGAGGAATGGGATGAAATCCTGCGGCGCTGGTCATTCTCGCCGCGCGCCGCGTTTTCGTATTCGCCGTTCGCCGATGGCAACACGCGCATATCGGGCGGGTTTGCGGTGCTATACGATCCCACTATCATCCAGCTTTTCACCCGGCCATACGACCAATACACGCTCACCGACACTTATGCCTCCAACGGAACGCTGCTACTGCCCAACGCGCTGTCCTATTACACGCTTCCAACCGAGCGTCTGAAGGCGCCGCTATACCAGAACTGGAGCCTGGGTGTGGACCATCAGTTTCCGTGGCGCATCCGCGCCGGAGTGAGCCTGCACAGGAAACGGGGCGGCGACGGATTCGCGTACGTGAACACGCTGGCGGCGCCGATTGTCGCTTCTCCGCAGATCGCCGAGGCGTACCACGCATCGTATGTGGAGCAGCAGTTCACCCTGACGAATGCGCGGCACGATCAGTATGACGCCGCGCAGGTAATCGTGCACCAGGCCGTCCGTGGACGCTACGAATGGATGGCCAGTTACACGCGTTCGCGGACACACTCGAACGAGGTCCTGGACCCGTCGCTCGAACAGACGCTGCTGTTGGGGCCCGACAACGCCGGGCCGCTTCCTTGGGACGCACCGAACCGTTTTCTAAGCTGGGGATACCTTCCCACGTGGTGGAAGAACTGGGCGGTGGCTTACTTATTCGAGAAACGGACCGGGTTCCCTTTTTCCATCCAGCACGACACCGGTCAACTGATTGGCGCTCCCGACACCTACCGTTATCCGGACTATCTCAATCTGAACCTGGACTTAGAATGGCGTTTCCGGCTGCGCAAGTACCGCTTTGGCATCCGCGGCGGTATCGATAATCTGACGAACCACAGGAACCCGACGGTCGTCAACAACACGTTGGAGTCGCCGAACTTCCTGACTTTCTATGGAAGCGAAGGCCGGCACTATGAGGCACGGCTGCGGTGGCTGGGGAAGGAGTAAGTGCCGGAGCTGCCGGACATCGCGGCTTACTTGGAGGCGCTCGAGCCGCGGGTGATGGACCGGACTTTGGAGCGCGTCCGGTTGGGCAATCCCTTTTTGCTGCGAACGCTGGAACCGCCGCTGGCCAGCGCCGAGGGTCGCGTGGTGTGCGGGCTGCGCCGCATCGGCAAGCGCATCGCGATGGGAGTGGAGGGCGATATCTGGCTCGTGCTGCACCTGATGATCGCCGGCCGGCTGCACTGGCGTCCGCCGCATCCGAAGCTGGGAGGCCGTCAGAATCTGGCCGCGTTCGATTTCGCGCACGGGTCGCTTACGCTTACCGAGGCCGGCAGCCAGCGCCGCGCCTCGTTGCACGTAGTGCGGGGTGAGGAAGGGCTGCGCTCTCTCGATCCCGGCGGCATCGATGTTTTGGCGGGGGATCTGGCGGCATTCCGCGAGGCGCTCACTCTTGAGAATCACACATTGAAGCGGGCGCTCACTGATCCGCGCACGTTCAGCGGCATCGGCAACGCCTATTCGGACGAGATCCTGCATGCCGCGCGCCTGTCGCCCATCGCACAGACGCGCAAGCTGACAGAGGACGAGATCGCGCGGCTGCACGCCGCGACGCGCGAGACGCTGATGCGCTGGCTGGACCGGCTGCGCGCCGAAGCCCGCCAGAAATTTCCGGAGAAGGTGACCGCGTTCCGCGACGGAATGGCGGTGCATGGACGCTACGGGCAGCCGTGCCCGCGATGCGGCGAAAAAGTGTTGCGAATCCGCTACGCCGGCAATGAGACCAATTACTGCGCGCGCTGCCAGACGGGCGGGAAGATGCTGGCGGACCGCGGCCTTTCGCGCCTGCTTGGCAAGGACTGGCCACGCACGCTGGAAGAGTTGGAAGCTTTGAAGCGCCGCTGATCGCAATCGCTCCTGCTCAACCCGACTGCCGCGCATGCGACCAATCTCTTCGCGCCCGGGCGCTTGGCCAGCCTACGCTGAGCGATACGTAGTGCGATTGTGAACCCGGCCATCCTGCATGATGACCAGGAGGCTCTGCCCGTTGCGCGCCAGCAGCGAGATATCTTCGAGCGGGTTGCCATCCACCAGCAGCAGATCCGCCGCTGCGCCTTTGCGGACCGTTCCCAGGCGGCCGGATTGTCCCAACAACTCCGCATTCACCGCGCATGCGGAACGCAGAATATCGATGGCCGGCAACACTTGCGCGCGCAGTGTGAACTCGGTGGTTTGGCGCACGTGCTGTGCGCCGAGCAGGTCGGTCCCCAGTCCCATCTTTACGCCGGCGCGTTTCATGATATCGAGCCCACCCAGGGCACGGTCGCCAACGCGTCGTAGCTTCTCCATGCTGACCGCGGGGAGGCCGAGTTGTTCGCCCTCTTCGGCCAGCGCCGCAAGCGTGGCCATCGTCGGCACGGCGAAAGCGCCGCGCTCCGCCATGAAGTCCGCCGTCTCGCGGTCGATCAGCGTGGCGTGCTCGATCGAACGCACGCCCAACTCAACCGACCGCCGCACAGCTTCCGCCGGATGGCAGTGCGTGGCGACGTAGGAACCCGCGCGAGTGGCCTCGTCGACGGCGGCGCGGATTTCGTCGTCCGAATATTGGCAGCATTCCAGCGGATCCGTGGGCGATGCGATGCCGCCGGATGCCATCAGCTTGATGTGCGATGCGCCGCGCCGCAGCTCTTCCCGGACGGCGCGCCGTACCGCGTCCACGCCATCCGCAATTACAGTCAGGGTGTCGAGATGGCAGCCGCAGCCGTGATCGCCGGGGCGGAAGTCGCCATGGCCGCCGGTTTGGCTGATGGCGCGGCCGCCGTAGAATAGCCTGGGAACGCCGTCCAACAAGCCCTCGCGCACCGCGGAAGCCAGGCCCGCATCCGCGCCGCCCACATCGCGTAGCGTGGTGAAGCCGCGATCCAGACTGGCGCGCATGAACCGCGCCGCGAAATGCGCCAGGTATGAGAAAGGCGACTGCGCCACGCGCGTGAAGTTCAAACCGGCTGCGTAGACGTGCACGTGCGCATCGATCAAGCCGGGCATGAGGACGCGGCCCGCGCACTCCACGACTTCTATCTGTTCGTTCGCCGGTTCGGTTACGGCCAATGGTTTTGGGGTGATCCGGCTGATGACGCCGCCGGTAACCAGCACATCGCAGCCTTCGCGCAGCACCTCGGAATCGCCGTCAAAGACGCGCGCGTTGCGGAAAAGAACCGGCACGTTGGGAGTATCTCACATTAAGAAGAACTACGCCCGAAACACGCGCCCTCAAAGGGCGAGGGCGGTTGGATGCGTGGGTTGGTACAACCCGATCCCGCCGCCGCTGGGCAGGCGAATCGTGGTTTTGATCCCCCAGCGCACCTTGTCGATCGCCGCGCAGACGACGTTCTTGGCCGCCAGCGATTCGATCAAGGCCTGCAAATCGTCGCACATCAGGTAAAGCTCCGCGCCGAGCAGTGTATACCCTGCGCGGACCTGTGAACTGTCGCCGTCCGTGGGGTGCAAAGCGGCTTCCGCGGGGGGCATTCTGAAGATGAGCCAGCCGTGCCCGGCATCCACTGAGCGAAACTCCAGCACATCCCGGAAGAATGCGCGATCCGCTTCCGGATCGTTGCTGAAGAGAATAACGTGAGCGCCCGTGATCATTGGAATATTCTACCGCCTCCCGCCGCGTCTCCCACGTGTTAAAATCGGACGAATCCCGCAAATGACTGAAATCCTCCCGTCTATTCTGGCTGCGGATTTCGCCCGCTTGGGCGAGCAGATTGCGCAGGTCGAGCAGGGCGGCGCCACCATGCTGCACCTGGACGTCATGGATGGCCACTTTGTGCAGAACCTGACCATCGGGCCGCCGGTGGTCGCTTCCATCCGGAAAATCACGCGCCTGACGCTGGACGTTCACCTCATGATTACCGATCCCGACAAATACGCGCCTATCTTCATCGACGCGGGCGCCGACCAGGTGATCGTCCATCAGGAGGCCTGCAAACATCTGGACGGCACGCTGCGGGAGATCCAGCGGGCGGGTGCGCGCGCCGGCGTGGTGATCAATCCGGCGACCCCGGTTTCCACCCTCGACGAAGTGCTGGGGCTGGCGGATTACGTGTTGGTGATGAGCGTCAATCCGGGATTTGGCGGGCAGCGGTTTATCCCGTATACGCTGGACAAGGTCCGGCGGCTGGACGCCATCCGGCGCGAACGCCGCTTGACATTTCCTATCGAAATCGATGGCGGCGTCACCAAGGACAATATAGGCGAGGTGGTACGCGCAGGCTGTGACTGGATCGTCACAGGGTCTTCGGTATTTCACACCCCGGACCCCGCCGCCGCGGTGGCCCAATTGCGCCAAGCGGCCATCGAGGCGCATGCCGTGCGTTGTTGAGCACTCCCCGGGCTGGCGACGCAATTGCTATCCTAGACTGAAGCGAAAAATAAGATTGGCACGAGCACAATGATGTATCCACGCATTCTTCACAACCTGATTGCGGTAACCGCGCTGGCGGGCCTCCTGAGTTCCTGCGGTATCCGCCGCCACAAGTACGCGGACCCCATCGCCAAGCAGACCGAACAGCCCGATAAGGTGCTCTTCGACCGGGCCATCAACGATATCGAGCACAGCCGCTACGAGATCGCGCGGCTGACCCTGCAGACGCTCATCAACACCTACGACAGCAGCGAGTATTTGGCCAAGGCCAAGCTGGCCATCGCCGACAGTTGGTTCCGCGAAGGCGGCGCGCATGGTCTGGCGCAGGCCGAAGCCGAATACAAGGACTTCGAGTTGTTCTACCCCAACATGGAGGAAGCCGCCGAGGCCCAGGAACGGGTTTGCGATATCCATTACAAGCAGATGGACAAGGCGGATCGCGACCCCGTGCACGCCGTGCGCGCCGAGGACGAGTGCCGCCAGTTGCTACTGCAATATCCCAATAGCAAGTTCGCGCCCGATACCCAGCAGAAGCTGCGCAATGTGCAGGAAGTTCTGGCGGACCATGAGTACGCCGCCGCCGTCTTCTACCATCACAAAGGCGCCATGCCGGCCGCGGCCAATCGCTTGACCAGCATGGTGGAGCAATATCCCCTGTTCAGCCAGTCCGACGAAGCACTGTGGATGCTCGGCGATTCCTACGATCGGATGGGCGACCGGTTCGAGGACAAGTCCGCCGCAGCCTACACGCGCATCGTGAAGGACTATCCGCTGAGCCCGCGCGCCGCGGCGGCCAGGCAGAAACTCGAGGCCATGAAACGCCCCGTACCAGAGGCCGATCCGGTGGCCTATGCCCGCATGAAGTACGAGATGGAAAACCGGACCTCTCCGAGTAAAGCCAACCGCGTCCTGGATACGTTCAAAAGGAACCCGGATACGCATTTGGCGGCCAAGGGCGGGAGCCCGTCCATGACCATTCTGCGCCCGGGAATTCCGGTTAGCGTGCCGCAGAGCGCCAGTGCAGGGGCAGCTCCGGGCACGACCGGCGCGGGCAGCGCGCCATCGGACGTCACGATTGGCCTTACCAACGATACGAAGGAACTGGATACCAGGCCCGATGCGCGGGCGAACCCGCCTGGCGCGGCTGCCACGTCCGTGGCTGTACCGGCTGCGGGTCAGACCGCCAAGCCGGCCGACGCATCGCCAGTAGCTCCCCAACAGCCCTTCGCCACCAACCATCCGTTGAGCGAGAAGGACAAGAAGCGGGCCATGAAGATGGCGCAGGATAAGGCCAAGGAAGCGAAGAAAGCCCAGGCCAAGGCGATCAAGGCGGCCAAGAGTGCGCCGGCTCAGCCCCAATCCCCTACGACCCTCCCGACGCCATCCCCTCAGCCGGGTCAGGCGCAGACGCCGCCGCAGGATTAATGACGCCTAATGCCGCGCATTTTGCTCGCCGACGACAGCCCCCACGCGCAACGCATGGGCGAGCAGATACTCACCGAGGAGGGCTTCGAGGTAGTCACGGTCAGCGACGGCGACTCCGCACTGCTGCGCCTGGAGGACGTGGATCCCGATCTGGTGCTGGCAGGCGTGGCCATGGCGCACCGCTCGGGCTATGAAATCTGCCAGTACGTGAAGCTCAGCCCGCGCCACAAGCATGTCCGCGTGGTCCTGGCCGCCGGCGTCAGGGACCAGCTCGATGAAGCCGAAGCGCGCCGCGCGCAGGCCGACGGCATCGTGCACAAGCCGTTCCAGGCGTCTGTGCTGCTGGGCGTGGTGAAGCCGTTAGCGGAGATGGCCGTGAAAGAGCGCGGATCGGGTCCGCTTCCCGCCGCGGGGACTGCCTCTGGGCCCGGCAAGCGTCCCGCCCCGAAATCGCCTGTGGTGGCGCTGATCGATCCGGAACGCGTGCAAGCGGCCGTAACGTTGGCGCTGGACGCCTCCTTACCGGGTATCATAGAGGAGATTACCGAGAAGGTGCTGATCGCCCTCAGCGCCCGATAAACTCTATGCCCGATAACAGTTTCGATGTCGTCTCCAAGATCGAATTGCCGGAGGTCGGCAATGCCATCCAGCAGGCCATGAAGGAGATTCAGCAGCGTTACGATCTGAAGGACTCCAAGTCCTCCATCGAGCTGAACGAGAAGGACCACAAGATCCTCCTGGCCAGCGCGGATGAGTACAAGCTGAAAGCCGTGATCGAGGTGCTGGAAGGCAAGCTGGTGAAACGCAAGGTGCCGCTGAAGGGGCTGGCCTACGGGACGCTGATTCCGGCGGCCGGCTCTTCGGTGAAGCAGGAGATCACCCTGCAACAGGGTATTCCCATCGAGAAGGCGCGCGAGATCGTCCGCAAGATCAAGGACAGCAAGCTGAAGGTGCAGGCCGCCATCCAAGGCGACCTGGTGCGCGTCAGCAGCCGGGACCGCGACACCCTGCAGAGCGTCATCAAGCTGCTGCGCGACGACGATTTCGGCATCGACGTGCAGTTCACCAATTACCGGACGATTTGATGTCTTGACTTCAATCAGTCAATATGTCACAGTAAAGACTATGACCGGCACAAAGACCGCAATGACTGACGAATCCAAGACGCTGACCATTCGGCTGGATGAGAATTTCCATCGCCGGCTGAAGGCTAGACTCTTGGCCGACCGCACGAATTTCCAGGTCAAGGTCCAAGCCATGTTGCAGGACTACGTCGATGGCCCCGCTGAGGAGCGGGAAGAGATTGCCCGCCAAGTCGCCCTCGCCCGCGAAGCCATGCGCCGCTATGCTCCCGCCATGCGCGAGTTGGCTCGTTGACCGAGCCGGTCTGGGTGAACCCCGCGGCAGTCACGCGCTTTCACAACGACAGCCTGATGGAATTCGGAGGATCGCCCGGAATCCGCGACCCGGGCGCCATCGAATCGGCGCTGGCCAGACCTCGAAACCTCTTGGCCTACGGGGAACCGGATCTATTCGATCTGGCAGGCGCCTACACCGCCGGGCTATGCCAGAATCACGGATTCGTGGACGGCAACAAACGCACCGCTTTCCTGACCGGATTCGTTTTCCTCTACGAAAACGGCTACACCATCCCGGCCGAGCAGGCAGAAGTGGTCGCCGCCATGTTGTCGCTCGCCGACCACACGCTCGATGAAGCCGGTTACACGGCTTGGTTGCGGGATCACGCCGCGGCTAACCAGCCCTGAACCGTATGCCGCGCCGCATCGAAATTCATCTGCTGGATGGCCCGGCCGGCAAGCTCGAAGCGCTTCTGGAGGCGCCGGAGGAGCCACCGCGCGCGGCGGCGCTGATCTGCCATCCGCACCCGCTATTTGGCGGGACCATGCACAACAAGGTGATCTACCGGGTGGCGCGGGCGCTGCGGAGTTCCGGTTACGTGGTGCTGCGCTTCAACTTCCGGGGCGTGGGGAAAAGCGAGGGCCGGCACGACTTGGGAGTGGGCGAAATCGAGGATGCGCGCGTGGCGCTCGGCTGGCTGCGTCGGCGATATCCGGGCCTGCCGTATACTTTGGCGGGGTTTTCGTTTGGCTCACGAGTGATCCTGAGCTTGGGATGTGCCCTGCCGGACGCCCACCGGCTGATCGCGCTGGGCTTTCCCGCCAAGCGGGACCCAGTAGGAGTGCTGGCGCAGTGTAGCGCGCCCAAGGTCTTCATTCAAAGCACCCACGATGAGTACGGCCCGCCAGCGGAGATGGAGGCTTTCTATGCGCAAGTGGCGGAACCCAAACGGCTGATTTGGGTGGAGGCGGAGGATCACTTCTTCGCGGGAGGTCTGGACGAGTTGGAAAGACAGATCGCCGCGCTGGGGTGGGCTACCGGCGGCAGCACCTAGCTATTGGGCTGCCGCGCAATTGGCCCCGACGTTGCGCGCGCAGGCCGATGAGATCGGCAACCTGGCCAAGCAACGCGGAAACATTCTCCGCGTTGATGGAAACCTGCTGCTCATCGCCTAACGGATAGCGGCTGGCCTTGGCTTCCCTATAGGCTGTCACCAAAGCCGTAGCGGGCTCATACGGCTTCACCCGGGCATACGAAAGCACCTGCCGGCCGGCTTGCGGCGACTCCACCTCGGCCTCGCTCAGGACCAGTTCGTACTGGCCCTCATCCAGCTTCGAATAGGCCTCCGCCGCCGACCCGGCCACATCCACGCTGTAGCCGCCGGCTTCGAGGAGGGTCTGCAAGGTCAACCGGGACGACACTTCGTCGTCCACTACCAACACCCGCGCCAGTTCAAGGCTCTTCGGCATTATCGTACAGATCTACTTTAACTGAAAAGCCAAAACATTACGAGCAAAAAATGCGTCCCCTTCGGAAGTGGGGGATTCTGCATTAATCAGTTGAAAACACGGCGGAAAATGGCGTCCACGTTGCGTAACTGGCGGGTCAGCGAGAAGCTTTCGGCGATCTGGTTTAGGTTAAGCATCGCGCGTATTTCCGGATCGGCCTCGATAGCGGCCCGGAACTCCGATTCCTGCTCCCAGGCGCGCATGGCATGCGTCTGTACGATTCGGTACGCCGTTTCCCGCAACATCCCGGCGGCCGCCAGATCCAGCAGCAGTTGACCGGAGAAGACCAGCCCCCGGGTCATCTCCAGGTTGCGCCGCATGCGCTCCGGATAGACCAGAAGCTGGTCCACCAGTTGGGTGGTCTTTTCAAAGAGGTAGTCGGCCAGGATGGTGGAATCGGGCAGGATGATCCGTTCGACCGAGGAATGCGAGATATCCCGCTCGTGCCACAGCGCGACATCCTCGAAGGCGGCTTGCACATTGGCCCGTACCACCCGCGCCAAGCCGCAGATCTGCTCGGAGGTGACTGGGTTACGCTTGTGAGGCATGGCCGAACTGCCCTTCTGCCCGCGCGCGAAATACTCCTCGGCCTCCCGCACCTCGGTGCGCTGCAGGTGCCGCACCTCCAGCGCGATCTTTTCGCACAAAGCGGTCCCCAGCGCCAGCGCGGCGATGAGCGCGGCGTGCCGGTCGCGCTGGATCACCTGCGAAGCGGCCGGGGCGGGTTTCAGGTCCAGCCGCGCGCAGATGCGCTCCTCTGCTTCCGGGCCGATATGCGCGAAGGTGCCCACCGCGCCCGAGATCTTGCCCACGCGCAGGTCTTCGGCGGCGGCCCGCAGCCGCGTCAGATTGCGCCCCGCCTCGCCGTACCAGATGGCCAGTTTCAACCCGAAGGTGATGGGTTCGGCATGCACGCCGTGGGTGCGGCCGATCTGCACAGTGTCCTTGAACTCAAGGGCCCGCCGCTTCAACACGGCTTGCAGGCGCTCCAACCCTGGCAGCAGAATCCCGCAAACCTGCCGGATCTGCAAAGCCTGCGCGGTATCCACCACGTCGTTAGATGTGAGTCCGTAATGCAGCCACCGCGACTCCTCGGCGTGCCCGGCGGCCTGCATGCTCTCGGCCACCGCCGTGGTAAAGGCGATCACGTCATGCTTCACTTCCTTCTCGATCTGCAGAATGCGGGCGGCATCGAAGCTGGCATGCGCCCGCAACGCGCGCGCCGCTTCCGCCGGCACGACGCCCAGTTCCGCCAGAGCGTCGGAGGCCGCCAGCTCCACTTCCAACCACTGCCGGAACTTGTTTTCATCCGTCCAGATGCGGCCCATTTCCGGCCGCGTATAGCGCGCGATCAAAACCGATATACCTCCGTGGGGCGCGACTGGCTGGCGATATCGAGCGGCGTCGCGAGTCCCCGCCGCTGCAACGCCTGCGTAGCCATGAGACGAACGATCTCCGGATGATTGTTATGCTCGCTGAGGTGCCCCAGCACCAGCCGCAACGGGAAGCCGTCGAAATCGCGCAGCAGGAAGTCGCTCATGGTGTCGTTGGAAAGATGGCCGACCCGGCTCATCACCCGCTGCTTCACCGACCAGGGGTATGGCCCAACTTTCAGCATCTCCAGATCGTGATTGGATTCCAGCAGCATCAGGTTCGAGCGCCGCAAGTGGAATTTGACCGACTCCGTGATATAGCCGAGATCGGTGGCTACGGCGATCTTGATGCCCTCCGCGTGGAAACAGAAGCCCACCGGATCCATGGCGTCGTGCGGAATGCCGAAGCTATCCACATCGATGTCGCCCACCGTAAAGCTCGCGCCGGCTTGAAAGCATTCCAGGCGCGGTTGGATTTCACCCCAATCGATGGCTGGCGCGGTCAGCTTGCTGATGTACACCGGAATCCCCAGGCGGCGGGCCAGGCGCGCGAGACCGGAGACGTGATCGGAATGCTCGTGCGTGACCATCACGGCGTTGAGCGTCTCGACTTGCTCGCCGACGGACGCCAGACGACCGGCCAAAGCCTTGAAGCTCAGCCCGGCATCCACCAGGATGCGTGTGCGCTCGGTCGCCAGCAGCGCGCAATTGCCGGAGCTGCCGCTGGCCAGCACGCAGAATTTGACGATAGTAGCCTCCCTTGAATCAATCAGGATACCAGCATGCCGCCGCAGTTGATACGCTGGACTGCATGAAAGTCGCACGCATCCACCAGCATGGCGGGCCGGAAGTGTTGGTTTACGAAGACGCTCCCGAGCCCCAGATTAAAGCCGACGAAATCCTGCTGCGGGTGCGCGCCTGCGCGCTCAATCATCTGGACCTTTTCGTGCGCGGCGGAATCCCCGGCATGAAATTCGACATGCCGCACGTGCTGGGCAGCGACATCGCCGGCGAAGTGGTGCAGGTGGGCGAATTGTGCGAGCGCGTAAAACCCGGCTGGCGCGTGCTGCTCTCGCCGGGATTGAGCTGCCGGCAGTGCGCGCAATGCATTTCGGGTTTCGATAATCTGTGCCGCCGCTACACCATGTTCGGCTATCGCGTGGATGGCGGCAACGCCGAGTACGTGGCGGCGCCGGAATACAGCGCCATCCAAATTCCGGACGATATGGGCTTCGAACAAGCCGCCGCTGTGCCGCTGGTCTTCCTCACGGCGTGGCATATGCTGATGGCGCGCGCCCATCTGCAGCCCGGCGAAGACGTGCTGGTGCTGGCGGCTTCGAGCGGCGTGGGATCGGCCGCCATTCAGATTGCGAAACTCTTCCAGTGCCGCGTGATCGCCACGGCCGGCGGCGAAACCAAACTGGCCAAGGCGCGCGAATTGGGCGCGGATCATGTGATCGATCATTACCTGCAGGACATATCGGCCGAAGTGCGCAAAATCACCGCCAAGCGCGGTGTGGATGTGGTAGTCGAGCATGTGGGCACGGCCACTTGGCAGAAGAGCCTGGAATCGCTCGCGCCGGCCGGCCGCCTAGTCACCTGCGGCGCAACGACGGGATTCGATGCCAAGGTGGATCTGCGCTTCCTATTCAGCCGCCAGCTTTCGCTATTGGGCTCGTTCATGGGGACCATGGGTGAATTGCACCGGGTGTTGCAGTTCGTGTTTCGCGGGCAGTTGAAGCCGGTGATCGACCGGGTTTATCCGCTGGCGGAGATTCGGGCCGCGCATGAGCGCTTGGAGAATAAGGAGCAGTTTGGCAAGGTGGTGGTGGCGCCGTAGGGTTAAGATGGACATGGCTAAGCGATGTTCGCACTTGACAGGCTGACAATTGAAAGATTCCGCGGGCTGCAAGACCTGACGCTCGATAACCTGGGCCGCGTGAACTTGCTAGTTGGTCCGAATAACTCGGGGAAGACAAGCGTACTTGAAGGGATCTCACTCTTCGGCCGTCCGTTGGATCTTGGTGCTTGGCTCCAAGCTGCGTACTTGCGCGAGGTACCGAGGGCTGGCGACCCGTTCTTTGGAGGGATGGAGTGGTTCTTTCCGCACTGGCGCCTGGCTGATGGCCTCTTTGCCGGCGGCGACCTTGCCATCTCTGCGACCGGACGGCTTCCTATCAGGGAGGTGAGCGCCGTCTACAAACCGATCTCCCGGCTCAGGGCGAAGTCGGCAGCGGCCGTTCCATACGATGCCGATTTGGACGGCCATCAAGAGGCTGGAGCACATATGGAACTGAAAACGATCTGGGAGGGTGGTCCGCCTGGGGGACAGCGCGTCGTCAACGACTTGTGGGAGGACGAGAGTCCGAGGCTGACCAGCCATACCGAGCTCCTTAATCAGCCGGTCCACCTGCTACCGCCGCACCGAGCAGAGTCGACCCAGGTGCGGGAATATTCTAAGGCTGCGCAGGCGGGCCTGAAGCAGCAAACCCTGGTCCTGCTGCAAACGATTGACTCGCAGATTCGCGACGTCCAGATCCTGGCGCCCAACGGCAGGCTGCCCGCCATCTACGTCGAATACGGGACCTTTGGGTTACGTCCACTAAGCTCTCTTGGCGACGGCACTAGGCGTGCCCTTTCGATCGCGGTCCTTGTGGCTTCCCTCGCCGGGGGCGTTCTACTCGTCGACGAAATCGAGTCCTCATTGCACACGTCGGCGTTTGGGTCACTTTTCTCCTGGCTCGTCAAAAGCTGCGAGGAACTCGACGTCCAGATCTTCGCGACCACGCACAGCCTGGAAGCCGTCGATGCCATGGTCGAGGCCGAGTCAAAGAACCTCGACCGGATCGTGGGTTATCATCTGGAAGCGCCCAACGGGGTTCCCCAAGTGCAAAGGCTCGACGGCCAGCTGCTGCACAGGCTGCGCTACGAGCGCGGACTTGACGTGAGGCTTTAGACGCCCTTGCAATACTCTTATCTGGTGGTCGAGGGATCGCACGAGGTTGAGTTTATCGGGCGCTTGCTGCGGATGTCCGGCCTCCGCAAAACGCGCCTAATCGAGGACCTTCCCGGATTCTGGCACCCGCTAGTCCCTACAAGCTTTCCTCACGGAGGCGATCTTCTCAAGAGGATGCCCGTACCCGTTTTCTTCCAGGACGACACCCGCACGGTCGCGGTTCACAGTGCCGGAAGCATCAGCCGTCTGGTGCCCACCGTCGAAGAAACTCTTACCATCCTGGGTGCCAAGAAGGCGGGAATTTCCGCGATAGGAATGCTCCTGGACGCCGATCAAAACGGAGCGCGCAATCATTTCGATTCGCTTAGGGCGAAGATCCAGACGATCGGCTTGCTGTTTCCGGATGAGCCCGGCACCGTGAATCACACCGGCGTACGAACCGGAATCTTTGTCTTCCCCGACAACCACAACCCTGGAACGCTCGAAGATCTCCTGGATGACTGCGCCGCCTTGATCTATCCCGACCTGCGGGAGGAGGCGCACCAATTTACCGCCCGCGCAGCTTCGGCCCAACTCAAGCCGGAGGATCGGAGCGAACTCGCGAAACCGGCTGGCGAACTCAAAGTCACCATGGGCTGCATCGCGAACTTTCTCAGGCCGACGAAAGCGATTCAAACCAGCATCGAAGACAATCGCTGGCTGTGCGACGAGTCGTTGGCGCTGCCAAGGATCGCCAAGCTTAACGCTTTCCTCAAGGATTTGATCGGCCTCTGATGCACCCCGTTCGCCGGAAAGAATAATCCGGCCGCAGCCGATAGATAGACTGTGGATGAACCGTGCGTGGGCCGTTCGGGCAGCTACTGCCTGTTTCCGGACATGGAACCCCTCCTCGAGAGCGTCGGATCGGCTGCGCGCCAAGGTATCATAGGGAACGCGGAACGTGTCGGTTTCACATGGTTCCCTATGACAGGCGACGATATACCTGAGCACTCGGGACCGGAAAAAGCGGCAAAACCCGGCTACATCCAGGACTATATCAGCCGAATCGACGTTCGAGACACTCCTTCGCCCGTCCGACGAAGAGAGATCGTTCCCAGTCGACATCGCGGTATTCGAAAACGAGCGCAGGCTCGAAGACGATCTTTTCATGATCGTGGAATGCAAGAAGAAGACGCGTAAAGACGGCGTCGCGCAGCTCAAGCTCTACCTCGACATGAGCCCGGCCCAGGTGGGCGTCTGGTTCAACGGCGACGAGCACGTCTACCTTCGGAAAATCCACCACAAGGATGGCCGTCGCACGTACGAAGAGATCCCCAACATCCCGCGGAAGGGGCAGCGCATCGAGGACATCGGCCTCTTCCAGCGTAAGGACCTAAAGCGGCCTTCCAATCTGAAGGCGGTCTTCCGCGACATTCGGAATCATTTGGCCGGTAACGTCACCGGCATTACGCGAGACGAGGCGCTCGCCCAAGAGATCATCAATGTTCTGTTCTGTAAGATCTATGACGAGATTAACACCGGCCCCAACGAGGTTGTGACGTTCCGTAGCGGGATCGATGAGTCCCCAAAGGACGTGAAGAAGCGGATCGTCGATCTGTTCGACAAGCGCACCCGGGTCGAGTATTCCGACGTTTTTGACAGCAAGGATTCGATCTCTTTGGACCCCGCCAGCCTTGCATACGTCGTTGGCGAACTGCAGAACTACTCCATCCTCGAAGCGGACCGGGATGCAGTGGGCGAGGCATTCGAGGTTTTCATCGGACCCGCGCTGCGCGGCGGCGAGGGCCAGTTCTTCACTCCGCGCAATGTCGTAAAGATGGTCGTCGAGATCCTCGATCCGGAACCGGGCGAGATGATCTTGGACCCGGCCTGCGGATCGGGCGGATTCTTGATCGTCGCCCTCGAGCATGTATGGAGAAAGATGGAGCAGCTCGCCAAACGCAAGTCGTGGAGCGCGGTGCAACTGGACCGCAAGAAGCGCGAAGTCGCCTCAAAGTGCTTTCGTGGCATCGACAAAGATTCGTTCCTGGCGAAAGTGACGAAGGCGTACATGGCGATTATTGGAGACGGCCGTGGCGGCGTGTTCTGCGACCACAGCCTCCTTCCCGAATCGGAGTGGAAATCCCAAACGGCGAGCGGCGCGGCGTTGGGGTCATTCGATGTCGTCCTGACCAACCCGCCCTTCGGCGCCCAGATCAAGATCAAGGGGCAAGGCCTCCTATCGCAATTCGAACTCGGCCATAAATGGAAGCGGAACAAGGGGACTGAGATCTCGGAACGAACCACAAATCTCTCCGAGCATCAGCCTCCTCAAATCCTCTTCTTGGAACGGTGCATCCAGTTCTTAAAGCCGGGCGGGCGGCTTGGCATCGTGCTGCCGGAGAGCATTCTCGAGAATCCCTCATACGAATACATCATTACGTTTCTCAGGAGCCGGGTGAAAATCCTTGGCATCGTTACCTTGCCTGAGGCCCTGTTCAAGACTAGCGGAAAAGGCGGTACTCACACCAAAACGTGCGTTCTGTTTGTGGAAAAAAGTAAGGCCGAAAAGGCCCACCAGATCTTCATGGCCGACGTGAAGTGGTGCGGGCATGATTCGCGCGGTAACCCAACCATACGGAAGAACAACGACGGCGAGTACGTGCTTCTCGACGAGGTACCCGAGGTCTCGCCGCGCTGGCGGGCGCTGAGAAACGGGGATCGAATAGCCCGCGACCATATTGGCTTCTATTTGCCTTCCACGAACATCCGGAAGCAGATCATGGTTCCCAAATACTACAGCCCGGAGATCGAGGCACAGCTAGACGCGCTGCAGCCGACCCATAATCTGGTTTCGCTCGGATCACTGGTGGACAAAAAAGTCGTCTCCATCGCGACGGGGACAGAGATCGGTAAGATGGCATACGGCACGGGGACCATTCCGTTCATCCGTACCTCCGATCTCACAAACTGGGAGATCAAGGCGGACTTTAAACACGGGGTAAGCGAGGAAATCTACGCGGAAGAAAAGAGCCGTTGCGATGTGGCGCCCGGCGATATCCTCATGGTGCGCGACGGAACGTACCTCATCGGGACGGCTGTATTTGTTACGGGCGGCGATGTACCGATGCTCTTCCAGAGCCATATTTTCCGCATCCGCATTCTCAAAAGCGACGTGATCGACCCCTACCTGCTCTTCGTCTCCTTGAACACACCCGTCGTAAAGGCTCAGGTTCGGTCGAAGCAGTTCACGCAGGATATCATCGACACGCTCGGCAACCGGGTCCTGGAGTTAATGCTGCCGATTCCCCGCGATCCGAAAATGCGTGAGAACATCGCGAGTCGCGCGAAGCAAATCGTCGAGCGTCGAGCGCAGTATCGGGAGGAGGCGAGGCAGCTTCCGGCCGAGCTTCAAGGCAAGATTTTGGCCGGGATCGAAAGCGACGTTATGGACTGATGGGATCCGTCGAACGGACCCGCGTAGCGGTCGTTAACCCTCGCCATTTCGACGAATTGTGCGAGCGCGTGAAGCCCGGCTGGCGCGTGCTGCTCCCGCCGGGATTGAGCTGCCGCCAGTGCGCGCAATGCGTTTCGGGCCAAGACAATCTTTGCCGCCGCCATACTGTGTTCGGATATCGCGTGGATGGCAACGCCGAGTACCTGGTGGCGCCAGAATACAGTGTCGCTCTTATCTTGCGAGGGTAGCTGTTAAGGTGGTCCCTATCGGGGCAGCAGCGAGGCGGCCTGCCGACCGCGGCGATGGCACACAATCGCGGCGGAAAGATATGCCAGAATGTTAAGGCGCTGGAGATCGCAGGTTTCGGCGACCGTCAACAAACGAGCGGCGGCCAACTCGCCATTGGCGCTGCGGTTGCCGAAGCAGATTTTGGTCCACTGAACACCGGTGCGTAGCGTTCGTTCGGCGCTGTTGTTGGTAGGCTCAACGCCCTCCTGATCGAGGAAAGTGAACAGCCGCTCATTGTGTGCTCAAACAGAGCCGTAGCGAGGTTGCGGACCTCACGGTGGGGACTGTCCAAATGCCGGAACAGTCTGGCATGCTCGGCCAGCGCGTCGCGGCAGAAGCGCTCCACCGCGCTATTCTTGGTGAACTCCACAATCCCCGGCAGATTGCGCTTCAGGTGCGCCGGCAGAACTGCGGTTTGCCGGAGTGATCCTTCCAGTACACGCTGAAACGGTCGCTGCACAGCACGCCCTGGAAGACGGCTCCCAGCAGACGGATCAACACTGCGCTGCCGCGGGTGGCCGCCACCGTGTAGACCACGTACCGCGCCGCCACGAAAGCCCACAGGAAGCGTTTCGCGCCATTGGTCCGCCAGCCCGTCTCATCCACGTTCAATACGGGTTCATCCTTCAATTGCCGTTCCAGTTCCTGGCACGGAGCAGCCACCGCCTGACTGGCTTCTTCCCAGCACTTCTGCGTGCTTCCCAAGCTGATCTCGATGCCCAGAACCTGCCCCAGCAGCCCTTCCACCACCCGGCGCGGCATCCGGCACACCACCGTCAGATAGGCGATCAGCGCCGCCAATTGTGGGCCGAAGTGCCCCAAGGCTTCCTCTGGCACCGTCGCCCGCGTGCTCTCGCCGCACTGTGGACAGATTACCCGATGGCACTGATATTCGATGATGCGAGCTTGGATGGGTGGCAACTCGGTCACTGGATGCCGCTGCACCGTGCCGGTGGTCTGCACTTGCTCGATCTCCGCCGGCAGGGCTTGGCCGCAATGCTGGCACTGCTCCGGCAGAAGGGGCCGCATCTCGTCGACTCTTTCGGCTGGTACCAGAGGCCGGTGCACTCCGCGATGGCCGGGCTGTCCACCCGGCTTCCGCCGGCTCTTCTTCCGCCGGCCCCGCTCTCGGGGTTCGCCCGCCAGTCCATCGGAGGAAGGCGGTTTGGAGGAATTCGTGGAGTTCTGCTTATGGAGCGCCAGTTGACGCTCCAAATCCGCGATCTGCTTCTCGGCATCCGCGATCTGCTTCTGCTGCTCAGAGACCTGCTCGGCCAGTCCCTGGATCTGCTGATCCTTATCGGCTAGCTCCTGGCGCAGCCGTTCGATTTCCCGTGACAGATCGTTCGTCTGCTGGTCGCGGTGCCGCGCACTCATCCACCATACAGTAGCCGATCCGGCGCGATTTGTCCAGCAAAATCGACTAGGGTGCCTGAACTGTTACTCCCCACCTTATCACCATCCGTACAAGGGGAAACTTGTAGACATCTGGCATAGCTGTAGCGCACGCGTAGCGCACGAAGGGTGCTTATTAACCGGTCTAATGTTTTGACGGACGCTAACTCCCGATTCCAGAAAGGGTTAGACGCCGTCCGCCGAAATCGTTAGCCGGTTAATAAGCACCCGCGCACGAATGGCGATGGCGAGCCGGTGGCGGGCGACCCGCGGAGGCTCCCTCGGATCGCCTAGCGAGACGAAGCGGTCACGGCGGTTCCTTCGAGTGCGGCTTCCACCCTCGCCAACCGCTCTTCGAGAGAGCGGATGTGCCGTTCCTGCGCCCCGATCTGGTCCTTCTGCGCCGCGATCATGGTGTTCTGCTTCTGCAGTTCGTTCAGCAGCATGGAGTCCAGCACCTGGTACTTTACCGTCTCGATTTGCCCGTCGGCTGTGCGCGCCACCAGATCCGGATAAACCTCGGCGACTTCTTCGGCGATCAGCCCGTACTGCATCGGCTTGGACCCATCGTTGAACTGCTTCTTGTAACGGAAGGTCACTGGACGCAGGCGCATCAACCCGCTGCTCGCGTCCGCCATATCCTGGATGTCATCCTTGTAGCGCCGGGATGACGAGACAGTGCCGAGTTGCCCGCTGCTGTTGACGTAGACAGGGATTCCACTCGTATTGACGCCGTAGATTCCCGCGACAAGAGCGGACGTCTGAGTGCCCTCGGTTCCGATGCGGATGACACCGCTGTCGCCGCCGGAGCCCTGGCTGCCAATGTCGATGTTATTGCTGCCGGCGACGTTGTATCCCGCTTCGTACCCGATGGCGATGTTGTTACTGCCGGTGAAGTTGTTCAGCAAGGCGAGGGTACCGCTGGCCGTGTTGGCGCTCCCGGTGGTGTTGAAGTCCAGCGCGCCGTTACCGGTGGCCGTGTTGTTGGTTCCGGTCGTGTTGAAGATCAGCGCCTGGGCACCGGTGGCCGTATTCGAAGAGCCTGTTGTGTTCAGGGCTAGCGCATCCAGACCGACGGCCGTGTTGCCAGAGCCAGTTGTATTGACATGAAGCGCTCCATCGCCAACAGCCGTGTCTGTGTTCCCGGTCGTGCTGGGCGGCAGGGCCCCTAAGCCGGCGCTGAAGTTGTTTGACGCATTGCTGGGAAATTGAATTACTGGCACGCTGCCGCTCGCCAATATGCTCCCGCCGTCCACCTGCGCGTTGCCATTGACCTCCAGCGTCGCCGCCGGCGCCTGCGTGCCGATGCCCACGTACCCATTCGGCTGAATCCGCATATACTCGATGAATCCATTCGCGTTGTACAGTCCCGTACCCCCCTTGCCAAACCGCAGGGCTTTCGCAGGATCCCAGAAGAATGCCGGACCATAGGTATCGGAAGCGAACAAGGTCATATAGTCGACAGTCTGCGCCACTCCGAGCTGTGCGAAAGGAGAAGTGGCGGTGGGACGGATGTCCATCGATATGCCTGCCGCGGTCGTCCCTACGCCGATGTTGCTGCCGTTCTGATACATCCCGGAGTTGCTCACGTCGCCGGATGTGTCGGTAAACTTGGGGATGTAATTGGTTGTTCCGGTGCTCGTAAAGGCCGGTCGTACGGTCGCCGTTGTCCGGGCCGACACCGCGGCCTCCGGCTGGGCGGGCTGCGCTGCTTCAGACGGCTGCGCAGCGGCTGACAAGCCAGCCAATAGGTAAGCCGACGCGGGCTTTCCCCCCAGCGTGTCGGCATCCCCGGCTTTCAGCGCATACGGCACGCTCACCAGCAATACCCGCGGCAGGTCCACTTCGCCCGGCGCATAGAATTTTACCTGCAGCCAGCGTGCTTCGCCAGCGGCAAATAGCTCCGGCGGCACCCCTCCGTTCTTGGTCGCGCCGAGCAACGCCGTGTAATTGCCGACATCATCCAGCTCGACGTTCTGATCTTCGGTCCACAGGGGCGTACCGCCTTCCTGTTCGCTATATATCGCGAAAGTTGCGCCAATCATCCCCGCGGGCTGGCCCACCGGGGAGTGGAAAGATCCAGCGAAATGCACGAGTTTGGGAACGGCGGTAAGTGTGTTAGCGCTCTGTGTCTGCTGCGCGCTGGCGGCAGCCACGGAGCACAGGAAACAAGCAACGAGTAACCGGCTCTTGAAGAGTGGACGCATGTGACCTCCAGGTCAGCGGCCACTTTATCACACTCGGACCGCTTAACGGGACGAAGCCGTCGCGGCGGTTCCTTCGAGCGCGGCTTCCAGCTTCGCCAACCGCTCTTCGAGAGAACGGATCTGCTCCTTCTGCTTCTGCAACTCGTTCAACAGCATGGAGTCCAGCACCTGGTACTTTACCGTCTCGATTTGCCCGTCGGCAGTGCGCGCCACCAAGTCCGGATAAACCTCCGCGACTTCCTCTGCGATAAGCCCGTATTGGATCGGCTTCGACCCGTCGCTAAACTGCTTCTTGTAGCGAAAGGTGACTGGCCGCAGGCGCATCAACCCGCTGCTGGCGTCCGCCATATCCTGGATGTCTTCCTTGTAGCGCCGGGAGGACGAGACGGTGCCCAGTTGTCCATTGCTATTAATGTAGACTGGGATTCCACTCGTATTGACGCCGTAGATCCCCGCGATGTAAGTGGAGGTCTGGGCGGGTGCGGTTCCAATGCGGATGGCGCCGGACTCACTACTGACACCGGCGTTTACGATGTAAATGTTTTCGCCACCGGAGGTAAGGTTGCCGCCAGCACCGTAACCCAAGGCAGTGTTACCCGTGCCGGCAGTGAGGCTGACATTGTCGAGGGCGCCGAACCCCACCGACGTGTTCGCGCCACCGGTTGTGTTCGCGAGCAGCGCACCATCGCCAACGGCTGTATTAGAGCCGCCTGTGGTGTTGGCCGTAAGCGCGAAGTATCCCGTCGCCGTGTTGCTGGCTCCCGTTGTATTGAGGGCCATCGCGCCGTTTCCCACTGCCGTGTTGGCGGCGGCCGTGGTATTCGAGAGCAGCGCACCATCGCCAACGGCTGTATTAGAGGCGCCCGTGGTGTTGGCCGTAAGCGCGGAGTATCCGGTGGCCGTGTTGCCGGCTCCCGTTGTATTGAGGGCCAGCGCGCCGTTACCTACGGCCGTGTTGGCGCCGGCTGTAGTGTTCGAGTTCAGCGCACCATGGCCAAAGGCGGTATTAGAACTGCCCGTGCTGTTGAACTGAAGCGCGGCGTATCCCATGGCCGTGTTGCCGGCTCCTGTTGTATTGCCGGCAAGCGCAAGGTACCCGACCGCCGTCCCGCCTCCGCCAGTGGTATTGGCATGCAGCGCATTCGCTCCCAGGGCGACGTTGTCGATGCCCGTTGTGTTGGCCGAAAGTGCCTGGTCTCCAACGGCAGTGTTACCTGTTCCGGTCGTACCGGCAGGCAGAGCCGTCAGGCCCGCGCTGAAGTTGCCCGACCCGTTGTTGGGAGCCTGAATCAGGGGACCGCCGCTGCCTGAGGCCACCAGGTTCCCGCTCAAGGTGATATTGCCGTCCACTTGTGCATTGCCGTTGACCTCCAGCGTGGCGGCCGGCGTCAGCGTGCCGATACCCACGTATCCGTTCGGCTGAATCCTCATGTACTCCGTAAATCCATTCGCGTTATACAACCCGGTGCCCCCCTTACCGAAGCGCAGAGCTTTTGTGGGATCCCAGTAAAACGCCGGACCATAGGTATCGGAAGCGAACAAGGTCATATAGTCGACAGTCTGCGCCACTCCGAGCTGTGCGAAAGGAGAGGTGGCGGTTGGACGGATGTCCATGGATATGGCCCCCGCGGTGGTCCCCACGCCGATGTTGCTGCCGTTCTGATACATCACGGAGTTGCCAATATCGCCGAATGTATCGGTGAACTCGGGGACGTAATTGGTTGTTCCGGTGCTCGTAAAGGCCGGCATTACGGCTGCGCCTGTCTTGGCAGCCACGGCCGTCGCCGACGGGGCGGGCTGCGCTGCTTCGGATGGCTGCGCCGAAGTATACAAGCCAGCCAATAGGTAAGCCGACGCGGGCTTGCCCCCCAGCGTATCGGCATCCCCAGCTTTCAGCGCATACGGCACGCTCACCAGCAATACCCGCGGCAGGTCCACCTCACCCGGCTCATAGAATTTCACCTGCAACCAGCGTGCTTCGCCGCCCGCAAACAACTCCGGCGGCACCCCTGCGTTCTTCGTCGCGCCGAGCAACACCGTGTAATTGCCATTGGCGTCCAGCTCGACGTTCTGATCTTCGGTCCACAGGGGAGTGCCGCCTTCCTGTTCGCTATAGATCGCGAAAGTGGCGCCGATCGTCCCCGCGGGCTGGCTCACCGGGGGTCGAAAGGATCCGGCGAAATGCAGGAGTCTGGGAACGACGGTAGGTGTGTTGGCGCTCTGGATCTGCTGCGCGCTGGCGACAGCCACGGAGCACAGGAAACAAGCAACGAGGAAACGGCTTTTGTTGAGAGGACGCATGTGACCTCCAGGTCGGGGGTAGTTTATCACACTACGCCGGCGGGAAATCCCCTGGGGATACTTTGTCGCGGAGGACCTGGTCGAACACATAGCCGTCGCCCCGCATCGCCTCCCTCGCATCGTCCGCATTGAAGTCGGCCACTCGACCTGCGGCCGCGTTTCAAAACGCTGCCCAAAGAGCACACTCGAGATGGCTCTGGCGACCTGCAATTTTGGGCCTATCATGTCGATTGCGAGGGCGAGCAGGCCCCCGACAAACTCTCCCGCTATTAAAACCGCCTCCAGCGCGACTGGTCCGGCTGCCTGAAGACCTGCAAACGCTGCAAGCCACGCACAAAGAAAAATCATTCAAGCGAATGGAAAACCGGAGGTATCTCCGTGGAACCAATATCTTCCGGCGATTCCGACACATCGGAATCCGAAACCCAGCACCCAAACCCAGCGGCCCAGCTATCCGCTACGTTTTCAGATATACTAGTGCTTCAGAGGGATGGTTATGAGAAAATACGGGAAATTCGCCGTTTTGATCGCGGTTGTAATCGCCGCCCTGGTCTGGCTCGCCAGCACCGGAGTCGGCGAAACCAAAACATACTACAAAACTATTTCCGAGGTCGGCCAAATGGGCGACCGCGCTTTCACAGAACGCCTCCGCGTCGCGGGCGACGTCGAAATGGGGTCTATCCGGCACGCCAATGGACAGGTTAACTTCACCCTCACCCAGGACAAACAGAAGCTGAGAGTGGCCTACACCGGTTCCGACCCCCTCCCCGACACCTTTCGCGACGGCGCGCAAGCCCTCGCCGACGGCCGCATGGGCCGCGATGGCGTTTTCCTTGCCGGCAAAGTTCAGGCGAAATGCGCTTCCAAATACGAAGCCAAGCCGGGTCAGTTGCGTGCCGCACCGGCGCTCCCCATCAATAAGACAACTTAGAGAGGCCGACGCATGGAAAACGTGGCATCCCTGGCTGTACTTCTGGCGTTTTGCGCCGCTATCTACGCCTTACTCGCATCCGTTGTCGGCCGTATCCGCCACAAGCCCTTTTTGATAGTTAGCGGCGAGCGCGCCGTCTACTCCGTTTGGGCGCTCCTCTCCGTCGCTTCCGGCATTCTGGTCTTTGCTCTCCTCACGGGCGACTTCCGTTTTTCCTATGTGGCCCAGCACAGTAATCGCAGCATGCCGCCGCTTTATAAGTTCGCCGCCTGGTGGGGCGGACAGGAAGGCTCGCTGCTCTTCTGGAGTTGGCTGCTCTCCACTTACTCCGCCGTGGTGGTTTTCACCAACCGCCGGAAGCACCGCGACATTATGGCTTACGTAGTCGGCGTGCTCATGTTCGTGCAGACCTTCTTCCTGTTCCTGAATAACTTCGTGGTCAGCG
>Ga0302324_100006574_pt1 | contig 25008 bp, 17 predicted proteins | sample Palsa_T0_1_FD_201949 | JGI IMG/M metagenome (GOLD analysis project Ga0302324, IMG submission 201949) | Peat permafrost microbial communities from Stordalen Mire near Abisko, Sweden - Palsa_T0_1 | ecosystem: Environmental > Terrestrial > Soil > Palsa > Peat permafrost | place: Sweden: Abisko... | reverse complement strand
GTATTTATTCCTACACAGATGCACAGGTGTGAGTTCTGCAAAATTCTGCTTTCTTATGCAAATGTCGACAAAATTATACAGAACTTTGCATAGATTTGCAGAAGGGATAACTGGTCCAATGGAGGCGACGATGGCAGGATGGCCGAGGCAGTAGGTCATTCTCGCTAGAGCATTCTGAAACGCTTCAGAGCATTTCGAAGCATTTTGTAACAAGCCGTTGCCACTCGTTGCGTTTTGTTGCGGAATTTGCTGGGCCGCATACTCGGCCGACGATCTGAAACGAAGTGCGGTCCCACCGGCCGTCGATCGCTTTCATGACCCGGGCGGCGGGGCGAGACAAAAGCCGCCGCCACCGATCAGCATGGCTGCCCATTGTGTGCATGCCGGGCCAACTTCACGACACACGAGGCAGTCCAGGCTCCCAGACCGCGAAGCGGCGCGCGGCCGGCGCGGCCTTGACGGCCGCAGGGCTGTCGTGGCCAGAATTCGGGGCGGCGCTCCCGCTGGGCTTCATTCGCTTGTATTGCCGTTTGTGTCGCGACCTGGGCTTGGCTTGGCATCTTTAGTGCGTGGGGTGTGACAAGAAAAATCCTTGGCCTTCTGTTGGCCTATCGTTGGTGCTTATGGAACGTGTTGGTATTTCTTTGGTCTCATTGGGTCTCGTTGGTACGTGGCGGCCGTTGGCGCAAACGGCCGTCAAACCGATCATCGTGGGCTAACAAGTTTTACGACGGGGTAGGCAACCCCCGCACTGAACTTGCTGACAATCGTTCAGCGTCAAAGTCGCGCTATTATCATCTGACGGCGCTGGAGCCTTGCACAGAGGTTTTTTTAAATCCTCTGTGGTGGAACGCCTCCGAGCCGGGATGGCGCTGATTTGGGCTCTGAACGGTTCTGGGACGCTTTCACCCCCCCTGGCGTCTTGTCCCACGCAGTAGGACGACCGCGGCAACATCCGCTTGAATGGACAGAAGAACAGAATTCTCACGGGCGAGACGGCTGTCGGCCGTCGGTTAGTTTGCGCTGGGAGGGATAGTAAAAGCGCAATTACTTCCCATAAGAATTCCCGATGCATGATTGCCTCCTTCCCTGGGAGCTCGAACTCGACCGGGATGTAAACGGTTTGGTTTCGCCCGTTTCCAAAGAGTCGGACGCGACGTCGCTCCGGGAGCGGCTGGACCCCTTCTGCCAGTCTCATACTCTGAGATTACAAGCTTGGTTTCTTGTGGCATCACGGAAGGCGCGTGGATAGCGTTCGGGCCCTCCGTAGCCCCTGAAAAACTCACCTCACGCTGGACTCACTTAAGGCCAGATGATACGAATTTTCTTAAGATGAAGCATTGCTTCATATATGAAGCATGATAAGAGGAACGCTTTTATGCCGACCATCCTGGAACCCGCTCGCGAAATCCCCGTGCTGATGGATGCGGACATCGTTGTGGTCGGCGGGGGAACCACGGGTCCAATCGCGGCCGCCGCCGCCGCGCGGCGAAACAAGAAAGTGGTCCTGATCGAGCGCTTCGGATCGCTGGGCGGCAACCTTACCCTCGGTCTCAACACCAAGCCTTCGGGCGCGCTGGTCGGCGGCCTGCCGCTTGAACTCTGGAAAATGGCGCGCGAGACTGGAGCTGCCGGCGCTGACTATTTCGCCGGGACCAAGACCGGCAAGGTCAAGATCGCCTCGCCCTGCGACCCCGAAATCATGAAGATGCTGCTGACGCGGCTCTGTACCGACGCTGGCGTCCAGATCCTGTTCGAAACCGTGGTCTCGCGTCCGATCCTGGAGGGCAGCAAGGTGACCGGCGTGGTCGTGGAGAATAAGGCCGGCCGCAGTTTCATCAGGGCCAAGGTCGTGATCGACTGTTCGGCCGACGGTGACATCGCGGCCGGCGCGGGCGCGCCGTTCGTCATGGGCTCGGGCGAGGACGACGACGAAGTCAAGATGCAGCCGGTCGGCATGTATTTCACCATGTCCGACGTCGATGCCGTGGAACTGGCGCGCTGGGCACGTCAAACCGATGACGTGCCCGCCCAGGCCATTCCGGATAATGACGAAGATCTCGACTACGGATTGTGGCTGACGGGCTTCAATAAAACTATCCGCGCCTATCGGGAAGAGACCAATATCGACCTGCCGCGCGAGAACATCACCCTCAAGACTGCCAACGGGTTGATGTATGTCAACGCCACCAGGGTGCTGGGCGTCAACGTCTTCTCACCGATCGAATTCAGCGCCGCGATCGTCGAGTGTTATCGCCAGATCGAGGAATACGCCCAGTTCCTGATCAAGAAGGTGCCCGGATTCGCCAAGGCCAAGATCGCCCAGATCGCGCCGGTGCTGGGGGTTCGCGAAACGCGGCACATCCGCGGCGAGTATACGCTAACCGCCAAGGATGTCAGCGGCGAGACCACGTTTCCGGACAGCATCGCGGCCGATGTTTCCGCCTTCGACGTGCATGACGTCAAAGGCGCCGATGTTGATTTCCGCGGGCTGCAGCCCTACGAATTGCCTTATCGCTGCATGGTACCGCTGGGCGTTGAGCAACTGCTCGTCGCCGGACGATGCATTTCGGCCGATCACGCCGCCCATGGCCGCAGCCGCAATGTTCCGGCCTGCATGGCGACCGGACAGGCGGCAGGAATCGCCGCCGCGATCGCGCTGGACGGCAACACCACGGTACGTGGCGTTTCGATTGAGCGGCTGCAGGCGGCGCTGCGGGAGATCGGAATGCCTCTCTATGCGGATGAGCTGCGTTGATTGCCGCCGAACGCGCTTCGTTAGCCGCGCCACCCCAGTCGCGCCGACACTTCGGCTGCGGTGCCGAGAACCTGATCGCGTACCGTCTCAACGTCCTTCAGAACGGCCTCCGAGTCCGAAATGTTGATGGCGGCCACGATGGCGCCACCGACGTCGCGCACCGGCGCCGACAGGCTGACGATGCCGCTGACGAATCCGGAACGGTTCGAGGCATATCCGAGCTTGCGTTCACGCTCGATGCGCGACCACAGCGCGTCGATCGTCGTCGGGGTCTGGGGCGAGAATACCTCCAGGGAAATTCCGCGGTAGAGGTGTTTGATCTCGACCTTCGTCATGTCGAACAGCAGAGCGCGGCCGGACGCGACGGCATGGCACGGGTAGCGCGTGCCGACCGGAATATCGCCGCGCATGCGATGGTGGGACGACGCGGTAAACACGTAGACGATTTCGGTTCCGTCGCGCACGCACATATGGGTGGAAAAGCCGGTGCGGTCGCGCAAGGCCGTGAGCGCGTCGCGCCCAGACGTGACGACTTCGGTGGTGTGCAGATAATCGAACCCGAGCAGAAGTGTCTTGGGCCCGAGGCAGAAGGCGGGCGAATTGGGCACGCGCTGCAGGTAGCCATCCCGCTCGAGCGTGTAGGCGAGCCGAAAGGCGGTGGCCCGCGGCAGCCCCAGCGCCGCCGTCATTTCCGGTATGGTGACGACCCGTCGGTCGCGGCGGAACATATTCAGGATCGCAAGCCCGCGCCGCAGCGCGACGACGACATAGCGACCCTGCTCTTCTTCATCCCCCGTCAACTGTCGCACCTCCCGCTTCACCCGCTGCAACGACATACACCCGGGCGGTCCGCATCCGGCGCCCGGCGCTACCTCCCGCATCGAGGAGGGGTCTGACCATGCCGGCACCGCTGCCTTCCGCGAGCCTTGCTGCGGGCGTCAAAGCGCGTTTCGTCGAAGGCGTCAACGGCATCGACATGCACATCCTGGAAGCTGGGACGCCGGGACGGAACCGCTCTACCATACTTTTGCTGCACGGGTTTCCCGAGATCGCCTATTCATGGCGTAAGGTCATGCCCGTTCTCGCGGAGGCCGGCTATCACGTGGTGGCGCCCGATCAGCGCGGCTACGGCCGCACCGCCAAAAAACCTATCCCATTTGAGGATGACCTGTCCCCGTTCCGCATCCTCAATCTCGTGCGCGATGCGGTGGCCCTGCTCAGCCTCCTGGGCATCACCTCCGTCGCCGCCGTCGTGGGCCACGATTTCGGCGCTTCCATTGCTGCCGCCTGCGCACTGGTCCGCCCCGACCTGTTCCGCTCGCTGGTCATCATGAGTGCGCCGTTCCCCGGACCGCCCGCCTGGCCTCTCCCGCGGCCGCCAGAAAACGATCCCATTCACGCCGCCCTCGCCGCGCTGAAGCCTCCGCGCAAGCATTACCACGCCTATTTCGCGACGCGCGAAGCCAATACCGACATGTGGCATTGCAAGCAGGGCGTGCACGATTTCCTGCGCGCCTATTTTCATTTCAAGAGCGGCGACTGGCCGGGCAACAATCCGTCTGAGCTGTCGGCATGGACGGCCGAACAGCTCGCACGCATGCCGCATTATTACATCATGCCGCTCGCGCTCGGGATGGCGGAAACCGTGGCGCCGGAAGCCCCATCGCCCGAGATCATCACGTCGTCACACTGGTTGACCGAAGCGGAGCTGCGCATTTACAGCGAGGACTACCAGCGCATCGGCTTTCAGGGCGGCCTGCAATGGTATCGCGGGCGCATGAACGGGAACCTGGCCAAGGATCTGAGCCTGTTCTCCGGACGCACCATCAACTGCCCCGCGCTGTTCATCGCTGGCGAGCGCGACTGGGGGGCGTACCAGATCGTCGGCGGCCTGCAACGCATGAGGGATACCGTTTTCACCCAGATGGCGCCGCCGTGCTTTGTCGAAGGCGCCGGCCATTGGGTGCAGCAGGAACGCGCGGACATCATCTGTGCGAGGTTGCTCGATTTCTTCAAAGCGGCCGAGACGCCATCGCGCCGCGGGAGCCAATAGAAGACGTTCACAATAATAAGCGTAAGGAGGAGTCGATGCCCGAGCTTCAAACACAGGGAACATTCGTCCTGATGGGCATGGTGTTGGCCTATCTGGCGGTCACGACATGGTTGACCTTCCGGTACCGCGCCAGATCGACCTCCGATTTCATGTTCGCCGCGCGCTCCGTCCCCGCGCTGGTGATCGGCGTGCTGATGATGTCCGAATTCATCGCACCGAAATCGACCATCGGCGTCGCGCAGGTCGCCTTCGATTCCGGCATGGCCGCGTCATGGGCGGTCTTGAGTGTCGCCCTCGGCTTCCCGTTGTTTGGATGGCTTCTGGCGAAGAAACTCTACAATACCGGCGAATACACCATCTCCGCGGCGATCGCCAAGGAGTATGGCCGCTCGACGCAGCTGACGGTCTCGGTGATCATGATCTATGCGCTGCTGCTGGTGAATGTGGCCTTTTATGTCAGCGGCGCCGCGGCGCTTTCATCCGCCTTCCATGTGTCGCTCACCGTCTCGGCGGTGATCATCGCCGCGGTCAGCTCGTTTTATTGCGTGATCGGTGGACAGAAAAGCGCTGCCTACGTTTCCCTGCTCCACACCACTCTCAAATGCGTCGGTATCGCGATCGTGCTTTGCGTGGCCCTCTCGATGACCGGCGGCGTCGCGCCGATGATGGAGAAAATGCCGGACTTTTACTTCACCTGGGAAGGCAAGATCGGCGTGACCACCATCATCGCCTGGACCATCGCCAGCATCGGGTCGATCTTCTCGACGCAGTACATCATCCAGGCGGTATCTTCGCTGAAGGGCCCGCAGGACATTACCCGCGCGTGCTGGACGGCGGCGCTGCTCTGCCTGCCGGTGAGCTTTGCGCTCGGCCTGATCGGCGTGGCCGCAAAATTCCTATTTCCCAGTATCAATAGCCTCTACGCGCTGCCGGTCTTCATGAACCACATGTCGCCGCTGCTGGCGGGCATCGTGCTGACGTCGTTCGTGGCCTCGATCCTGGTCGGCGTCAGCAGCGTGGCGCTGGCGATTTCGGCGCTGGTGGTGCGCGATTTTTATGTGCCGATGCGCCAGCCGAGCCAGGAGGCGCAGCTCCGGATGTCCCGGCTGCTGTCGGTGCCGATCGGCTTTCTGCCGCTGCTGTTCGTGTTCTTTGCCCCGCAGGTGCTGCATCTCTCCTTCTTTACCCGGGCGCTGCGGCTCTCGATTTCCGTGGTGGCAATCTTCGCCTTCTATCTTCCGCGATTTGGCACCAACCGGGGGGCCACGATCGGGTTGATCGCGGCAACCGTCACCACGACGGCATGGTATGTGATGGGCGATCCTTTCGGCATCGACGACATCTATATCGCGCTCGCGACGCCGGCGGTTGTGATGCTGCTGGACTGGCTGATCACGGGCGCGCCGAAGGCCGCGCCCGGCTCGGCGATGGAAATCAAGGCCCAGTAGCGCCTGGTCGGCGTTCATTTTGCTGATGCACACCTGCTGCGATCAGGTCAAAGTCGAGATTGCCGATCCCGTTCGGCCGAATGGCGTCGACGACCAATTCCATGGGCGCAGATGACATGTCGGCCTCAGGCGATGAAAATATATCAGCGCAATGGGTTGCCGGCAGACCTTTTGAAACGCTGAGAATTCTGAGTCGTGGTGCACTCAATTCCAACATGAGAATGGTTTGATGCCAACGCCCCCACGCACGTTAGAAGACATTGTAGAGGCGCTGCGGCCGAAACCAGGCACAACGCGAAAATGCACCGTGCTACTCGGTGCTGGCTGTTCGATCAGCGCGGGGATTCCGTCGGCAGGTGCCGTGGTAGAGCATATTAGGACCGCATATCCTGCCGCCTACGCGCGTGCGACCCCGAAAGACTATCCTGGCTGCATGGCCGCTCTCGACCGGGGGGTCCGGCGCGACCTTATTGGCGGATACATCGACAATGCGAAAATCAATTGGGCCCACCTCGCGCTCGCTCAACTTATTGATCACGACTTTGTCGATCGGGTACTTACCACCAATTTTGATCCTCTCGTTTCCAGGGCCTGCTCACTTATAAATTCGTTCCCGGCGGTTTATGACTTCGCCGCATCGCATCTTTTCAATCCCGACCAGGTGAGTGAAAAGTCGATATTCCATCTCCATGGCCAGCGTGATGGCTTTGTGCTTCTCAACACGCGTGAAGAGGTGAACAAACATCGGCGCTATGTGAAACCTGTTTTCGAGGATGCGCACAAAGGCCGGATTTGGATTGTGGTCGGTTATAGTGGCGAGAACGATCCGGTTTTTGATCTTCTGGCCAATGTCAGGACGTTCGAGTATGGGCTCTATTGGGTAGGCTATGTAAAGACGCCGCCGGCCCATGTCTCGAAACGGCTCCTCACCCCCGGACGCGGCACGCACTTCTTGGGTGATTGGGATGCCGATGATTTCTTCGTCACGCTGGCTCAAAAGCTCGGATGCTTTCCCCCGCGTTTCGTAACGCAGCCATTTTCGCATTTGAAATCTATGTTTCAGATGCTGAAGGACTACAAAGCTCCGAGAAACAATCTGGACGACGAGCCTGGGCTCCGCGAAAGCCGGTTTGACGTCGCCGCCGTCATACGGCCCCAGCTCGAAGCGCTGATCGCCGGCCAAGAACAGGCCCTATCTGCCGAATACTATTTCCTCGCAGGCGAGCATGAGCGCGTTGCCGCGTTGTTCAAAGGCCGGCAGCTGAAGAAGCTGACCGAACGGGAACGGGACACTTACGGCTGGTCCCAAATGATTCTGGGCGATCGCGCGCACTCAGCGGCGAAAATCGACGATGATCGTGACGTTTATCGGAAAGCCGCTGAGCATTTCGCCATCGCGGCGAAAATTCGGGTCACAGAAGCTGATGCCCTCTACAACTGGGGCAATGTCCTGTTCGACCTGTCTATGGCAGTCCGGGATGGCGCACCGGAAGTGATGACTAGGGCGGCGGAAGCGCTGCTCAACCGCGCCGTCGTGAAATATCGGGCTGCACTGGCAATAGATCCTCAATTTTCAGACGCCCACAACAATTTAGCAAATGCGTTGGCGGATCTGGCGCGCGCAGAATATCCCCGCGGCGACAATGGGATGCTGAGAGAAGCATTTGGTCATTACGAAGCGGCGCTCCGACACACCCGGACGCCCGACGTCGTTCACAATAATTTTGCCAAGGCATTACATGATTTGGCGCGGATCACGGACGACCTCGTGCTGTTTAAGAAGTCGATGGTGCATTTCCAGGCTGCGGGAGCGGCCAATCCAAACTATTACAGCGTCTATCTGAGCTGGGGCCACGCGCTTGCCGATCTCGCCCGTAGAACCGGCGCCGCCAAGAGCTATAAGGCGGCATTTGAGAAATACCGCCGGGCGGCAGAGATTGAGCCGACGGATACAGCAGCGCATCACAGCTGGTATTATACGATGCTGGAATTCGCCAAGAAATTGAAGGGAAAGGAAAAGGCGGCTTATCTGAAGCAGGCCGCGGCCGTGTCCGCGGAACAAAAGCGCCGGCGCCGCAATCTGGAGCGCCGCATTCTGCGGTCCGAGGGAGCAAAGTAGGGGGTGGCAGATACCGAAAGGCTTGCGGCTGAGCTTCAGCCCCCGCGGCGTAGACGATAATTGTTTAGCTCGGTCGCGGATTAGTGAAGCGTATAACGAACTCTTATAGTTCGGCGAATTGCTTTCGGCTGCCGGCGGGCGATCATCGGGACGAAATGCCTGGATTTCGGGAGGTTGGCTTGATAGAAGGACGACAATAAGCAACTCACGGTGAACGTCATCACATATTCTAGCGCCAAAGCACGAATGCGCGGCCCAGCCTCCGGGGAGGGATTGGGTTGACCTGACGCGTCCTGAGAATGCGTGTAGCGATCGGACCAGGCCCTCGTTTCGGGGCCTTTTTTATTGCCGATTTCCAAGCACACGAATTCTAGGAGCACGACCATGACCGACATCAAGAAGACGTTGATCACCAGCGCACTTCCCTACATCAACGGCATCAAACACCTCGGCAACTTGGCCGGTTCGCTCTTGCCGGCCGATATCCATGCCCGGTACCGCCGCCAGATCGGCGATGACGTGCTGTTCATCTGCGCCACCGACGAACACGGCACGCCGGCGGAGCTTGCGGCCGCCAAAGCTGGTCTGCTTGTCGCTGACTACTGTGCGGAACAGCACGGAATCCAGGCCGACATCTACCGCCGACTAGGCCTTTCGTTCGACTATTTCGGGCGCTCGTCATCGGCGCAAAACCGGGCACTGACCCAGCGCTTCTTCAAGCGCCTGGACAACCGCGGCTTAATTGAGGAGCGTACTCCGAACCAAGTCTATTCGCTGAACGACGAGCGCTTCCTTCCGGATCGCTACATCGTCGGCACCTGTCCGCACTGCGGATCCGATCGCGCGCGCGGTGACCAGTGCGAGAATTGCTCCCGACTGCTGGAGCCGACCGAACTGATCCGACCGCGGTCTGCGGTTTCTGGCGGCACAGACCTTGAAGTGCGCCCAACCAGGCATCTTTTCCTGCGTCAACAGGCATTGGTCGACGATCTGCAGACGTGGTTGGCTTCGCGCAAAGGTTGGCCACATTTGGTGACATCGATCGCGCGCAAGTGGCTCGATGAGGGTATTCAGGATCGCTGCATCACGCGTGACCTCGCTTGGGGTGTCCCGGTGCCGAAGGAGGGCTTTGAGGGCAAGGTCTTCTACGTCTGGTTCGATGCTCCGATCGAATACATCGCGGCGACGCAGGAATGGGCCGACGCCGATCCTAAGAACCGTGACTGGAAGAAGTGGTGGTGGCGGGCGGACGATGTTGAGTACCTGCAGTTCCTTGGCAAGGACAACGTGCCGTTTCATACGGTTTCGTTTCCATGTACGCTGTTGGGATCCGGGGAGCCTTGGAAGACCGTCGATGTGATCAAGGGCGTTTCATGGCTCACATATGAGGGCCAGAAATTCTCCACCAGCCAGCACCGGGGTGTATTTCTCGATGAGGCGCTCGAATTGCTGCCGGCGGACTACTGGCGCTGGTGGCTGGCCGCGAATGCGCCCGAAGGCAACGATGCCGCGTTCTCCTTCGAGCGGTTTGCCGCCGGCGTGAACAACGATCTCGCCGACACTTTCGGCAATCTCGTCAACCGGGTGCTGAAGTTCGTGACCGCGAGGTATGGCGGTATTGTGCCGGCGGCGGGCGAAACGGGCAAACTGGAGCATTCTCTCGCCGCCGAACTAACGCAACACCTCGCAAATCTGAAGTCGCACCAGGACGAACGGTCGCTTCGCAAGGCAGCGGACGAGGTCCGCGCCATCTGGCGCACCGCCAACGCCTATCTGGTATCGGGTGCGCCATGGTCGCACGTCGTCAAGGAACCCGACCGTGCTGCCGTCGTCATCCGCACCAGCGTGAACCTGTTGGCGTTGGCGGCGACGGTCGCATGGCCGTTCGTACCGGCTACCGCTGAGCGTGTGCTGGAGGTATTGGGTAATGCCAAGCCGTCATGGCCCTCGTCGGCAGTCGAGGCATTGACCTCGATCGAAGGAGGACGAAAGGTCGATGTGCCCCCGATTTTGTTCGAGAAGCTTTCGGCGGAATGGGTCGAGACCAACCGGGCGCGGTTTGCTGGAGACGAAGGCTACGAAGCTTGATGTCAAACACGGCGGATAACCAGCATCAAACGTCTCGACGACGCTGAATAGCTGATGCTCGAGACTTACACTTAAGAACATCTTCGTGCAGTCTAATGTCGCAAGCAACTAAGTGAGATGTGTAAGTCGGAAGTCTATCGAGAGCCTCGAGCATCTGCTTAAGTTTTGCCGCGTTTGCATATCTTTCTTCCGTCGTATTTCTTCCGCCATGCCCCAGGATGTCGGCCCTTATTTCGGAAGCTACGCCGGCATCTTTTAAATTGTCGCCCCCAGTTTTGCGGATGGAATGAAATACCTTCTTTTGGTCCCGATAGTCGGGAATCGCTGTCCCCCAATGCTCTATGAAGCCGTCATAAAAGACATCGCCGAGCGCGGTTCGATCACTGCCCGCACGTAGATCCGGAAACAACAGCTTGTAGCCCAGCGCCTTGATCGCTGAACGATATCTCAGAAAGCCAAGCCGACAGGGCTCCGCTACCAATGGAATACGCCGCGTCGATTGCGGATTCTTGATGCGGCGGTGTTCGTTATTCCTGATAAAAATGTGAGGAATGCCATCTTCCTCAAGCACGTCATCAACGTCGAGACCGCAAATTTCTTCGCGGCGCCCGAGCGTCTTCTGCGCCAAAATCGGAACGAAATACAGCGCGTCATGGATCACGACCGATCCCGCGGTCATGCGGTTTTCTTGACTGTCGCAGCCGGTCCACGGCGGCAGCCTGAAGAATGCGGTGTAGTCTTCCGGATCCAAAAAGTTACGCGCGTCGCGAGGCCGCCCGGACGAGTTGGCCCGCAGTTCGGTGACGCCGGAATAGTCACGTATAGTATACCCATTGGCGCGGATGTACTTTAACACGTCGTCAAGTTGTCCCATCTGCCGGTTGAGAGTGGTGCCCACGCGTCCCACTTTTTCCGGCGGCAACTTCTTTGCCCGTGCAAGCCAATCGGACAATGGGATGTTTTGGTCGTTCTTTCCTTTTCCATATTGTTTAGGAAGCGTGAGAAGCAGCGTTTTGTATTTGGCGATCTGATCCTGTGCCAGTAGACGAACGTGATCTTCGCCGAGCATTTTGACGAACAACTCGGCGACAGACCGGACCTGCCGCTGGGTTTTTTCAGCCCATTCATTAAGTTTAGCCTTGTTCGCAATTAGCTGGTCTACCAGTTTGAAAATAGAGGTTTCCCGGTTCGAGAAACTCTCGGCCGGCTCAGTCTGAAGGACCGGTGCAACGACGTCCGGCGGCGAAGCAGACTGAGCCACGAGAAAGCGTGGCGCAGGCTGCGGAGCTGCGGTTTGCCCGGTTTTCAAAACTTCATCGATGAGGGCAGCATCCTCCGCGTATTCACCCGACCAGCGGCGCGTGACCGCGAAGAGCGCAGCCGATTGAGCGCGCTGGCAGATCCGTTCGGCCTCCCGGATGTCGCCCTCTCCCTGTGGGGCGCCGCATGCCTTGAGCAGCGACACAAGTCTTGCACGCGGCAAGCCTGTCAGGTTTCGGTCCCGTAACAGCGCGATCGTCTGGTCAACCTCCAGAATCTCATCTACTGACAGGCCGGTTTCGGTCATTGCCGCGTGGTCGCTGGGCTCGACCTTGGCAAAAGGACCACGCGAAGCCTGGAGGCGTTTTACCCACGCCATGACCAGGTCAGAGCTTTTGCCTTCGCCGGCCGTAATCCCATCGGCAATCTCCAGCGTGGCGACGCGATCAAGCTTTGCCAGATGCGCACGCGCCACCGACGTCAACATCGCCTTGGTTTGTTCGGCCGACAGCATCTCACCGTTTTTCCGCCGCATCACGCGTTCGCTCTCATGGGTGAGATGCGCCGCGATGGTCCGTGCAACACCAAGATTGGGCGTTCTCAGGCTGATGGCAATCGTCGTGCGTTCAGTCTCCCCGACTTTCTGGCAGACGCGCCGACGCCACCAGTAGACGGCACCTCTTCGAACCACATGCTGGACAGCGCGCATGACTTCACCCCGTGTGTACAGGCGTGTGCACAGCTGCCGAATGATCCCCAGCTCATTCCGGGAAACCATCTAGATTCAATGAGTTAGGGATCTCTGGCTGGGGCGGGAGGATTCGAACCTCCGTATGGTGGAATCAAAATCCACTGCCTTACCACTTGGCGACGCCCCAATAAGCTGTCTGGAAAGCGGCGGGACGATAGCCGCGCGGATTCCCTCTGGCAACGTCGGTCTATAGAGGGAGTTGAGCTATTTCAACAGCCTAGAACCACAATTCGCCCTGAATCGGCACGAGGATTCCTTCAGCTCACGGCCAGGCATTTTCGTTCCTTTCCTGGCTGATGCGGCCACCCTCCTCTGCCCCCAAAACGCGCCGCTTGCCTGTTCCATGCCGGCTCACGCCGCCCATCGGGGGAGTTGAGAGAAGGTCGGTTTCGTGGGAAGACGGCAGCCCGGCATTATCAGTTGAAGCGAGACCACGGTCATGACCTATCGGGCGCCGATCAATGACATGCTGCTGGCCCTCAATCATGGCGCCGGCCTGCAGGCCGCCGTGAAAGCCGGCCATTACGGCGATTTCGACGCCGACATCGCCGCCGCCGTGCTGGAGGAGGCCGGGCGTTTTGCCTCCGATGTGCTGGCGCCGCTCAATAAGGTCGGCGACGAACACGGCATCAAGCTCGAGGCCAACAAGGTCATCACCGCGCCCGGCTGGCCTGACGCTTACCGGCGCTGGACTGAGGCTGGCTGGAACGCGGTGTCGGGACCGGAGGCGTTCGGCGGTCAGGGTCTTCCGCTCGCGATCAACGCAGCCTGTACCGAAATCTGGAGCGCCTCCAACATCGCCTTCGGGCTCTGCCCGCTGCTGACGCTCAGCGCCATCGAGGCGCTGGATGCCCATGGCAGCGATGAGCTGAAAAAGATCTATCTCGAAAAACTGGTATCGGGTGAATGGACCGGCACCATGCAGTTGACCGAGCCGCAGGCCGGCTCAGATGTCGGCGCGCTGCGCACCCGCGCCGAGCGCGCGCCCGACGGCAGCTATCGTATCAAGGGCACCAAGATCTTCATCACCTATGGCGATCACGACATGACCGATAACATCGTGCATTTCGTGCTGGCGCGCCTGCCCGACGCCCCCGCGGGCACCAAAGGCATTTCGCTGTTTCTGATTCCGAAATTCCTGGTCAACGCCGACGGCTCGCTCGGCGCGCAAAATGATATCTATGCCAGCGGCGTCGAGCACAAGCTCGGCATGCATGCCTCGCCGACCTGCACCATGACGATGGGCGATCAAGGCGGCGCGATCGGTTACCTGATCGGCGAGGAAAATCGCGGTATGCTCTGCATGTTCACGATGATGAATCAGGCGAGGCTCGGCGTCGGTCTCGAAGGGGTCGGGATCGCCGACCGCGCCTATCAGCAGGCGCTGGCCTATGCGCAGGAGCGCCGCCAGGGCCGCGCGCTTGGCAAGGCCGGCAACGGCTCCGATCCCATCCTCGTCCATCCCGACGTCAAGCGCATGCTGATGCAGATGCGCGCGCTGACCGCGGCGGCACGCACGATTTGTTACGCGACGGCCGTCGCACTCGATATTTCCACGCGGGCGACCGATGCCAAGATACGCAGCGCCGCCGCCGCACGCGGTGCATTGCTGACGCCCATTGCAAAGGCCTTCTCCACCGATATAGGCAACGAGGTGGCCTCGCTCGGCGTCCAGATCCACGGCGGCATGGGCTTCATCGAGGAAACCGGCGCCGCACAGCATTTTCGCGACGCGCGCATTACCCCTATCTATGAAGGCACCAACGGCATCCAGTCGATCGACCTCGTGACGCGCAAGCTCGCCGCCAATGGCGGCGAGGCGGTGTGGGCCCTGCTCGACGAGCTCAAGGGCATCGTCGGCAAGGTCGAGGCCTCGAACGATCCCGCATTCGGCACCACAGGTCCAAAACTGCGCGATGCATTGGCCGCGCTCGATCGCACCAGCCGCTGGCTGCTGGAGCGCGTGACTTCTGCGCCGAACGATGCCCTCGCGGGTGCTACGCCCTATCTCAAACTGTTCGGATCGACTCTTGGTGGATGTATGCTGGCCGGCGAAGCGCTGGCCGCGCGCGAGCTCGGCGAAGGCGCCGGCGACCCGCAGCGCTACGTCACACTGGCACGGTTTTTCGCCGAAAACATTTCGGTGCAGGCGGGCGCGCTGGAGCGCACCGTGATCGACAGCGCCGAGGCCGTGAACGGCGCCGATGCGGTGTTGCTGGGGTAAGTCTTGTTTCACGCGCAGTCGTCGTACCCCGCGCTTGCGGGGTATCCAGTACGCCGCGACTTTTCCGTATCACCATCGACATCTCGGAATACTGGATCGCCCGCCGGAGCCTGTCATCGGGCGCGCATTCGCGCGACCCGTTGGCGGGCGATGACCGCTGGGGACACGTCTCAAACAACCAATTCCGCCATTGCGAGGAGCCAACGGGTCGCGCGGACGCCTCCGGTGTTGCATTCTTGCCTCAATTTCGACAATTTCGTTAACGGAGAGCAATTCCGGTTGCATACGAAGTACTTACGCGGATAGCTTGCCCACGGATGCTGGCGTGCGCGGGGGGTGATCGTCACATGGCGTTTGTAGTGCGCGTGCTTTCGACGGCGCTGGTTCTGACGACTGCGCTTGGTGGATGCGGGCTTGCGGTCCCTGAAAAGGAACTTTTCGTCAACGACAACGTACCGCCGAAAACGCCCTCGCCCGAGGGAAAACATGAAAACTTCATTATCGCTCATATCAGGTGCGAGATAGCTAACGGCGTATACAAAGCAAAAGAGCTGGGGATTCCCTGGTTTTTTCCGCTTCCTCGCAAGGTTGTCGCAGCGTATCTGAGAAATCAGGCAGCTCGTATCAAAAAACAAAGCGATACCCTCGCAGAGCTTTTGCCGGATCCTCCTGCTCCTCCTCCCGCACCTGCACCGGCCAGGCAATATCCTCCACCTGGTGCAAAAGACGTTCCCGCAATTGTAAAAAAAGACGTTCCCGCAATTGTAAAAAAAGACGCTCCCGCGCCTGTAAAGAAAGACGCTGGTACAGCTCCTCAAAAACCGGCACTGCCAGTCAATCTGGGGTGGGGAGCTTCGGTAACGCTGAAAATACAGGTCCAGGACCAGAGCGGAATAAATCCCGGCGTTTCTCTGACCACACCGCTTCAGAATTCCATAAAGACCTATCCGGTGGGAGGAAACGTCACCAGTCCGCAATCCTTTTCCCTTGGTTTGGGATTGTCGGAGAGCGCGACAGCGACCCGCGTGGAAACGATATCCTACACCTACGTATTTACCGAACTTATCAACGACGTCGAATCCTGCAAGAAGTTCGAACCAGGAGTCATGATCGAGAGTGATTTGAAGATCGAGCAGTTCATTACCGATAAGGCGACGGCTGCGAGACCCGGCGAAGCCGCGACCGGCAATCCGAATTTTCCTCCATACTCGACATTTCAAGACGACATCACCTTCGTAGCCTCCTTTGGAGGAAACGCGACACCGACCTGGAAACTTGCCAGGATTTCAGCAAATTCGACCACGCCCTTGATCAGCGGCACTCGAACAAGCACCAATGAAGTCATCATTACGCTCGGCCCGGTCGCCAGTGCGGCGACCCCGTTTGCGCCGGCGCAACTATCGTCGGATGCTCAGGCCGTCCACGGCTCCAGTCTGATCGGCAGTTCAACCGGGTCTGCAAACAGTGCCCAGGGGCGCTGAAATATCTTGAGAGACGATGCCAACCCATGAACCACATGATGGCGAACCGGGAGTGAGGGATAAACGCGGTCCAGCATCCATGGAAAATCTTATGAGGGGCCACATCGGGTCGCGGTTTCCGCGCATCCCAGCCACAGACTCCACCTTGGAGGCGAGCACCGCCGACACGGCGCTGGCCGTCGCGGTCATCGACGGCCCCTATGACTCGATCGCGCTGTCCAATGTTCTGGCTCGCGCGCCGGTCAACCTCGGTGTCGCCGTCTGCGCCATCCGTCCTGACAGTGCTTGCCATCACGGCACCTTCATCATGGGAATCCTCGGCGCGCGTCCGGATGCCGCGGTCCCAGGCCAATGCCCCGACGCCAAACTTCTGCACGTTCCATTGTTCCCGGACGAGGCCGCACCGTCGGCAAGCATCGCTGCGCTGGCGGACGCCATCACCAAGGCGGTCGCGGCCGGCGCGAGAATAATCAATCTCAGCCTTGCGATCGTCGGTGACGAAGCACAAACCCATCATGGACTTGGCGCCGCGCTGGATCGCGCCGAGGCGAGCGGCGCCATCATCGTCGCCGCCGCCGGCAACTCTGGTCGCCCTGCCGGCGCGCAAATTCTTGCTCACCGGGCGACGATACCGGCCGTCGCACTGGACGCGACGGGTCATATCCTGCCGTCATCCCCTCTCGCACCGGATATCTATCGGCGCGGCGTGGCGGCGCCCGGCCATGAGGTGCTTGGCTACGGCGCGGGCGCGAAATTGATCCGCTTGTCCGGCACGAGTGTCGCCGCCGCGGTGGCGACGGGCATATTGGCGAGGGTATGGGCTTCGCGACCCGGTGCAACGCGGGCGGACATTTTCGCCGCGGTCGCGGCACTTCGGCGGAAGGGCGAGACGGCGCCGCCCACACTCGATAGCGCTCATTTGCTGGGCGCGCTGGATGCGATCCGGAGCGCGTCGAAGCGTGCCACTCAATTGGCCGCCCAGCCCGCTTGGGCAATGCAGCGTCGACATATCGGAGGAAACTGGATCATGGAAAACAGCAATCATGGCAACAATGCCGTCCCGCCAGGATCGGATTCACCGATCGCGAGACCGCATCCGGTAAGGCCCGCCGGCGAGGCGGGGGAATGCAGCTGCGGCGCGTCAGGCGGCTCAGGCAACAGGGCCGCGGCCCCCACCTACGACGGCGGATTCGTCTACGCCATCGGCACCGTCGAGGCGGACTATCCAAATCTTGCAATAGAGCGCGAGATGCAGGCGCTGGCGCATACGCTGAATATCAAGATCAAGCCAGACCCTCACCAGCCGATGAAGCCGAGCGATGATCGGCGGTGGCAACACGCCGTGTTATCGGGCGACAGGAAGCAAAGCCGCTACATCGCCCGTCAGCTATCCTGGCGATTGACGATCGAAGATAATCCCGTGTTTGTGCTGCGGCCGCGCGACAGCGACCTTGACGAGCTGATTGATTGCCTCGAACGGCCCAAATTTTCGAAGCCGCGTGGAGGCGAAAGCAAATCGGGAGAGGATGCCTTATTCGCTTTGCCCGAGGACCTGGATGTCGTGGTCGGTGTCAGGGGACCGCAAACGGCGGATAGTATTGACCTGTTCATGGATCAAATCTTCACCATCCGGCCCGACCAGTTGGCGCCGACACGCGACGCCGGACTATACGGATATCTGGCGCAGCTGTCGGACAATTTGGGTCTTTCCGATCAGGAGCGAGCCTACAATTTCCTCGCCGCGCGCTACAAATTACCTTACGATAGGCTGGAAAAAGATCTTCAGGGATACCAGTTGGCGGGGGCGCCGACGTTCTTGTCCGCGTTGTCGGGGCCTGTCGGCTCAAAACGCATCGTCGACGTGGTGTTGACTTTCAGAGGCGCCAAGACCATGGCGGAAAGAAAATATTTCCTGCGGGTTGACGTGACCAATGAGTTTCCGATGCTGGTCAAGGGACTGACCCCCTATCTGGATCGCTGATCGTCTAATCGTTGATCGTTTAACGGAGGCTTTCATGGCAACGATGCCCGTCATTACCGATGAAATGGTCGAACAGTTCCGTCGCACCGGCCGGTCGCGCTCGACCGCCCGGAAGAGCTTCAGGGCCGGAGGATTTGCGGCCAAAGTGGTGCCACAAGTCGCTTCCTGCCTCGGCCACCATGACTGCCGGGTACCATGTTCCACATATCCAGATGGAACATCGTTGTATTGCCTGGGCAAGGAGTGTGTCGCAAATACGCCGCAGTGCTGACAGGAAGCCGCGCCTTCGCAAGCGGGATGCGACATCATTGGTTGAACGCGCGCACTCCCCGGCATGGATTGCGACGGTTCACTGCTTCTGAAGTTTCGTGATGGTCCTGGCTCCGCCGGTTTCCGTGACGGAAAAACTGACCCGATCGCCGGCGTGCAAATCCTCAAGCGACTGGCCCTTTTGCACCTTGAATTCTTCCGCGCCGCCGCCGGTATTGGCGCCGACGGTGCCGCTTTGCGTCTGCTTGATCGCAATGGTGTCATCGATGCGGTTAATTCCGGTGATCGTTCCCGTCAGCGCCTGTTGGGCCAAAGCCGCCGAACTGGCGATGGCGAGGGCCGCAACGGCAGCCGAAAGGATCCTGGCGATCTTCATGGCAGTCTCCCGGTTTTGAGGCTATGCGCGATAAGCTGCAATGGCCGGATTGGTTCCAGCGGATGAACTCAATCCCGTTCAATTCCCCAAGCGGGTGAGGAAACCGCCGATATTGTGTCGGCATCGGCGGCCGCGGGCGGGCAGGCGTCGCCAGGCTAAAATCCAAAGTTTGCAATGTCTGACGCGACGCGGATCGCCAGCATGCGCAAGGCCGACGATGAAGGCACCTGTGGCGGCTTGTGCGACGAATTGTCCGCTGCCGGAATTGGCTCGGATCGTGAAGAATATTCGAACAGCACGGCTGCCCGACCCGCAAAGCGCTGCCGCTGGTGCTTATTGAGTAACGCAGGCATTTCCCGGACTTTGACTGCTTTTCTTTTAGGCTGACGACTATAATGTGATCGAAATGATTCGGTCTGACCAATTGGATTTTACGGGATTGAATACGAGCAGATCGTGCCAGGCCTCCCGACTCCGGACCCGTTAAAGCGCTATCCGATTTTTCGGACCTCTGATTCCGAAGAATTCCGGAATGCGATCGTGGCGCAGTTCGGCGCAACGAGAGCCGAAGTCAAATCTCCGATTGGCTTCGTCGCGCGGGGCAGTCTCGTTCAGCTGCAAGACATCGCGCTGGTACACGGGGCCAGCAATATCGGGGTATCGATCGATTATCCCGACGTTGAACGCTTCCGGTTGACGACGGCCCTGAGCGGTCGAGGTGAAGCGACGATCGGGCGCGAGACGACAGAGATCAACGCAAACAAGTCCTGCATCATCTCGCCGGGCCGCCCTTCACGCGTCACCGGTGCAGGAAGTCACGGCTGGTTGACCCTTCGCATCGACGCCAGCGCCATCGACCGCAAGCTGGCTGCTCTCTTGGGCTCGCCGAAGGGCCGAGTTGAGTTCGCAGCCGCGGCGGACCGGGATCAGCCGCAGGTTCAAGGTCTCTGGCAGCTTATTCGTTTTTTCGCGGAGCAATTGAGTTCCACATCCATACAATTTTCGCCGCTCGTGCTTCGGGAACTCGAACAGACCATCACGGTCGCTTTCCTGTGCGCCTTTCAACACACCTACACTCATCTGCTCAATCAGGATGTGAAGGACGCCGCGCCCTGGCAGGTCCGCCACGTGGAGGAATATATCGAAGCCCACTGGAACCAGGCCATCACCATTGAGGGGCTGGTAGACGAGGCCGGCGTAAGCGCGCGGGCTCTTTACAGGGCCTTCGGGCGAAGCCGTGGCTATTCACCCATGGCATTTGCGAAGTCGATCCGGCTGCAACATGCCCGGCAAATGCTCGCCGCGCCGGATGCAGATCCATCTGTCACCGGCGTCGCCTTCGCCTGCGGCTTCGCGAATCTCGGCCACTTTGCCAGAGCCTATCGCGACGCGTTTGGCGAACTTCCTTCGGCGACGCTCAATCGGGCATCCCGATCCCAGCGTTCAAGCACGGCATAAGCCTGTGACTGGTTGCCTTTCTCGGGATTTGCAGATCGCTCAATCAATTGAAAGAAATCAGCAATGATTTGGCGCGAATTTCCATTCCAGCAGGAATATCCCTGAAACGCTTGTGCCGGTTTAACCGAGTTTTAGCTAGCCGGTCGGGCAGACGATACGTCATGACCCGCGCCATAAACCTGCTGTTCATCGGCGCCGGCTGTGCGGTTATCTGGATTTCTGGCCATCGGCTGTACGGATGGCTGTTGACCGGTAGTCTGTACATAACCCCCAAGTCGAGCCCTGGACATTACGTGACCTATTCCCAGGATCATTTGGGGTTTCTCATCGCCTTCGTCCTGTACGTTTTTGCGGTAGGTACGGGAATTGGCGTCATCGCGGTGACGGTTCGCAAGGCGGATTGAGCCCAACGCGTCCGCGCAAAGGTTGTCGAGACACAAGTTATTTATTCTGAGCCGCCTTGGCCTTAGCTTCGGCCGAGCAGGGATTATCGTTCGAGCAAGTGTCGCCGATCACGCCAACTGCCTGGATTTCGATCTCGATCCCGGGTCGGGCAAAATTCGTCACGGTGATGAGGGCACTGCCGGGATAGTTCCCATTCTTGAAGAAATCCTTGCGCATTTCCACGAACTTGTTGCCGTACCGGGATTCCTTGATGAAGACCGTCATGGCCACGACATTGTCCAGGCTGCCGCCGGCGTTTTTCAAGACCCCGTCGATTTGAGCAAACACTTGTTTGACCTGGGCTTCGAAATTGTTGGCGATATCGTGGCCCTGGCTGTCCTCCGTCGCAGTCTGGCCGGCAACCCAGACCGTTATTCCGCCAGAGGTCACCACACCCGGCGAAAATGCACGCGACAACTGGAACGGCGTCTTCTGCATGTACTCGGCAGCCTGTGCCGCAGTTGCAAGCAACATCGCGAGCGACACGATGACGGTACGATTCATCCGGGACTCCTGACGACAGACAAGGGCAGCACAAAAGCGAACGACAAGTGTGCTTGATAGCCAGAATCGCGTCAACCTGCGTCGCGCTTCCACGATCTCCGCCGCTGGCGCGAAACGGACATCGCTAGGGCCGCGCTGTAGGATGGGTTGAGCCCTTTGCGAAACCCATCACCTGCGCAAGCTGCAATTGATGGGTATCGCTTCGCTCCACCCATCCTACGCGCTAGTTTAATTTTCCCGGTGGCTTAATTTCAATTTGGCCGCTCGAAAAGCGCTCGACCAGGTTGCGGCAATGAGGCTCGGCAAATTGACGAGCCCAAGCCTTCCTTCTTGTCGATCTCGGGTTGGAGCGCCTCAAGCGCGGCAGCTTGCCACTGTGCCCTCATTTCCCCGAACGGCAGGGCATCTGTTTCGCTATCAATGCCGATGAAGCATCGCAAATCAGCGTCCCATTCATCCAACCCCCACGAGAAACGAACTGGGCATATTTTCCGTGCACCTTCGATATAGGAAAGCCTTCCCGCCAGCATATCCTGCACGGCCTCAAATATTGTGAGGCGTGCCGCCATTATTTTCGATTCGTCAACGCTCATAGTTCCGTATCCCAGGCCACGTCAATTGGCGGCCTCTCTCTTATTGGGTCAAGCCCGCAGGGCGGATTAGCCGAAGGCGTAATCCGCCATCTCGGCATCGTAACGGCGGATTACGCTTCGCTAATCCGCCCTACAGACTGCCCTACCCGATCGGCTTCAGCCCGGCCTCGATCGCCGCGCGGCGCGGCTCGAGAAACGGCGGCAGCGCCAGTTTTTCGCCGAGCGTTTCCATCGGCTCGTCGGTGGCGAAGCCGGGGCCGTCGGTGGCGATCTCGAACAGGATGCCGTTGGGCTCGCGGAAGTAAAGGCTGCGAAAATAAAAGCGGTCGATCTCGCCGCTGTTGCGGATGCCGATTTCGGTCAGCCGCTGCGTCCAGGCATGGTATTGCGCCTCGTCGGGCGTACGGAACGCGACGTGGTGCACGCCGCCGGCGCCCTGCCGCGCCACCGGCAAATCCTTGCTTTCGATGACATGCAGTTCAGCCGCCGGACCGCCCGCGCCCATCGCGAACACCTGAACCTGCGCCGGCGCATCCGGGGCGGCATAGTCGCGCACCTGCCGCATGTTCATCACGGAGGTCAGCACCATCGAGGTGCGCGCAAGGTCATGCACGTTGAGCACGATCGGGCCGAGGCCGCGAATCTGGTGCTCGATCGGCACCGCGCTCTTCTCCCAGGGCGAGGCCGTGCCGACGCCGCCGTCATCGACCAGCACCAGCCGCTGGCCTTCGCCGTCCTCGAACGGCAGCGTCAGCCGGCCGTCGACTTCGCTGACATCGCCGGTGTGGCCGCCGGCCTGCCTGAGGCGATCGCGCCAATAACCGAGGCTTTTCTCGCCGGCGACGCGCAATCCCGTGCGCGAGATGCTGTTGGCTCCGCGCCGTTCCGGGGCAGCGGGAAAATCGAAGAAGGTGAGATCGGTGCCGGGATTGGCCTTTCCGTCGGCGTAGAACAGATGATAGGCGCTGACGTCGTCCTGGTTGACGGTCTTCTTGACCAGCCGCATCCCGAGCAGGCCGGTATAAAAGGCCAGGTTCTCGCGCGGCCTGGCGGAAATGGCGGTCAGATGATGAATGCCGGTCAACTGCATGGTGTCGTCCTCGCGCGCCGTTGCGTCCCATTAAAGCCTGTATAGCCCGTTTTGGGCACCGTGGCAGATGATGTAGGCTATGTCAGGAAGACTCGCTACTCGTCCCCTCACCCGCTTCTCTCAAGGCCGCAGCATGACCGGGCACCTCACCGTTACCGACGAAGACGCCACCCGCGTGATCACGCTGCGGCGACCCGAAAAAAAGAACGCGCTGACGCGCGAGATGTATCGCGCGATGAGCGAGGCGATCGACGGCGCGCAGAGTGACGCAGCGATCCGCTGCATCGTGATCACAGGCGGACCTGGCGTCTTTACCGCCGGCAACGACCTTGAGGATTTTCTCAAAGACGGCACCTCGAATACCGACACGCCGCGGGCCTCCGACGCGGTGAAATTTCTGTATTCGCTGGCCCACAACACCAAGCCGATCGTGGCCGGCGTCGACGGCATCGCGATCGGCATCGGCACCACGCTGCTGTTCCATTGCGATTATGTGGTCGCGAGTTCGGCGGCGACGTTTTCGACGCCGTTCATCCATCTCGGCCTGGTGCCGGAAGGTGCCTCCAGCCTGCTGATGCCACGCGCCATGGGACATCAGCGCGCGTTCGCCACCCTGGTGATGGGACGCCCGCTCACTGCCGACGATGGCAAGGCCGCGGGTTTCGTCAATGCGGTGGTGGCGCCCGGTCACGCCGAAGCCGAGGCTCGCAAGGTGGCGCGCGAGATCTGCGCGCTGCCGGCCGAGGCGGTCGCGATCTCGCGCAAGCTTCTGAAGACGCCACCGGAAGACCTGACCCGCCGGATCGATCAGGAAAGCCATCTGTTCGGCGAGCGGATGCGATCCACCGAAGCCGTGGCCGCCTTCAAGGCGTTCTTTGCGCGTAAGAAGGGTTGAGGGGGATGGCTTTTGTTCGGTCTGCCCGCAGGCTACCTCTCCCATTGGGAGAGGTCGGATCGCCTCGGCGATCCGGGTGAGGGGTTACGGCCTATCGTTAGACCGTACCCCCTCACCCCAACCCTCTCCCATCGAAGTCGGATATATCCGACTTCGACAAATTAATGCCCAACTCGGGTAAACCCGAGTTGGGGGGAGAGGGAGCGCACTTTCGTCGCCGTTACAGCTCAGTCTCATTTCATCGAAGCTTCGTCATGAGACCTTTGGCTTTCATTGGCCCTTCCCCTCAGCGCCCGACCAGCGCCTGCAGATGTTCCGGATAACGCGCGCCCTGCACCGTGACTGCCGCGAGCGCACGCTCGATATCGCCGAGATCGCCAGCCGTCAGTTCAACGACGGCGGCGCCGACGTTCTCCTCGAGCCGATGCAGCTTGGTGGTGCCGGGGATCGGCACGATCCACGGCTTCTGCTTCAGCAGCCAGGCCAGCGCGATCTGCGCCGGCGTCACGCCCTTTTCTGCGGCGATATCGCCGAGCAGATCGACCAGCGCCTGGTTGGCCCGGCGCGCCTGCGGCGAAAACCGCGGCACGACGTTGCGGAAATCTGATTTGTCGAACGACGTGTCCGCATTGATGGCGCCGGTGAGAAAACCCTTGCCGAGCGGACTAAAGGCCACGAGGCCGATCCCGAGCTGTTCGAGCGTCGGCAGCACCTCCTGCTCGAGCTCGCGCCACCACAGCGAATATTCACTCTGAAGTGCGGTCACCGGCTGCACCGCATGCGCGCGCCGGATGGTCGACGCGGCGGCTTCCGACAGTCCGAAATGCCTGACCTTGCCTTCCCGGATCAAATCCTTCACCGCGCCGGCGACATCCTCGATCGGCACGTTCGGATCGACGCGGTGCTGATAGAACAGATCGATGGTGTCGGTCCTGAGCCGTTTCAGCGAAGCCTCGGCGACCGCCTTGATATGCGCCGGCTGGCTGTTAAGGCCGCGCTGCTGGCCCGTCGCCGGATCGATATCGAAACCGAACTTGGTGGCGATCACGACGTTCTTGCGATACGGCGCCAACGCTTCGCCGACCAGGTTTTCGTTGGTGAAGGGGCCATAAACCTCGGCGGTGTCGAAGAAAGTGACGCCGCGCTCGACCGCCGCGCGGATCAGCGCGATCCCCGTTTTGTTGTCGACCGCCGGACCGTAGCCGAAGCTCAGTC
>Ga0302324_100006571_pt1 | contig 25018 bp, 23 predicted proteins | sample Palsa_T0_1_FD_201949 | JGI IMG/M metagenome (GOLD analysis project Ga0302324, IMG submission 201949) | Peat permafrost microbial communities from Stordalen Mire near Abisko, Sweden - Palsa_T0_1 | ecosystem: Environmental > Terrestrial > Soil > Palsa > Peat permafrost | place: Sweden: Abisko... | reverse complement strand
TTACGCTCTGGGGGCGTGCGCCAGACGTGGCTCGCTAGCAATCAGGAAAAGATAATCCTGAACATGCATCAGGAGCTCGATCGGTTTGTAATGGTGTGAGTGAGTGTACTGGAGATGCTGGGATGCAGCTGGGCGTTTACTTAAGGTAATATTGATACAATAAGTGTAACTAAGTGATTTTACTGGCTCCCAGGGACGGAACCGAAATCAACAACAAAAGGCCGAGAATTCCAGTGTTTTTAGGATTCCGATGTTGTGGGTGGCGTCATAAGGAAATACAACGCCACCATCAGCAGCCTTCTCCAAATACCTGCCCGAAGCAGAACATGAATATCGCTGTGAACCGCGCGGACATCGCGTTCCGCCCGACGGGCTATCTCGCGAATAGCCATCGATCCGTGGCCAGCCATCAGCTTAAGAAGCGCCCAGCGTTTGGGCGTCAGCGTCTTGCAAAGAAGATCTTCAGAAGCGAATGAAATGCGCGCACCCTGTTTCTTCCCGCGGAATCCGGCTGAAGCACGTCGCTGGGTGTCGACAAGAGAAGCCACGCCGATAGTGACGGTGTTCATTTTCACTTTCTCCGCTTGTTCACCGCAGCCCAGAAATCGGCTTGTAGCGTTTCGAGCTTGCTGAATATATAGGGTGCCTCAATCTCATCCAAATGCCTGTGATCGCCTTTGCCAGCCTCGTTGTCGAGCAGCTGGCGGCCATGACCGACCGCTCATCACCAAGTTGTCTACGCGCGGGTGACGAATCAAATCATGAGGAAACGATCGTAAGTTATGGATTTTAATGGCTCCCCGGGACGGATTCGAAATCGCAAGGAAAAGACCCGAAATTTCAACAGTTTCGCGGAGACCAATCTTGCCGATACCCCCAAGAGCGCCCCCGCTGATGGCTGGCTGTTTCCGGATACTGCTAGCCGCTACCGGACGTAGCAATCGCTGAACTGCTGGCCTCCCGCCGCTCGGAGCGGTCCATCTGCAATAGGGAAGAATGCCGCACCGCTGGGCTCTTCCTTGAAGGCCGCGAAGTGATACTATAGTATCACATTATGCGCACAGAACTTGTTACCACCTTGAAGCGAAAAGCGTCGGAATTGCTGGCAGATATCGAGAAGGACGGGGCTCCCATCCTCATCACTCAGCACGGCCTGCCCGCTGCCTATCTCGTCGACGTTGAAGCCTATGATGCTCTACAGCAACGCATCGGCTTGCTCGAGGGGATCGCCCGGGGTGAGAAGGCCGTAGAGGACGGTCGCGTCGTGACCCATGCGCAGGCAAAGCAACGCATGTCACGATGGCTCAAGTAATCTGGGCCGAGCCGGCTTTAAACGACTTAGACGCCATCGCCGATTACATTGCGCTCGATAGTCCCACGGCTGCCAGTGAATTGGTCCAGCGAATATTCAGGCACGTCGATCAGTTGATTCTTCATCCGGACAGCGGTTCCAAACCTCGCGAACTACGCGGCGGCCGCTACCGTCAAATAGTTGAACCGCCGTGCCGCATATTCTATCGGCGGGAAGGTGAAACGGTTTACGTAGTGTACGTAATGCGCGGCGAACGCAAGTTGCGGCCACGTACTTTGGCAGCGCGTAGCAAAAAGTCTGCGCCATAGGCCGGCGAACTCACATCCCCTCAGCCTCATTCGCGAGTCCCCGGGCGCGACGGGCTGCAACCGGGCCAACTTCGGCCACTGAGCGTATCGGAATGCTTGCCGTGCCGTGCCGTGAAGCGGAGTTTTGCAAAAGACGGTGGGGTATCGGGGCTTGGGGGTATCGCTCCTCGCGACAGGACGATACCCAGCGCTCCCTCGCCGGAAAAGCACGGTGCAAGAGAATCAAGCAGCTGCGTCCGCGACCTTTCGGCGCCAAAGCGCCGAATCGAACCGCGGCCCAAGATTCGGATTCGAAATGGCAAATGAGGGGTCAATCGCCTGCGCGATGAAGGCGCGGTAGGTTGTCAGGAAAGTGGTGTAAGTTACAGATTTTACTGGCTCTCCGGGACGGATTCGAACCGCCGACCAACGGATTAATAGTCCCATGTCAACTGGGGTCAAAGCGTAACAGCGTTGGCGTCGCATTCTTGATCCAAAACGATAGGAGTGGGCACGGAGCAAGTCGGCCATCAAAGTATTGAGGTTCAGGTCGTCGAGCGCGGCAATGCGCTCAAGCGAGACTTGGAGAATGTTCTTGGTCTGCGCGGGAAGGCACTACGGTTGTCGGGAATTTGAATGGGCTGATTGTTATTTTACTTGATGGGTAGGACGCGCACCCTGAGGCGATCCTCATCCACGATGACCAGTGCCCCCGTCCGGAGCTCAGATTGGAATTGCGTGAGCGCGGCCAGAATTGTGGAAACGAATCTGTCCGATAACACGTCCTGAGTCCGAACCTGAACTACGCTCGGTCCTGCCGCCTGCGTGGTCGCAAGAAGCGCCCCGAAATCCAGATCGTGAGTGATAACGACGAATCCGTGCTGGCGTGCGTAGGCCATGAGCGTCTCGTCTGAGGCGCGTGGGTCGCCGACCTCGGACCAGTGGATAGCATCGTGGCCATCTGCCCGGACGCGAGGACAGAGTTGCGGCGAGAGGTTCATGTCGAGCAGCAACCGCATCAAGTGCTCGTGAGCGGTACGTCCCTCTCTTCCGAGCGCCACGCGGCGTAGGCAAGCGCCGCTCGAATATCTGCGGTCTCGAGGTAGGGGTAAGCAGCCAAAATCTCCGCCTCAGACCGCCCCTCGGCGACAAGACCCACCACAGTACTCACGGTCACACGCATGCCGCGTATGCATGGCTTGCCGCTCATGACGGTGGGATCAAAGGTGATTCGGTCGTTCCAAGTCATGTGTCGCTGCCCGTAATGTGCGTCGTCGCTGCTGCGCGAAAGAGAGAATAACCCTTGGCCGGAATCGATGCGAACACGACTCTCACCGTACGGCCACCAATTGAGTTATTCAGGCTGTAGGGCTTCACATACTGCACCCGACGTGCATATCGAGCGACCGATTCGACAGTCATTCTCCTCTAAGTTATTGATTTTGTGGCTCCCCGGGACGGATTGGGGAATGGTGTTATTTCACGGGAAAAAGTAGGGGAGTGCGGATAAGTCCCGGCTGGACTTATCCATGGCCCCCGCTGGCTAGTCAATACGCAGCCATTCGGGCTCGATTTCGCTGCTTTCGGCAGGCGGCCAGTAAAATCCCAGGGGCTCTAGATCCGCGCTGCTCAAGGCGCGGCGCTTCTCCAGGTGCACGGCGAGTAAGAGCACGTCCGGCCAGTTCGCCCTCAACAGCTCAAACGTTCGCGCCTCCACGAACGCGCGAGCACCGCCCCGGTCCGAAGTGGCCGCGAGCAACGCCGTTACGTCCTTGAAGTCCATGGCAGTACCGGCGAGTGCTTCCGCCTCTGTCACCCACGCAAGATGTTCCGCGGCGTAGCCCGCGAACGCGATCACCGCGTGTTCGATCAGCGACAGCTCGCGCTCGCCGCCGCGAAAGCGCATTCGGCCTAAAATGCGCGGCTCGGGTGATAGCTCGACGCAAGTCACCGGGATTTTGAAGACGCGAGCCGCGACCGCATGCCCTGCCTCATGGATGCTAGCCGAGTGGAGCGCTACCGTCCGGAGGATCACGGCCGATTCCAAGTCCTGAAACTCCCTAGGTCCCTAGTGCTGCCCTCGCGCCTGCTCTCGAAGCCACTGAAGACGGTTCGCGCATTCTATGTCTGATATCTCATTTGGACATAGGTCGGTTCCCGTACCCTTTCGCGCTTGCGCCGCCTCGGCTCGCATTGCGGAGTTAGGCGCCAACGGATCGACCATTGGCGCCGGCTTCAGTGGCGCGGGTGCCATGGTAGGCGACGGGATCGCCGTGCGGGCGGTATCAGACGTTGTGCGTGCCATAGCATTAGACACTATCCCCTCGCTCTCCGCAGCTCGGCCCGCCATGTAAGTATCGAGGTCGGCCTGATTGCGTTGTACTTGCGCCCATGCTGCTGAGCGCTCCTGCTCGCGCCGGGCGTAATAGGCGGAATCTTCGGCGGCCCGCTGCCGCCGGGCCTCTTCCGCTGCTCGTTCATCGGCAAGGCGTTGCGACGACTCAGCGGCCTGCTGTTGCACCTTTTTTAGCAAGGCTTGGCTTTCCTGCAACCTGGCACGGTCGGCTGCGTACATGGCAGCTAACTGCTCTCGCGGGACGTCCAGCGAATCAGCTAGCTGGTTCTCGAATTCCGCTTGCGCAGGCGTTGCCGGTATTGAATTCCCATGTGGGCGAAAATTTATGATTTTCTGGCGCGTTGCCTCAATTTCGGCTGATTGCTGCCGCCGTTGTGCCTCGAAATCGTCGGATACCGGCGCATCTGGAATCGAGCGCAGAATCTCCATTAATCGTTCTCTATCCGACCGTTTCTGTTCTGGTGTCTTCGGCGGTTCATGCGCCCTTTTTTCCGCCGCCTCCCTCATTGACTTTGCGAAAGCAACTTGCGCTTTCCATGCAGCATCAATTTGAGCCTGCGTATAGACCGGCGCATCGTCCGCATACACCGCGTTACACGCGAGCACGAGGACAAATGTTAAAAGGATCCTCATAAGCATTTCGGACGGCTAGTTAAGAGATGCCGGACACCGTTGCAGCAAGGCTTTCGAGCATTGGCATCTGCTGTTGTGCGTTGGTTGCGCCGGTCCATGCAGTGACGAATACGATCTGATCGTGTCCCTCAATAAGCGTCGATACAAATGTGATTTTCACATTGTTGTAGGTTCCCGTGGCTCTGAACCGCGCCGCATTGCGCCCACCGACTTCGAGAGCAGTGACTTCCGAAGACGTGGCATCCTTCAACCAATCTGATTGAGTGGCCCTCTTCGTCGAAGCGAACGCTGTCAAATCGGTGACCCCTTCGTGCCGCATCGGAATGACTGTCACGGCAACATCCAACGTCGCATTAACAGCATAAAAAACGGCACCGACGCCTCTCAGCTTTTCAGGAACGGGTCGCAGGACAAAACCAGGCGGCAGCGCCATGGCAAGCTGATCCGCTCCGGGAACAGGCGTTACGGGCGCCGGACTGGTTGCTGCTGCGCTGGGGATGGGAGCGGCCCCGTTGGCGGGCGTGACCACATAGCCTCGCGCCTGCATACAGTCCGCAAACACTTGCCGCTCCTTAGCCTTATCCATTTCATACGCAACCGGTGCGCCGACAATGGTAAAGCCCAATAGAAAGTCGCCCGCTTGTCGGCCGGTGGAGTTAACTGCGAGGTTTGCCTGATCCTTACACGTAAGCGTATCGAGTTGTTGCTGTTCGGGAGTCTTGTTCACCTGCGGATGCACGTTTCCAAGATTGAAGGTTCCACAGCCTGCAATCAGTGCTGGCAGTAAGAGCAACGGAAGCCGCAACGTCAATAGAAGATGCTTCATATTGGACAATATGATCGCGCAAGTCCCTCCCAAAAAGGGCTGGCGTCACACGGCGAATTCGAGTGCTTAGGCGAAATTCTCTTATGCGCCGTGCTTCACAAAACCGGAATGACCTGCGTCACAGCGGCAAGATCGCCATGCGGATATTGTCGATACATGAACGACGCAAGCCGCGATGCCACGATGCGATTCTGCGCGCTGTGCAAGATGGACAGACGGCACATTGACGGCCGCTGCGTCGAATGCCGCATGTCGGATGCACACGACCGCGCCAATCGGGCGAGAGAGGCGCTACGCTCTACACCTGAGGGACGTGCGTGGTATGCGACCCGCTCTAAAGAGGCGCGGCGGGGCATTGAGACGTTGGTTGACGAATACAACGAGGCGATGAAGGCGAGCTTCATGCAGTTGCTGGTATGAGAATGTACCGCTGTAAACACAGCCGGCGCATCTGGATTAGGATCGTCGACGAGTCGGCCGACGGTGAGCGTATACACTTCGGCGAGGATGAATTGACGCTATGTGCGGATAAGGGCCCGCAGCGCGCCGCTCAGGTGCCCAATCCGAAGCCGCGACTGGGTGCGGTCATGAGCGGCCGGTTACGTGGTCTTTGGTACAGACACAAGCTGGACGGCGTGATACCCGGCGCAGTGAAAGCGATCGTGGCGGGCATCGGAGCGCTAGTGGCGCTTCCATACTTGTGCGCCCGCGAAGCGCTCAACGGAAAGCTTAGCCGCAAGCAGCGTCTAGCGTACGCGGCTTTTGCAGTCGCGTTAGTGGCGGCTGCTGCCTGGGGGTGGACGCATACGCACGAGTCGGACGATTGCAACCGCTCAGCCGGTTTGCGTTACTCGGACTGCTAGCAATGAGCATCGAAACCCGTGTAGCGCGGAGTTGGCCCGGTGACGACAAGTTTTTCGGCATCATCGTAGGACTGGGTTAAGGAAGTTGAGGAGCTACGGTACGACTCGCTGCGGTTCATCGCACCCAAACCGCTGAGGCTATTCGAAGGACACGGCAAGGGGCTCCAGGGAAGCCTCCTCCCATTGTGCGAGCGGGCCGCGGCTGCATATGGGGGGCGGCGGTGGTCAGTGTCTCTTCTTACGCGTCTTACGCCCCCGCCAGGCGCGGGGGTACAGACCATCCATCTGACGGAGCTGCGCGAGACGCTCCTTGTTTGCACGTCTATCTTCGTCGGTTTTCTCGTCCATTAGCATCTCCGACTTCGACAGTTCGAGCAGCGCCTCGTCCATATCGTTGTAGACTTTTCCCGCCTGTTCGAGTGCTTTTCTGATCGCGGCAAGGGCGTTCGTTCTCGCCATTGGCGAGAGTCTATCGATGGCAAAGCTAGCGAGCGCCCTCATTCCTTCGCTCACGTAACCATCGTCATCGATGAGTCGCTGCCTCAACTCCCGCAGCCGGACAAGCGCCCGGCGGTTCAGGTCCACGGCGAGGGTCGTGTAATTACCGACATTGGTTTTACCTTTGACCTTGCTCCCCTCTAGCTCGAAGTGTTCGCCACGTAGATCCTGATCCGCCCGAAAGAAGCGCTTGCCTTCGCGCCGCATCTCTTCGCTCGGGCAGAGGCTACCCTTGCGCTTATTACACTCGTCGCACGCATACATCAGGTTCTCGTATACGTCCTTCAGCTCCGGCTTCACGGATTGCGGCTCGTAGTGGTCGATGGTGAACCGGATGGCCTCGGCTTCACTTTCGGTCATCGTGCAATAGGCGCACGCGTACCAAAAATCTCGTCTGAGGTACTGTCTGTATTCTTGGTAAGGGGACCCAACCGGGAGCTCTTTGGTCCGCACCACCGCTGGCGTGGCCTTTCTTGGTACGGCCCCCGCATCGCTGCTTGCCGTCGCCATGTCCTTCTCTTCATCCGTCATCGTCGCCGCTTATTCTTTTCAGCACGACTCAGATCGTCGTTCAGGCGACTTAACTGGCTGGCTATTTTCTCAAAGTTTACGATGTGGCTTTCAAGCTCGTCGAGAACGGCGCCATGCTTCCCGTCTTCGATGCGATCCAAAGACCAACGGACATAGTCGAGCCTCGCTAGCTCTCTTTTCGTAATGGCGCCTTCGAGCTGTTTGGACACCAGTTGCTGGCGCTCCTCAAGCAACGCCTTCGCTTCCACGTCGGAGACTTTGGACGCATTCAGTCGCCCAGTAAGTCTCGCAATCTGTTGCTTTGCCCCTGTCTCGCTTCCCTGCACCTCGAAGTCCCCCACCAAAGTGCTGCGGCCGGAAACACTGGACGGCGGAGTGACGCTCGATGCCGGTCCGATTAAGCTGCTCCCAATCATGTTGCTCGGTACAGTCGTATTCTGTATGTCACTCATCAAAGCGTGCTCCTTCGCCGACGTCCTCAAAGTAAGCAAGCGCGTCTTTTTCTGCTTGCGCTACTAATTCCGGCAGTGCGGACATATTTAGGGCGCGACCTTCGGGAAAGAATCGCTGCCAATCGAGCCGGATCGTAATCAGCTGTTCGGTGTCTTCTGGTTTGGTAAGAACATGAGTGCAACGATCAAAGAGAGCGGTCTGCTTGACCTTCGGCAGTTTGGTCGTCAGCTCGATATGGAAATGATCGAGGGATGCATCCCACGGCTTTGAGACATGGCCGAGAAAGCGGCGTATGCCGGGGGGCATTTCATCTTCAGTCACGATTGTCGTAGAAACGACCCCAATACGTAGCAACTTGCGCGGCACGCCGTCGGTCACGAGCCCTACCATCTCCATCAGCCGCTTGTTCACGTCCGCAAGGACTTCCGTGTACGGGGCCGGCGTCGATAACAGCTCCGCGGTCGGCGGACCAGCGCTCTGGTTACGAAACCGCATGCGATGCCTAAACTCTACCGCTAGCGCCTCGGCTCCAACTATATACTGATACCCGTCAAACGTCGTCAGGCTCCCATTGAAGAGATCAGGTTGCTGATCAACCGTGAAAGCGGGCCGATCGTTCTCCCTATCGATCCACCGAGATACGACTGGTGCCAGCGACTCTAGTAGGGATGCGATTGGTGCGTATCGCTTGTCCAAGCGCACTCCTAGCGCTGGCGTCGAGGCCAATTTGTCGCACCAACTCATTGGATAATTGACCTTCGGTCCTTTCGGTCCCGCAGATTCTGCCACGATTGATGAGGGACGCCTAGTGTATCGGTCCCGCCGCGCACCCGACATTTCCACGTCGCACCGCTGGCCATCGGGAGTCGGATTGGCCCCGGATGTATGGCATGCGCCGCGGCGGGCCGGCGCCGAGTGTTTCGCGTGCCCGCGGAGGGCGCTAGCCGACTTGCTCATGTGCTCTGCTCCTCGAGGAATGCTTCGACGTCCTCAGCCGTCGCGTAGGTTGTCCGCGCCTCGCGTCCTACGTGGTAGTCGATTTCGTAGGGTTGCGGCCAGCCGGGGCGATAGTGGGTAATCAAATCGATTGCGTGCGCGGCAAGTAATCCGCTGCGGGTCTCAAGGTAATGCATGGTCGAATCCTCTCCGGTTGCCGCTCCTCTCCAGCGGGCCGGTGTTGGTTAGGGGTGAGATCTAAGGGTTAATCACTCTGCTGTCGGGGATCGGTGCGGGGAAGTTTGGCACCGAGCCGCCGACGGTAATGGTCGAAACAACTTCGCCGTTTTGGCTCGTGGTTTGGATCACGAGTTGCGGTAACTCGCGGGTCGTGGGGGCCTCCTCGGGATTCTTAAACGCACCGAGGGCTTTTGCCAGCATCTCGATGGCAGTGAGCGCGAGCCTGTCATTCGTGCCGAGGTTGCGGCGCTTAATATCCGCCAGATCCGCATACACGTTCGCCAGCGACACGCCGTGCAGCTTCGCCCCGACACTCTCGCGTACCTGCACAGCCCTGATGAAATTCTCCTCTGTCATCCATGCTTGAAGGGTCGCGGTGGGTAGTGTCTTGCCGAATACGTCCCGGTACATCTCTCGCGCCTTGACCGTGTCGTATCGACTTTCCACGATGCATTCGAGGAACTCCCGCTGCGGGACGGTCAAGCCCTCGACCGCTTCGACTAGCGGCTGTGCATCGCGCACCGCTATCTCTTGCGGGGTAGGGGGCGGCGCAAAGGGGTTATCTTCTGCCGGCGCGTCTGGTGCATCCGGCCATGAGTCATCGGTAATCACGCGTAAATCCTCCACAGATATTTGGTTGACGGTCGCAATCTTTTGCTCCAATTTTTCGAAGTTCTCTTTTGCCTGGGCGCGCTCGACTGCGGCCTTATCGATAGCCTTGCCGAGCCGCTTAAGCGCTCTGACTCCCGTAGGTGTTTCGTGCCGCACGGGCACCGCGAGCGCCTGTAGTTCGGCCTTCTCTGCATCGGTCAGCGGCACGTGCTCGACAACCTGAAAGCGCCATGACTTCGGGTGCTTGTCGAACTGTGCGCGGAGTTCGAGCGCACCGGCCCGACGCCGATCAAGCCGGCGCAGATAGTGCCCTAGCCGCTTCGTGCCGATGTCGTCCACGCCGACGCAATCGCAGAGCGCGGACAATAGATCGAGCGAACTGTCTGAGCGGGCTAACAGGTCGGCCGCCGTGAAAAGCGAATCGTTGAACTCGCGTTGAGCAACGCGCAGCAGCAACGCGTCACACCGCTTCATGCAGGAGCACCTTCGGGGGCACGTTGTTATTGTGCGCGCTTAGAATCTTCCCGAGGCGCTGCCCCAGCTTTTCATCGATCGTAAACAGCCATAGGCTACCGAAGCGCGCACCCTTGGGCGCCCACACGTTCATAGCGTCAACCAGCCCTTTTTCGGTCTCGAGCATGCCGATAACCGGAGCCGCGACCTTGATGCGGTGCTTGTTCTCGGCAGCCATGAACAGATAGCGGTAGGCCGGTTCCGCGTTAAAGGTATGCAGGCCTCTGCTCCAACCTATTTTCGACGTCGGACTTTCCAGAAGCGGCGGCCAGTACACCGCATCCTTAATGTGCTCCCTGTCGACCACGAAGCCCAGAAACTCGATTTTCTCCAACAGCGATTCGTTATACATGTGCTCCTACTCCGTAAATTTGCCAGTGCGTAATGCCGTGAGGTCAGCGCGGTCCGCCTCGATATCCGTCGGCGCTTGCCAGCGCACGGGGTAGCTGCGCCCTCGGACACCTAAGCGGTGCTGCATGGACTTCAAGCCCTGTTTGCTCATGAAGCGGCCGAGACCGTCCGGGGTCATCTCGGGGCGTGGCCGAAATAGTGCGTTGTAGATCGTGCATGCCGTGGCGGTGGGTACTGCGATATCCGTATCAGGCTCGAAGCCCTCGAGCCATTCAGTGACAGCCTCGCGGAAGTATTCCCGGTTGCTCGACTCATCACGGCCCGCGGGCAGCTGCGCGAGCGTCTGGTACTCAGTTACGAAGTACTCAAGGTCGCCGTCAATCAGCGCTCGCGCGAATGCTTCCGGCCCTGTCTGCCCGGCCTCGATCATGTCATCCTTGGCGGCGCTCGCGAGCGCGGTACGTGCAAGGGCCGCGTCGGCTCGGAACTGCGCCAGGAATCCGGCAAAGGCCGGAAGCTCGCGGCGCACCGTGGCAACTATCGCGTCGGTGTCCGGGTATTTCTTCTCGAGCTTCACCGGTTGCGGCGGGCTTACCGAGAAGCGCCTATCGTCACGGGGCAAGTCCGCGGCGACCACGCTGTTTGATGTCAAAACGACGTTGCAATAGTTCGGCACCTCGCGCGCCGCCTGATGCATGCCGCGGATGCTCAGGGTCTCACCAGTGATAATTACCTTGAGTTTTTCGACTGCGTCGGACTTGTCGCGGCCTTTGAACTCGCACTCATCCACGTTAAGCATCGTGCAGCGCTCAAGCTGCGAGTTGAACTGATCCTTAAACGCGCTCGCGAGCGTGGTAACGACGTAGCCGAAAAGCGGCCTTAGGATTTCGTTGACGACAAGCCCCTTGCCGGTGCCTTGAGTGCCGCTCCAAACCCACGCCGTGCCCGTACGGCCGTTGCGCTGGTAAGCGACCGCGAGCCAATTTAGGAACCGCTCGAGGGATGTTTGATCGCTGCCCATCACGTGCAAGAGCAGCGCGCGTATCCCGGCCGGGCACTTCGCCGCAGGGGTTGCCTGCTTGCGGATAGCCGGCTCCTGCCATGAGTTGACGACTATCGCGCCGCTCGGCAGCTTCTGGATCGGGCGGGGGTTCCCGGGTTCGAACTTGAACTCACCGGGCGGTATGGCGTCGATGCTCGGCGGGGCGCTACCGTGTACGGCGTACAGGTGCTTAATGCCCTTGGCGTCGATCACAGCGGGCGCGAATCCCGGGACGTAGGCACCCGTGACCTTGTCGAACATGTAGCCGTAGAACTCGTTTCGCTCGTGGTAACGGAACACACCGCAGATGTGGTTCGCGTGGCCCTCGCCATTGGCGGCGATCTTGGTCAGCTGCTCAGGCTTGCCGGTGTCGAAGGGGATCACGACGGCGCTGGGGGCGCTCAAGATTGCACCGCATGCCAGACGCCCCATACGGCGGCACTGCCCTCGCAGTAGGCGCCGGCCGGCAGGAACTCGACGATAGCGCCTGTGATGGCGCCGGGGCCGCGATAGCTGTTCGTGGGCTTCGTCCAGGTCGGGGCGTTCGCTTCGGCCTCCTCCTTGGTTGCGCGGCAGCCGACCAGGCAGCCGGTTTTCTTCCAGGTCATGGGTGGGTTCTCCTTTCGAGAGGGGTTGAGGTTTTGGGCGAGGGTGCCCTTCAATCATGCGGGGTAGATTTTTGGGGGACCGGCGGCAGCTATGGGATGGGTGCGCGCGGGCGATGTCCCTTCAATCATGGCGGGTAGATTTTTGGGTTTCGGGAGAACGAAAAATTTTTTCCGTTATGTAAAGGTATGAGGATCCGGGGTAGATGTACGTCTAGGTCACGGCGCCAGAACGCAAAGCAAATCGGGGGAAGGCTTCTGTGGGCGCGCGCCATATGGAAACCTGGGAGAGTCCTCGAGCGCGCCGCCGGGATGGTCTCAGGTCCGGATGGTCACAGACGCTCGGTCATTGGCTCGAGAGGGATAGGAATGCGGATAAGTCCGCGCCGCTCACACACGCGCACACAGTGATTCAGCCGACATCTACCCCTCCGTTCGAATCCCATTGGTGGAGTCGCACACGCTCGGCACGTGCCAATCCTCGCTCCGTGATTTGCCTTGAGTTTGTACCGGCAAGCGGTACTGGGCTGGTACCGGCCGCGGCGTGCTGCGCCAGATTCAGCGCTCGTGATGGGGCTAAGTGAGGGGGTGGGATGGGGTTGCGGTGATCGCTGCGGGTATGTTTTACCGCTTGTTTACCACTTGCCGGGATGAAGTGGTACGCGCTCAACCCTTTGAATTACTGCCTGCCGGTGGGGATGATGTACCGCTGTACCACTATTACCACTTTATATATATAGATGATAAATACAGCATAAACAGCAGCGGTAGCAGCAGAAGCAGGAGAAACTTAGATGAAGTGGTACACGGTACAAGTGGTACAAACCGCTCCACTTATCCTTACCGTCAGCTGAACGTGTACCAGCTCACCTCGGCACCTTCATACCCATACAACCAGCGCACCGCTGCCGCCGCACACCCACGCATCGCCCCGCCATCGTTCGCATGCACCGCGACGCTATCGTGTGCCACACCCCACCGAGCGATGCCCTGCGCGGTACCGACGCGGACGATTTGACGCAGGAGTGCCGCATCATGGCTGTGTACGAAATTGGGCGGGTAGCCGTCGGCCTGGGCCCTTACGTCGATCGCCTCGGTGAGCACTTGCCGGCGCGGCTCGAGTAGCCAAGGCCCCACATCCCCACAGAGCCATACCGCCGCCTTGGTCGATTCCTTCACGCGGTTTGCCTGGCGCACCTTGAAGCCATCCGGCAAGCGCCCCTCGAGCGGTCGACCCGCTCTTGCCTCCCGGCGGGCGTAGGCGCTCAGGCGCTTGCGTTCGGTCGTGGCGGAGGGCGCCGCGACGTCCCAGGCGGCGCGTATCGCCTTGGCTTTGTCCCGGCCGTAGCCGCGGGCGTGCCGGGCGAAGCGATTCGTAGCCTTGAGCACGGCCGCCGCGCGCCGCTTGCCGACCTGGGCGACGAGGGTGCGGAACTCGCTCGAGTTTCGCATCAGCTGCAGCGCTTCCTTGTCGCCCAGCTGCTCGGCGAGCGCGTCGAACGTCTGGCCGTATAAGATCCATGCCCCTCGCTTCATATCCTCGCGAGACAGGCCAGCCGGCGCCGCGTTACCGTAGAAGTCCTGCGGTGCAGCCTCGAGCGGCACGGCTACCATGTTCACCTGAGAGGCGAGCGTCGCATCCTTGGTCATCAGGGCATAGTGTTGCAGCATGCTCGCCGTGGCGTCGGCCGCGATCGGTATATGTATCTGGGGTTGCTCGCTCAAGGGTAAGCCGCGCGCGTTCTCGACCTGCCGCCAGGCATCGCAGGCCGCAAGGAACCGGTACGGCTCTTTAGCCTTGCGCCAGAATGCCGAGCCGAGGGGGTCGGCGACGGCCTCGAGAATGTCGGCTGTGTGCTCGACTGTCCACACCATACGGTCCATGAATGAGCCGCGTTGACCGTGGCAGGTTGCCACGAATGCGCCGAGCCATCCGAACCCGTCGCGAGTCAGCTGCGAGCCGTCCGCGAATTCCAAAAGAGCGCGCGCCGCGTCGCACCCTGATGTGTACTGAAGCCTGCCGCCGGTTTGGTAAATGCGCCCGCGCCAGTCGAGGCGGCAGGGATACCAAAACCGAGGCGCTTCGGCGAGTTTGCGGGCTTGCTCGAGCGCCCCAATGCTCGCCGCGTGCGCATCGTCGTCAGCGTCAAGCGGCCCCGAGGCGGCGAGGGCGCTCAACGTTTTCAGCATGAACTGATTGACGCGCCAGGCGGTCGACTGGATCGGACCGACCGCATCCGTAATCAGCGCTTCATTCTCAGGCCGCGGCGGCTCCTCGACATCATCCCAATTGCGCGATATCTCGACATGCTCAAGCGCCGGCAGCGTAAGGCTCGGCATGGCCTCGGGAATGTCGGCGCCCGCGAGCGCTGCCTCGATGTCTTGGCGCTGCGCCTCCGCTTCATCGGAGAGTGTCACAGTCGACGCGGGCATGCGGCCGCCGATGCGCCCGAGCGTACCCAAGGGGGACACGAATCCGAAAGCCTCGGCAACGCCAATCACCGCGGCGCCGGCCGCCTCGCGCTCTGCCTCGGGTAGTTCGAGCATGTGGCCGATTTCCGATATCACGGTGAGCACGCTGGGGGCCTTGTCATCTCGCCGCGGTTTGGTCAGCACATGCGCCACCAATCGCGCGAGCGTGGCGGGTTCGATGTGATCCACGCGCACGCGCTTGACGAAGTCCGGGCGAGCGCGCACAGCCTTGAATGCGTCCGTCAGAGTATCCTGCCAATTACCTGCAAGCTTGCGCGCGGCGTGGCCCTTACCGGCGCGCCTTTTTCGGCACTCGAGACAGCCTTTGTCGATATGCCACACGCCGACGTGCCCATACTTGCAAGGCTTCGCGCGCTGGTATTTTTTCAGCCCGGCGGCGCGCGCCTCCTTGCGCGATGCAAGTAGTTGCATGTGGCTAGTCCCTCAGTTTGTCGAGCAAGTCAGAGTAGTCCTGCATCAGCTGCCGCCGCTCGGGTAGCCGCTGCGAACGATCATAGGCGCCCGCCGTGCTCGAGCCGACGCGGTGCGCCAGCTGGCGCTCGACCAATTCGGATTCAGCCTTGAGCATGTCCTGGCACAGCGTTTTAAACGTCGTGCGAAAGCCGTGCGGCACGTGCTGCCCGGCATAGTCGAGTCGCTCGAGCGCCGCACCCATCGCGCCATCGGAGAGCGGCCGGGCATCGGTGCGGGCATTCGTGAACACATACTTGCCGTGACCGGTCATCTCGAATTGCTCGCGCAGTATCTCGACCGCTTGGCGTGACAGCGGCACGATATGATCGGTGCGGTTGTCATCCTTCATTTTCATTCGGTGCAGCGGTATGACCCACGTCGGCGCGCCGGCGTGCTTGGCGCCTTCCAAGTCCATCTCGGACCATTCAGCGTTCGCAAGTTCCCCTGGGCGCACCGCGGTGCGAGCGAGCAGCCGCAGCGCGTTGCGCACGTTGCTACCCACAAGCTCGAAGCCTGCATGCGCGTCGATACAGCGCATTAGGCCGCCGACGACGCTCGGATCGGTGAGGCCCGGGCGATTGATCGCGCCGGCCGGGGTGAGTGACTTGCCGAAACCGCCTAGCGTCGGATCGGCGCCCGTGTACCAGTCATCCCGCGCATACCGGAACACTTGCCCGAAGTAGATACCGAGCCGGTGCGCAGTCTCACGCTTGCCGACGTTCTCGAAAGTGCGGAGCAGCTGCAAGATATCGGCGCGTGTGAGCGACTCGAGGGTGCGGCCGTGCAGCCGCGTAGAGTGCTTGAGCATGCGCGTATTTCGCTCGCGAGTTTTCTCGGACTTGTGAGCCTGCGAGCGGTTGTAGTTCGCGGCGACCACACCGAAGGTGTTCGCTTGAGCGGTCCATTGCGCATCCTTCGCCTGCCGGCGAGCAGCTGCCGGGTTCTCACCCTTGGATAGCTGTGCACGGATAGCAGCGGCCTTCTCGCGCGCTGCCTCGGGAGTCACGGCGGGATAGGGCCCCAGCGACATGAGCGAGTCTTTACCCGCGTGCCGATAGCGGAAGCGCCAGCCTTTGGACTTCGAATCGACTTGCAGGAATAGGCCGTTGCCATCGTGGAGCTTTTTGATGGCGCGCCCTTCGGGCACCGGGAAGGCTTCGATGGTTTGAACGGTCAGCATGGATAAGCACTCCGCCTCGGATCGGGCCTTATCCGCGATCTTATCCATGCTGGCGGCGGGTTACAATCCGCGATTTTCCAATAATCAAGCTATTTAAGCACTTTTTTGTGCTTGCTTATCCAGAAATGGGAGCCGCGGAAGGGCTATTGGCTCCCCGGGACGGATTCGAACCGCCGACCAACGGATTAACAGTCCGTCGCTCTACCACTGAGCTACCGGGGAATTCAGAGGAGGCCGCGGATTGTCGGGAAGGCCGACCCCCAAGTCAAGGATGTACAAGGCGCTGCGCTACTGGTGGCCGACGAGGGCGTGCGGGACATAGGGTGCTTCGAGATGCGCGATCTCCGATTCCGTCAGGTCCAGGGTGAGGGCGGCGAGGGCATCGTCGAGATGCTGGGGCTTGGCGGCGCCCACGATCGGGGCCGTGACCACGGATTTCTGTGCGACCCACGCGAGGGCCACTTGCGCGCGGGGTACGCCGCGAGCGGCGGCGATGGCGCCGACTTGCTCCACGACTTTGCGATCCGAATCCGTCGATCCCGCAAATAGCTTGTTGCCGTAGGTGTCGGTCTGGGTGCGAGGGGTTTCGGCGTCCCAGGGACGCGCAAGACGGCCGCGCGCGAGCGGGCTCCATGGCAAGACGGCGATGCGCTCATCGGCGCACAGCGGAAGCATTTCGCGCTCCTCCTCGCGATAGAGGAGGTTGTAGAAATTCTGCATGCTGACGAACGGCTTCCAGCCGTTCTCGCGCGCGAGGTGCAGCGCTTTGGCGAATTGCCACGCATACATCGAGGAGGCGCCGAGATAACGCGCCTTGCCCGCCTTGACGACATCGTGAAGCGCCTCGAGCGTCTCCTCGATCGGCGTCGTTGGATCCCAGCGATGGATCTGGTACAGGTCGACGTAGTCCGTACCGAGCCGGCGCAGGCTGGCATCGATGGCGGTGAAGATCGCCTTGCGCGACAGGCCGCCGCCATTGGGTCCCTTGCTCATGCGGAAGAAGACCTTGGTCGCGATCACCACCTCGTCGCGGCGTGTGTAGTCCTTGAGCGCCTGCCCGACGATTTCCTCGGAGGTGCCGTCCGAGTAGGCGTTCGCGGTGTCGAAGAAATTGATGCCCATCTCGATGGCTTTGCGGATCAGCGGGCGACTCTGCTGCTCGGGCAATGTCCAGGGGTGATCGCCGCGCTCGGGCACGCCGAAGGTCATACAGCCGAGGCAAAGCGGTGAGATCTCGAGCCCAGTAAACCCTAGGTTACGATAGTGCATAATAGTCTATTAAATTCCAAATATTACGATGCAAACTTCATGTAAATCGGCCCACAACTGACTAGCGTGGAAAAACCGCGTGAACGACGTCGCTGCGCTCCACCGTGGCCCGCGCGACGCGGCCTCTCAACGCAAGGCCCGCCGCTTCAGCGCAACGCCTCGCTCAGCCGACGCGTCTCGCCGCCGAGGTCACGGCACGCTCGATGCGTCCGACGGCATCCTCGAGAGTCTTCATGCTGCAAGCGAAAGAGAGGCGCATGTGAGCCGGCGCGCCGAAGCCCGAGCCGGGCACCACGGCGACGCCGGCCTCGACGAGCAAGTATTCGGCAAATGCGTTGTCGTCCTTGATGCCGAGCGTGCGCATCGCACCCGAGACGTCCGCGAACGTATAAAAGGTACCGGCGGCGCTTGGACATTTGATTCCGGGTATGGCGTTCAGGGCCGCCACCACGAAGTCATGCCGCTCCTTGAACGCCTTGTTCATTTCCGCGACGCATGCCTGGTCCCCGTTGAGGGCGACGGTGGCGGCCCGCTGCGAGATGCTCGAGGCGTTCGAGGTGGATTGACCTTGCACCGTGCTCATCGCGTTCACGAGCTCCTTCGGGCCGCCGCAATAGCCGATGCGCCAGCCCGTCATCGCGTACGCCTTCGAGACGCCGTTGATGGTCACCGTGCGGTCATAGAGCTGCGGGTTCGCCTGCGCGAAGCTCACGAACGGCTCGGGCGCCCAGAAGATGTGCTCGTATATTTCGTCCGTGCCGATCACGACGTGCGGGTGCTTGTCGAGCACGGCGCCGAGCGCCTTCAATTCTGCGCCCGTGTAGGCGGCGCCTGTTGGATTGCTCGGGCTGTTCAGGATGAACAGCTTGGTGCAGGGCGTGATGGCCGCTTCGAGCTGCGCCGGAGTGATCTTGTATCCATGGTCGGCGCCCCCATGAACGATGACGGGCGTTGCATCCGCGAGCAGCACCATGTCCGGATAGGAGACCCAGTAGGGCGCCGGGATGAGGCACTCATCGCCCGGATCCAGTAGTGCGGCGCATAGATTGAAGCAGGTCTGTTTCGCGCCTGATGACACCAGGATCTGGTTGCGCTCGTAACTCAAGCCGTTGTCGCGCTTGAACTTGCCGATGATGGCGTCCTTGAGCTCCGCTGTGCCGTCGACCGCGGTGTAGCGCGTGAGGCCCTTGCGGATCGCCTCGATGCCGGCTTCCGCGATGTATTTGGGCGTATCGAAATCGGGCTCACCCGCGGACAGGGCGATGATGTCCTTGCCTTCGGCCTTGAGTTTGGCGGCGCGGGCCGTCATTGCGAGGGTGGGGGAGGGCTTGACCTTCTGAACGCGCTTGGAAAGTGACACGGTCAACGTAATGGACCTCGCTATGTCAAAAAGGGAGCTTCGAGTGTACGAAAAACAACGGTGTGGCGCCAGGGCGCGCGTGGTCCCTACCCCTCGCACATGAGAGAATAGCTCGATGCGTTTTGAATTGTTTTCCGACTATCTTCCCGCGGGCGATCAGCCCGAGGCGATCGAGAAGCTGATCGACGGCCTGGGCAGCGGCCTGGCTCATCAGACGCTGCTCGGCGTCACCGGCTCGGGCAAGACGTTCACGATCGCGAACGTGATCGAGAAGCTGCAACGCCCGACGCTGGTGCTCGCGCATAACAAGACGCTCGCCGCGCAGCTCTACGGCGAGTTCAAGGTGTTCTTTCCGAAGAACTCGGTCGAGTATTTCGTTTCCTACTACGACTACTATCAGCCGGAGGCCTACGTCCCGGCGTCCGATACCTTCATCGAGAAGGACGCCTCGATCAACGAGCATATCGAGCAGATGCGCCTGTCCGCGACCAAGGCGCTGCTCGAGCGCCCCGACTCGATCATCGTCGCCACCGTATCGGCAATCTACGGCTTGGGCGATCCGCAGGCCTACTTGAGCATGGTGCTGCACATGTCGCGCGGCGACATCCTCGATCAGCGCAAGCTCCTGCGGCGCCTCGCGGACATGCAGTACACGCGCAACGAAGTGGACCTGCGGCAGGGCACCTACCGGGTGCGCGGCGATGTCATCGACATCTTTCCGGCGGAGTCGGAGCGCGAGGCCGTGCGCGTGGAGCTGTTCGACGATCAGATCGAGAGCTTGAGCTTGTTCGATCCGCTGACGGGGGAGGCGCTGCGCAAGGTGCCGCGCCTCACCGTCTACCCCTCCACACACTACGTCACGCCGAGGGAACGCATCCACTCGGCGGTGGATGAGATCCGGGAGGAATTGCGCACTCGCCTGGCCGAGCTCCATGCCGCGGGCAAGCTCCTCGAGGCCCAGCGACTTCAGCAACGCACGCTCTTCGATCTGGAGATGATGCACGAGGTCGGCTACTGCGCCGGCATCGAGAACTACTCGCGCTTTCTCTCGGGACGGCAGGCGGGCGAGCCGCCGCCGTGCTTGTTCGATTATCTGCCGAAGAATGCCTTGCTGGTGATCGACGAGAGCCATCAGACCATTCCGCAACTCGGCGCGATGTACCGGGGTGATCGATCGCGCAAAGAAACGCTCGTCGAATACGGATTTCGCCTGCCCTCGGCGCTCGACAACCGGCCGCTGCGCTTCGAGGAGTTCGAGCGCCTCGCGCCGCAGACCATCTATATTTCCGCAACTCCCGGCCCCTATGAGAAGCAGATTTCCGGCCAGATCGTCGAGCAAGTCGTACGTCCGACCGGCTTGATCGACCCGCTGGTGGAAGTGCGGCCGGTGCGCGCCCAGGTGGACGATCTCTTGTCCGAGATCCGGCTGCGCACGCAGCAAAACGAGCGCGTGCTGGTGACCACTCTCACCAAGCGAATGGCGGAGGATCTGACCGATTATCTGAATGAGCACGGCGTGAAGGTGCGCTACCTGCATTCGGATATCGAGACCGTGGAGCGCTCGGAGATCATCCGCGACCTGCGGCTCGGGAAGTTCGACGTGATCGTCGGCATCAACCTGCTGCGCGAGGGTCTGGACATGCCCGAGGTGTCGCTGGTTGCCATCCTCGATGCGGACAAGGAAGGGTTTTTGAGATCCGAGGGATCGCTCATCCAGACCATCGGTCGGGCGGCGCGCAACGTGCGCGGCAAGGCCATCCTGTATGCCGATCGTGAGACGGGCTCCATCCTGCGCGCCATCGCCGAGACGGACCGTCGACGCAGCAAGCAGATCGAATTCAATGCCGAGCACGGCATCACGCCGCGCACCATCGTCAAGGCGGTGGGGGACGTCATGGAAGGGGCGCGTGCCGTGCAGGACGATCTTGAGCGCGAGTCCGGTGCGGACTTCGTGCTGGCACCGGAGCAGGCGGTGAAACGCATCAAGAAGCTCGAGACGGACATGATGAAGCTCGCGCGAAATCTCGAGTTTGAGCAAGCTGCGCGGCTGCGCGATGAGATTCAGCGGTTGCGCAGGTCCGCGTTCGGTGCACCGAAGACACTGGCCGGTTAGGAGGCGATATGGCGTTCGACAAGAGTCAATCCAAAGAGAGCGATCTCGATCGAACGGACAGGCTGCCCATTTTGCAGGGCATCTCGATCGATGAGGACGTCGAAGACGACTCGGTGCGCCTCGAGTATTCCGCGACCATGCCCGGCACCTCCATGGTCGCGACCCCACCGCCCGCCGACTATCGTTCGGCCTCACTCGATTTGCCCTCGCTCGCGGAAAGCGTGCGCTCCGTGGAGGAGCGCATTGCGCGGCAAAATGCCGATTACGAGGCGCTCAACCGCCTGTACGAGAGGGCGCGGGATGCGCAGCTCGCCGCGGGCACGCGCGCCGAGGAGCTCGCCTCGGAGCTCGGCACGGTGCACGCTGCGCTCGCGGTCGAGCAGCATCGCGCGCGCGAATTGCAGGCGACCCTGATCGAGAGAAATGCCGCCTCCGAGCAGGCGCGCGTTCGGGCCGAGGAGGCCCTGCTCGAATCGGAACGCGCACAGAGCGAGGCGCGGACGCTGCGCGAAGCGCTGGTCTCGCGCGACGCCACCATTGCGCAGGTCCTGCATTCGCTAGGCGAGCGCGACACCCAGCTCTCCGCCCTGCAGCGCGAGCACGCGAAAGTCGTTCCCGATCTCGAAGCCCGCTCGCGGGCGAGCGTGCTGCTCGAGCGCCAGCTGAAGGAGGCCAAGGACGAAGCGGCGGCGCTTGCCCTCGACTTGAAGGCGAGCCGCGAATCCGTCGCCGAGCTGATGGAGCGGGTCTCGCGCGCGGAATCCGAGCTTACGGCCAATCGACGCGACTTGGCCGCCGTCAAAGCTCAGGCGGACTCCTATCTCGAGACCCTGCGCACACGAGAGTGGCGCGGCGGCTTCAACCAGAACCTGTTTCGCGAATGGGACGAAAAGATCGACGCGGCGCAGAGCGGGCGCGGGGCGCTGCAGGCGGAATGCGATCGGCTGCAGCTCATGACCGCGGCCCTGGACAGCAAGATTGCGGAGCAAAGCCAGGCCATCGAGAAACTGAACGCGTCCAAGATGAGCGAGGCCGCGGCGTTCGCGAAGAAGGCGCAGGAGGCGCAGGAGATCGAGCGGGGGCGCGGCGAGCTTCTCGTCCAGGTCGGGGAGCTGAACGCGGAGCGCAAGCGACTCGAGGGGGAACTGAACGCGGAGCGCAAGCGACTCGAGGGGGAACTGAACGCGGAGCGCAAGCGGCTCGAGGCGGAGCTGAGCGCAGAGCGCAAGCGGCTCGAGACCGAGCTCGCGGCGCGGGCGCGGGACGTATCGGAGCTGCGCTCGCAAGCCGCCGCAGAGGCCAAGCGCGCCGAGGAGTCGGTCGCTTTCACGAAGGCGGCACACGCCGAGCTCGCCGCGCGCGTCGAGGAGCTCGAAACCGAAGGCAAGACCCATGAGGAGGAGATGGCCGTGCTCATGGCGCACCTCAATGAGGCGCGGCGGCCGGTCGAGGCCGTGCAGGCGGACTTCAAGCGCCTGAGCGATGAGCTCGCGCAGAAAATCGTAAGCCTGGAGCAGTTGACCGAGGAGAACCGCACGCTGCGCACGAATCTCGAGCGCACGCGCGGCCAGCTCGAGGAGCGCGACCTGCTGATCCGCCGGCTCGAGCGCAGCGCCAGCAACAACGCCAACGTGCTCGGGCGGCTCCAGACGAGCATCGAGCGGCTCGGCGGCGGCACCCCCCCGTCGGGACCGGGGGCCCTGCCGGACTACCATGCGGAGCTCGTGCGCATCGACTGCGAGCAGCCGATCACCTTTCCGCTGGCGCGCCGCACTCGCATCGGCCGGCAGCCGGGCTGCGAGCTGCAGATCGATTCGCAGTCGGTCAGCCGCAACCACGCCATGATCCTGAAAGGGGCACGCGAGCTCATCGTCGAGGACTTGAACAGCACGAACGGGGTGCTGGTGAACGGTCGCAAGGTCACCCGGCACCTGCTCAAAGACGGTGACGTGCTCACCGTGGGCGAGATCCAGTTCCGCTGCGTGCTCAAGCCCAAGCCGGCCGAGGGTACGGCCGAGCTCACCCTGACAGGCTCGCCCGCCGCGGCCGCCGCGGTCACGAAGCTTTCCGAGCCACGCCCCGCCGACGGTGCGAAGGGCGAGCCCCCCGCCTGAGATTGCACTCGCCCTTTATAGAAGCCTCGGAATCCGGTATCTTTCGCGCCCTTCGAGCGCGCTTAGCTCAGCGGTAGAGCATCACCTTGACATGGTGGGGGTCAGTGGTTCGATCCCACTAGCGCGCACCACTTCATTGAAACGGGTGCCGACCCTCGAGATGGCCGGCGGTGGCGGGATCAACGGCAGAAACGACCAGGCTTCTATGCCCGTAATTACACTTCCCGACGGCAGTCAGAAATCGTTCGACCGCCCCATCACGGTGGCCGAGCTTGCAGCCGGCATCGGCGCAGGCCTCGCCAAGGCGGCGCTTGCCGGCAAGGTGAACGGCCGCCTGGTCGATACTTCGGCAACCATCGATCACGACGCCGCGGTGAGCATCGTCACGGACAAGGATCCCGAGGGCCTCGAGATCATCCGTCACTCGACCGCCCATTTGCTCGCGAACGCGGTCCAGGAGCTTTTTCCGGGCGCGCAGGTGACCATCGGGCCGGTGATCGAGGACGGCTTTTATTACGATTTCGCCTACAAGACGCCGTTCTCGAGCGATGATCTCGCCGCCATCGAGAAGCGCATGGCGGAGATTGCGGGGCGCGACCTGAAAGTGCACCGTCGGGTACTGCCGCGCGATGCCGCCATCGAGCACTTCAAGCGCATCGGCGAACACTACAAGGCTGAAATCATCGCGGCGATCCCGGCAGGCGAGCAGATCAGTCTCTACGGCCAGGGCGACTGGGAGGATCTGTGCCGCGGGCCGCACGTGCCGAGCACGGGCAAGCTCAAGGCATTCAAGCTCATGAAGGTGGCCGGTGCCTACTGGCGCGGCGATTCGCGCAACGAGATGCTGCAGCGGATTTACGGGACGGCGTGGGCTACGGGTGCGCAGCTCAAGGAATACTTGACGCGCCTCGAGGAGGCCGAAAAACGCGATCACCGCCGCATCGGCAAAGAGCTCGATCTCTTTCACCTGCAGGAGGAGGCGCCGGGCGCGGTGTTCTGGCATCCGAAGGGTTGGGCGCTCTTTCAGCAGCTCATCGGCTACATGCGCCAGCGCCAGAACGAGGCCGGCTACGTCGAGGTCAACACGCCCGAGATCATGGATCGCGAGCTGTGGGTGAAGTCGGGTCACGTCGCGAATTTCGGCGAGAACATGTTCATGACCCAGACGCCCGACGAGCGCATATTCGCGATCAAGCCCATGAACTGTCCAGGCCACATCCAGGTGTTCAAGCACGGCCTGCGCAGCTACCGCGAGCTGCCGCTGCGTCTCGCCGAGTTCGGCAAGGTGCACCGCTACGAGCCCTCGGGCGCTCTTCATGGGCTGATGCGCGTGCGCGCCTTCACGCAGGACGATGCGCACATCTTCTGCACCAACGAGCAGATCACTTCCGAGGCGGTCAAGGTGACCGAGCTCATTCTCGGCATCTATCGGGATTTCGGTTTCAACGACGTGCGCATCAAGTTCTCCGACCGGCCCGCGAAGCGTGTCGGCTCCGACGCGGTGTGGGACATCTACGAGAGCGCCTTGAAACAGGCGGCGGCCGCGGCCGGCATCGAGACGACCCTCAATCCGGGGGAGGGGGCCTTTTATGGCCCGAAGCTCGAGTTCGTGCTGCGCGATGCGATCGGCCGTGAATGGCAATGCGGAACGCTGCAGGTGGACCCGAACCTGCCCGAGCGGCTCGGCGCGAGCTACATCGGCGAGGACAGCCAGCGGCATACGCCGGTCATGCTGCACCGAGCCATGTTCGGCTCACTGGAACGCTTTATCGGCATTTTGCTCGAGCATCACGCGGGAAAACTGCCCACTTGGCTCGCCCCGGTGCAGGCCGTGGTGATGGGAATTACCTACGGCCAAGACAAATACTGTGCTCAAGTCACGGAAAAGCTTAAAAATCATGGGCTTCGGGTAGAGACCGACTTGAGGTCGGAGAAGGTAGGCTTTAAAATCCGCGAGCATACACTTAAGCGTGTCCCC
>Ga0302324_100006570_pt1 | contig 25019 bp, 13 predicted proteins | sample Palsa_T0_1_FD_201949 | JGI IMG/M metagenome (GOLD analysis project Ga0302324, IMG submission 201949) | Peat permafrost microbial communities from Stordalen Mire near Abisko, Sweden - Palsa_T0_1 | ecosystem: Environmental > Terrestrial > Soil > Palsa > Peat permafrost | place: Sweden: Abisko... | reverse complement strand
CGAACACGATCAACCAGCATTGGCAGAAGAAAAACGCCCGGCAGGCACGGCATGGCGCTTTTGACGGGGAGCCGGTTGTGCTCGCGGCGTAGCGGTCCTGAGATTTCACGAGAGCTAAAGCCGGTCTGCGGATCACGCAGACCGGCTTTTTCATTTGCGGGGGTGCATTCAGTTCTCACCGCTGGCGTTCGCCTCGGCTCCAGCCCATGTGTTGCGTTCGTCGATGGGCGGGCACACCACCATAGCGCCCCTGGCGTAGGCGTCGTGAACGGCTTTGGAATTGTGGCCCAAGGCTGCTTGCGCCCAGCGCTGCGGGATGCCAACCACCTTGGCCCGCTCCGCCCATGAATAGCGGTAGCTATGAAGAGAGATGCCTTCGACCTTCAGCCGCTTGCACAGTTTCCAGAAGAAGCAGGCGCGTATGCGGTCATCCATCGTCGAGATGTAGGGAAAGAGCGGGCCGGTCTTGGGCAACTCCTGCAAGACTGCCTCAAGACCCTTGCCAATCACGAGACACGCGGGCGGCAAACTGCGCCCCTCCAGTTTGCTGCGATTGTAGGAGAGCACGCGGTTCGTCCAATCAACATTCTTGTCGGTGAGGTTTGCGCCGTCGGTCTGGCTCGCGCCCGTAAACCACAGCAATCGAAGATACAGCCGCCATTCGGCGTTGCCGATTGCGGCGAGCAACGTCTCATGTTCCGCCGCCGTGATGGCGCGGCGGAGCTTCTTCTTCATCTTCGGCCAGCGCTTGCGCGGCAGGATCGGCGAGGGTATCCACCCCATGCCGAGCGCGTCGTTGTGCAAGGTTTGCAGAAACGCCAGCGTGGAATTGCTGCCTATGCTGAGCGCGTGGAAAAAATCGTCGGCGGTGGTTTCGACGAGTTTTTTGTCCCGCAAGAACTGCATCGGTCGGGTGCGGACTACCCGCTCGTGCCGCATCCGCGTCGGGGCTTTGCCGCGCTCGCAGAACATCTGCATCACGTCCGCCCAGGTGCGGGTGATGAGCTTGGGGTCTTGCGCGGCGAGGTAGGTTTTCGCCAGGACCAGATTCATGAGCGGCTGACTCACCGCTTCGTTTTTGGCCCGGATGATTTTTTCCGCTTCGCCTTCGTCCCGTGTCCGCAGGCTTTTCTGCTGGCCGCTGGTTCGGTCTTCACAATAGAAGACTTCTCCGCGTCGGAACATCGTGTATCGGTTTTGCATGCGTGTCTTTCAATGTAAGGACACGACGTAAAATCCGTTAATGAGCAGTGGCCGCGTATTGCCGAATGGTGCGGGAGTTCTGAGAAATCCCGCGCGGCATTCAGTTTTACTGACAGATTCACTGACAATTGATGGATTTTCCCACCCTCTTGAAACCCTAACAGCCTCAGTTGTAGAGACTTGGGAAATGGCGGAAGGGGTGGGATTCGAACCCACGGTGCCTTTTACAGCACGCTCGATTTCGAGTCGAGTGCCTTAGACCGGACTCAGCCACCCTTCCGTTTCGGTGTGAGCGGCCGACGGTAGCCGGGGTCATGAAAGTGCGCCAGCGGATTCTTGCCGGCTGCACAAGCGCCTCGCCAGGAAGCTTTCGCACATCGACATCGGCCACGGCTACGACGCACGACGCCTGAATTCCCGTGAACCCTTTCCCGCTGGACACCGCACGCACGGTGTCTTCGCAGACTAGGTGATTTCCCGCATCGATTTTTAGGGATTCTACCTATTCCCACCTCGCTCGAATTCCCGAATGATCCGGGCGTTCTGTCTGGCAACCGAATTGGAGAATATCAGTGAATCCGACTTCTGAAGCATCTGCGTCGTCGACTGATTCGGGGGAGAACCCAATCCGACAGCGCCCATCATGAAAAAGTCAATCTCATCGATCCATCTGCAGAGCCGCGCCGGCATTTTCCGGGGCCTCCTGTTCGTCGTGGCACTCGCCGTGCCGGCCGTGGCCGGAACAGGGCCCGCGGGCGAGGGGCAGCCATGCCCCGTGGAAATACAAAAGTCGTCCTCGCGCACCAACGATCCGCGCGTAGCGGCCGCCAGTCTCCGGGAGGCGGTCTCGGCGCTCGACCGCATCCGCGCGAAGGTCGAGGAATGGGGAGTGGTGACGATCTCCGAGCCCGTGGCGGTGCTCGACGACACTGCCTTTTACGTTCCCTCGAACATCGTAGCGCCGGAGGATCTCTACAAGCAGGCGACCACCGAAGTGGAAGCGAGCAGCTATCAACTCAACCAGACCGGCTTTAGCAATGAGGCGACCGGAAATTTCAGCCCCCTGATCTCCATGCCCGGTGCTCCGAACGCGGCGCCAGGCAGCGGGACCGTCGTCACCACCAAGCCGGGCGCGACGGTGACGCAGACCACCAATACCACCTCGAAGTCCCCGTCGGCGCCCGCGCCGACGGCGGATGCTGCTTCCATACCTGGAATACCAGCGCCCGCAGCTGGAGCACCGGCCGACCAGAGCGGCACCAATTCCGCGCAGTCCTCGCAGACGCTCGCGCTCTTGCCGGACGTGGCTACCCAACTCGGCTCACTTCCACAGGCTTTCGGCATCGTGCCAAATGCGGCCGCGCCAACCAAAGGTGCGACCGAGGCGCTGCGCGAAGCGGAGGACAACACCATCCGGCAAAAGATTTATACGCAAATGTCCTATCCCAAGACCATTCCAGGTCACGCCGAGGTCATCTTCGCGATCGTCCAGGTGAGCTGCAACCCCGGCTGGCGGACAAAGGAGCACTACACCGCCGACTGCTCAGCAAACGTGGAATATTACGACCTGTGCAATAAGCAGCATCTCTCGCGCGGAGAGATGCGGGCGCCGACGGTCTTTTCCGTGCTTCCGCTGGTGGATGCGCAGACGGTCGAGATGGCGAACAGCCAGCGCCAGATCACGCAATTGGCTGTTCAGCTCGGCGCATCCCTGCCTGCCCACGGGGTGAAAGTCAACGTCAACGATCTCATGAAATTTGTCCGGCATTACGCCAAGGACATGCGCACCGTAACGCCGATTCCCGTGGTAAACTCATACTCCTCGGGCAGCACCTTCGGCTTCCGCTTTTCCCCCTCCTTTCAGGCCGAGCGCGACCCGGCGGCGAAGAATAGCGGCGCCGCCAACGTTCTTTTGCCAACCACCTTCCCGGCGCTGATTACCGTGGTGATGCACTATCAGGACCTCGAATATGCCCAGCAGACTTTAGGCGCGCAACAAATGGGGCTGCTCACCCACGTCTCGACGCGCTGGTATCTCAAGGACCGGCGCCCGCTCTGGCAGCTTCCGATGTGGCTCGTCACGCCCATGCGGCGGGACACTTCGGCGATGGAGGTGAATGCTGCCGGTGATGTGCAGACGGTCTATAACGCAAAGCGAATATATTATAAGAACTCGAAACCTGACCAGTCGGACGATCAGAACGAGTCCGATCTCAAATGGAGTTCGCGCTACGACGAAATGCGCCGGGAAATCCTGGCGCTCGAGGCGAAGGGAGTCGGCCGGGACTGGCCCATCCCCCTGCCAAACTGGACGGCAGGCCAGCGGCTCTTTGACCCGGATGCCGTCAATGCGCAGAAGAAGGCGAACCAGGCCATGCAGGACAAGGAAGACGCAGCCCGAAGTGCTCGCGAGAGCAAAGGCGCGGCCACACCTGCGCCGTCGAAGGCGAAGGCCCCGGCTCTCAGTGTAAGCCCAACGGATGCCACCCTCGACCCGGCCGGCGGCGACCTCACGCTCATCGTCTCGGGCAATGGTGTGGACCAAACGGAGAAGGCGACCCTCGGAGCCATCGAGTCCACGGCGGTCACCGCGAATGCCGGCTCGGAATTGGTCGTCTTCAAAGTGGCCGCCTTTGGCGACGGAGACAAGCTGAGCCTGGCGCTGGAAGACAAAGATGGTAAACAGATCGCCACCGCCCCCGCCAGCGTGACCCTCCACAAAAAAAAGCCGGATAGCACCCCCACGCCGGCGGGGGCCACGCCCAAACCTCCGGCGGGCTCACCCAAGCCCGCGGGCGGCGCGAAGGGAAAAAAGCCTGTCTCGAAACAAGATGGCGATGACCAAAGCGGCAGCACCTCCACCTCTTCCGCGGGATCGGACGATGCGCGCGACGCCCACCCCTCCTTCAACGAACGCTTCGCCATCCTGCCCGATCAAGGTCTGGCGGCGAACGGGTTTTTCAACGCGCCGGCGGCGGAATTGCCTTTTGCCGGCGCGCTGTCCACGCTCCTGGGCGCCAGACGCCCCAGTCTGCCCACGAAAGAGCACCCCCCAGCAAGCGCCGAGAATCCCTTGCTTCCGCCTCTTCCGGAACCCTGACCGATGCCGACCCCTGGTTGCGGCTTTGCCGCTCTGCGGCTCTCTCTGACTTCCGCGCGCCGTTTGCCTTGAGAGGCATTCGGTCGTATTTGGTTGCCGGCTTCGCCCCCGCCGCGGAGCGTCGACATATATTTTGCCAAATAAACCGCCGCAGGACTGATTGTATACAATCAGAATGCCTCTGCCTCCTCCGTCCCAGCGCCCGCCCACCCGCCCCAACCTCGCCGAAACCGTCGCCGCCCGGCTTCGGCGCGATATTATTTCCGGGGAACTCTCGCCCGGCGCCGCGGTGGCGGAGATTCCCACGGCGGAGCGATTGGGTGTCAGCCGCGTCCCGGTGCGAGAGGCCCTGCTGGTCCTCGAACAGGAAGGCCTGCTCGTCTTTGGCCCGCGCGGTCGCGCCTGCGTACGATCGCTTTCGCCCGGCGATCACCTCGAAATCTACCATGCCCGCCTTCCCTTGGAAAAGGCCGCGGCCAAGCTGGCCGCGGAACGGCGCGCCGAGGACGATCTTGCTGCGATGGAGGCCAACCTCGCCGCTCTCCGACGGGCGCGCACACTGGCGGAAGTGAGCTTGATCGATCTGGATTTCCACGAACTCGTCTTCCGCGCGGCTCGCTCCCCCTGGCTCTTTCGATTCTGGGAATTGCTCCGTGGCGAACTGGCCCTCTGGCTGGCCCGCCTGCACCGCGAAGAACACTCCGTCACGCAGCGCGTCCGCGAGAGCACCGCCGATACCCACGCGGAATACATGGCCCTGTTGCGCGCGCGCAACGCCGCCGCGGCCGAGCGCCACATCGAAACGCATATCCGTTCCTGGCTCGAATGGATGCCCATGGAAACCGCCGAAGAATCCTCCGCCGGCAGCGCCTCTCAAGCCGCCGGCCGCAAATGAAAACCGCGACATCCGAAAAGGCCACGGCTGGCTCCCGCACGGAGCATGCGCGTGTGTGCGCCTCGGGTAGAGTAAGTGTCTTCCCTGACCCTTTGTCGCGATCCGCGATCATCCGTTGGACCGTCAAATGGTCCTGCCGAGCACTCCTCGCGCTCGCCGGATTGTGTCTCGTCACCACGACCAACGCAGACGACCAGCCGGTCCTCGCCGCGACGAATTCCACCGTCGATGGCACTGCCCCCCGCGCAATCTCCCAAACAAGCCCGGATGCCGAGTTCTTTGAAACCCAGATCCGGCCAATCCTCGCGACCCAATGCACGAAATGCCACGGCACCGACAAACAGAAGGGCGGCTTGCGCCTGGATTCACGCGCGGCCTTGCTGCAAGGCGGCGATTCCGGCCCGGCGATCCTCCCGGGCGACCCGGAAAAAAGCCTCCTCATCGCGGCGGTCCGCCAGGTCGGCGATGTCTCCATGCCGCCGAAGTCGCGGCTGAAGGACAGCGAGATCAACGCGATCACACGCTGGATTCAGCAGGGCGCACCATGGCCGGATTCACCCACGCCGCCAGCCAAACCTGTGGCCACCACCGCACCGTCCGCGCCCCCCAAAGCGCCACCCCAATGGTGGGCCTTTCAACCAGTACGCCCGGTCGCGCCACCTACCGTAAACGCCGCCGGCAATATTCGGAACCCGATCGACCGTTTCCTGCAACACGACTTCGAAGCCCACGATGTCACGCCACTCGGTCCGGCGACGAGACGCTCCCTCCTGCGCCGCGCGACCTTCGATCTTATCGGCTTGCCTCCCAGTCCGGAAGAAATCGCGTCCTTTCTCGCCGATAACTCACCCGATGCCTTTAACCGCGTGGTCGAACGGCTGCTCGCGTCGCCCCAATACGGCGAACGCTGGGCCAGACGCTGGCTCGATGTCGCTCGTTACACCGATTATCTCAACTCCAACCAGCCGTCGCCGCAGGAATATGCCGAAGCGTACCGCTACCGCGATTGGGTCGTGTCGTCATTCAACCGGGACCTGCCGTACGACCAGTTTGTCGCCGCCCAAATCGCCGGCGATCTCATGCCCGGGATGCCCCTTGCCTCCACCGGCGCCCTCGCCATCGGCGTCTACGACAACGCGGATTCCGATAAGAACAAAATCGTCAGCGACGTCGTGGCCGATCAGATCGACTTTATCAGCAAGGCTTTCCTGGGGGTGACCCTCGCCTGCGCCCGCTGCCACGACCATAAATTCGATCCGATTTCGCAGCGCGACTACTACGCCCTCGCCGGAATCTTTTATAGCTCACGCGTGATCTCAGATCTCGGACGTCCGGGACTCGCCGTGGACTTTCTGCGACCGGCCCTCGAAGGCGAGGAGTACCAGTCTCGCTACGCCGGCCTCACCACCAACCTCAAGACCGTCACCGCGCAACTCAAGAAGGTCGAGGAATCCGCGGGAATCGCCGTGGCGGGCGCACCAGTGGGGACTTCGTCGTCCGCCGCACCGGCCCCGGAGCCGGCTGCGCCGCCCCTGTCGCCGGCCGATCAGGAGAAGATGGCGCAACGACGGCAACAGCTCACCATCCAGCGCGACGAACTCCAGCACCAACTCGACGCCATTCCGCAACCCACCTACGTCATGGGCATCGCCGAGGGAGGTGTCGGGGGCAGCCTCTTCCCCGGCACGCAGGACGTTCCCGTCCACATTCGCGGCAGCTACTCCCACCTCGGTGCGGTTGTGCCTCGTGGTTTTCCGCACGTGCTCGCGGGGGAGAATCAGCCGTCCATCACCCACGGAAGCGGCCGCCTCGAGCTGGCGCACTGGCTCGCCTCCTCCGGTAATCCGCTCACCGCCCGCGTCATGGTCAATCGCATCTGGCAAGGCCACTTCGGGGAAGGCTTGGTGCGCACCGCGAATAATTTTGGCAAGCTCGGGGAGCCGCCGTCAAACGCCGCGCTGCTCGATTGGCTCGCCGCTGAATTTATCCAATCGGGCTGGTCGATGAAAGCCATGCACCGGCTCATCATGGAGAGCGCCGCCTATCAGCGCGCCGCGTGGCAGCCAGGGATGGATGACGCCGTGCGCGAAAAAGACCCCGAGAACCGGCTGCTCACCCGGTTCCCCACCCGGCGCCTCCAGGCCGAGGAAATCCGCGATGCGATGCTCGCCGCCGCCGGTGACCTCGATCTGACCCCCGGCGGGCCCGCCACCGCCGACTTCCAGTCGCCCCGGCGATCCATCTACGTCGGCACGGCGCGGAAGAATCGGAGCAGTTTTACCATGATCTTCGACGCCGCCGATCCCGAGCTTTGCGTCGAGAAACGCGACGTCTCCACGGTCGCCCCACAGGCCCTTTTCTTCCTCAACAGCCCATTCGCCCAAGCGCAAGCCGCGACCCTCGCCACACGCCTCCTCAACGATACCGGCGACAGCGGCGACATCAGCGACGACGACGCACGAATCGACCGCGCCTACGAGATCCTCTACGGTCGGCCCGCCGATGCGCGGGAACGCCGGATCGGCCGGGATTTCCTCGGCCGCCACGGTGGGCCAGCCAACGCCGCCGCGTGGACCGACTACGCGCATCTTCTCCTCTGCGCGAACGAGTTTGTCACCCTCGACTGAAGATGAATCCCTCCATACTTTCCCGCCGCGCCTTCCTTGGCCGCGCGGGCGCTGGCTTTGGCGCCGTCGCCCTCCAGGCCTTGCTCGCCGACCACGCCGGCGCCACACCCGCGACCGCCGCCAACCCACTCCTGCCCCGCGCTCCACATTTTCCGGCGCGCGCCAAGCGTTGCGTCTTCCTTTACATGCCGGGCGGCCCGTCGCACGTCGACCTCTACGACCCAAAACCCCGCCTGACGACAGAACACGGCCAGCCCCTCCCTTTTGCCAAACCGGGCCTGGAACACACCAAAACCGGAAACCTGTACGGTTCACCCTGGCAATTCTCCCAGCACGGTCAAAGCGGACTGCCGTTCAGCGAGTTGCTCCCAAACATCGCGCAGTGCGCCGACGAGCTTTGCGTGATTCGTTCGATGGTCGCCGATAACATCAACCATACCGGCGCAAACTATCAAATGTGCTTCGGCGACCAGGCCTTCTCCCGGCCCAGTATCGGCTCTTGGGTCACTTATGGTCTGGGCACCGAAAACCAGAACTTACCCGGCTTTGTCGTCATTGCCCCGCAACCTGCGCCAGGCGGAGCCTCGCTCTGGAGCAGCAGCTTTTTGCCCGCCGTCTACCAGGGCACCTGGGTCAACAATTTCAAACAACCCGTAGCCAATCTCGCCGACCCGCTCGCCGATCCCGCCCGGCAGGAGGACAAACTCGCGACCTTGCGCCTTCTCAACGAGCGCCACGCCGCGACCCATCCCGATGAAGCCATGCTCGAAGCACGCATTGCCAGCTTCGAACTCGCGTTTCGCATGCAGATGGAAGCGCCCGAGGCCTTCGACCTGAACCGCGAGACCGCGGCCACCCGCGCCCTTTACGGCCTGGACAACCCGGTCACTGAAGGCTTTGGCAAACAATGCCTCCTGGCGCGCCGTCTCCTGGAACGGGGCGTCCGTTTCGTCCACGTCTTCGACACCTCCGGCGAGGTGCACAATCGCTGGGACAACCACAATAACTTGCCCAAAACTCTTGCCGCCGCCTGCGCCGGCACCGACAAACCCGTCGCCGGTTTCCTGCGGGACCTGCGAGCGCGCGGCTTACTCGACGACACTCTCGTCGTTTGGGGCGGCGAATTCGGACGCACCCCCACCGCCCAGGGCGCCGACGGACGCGAGCATCATCCCTTCGGCTTTACCATGTGGATGGCGGGCGGTGGCGTCAAAGGCGGCTATACCCACGGCGAAACCGACGAGTACGGCTGGTTCGCCGTCCGCGACAAAGTCCACGTTCACGACTTGCACGCTACCATCCTCCATCTCCTCGGCCTCGATCACAAACGCCTTACCTACCGCGCCAGCGGCCGTGACTATCGCCTCACCGACGTCTACGGCAACGTCGTCGAATCCATCATCGTCTGAGGCGGTGGGGTCACCCGGGGCGTTCATACTCTTACTCTTAATCTCACCCCCAATTGAACCCATGCCTCTCACTCTCCTAAATCGCCGCCGTTTTCTCCGGGCTGCCGGAACCGTCCTGGCGCTTCCCGCACTGGAATCGCTCGGCTTCCGTCGTTTCGCTTCCGCAGCCAGTCCCACCGCAGCACGCCCGAAACGCGTGGTTTTCCTCGGCTTCGGCTGGGGCGTGACGGAGGACACGTGGATGCCCAACACCAAAGTGACCGGCCCGGATTACGTCCTTCCCCCGGGACTGGTGCCACTCGCGCCGCATCAGTCCGACTTCACCATCGTGCAGGGTCTCGCCAACAGATTTGCCAACGAGGCGCACTGGGGCAGCACCTTTTGGCTCACGGGCGCGAATCGCTACGCCGAGCCAGGGCAGAGTTTTCACAACAGTGTCTCTGCCGACCAGGTCGCCGCCGGTCGCTTCGGCCAGGACACTCGCTTCACGTCGATCCAATTGAGCTGTCCCGATGGCGTGGCCAACGGCCACGGACCGGGACTTTCGCTGGCCTGGGATGCGCGTGGGAAGCCGCTCGCCGGCATGGACAATCCGGTCCTCGCGTATCATCGGCTCTTTTCCAGTGAAACCGTGCCGCTCGCCCAAAGACAGGCCATGCTCGCGGAAAAGCGCAGTGTGCTGGACGCCGTGCTGACCGACGCCAAGGACGTGCAGCGCGGCCTCAACAAGACCGACACCGACAAGCTCGACGAGTATTTCCAGGGTGTCCGTGACATCGAAACACGCCTCTCGAAGGATGAGAAATGGCTGGCCGTCCCCAAACCGCAGACTGCCGTTGCGGAGCCGAAACCCGGGCTGGCCGGACGCGACGAGATCAAACTTATGTACGATCTTATCGTCGCCGCGCTCCAGAGCGATACGACGCGTGTGATCACTTACCGGCAACCGGTGGCGTCGCTGCTCACCAGTCTGGGCATCAAGCTCGCCGCGCACGACATGACCCACTACACCACCCCGGATCGGCTCGAGGCTTCGCGCAGCCGCGACCTCGCGCAGAGCGAGTTGCTTGCCGGATTGCTCGTCAAACTCAAGGCGGCGAAGGAACCCGACGGCAGTTCGCTGCTCGATCACACGGTGGTGGCCTACGGCAGTAACATCCGCACCGTCCATTATCTGGATAACTGTCCCATGATTTTCGCCGGCGGAGGCGCGGGCTTGAAACTTGGCCAGCATCTCCTGCTGCCGCACAACACGCCGCTGTGCAACGCCTGGCTCACCCTGCTGCAAGGGCTTGGCGTCGAGATGGAGCGCCACGGCGACAGCACCGGAATCGTCAAGGAATTGCTGGCGTGACCATCCGCGGATTGGTCACATTGACCCTGCTGGGCACGGCTCTGGCCCGGGCGGCTGAGCCGGCGCGTTTTGCTGAAGCACAGCGCGCGTTCTTCAAGGATTATTGCGTCGAGTGCCATGGCCCCGCGAAACAAAAAGGCAAGCTGCGGCTGGATGATATCTCCTTCACCATCGACTCGACCGCCGCAGCCGACCGCTGGCAAAAAATCCTCAACGAACTCAACTCCGGCGAAATGCCTCCGGACGAGGCCAAACAGCAGCCCGACCCCGGGCGCAAGACGGAGTTTCTCGACGCGCTGTCGCATACCATGGTCGCCGCGCGCAAAGTCATTGGCGATCAGGGTGGTCGCATCACGCTACGCCGACTCAACCAGCGCGAGTATAAAAACACCATCCGCGATTTGCTCGGTGTGGAGATCGATGTCCACGATCTCCCGGCCGACGGCGGCACGGGATCGTTCGACACGGTCGGCTCCTCGCTCTTCATGTCGAGTGACCAGATCGAGCAGTACCTGGCGCTGGGCCGCCGCGCGCTCGATGAATACTTTTCCCGCGCGGCCGCCGCGGCGAGCCACCAGCCACCTTTCAAAGCCCGCGAAGAGGCCGAGGTCTTCGCCAATAAACGGATGAACAATCTCTTCCAGCAAACGAAGGAAAGCCACGAACGCTACGTCCGCTGGACCTCTGCTGTGGACGAAGCGGCAAAACACCCGGAAAATCTCGAGATCGCCGCAGCGCTCCGGGAAAAAGCCAAAAAGCCGCGCCCCTCCTCCGGCGTTCCCTACGCCACACCTCTCCTCTTCTATTACGACTGGCAGCAAATCAGCGGAGCTCCCTCGCCGATCGAATTCGGCTTTCAAGATGCCCAGAAAGCCTTCTTCGACGCGATGATGTACCAGGACCATTTTTCCTATTACGCCGATTACCAAAAGCTGCCGGGACGCGACACCGGCGCCTGGCTGCTTTTCTACCAGGCCTACCGCGAGACCTATGTCTCCGCCGGTGAAAAATGGCCCGCCGGTCGCTATACTTTGCGCATGCGCGTCGCCTCCAATCAAGACGCGCCGAAGGAACGCCGCTTTATCGAAATCGGGCAGCGTGGCGACGATCCCGTCAGTGATTTCAACGTCCTCAGCGCACATCAAGTCACCGGCACCCTCGCCGAGCCGCAAGTTATCGAAACGACGGTCAATGTCACCGGCAATGGCAAACGCGAGTTTGCACTCCGAGAGAAACGGCCCAACTCACGCACCGCCGAAATACGCAGTTACTACGATGTCTTCGAAAAGACCGGTCACGGACCGGTCCCCGCGATCTGGATTGATTGGCTGGAGATCGAGGGGCCGGCCCCGCCACCGCCGCCGGCCGTTTCGCTGTCCGCACCCACCCTCGACGGCGAGGGCGCCCGTGCCGTGATCGAGCGCTTCGCCACCCGCGCCTTCCGCGGGCGGGGCCCTACTGCCGAGTATCTCGATCGGCTTGTCGGATTGTTCGAGGCGCGCCAGGGAATGGGCGATTCCTTTGAAGACGCGCTCAAGGCACCGCTCAGCGTGATACTGGCTTCGCCCAGCTTTCTCTATCTCTCCGAGCCGGCGCCCGACGAAGGGCACCGTCGTCTGAACAGCTTCGAACTCGCCTCGCGGCTCTCCTATTTCCTCTGGAGTGGACCGCCCGACGATGAATTGCTCGCGCTCGCCCGCAGCGGGACGCTCCTCAAGCCCGACGTGCTTGCCGCCCAGGTCGATCGCTTGGTCGCCGACGAGCGTTCGAGTCAGTTCGTCGCCGGGTTTGCGCACCAATGGCTCGGCCTGGATCGGCTCGATTTTTTTCAGTTCGACTTCAAGTTGCACCGCGGCTTCGACGACAGCACCAAGGCTTCCGCCCGCGAGGAGGTTTACCAGACCATCGAATTCCTCCTGCGCGAGAATCTCAGCCTGGGTCTCCTGCTGAAATCTGACTTTGTCTTCATTAATGGAGTGCTCGCCAGTTACTATGGAATCGACGGCGTGAACGGCGACGAGTTCCGCAAAGTATCGTTGCCCGCCGGATCGGCGCGCGGCGGTCTGCTCGGCATGGCGGCGATCCTCGCCATGGGCGGCAACGGCCAGTACACCAGTCCGGTCGAGCGCGGCGCCTGGGTCTTGCGCAAGTTGCTGCACGATCCGCCGCCGCCCGCCCCTCCCAATGTTCCACAGCTCGCCCGGCTCGATGGCAAGGTGCTCGACGTGCGCGGACGCCTGCGTGCCCACCAGGAGGAGCCGCAGTGCGCCAATTGTCATCGCAAGATCGACCCTATCGGCTTCGGCCTGGAAAACTTCGACGCCGCCGGCCTGTGGCGCAGCGAAGACACTTTCCAGGTCAAAGGCGGCGCCAAAAGCACCTGGCCCGTCAATCCCGCAGCCGCCTTCTACAGAGGCCCTGCCTTCAAGGACTACTTCGAGCTGCGGGACATCGTGGCTTCCAGACTGGAGCCGTTCGCCCAAGGCTTCACCGAAGCGCTCATCGAGTACGCGCTCGGCAGACCCTACGGGTTCAGCGACGAAGATCTCGCCAGCAATATTGTCGATCGCGCTAAAAGCAAAAACTTCGCGCTCCGCGAGTTCCTCCACTCCCTCGTTGCGAGCGATGCTTTCCGCTCGAAGTAATCCATCGTGGAAGCTTGACGGGGAGAGGCGGAAGTTGCCAGCCGAGGTCCCTGGATTAGGTGGACGACCTGGGACGGCGGCGCAATGAGGCCATTGCGCCCTACCTGGTGCATGCTGCGGTGCGATGTTCAAAATGTAAGTAACGCTTTGGCTGCGGATCAAGGGAGTATCAAGGTTGGCGGGCGATTCTCGTTGCAGAAATGCGGGGTCAATGGAAAGAGCGCAGGGCGCAGGGCGGCAGAGCCGGCAAAGCAAAGGAAACCGCGAACGGGCGCTAATGGACACGAATCTGGGAAAGGACCCACGGATTCCGCGGCCTGCGCGGATTTATGGACGGAGGGGAGATTTGGTTTAACCGTAAGCCGAGGCTCTCGCTTTTGTGGACGCCCGGGTGGGGCGATGGCGGCGCAATGAGGCCATTGCGCCCTACCTTGGAATGATGCTGATAATTGTTGATCATTTCAGAATTCTTTCGGGCCTTTACTCTGAGGAGAGGGGGCGATTGTTGGTGGCGAGCGAGTGATGGACAGGGCTGAAATTGCCCCTCCCGCGATTGCGGGATCATGGGCGGGTCGCAGAGCCCCGGCTCCGCTCTCGCTTTTGTGGACGCCCGGGTGGGGCGATGGCGGCCCAATGAGCCATTGCGCCCTACTTTGGAATGATGATGATAATTGTTGATCATTTCAGAATTTTTGGGGGCTTCTACTCTGAGGAACGGCGGCGATTTCGGAGATCGGAGTTCGGGCCTCGCGTTGTTGCGCCCGCACGAGTCGGAGTTCCCTTCGTCCCGCAGTCGCGGGATCAGGGCAGGCTGCGTTTTGGAGTGCGCGTAAAGAATTCATGCCTGAAGCGCGTTGGGACCGCGGGTTGATATGTCAATCCAGAAAGTGAAAAAAATTCCCGCCTTTACGGGCGATGACTTCCGGGCCAGCGCGGTGCCGCCCGGGGGTTGGAAGTTCACTCTCCTCTTTCTGCCGGCGAAGACTCCTCCGCAGATTGAGCGTTTTTTATTTGGCGTGCATCAGCACCGCCAACGATCGGCCTTCCAGCTTGAAATTGTCCTCCTGCACGGTCTCGCTATTTTCGCTGAGATCCGGGCGAGCCGTGTCGAACGCGACGCTCCACGTCTTTCCACGGGCCTCCTCAGGAAGCTTGAAATCCACCGCTTCATGGTGACTGTTCAAGAGAACCAGAAAATCGTCATCCGTGACCCGAACACCGGAAGCGTCGCGGATTTCGGCCGCATCTCCGGACAAGAACATGCCGATCGTGCGCATCCACCCACCTTCATTCCAATCCTGCTCACCCATGGCCGTACCATCGGAGCGCAACCAGCCGATGCTCAAACCCTGCGGAGCAACGGCGGGATCCGCCTCAACATAGCTCCGCCGATGAAAATTCGGATGACCGCGCCGAAAGTGGATCAACCGACTTGTAAAACCGAGCAACGACTTCCGCGTGTCGTCGAGGTTCCAACTGTGCCAGGTGAGCTCGGTATCCTGACAATATCCGTTGTTATTGCCGCCTTGCGTGCGGCTAATCTCATCCCCCGCACACAGCATCGGGACACCTTGAGAAAGCATCAAGGTGGCGAGAAGATTTCTCTTTTGCCTTTCCCGGAGCTGATTGATTTCAGCATCCTCAGTCGGGCCTTCAGCACCACAATTCCAGCTCTCGTTGTCGTTCGCACCGTCGTTGTTATTTTCGCCGTTGGCGTCGTTGTGCTTCTCGTTATAGCTGACCAGGTCGTGAAGCGTGAAACCATCATGCGCGATGATGAAGTTGATGCTCGCCGAGGGTCGGCGTCCACCGTGTTCGTAGAGGTCAGCGCTCCCACCCAAGCGGGTCGCTATTTCGCCGTGCATGCCGGTGTCGCCCTTCCAGTACTTGCGCACGCTGTCCCGGTATTTACCGTTCCACTCCGTCCAGTTGATCGGAAATTGTCCGACCTGGTAGCCGCCCATGCCGAGGTCCCAAGGCTCTGCGATCAGCTTGGTCATGACCAGCGTCGGGTCCTGGTAGATGGACGTAAAAAACGCGCCCAATTGGTCAACATCATAAAGTGACCGGGCCAGTGCGCTGGCAAGATCGAAACGAAATCCGTCGACATGCATCTCTGTCACCCAATAGCGCAGACTATCCATAAGGAGCTGAAGACTGTGCGGATGCACCATGTTCAGCGTATTTCCGCAACCGGTGAAATCCATATAATGCCGCTCATTACCTTCGACGGTGCGGTAGTAGGCCCGATTATCGATACCCCGAAATGACAGGGTCGGACCGCGCTCATTTCCTTCCGCTGTGTGATTGTAAACCACGTCCAGGATAACCTCGATGCCCGCTTTGTGAAGTGTCTTGATCATTTCCCGAAATTCCCGTACCACGTCGGCAGGGTGCGACTGGCTCGCCGCATAGGAGCGCTGCGGAGCAAAAAATCCAAGCGTATTATATCCCCAGTAATTGTGGAGGCCCTTCTCTTGAAGATGGCGATCGTCTGGGAAGTATTGGATTGGCATCAGCTCGATTGCCGTAATCCCGAGTTTGACGAGATAATCGATGATGGGCTTGGAAGCGATGGCCGCATATGTGCCGCGAATCTCCTCCGGCACGTCAGGATGAGTCATGGTGAGACCTTTCACATGCGCTTCGTAAATGACAGTGTTGTGCCAGGCGGTACTCAACGGTTTATCCTCCTCCCAATCGAACGTGTTATCAACAATGATGCCCAGGGGAGCAAATGGAGCACTGTCTCGCTCGTCGAACGTGAGATCATCCCCTTCTGCTCCGATGGTGTAACCGAACAATGAATCATCCCACTTAATCTCCCGGCCTATTGCTTTAGCATAAGGGTCGAGCAGCAATTTATTGGCATTAAAGCGCAAGCCTTTTTCCGGCTCATATGGTCCGTGCACCCGATAGCCGTAAAGCTGTCCGACGCCGACATCTGGCAAGTAGATGTGCCAAACGCCATTCGTGCGTTCGCGCAAGCGAATGGTTTTCGCCTCCCTGGAGTCTTCGGATTTGTCGAAAAGGCAGAGATCGACATATTCAGCCCCTTCAGAAAATAGAGCGAAATTGCTTCCTTTTCCGTCGAAAGTGGCACCCTGGGGAGTAGGAATCCCCGGCTGGTATGCCTCGCCGATGGCGGGAAATGGGGCTTGGCCTTCAGTCTGTTGGGTTGATTCTTTTTCCATGGAAGCCCGTCCTATTCGGTTCGCGCCCGTTTGAATATGAGAATCGTCGTTTCGCGGCTTTCGGCGAGGGCGCCGAAAATCCCGCAGTCGCGGGACGGGGCGCGCGCGCTTCCCAGTCAATTCTGCATCGTTACGGCTCGGTTTCGTAACGAGTTCTCATGGACTGTGTTCTCCAGGCTGCATGAAAATGGATTTGGCGCTGCTGCACGGGGCAGTGGGGGCAGGTTGATGGTTGATGGTTGGTCGTCTCACCAGCTGCTGGCACGCTTGCCAATCCCATTCGGGCGTCCCCGCCATTGACGTCATCCTCCCCTGCGATGAGGCGGCTTCGCCGCAATTGCCCCGTTGCGCATTTTCGCCCATTGCCAGCAGCCTCTTTTCCCCGCCGCCGGCTCGGTGGCCGTCTCGCAAAGCGTCGGCTTTTGGCGGGGGCGCCGAACGCAGCACGCGACGGGGGCACGTGGCCACCACATCCTTTACACATTGTGGCCACGACATCCTTTACACATGGTGTCTGGAGGATGTGCTGAGAATGAGGTTTCAAATAGCATAGAGAGAGGGTTGTGGGTGGCCGATTCTGACCCCGTGCGCGAGTGAGCTTTGGAGCGTAGCGGAAAAGCGAACGAACGGGGTCAGAATCGGGGCGCGGTGGGAGTCGGCCCTCTGGCTGCCTCCCGGCGCTGGTTTTCTGGTTGGCTGGGCAGATGCCTTGGAAAACTTCCGCCCAACGACAACGTCTCGCTTTCGTGGCCCTCGCCGTCCTGCCAGAGGTCAACTTTCGGGCTCTCTGCCGCCAGTTTGCGATCAGCGCGCCCACCGGATATAAATGGCTTGGGCGCTATCGAGCCAAGGGCGCCGATGGCCTCCATGAACTTTCCCGAGGGCCCCAACACAGACCCCGGAAGTTCCGCTCCCTGTGGCGCAAGGAGTTAATCACTTTGCGGAGGAAGCACCCGAGTTGGGGTGTCAAAAAGCTCCATATTTGTCTCCAGAAGGAACATCCGCGCGCGCGGCAATGGCCTTCGCTGCGCACGCTGGGTCGCTGGCTCAAAGCGGCCGCTCTGAGCGTGCCGCGACCGCCGCGCAGCCGCCCAGGCCCGCAGGTGCCTCGGCCCGTTCTGACGCAGTCCGGAGCGCTGCCATGAAGTCTGGACGATCGACTTCAAAGGCTGGTTCCGGACCGCGGATGGCCAGCGCTGTGATCCCCTGACCATTCGCGATCTGGGCAGTCGCCAGGTGCTTTGCGCCAGCATCGTGGCCGAACAGAGCGAGGCCTGTGTGCGCAGGGTCATGACAGCAATATTCAAAGCCCGCGGCTTGCCACGCGTCATCCGGGTCGACAACGGCGCTCCCTTTGCCAGTGCCGGACCCCTCCATCTGACTTGCCTGAGCTTGTGGTGGGTGCGTCTGGGAATTCGCGTCGAGTTTACGCGGCGGGCCAAGCCCCAAGACAATGGCGCCCACGAACAAATGCACCGTGTGCTCAAAGCCGAAACGGCCTCTCCGGCCGCGGCCAATCCGCGCGCCCAGCAACGCCGCCTGGATCGCTGGCGCAGAGAATACAATAGCCTGCGCCCGCACGAAGCCTTGAGCGGTCGTGTCCCCGCCGAGCTCTCTGCGCGCTCCCCACGCCGCTTCCATCTGGCCTCCGACCCATCCTATCCAGACACCTGGCTGGCGCGCCGCGTGCGTTCCAATGGATGGATCAAGCTGGAGGGCATCCTCCGCTTCATCGGACGTGCCTTTGTTCGCCAAAGGATCGGCCTCCAACCCCTCGACCAGGACTCCTGGAACGTTTACCTCGAGGCGCTGCTCATCGGCACTTTGCACCGCAGCGACGGCAGCGGCAGCCTGCGCGCCGCGCAATTCTGCCAGCCCGAGAAGCGGCCTAAAACCCCACCCAAAAAATCTCCGTTGCTTTGAATGTGTAAAGGATGTCATGGCCACAAATGTGTAAAGGATGTCGTGGCCCCATGCCGGGCGCGTGCGCTCCCCAATCAATTCTGGATCGTCACGGCTCGAGTTCGTAATAAGAGGGCGTCTGAAAAGTAGGGGTGGGTCGCGCGAGGGCGCCTTGGGCCGGATGGCAAGGCGTGAGCGACGAGCATCCCCGGCGGCTCGCCCAGTACCGACCTTCCGCTATTCCCCTCCGCCACCTCGGCGGGCTGTGAGGAGTCCCGCAATTGCGGGACGGCCAGACGGCCCAAAGCACCCTTGGCTCGCCCGTGACCAGCCTTCCCCTTTTCCCCTCCGCCACCTCGGCCCTCCGGGTTGTGCGCAACGCGAACCATCCCTACTTTTTAGACGCCCTCTAAGGGAAATATTTCGATTCGGGTGGAGGGAAGCTGGTGCTTCCAAGGCCAAGTGCGTTCCCAATCCCGCAGTCGCGGGATTGGGAACGAGCGCGAAGATAACTAGCGAGGCTCCGGTGGGTTGGCGGCGTGTGGAACGGTGGAATTTACACTTCCTTCACAAAAAACCGCTTGGCGGATCATATTTTCTTAACGCGGCGCGGCGAACTTCTTGGCACCGGGATCAATGGACTTACCCCAAACCCACACCTGCAAATGTTAATCGAACAAATCACACGTCCGTCAGTTAACCCCCAGAACCGTCCCATGAAACTCACCTCAATGGTCTCCAACATCGTAAAAGTGGCTGCATTTGTGTTCGTCTCTGGCGCCACTGCCCTGAGCGCCCCCCCGCCTCCGCCCCCACCACCACCTCCCCCAGCCCCTGCTCCTGCTCCTGCCCCGGCCCCTCCGCCTCAGGATCCCGGAGTTCGCGGTGGGGCTCCTGGAGCGGGCGGCACCTTCCCGGTCCTGGACAATACCAATACACAAATGGACGCACTCGATAAGGCCCTCTTTACGGCCGCCCAAACCAGGTTCCAGGAAGTCGATTCCGTCTCGGGAACAATCGAAGCGGGATTCGGCCTTGGTCCGACTTTCAACGGCAATAGCTGTGCCATGTGTCATGTCCAACCGGCCATCGGTGGCAGCAGTCCTTTCGTCAATCCGCAGGTGGCCAATAACTTCGCCCATCTCGATGGGGCTTCGAATCCAGTCGACCTGTCGCAAATCCTTTCCCTCAACGGACCGGTGCGCGAAGTGCGATTTATCCATAACTCCGATGGAACGCTCGACGGTGGCGTCCACGACCTGTTCACGATCGCCGGGCGCACCGACGCGCCGGGCTGCACTTTGGCGCAGCCGAACTTCGACGCGCAACTCGCCAATAACAACGCGATTTTTCGTATTCCAACGGCGGTTTTTGGACTGGGATTGGTGGAGTTTACTCCCGATGCCACGCTGCAGAACAACCTGACGGCGACCGCCGCTCAGCGAGCCGCGCTGGGCATCGGCGGGGTCTTCAATACCAGCGGGAATGACGGCACCATCACGCGCTTCGGATGGAAGGCGCAGAACAAGTCGCTGCTGATGTTTGCCGGCGAGGCTTATAATGTCGAATTGGGTGTGAGTAACGAGCTCTTCCCGAATGAGCGATTTCCGTCCGGGACGCCGGCCAGTGTGATTCTCAACTCGACCTTCAACGCCACGCCGGAAGACAGCACCAACGTGCTGATCTTAACGCCGTCGGGCAGCCCCGCCTCCGATTACTCTTCCGATATTGTGAACTTTGCGACCTTCGGACGGATGTCGGCCCCTCCCGTGCCCACCACCAGCACGCCATCACAACTCAACGGACAGGCGGTGTTCGCGAGTGTCGGCTGTGCCCTCTGTCATTCACCAACACTGACCACGAGTGAGGCGTTGTATCCTGCGCTTTCCAACCTGAGTTATCATCCTTTTTCGGATTTCGCGTTGCACCATATGGGCAATGGGCTGGCGGATGGGATTACGCAGGGGCAGGCAGGGCCCGATCAGTTCCGCACAGCTCCCCTGTGGGGGCTGGGACAGCGGATCTTCTTCCTGCACGATGGGAGGGCGCAGAATCTCCTGCAGGCGATTGCCGCCCACGCAAGCCCGGGCTCGGAATCCAACCAGGTGATTCAGAACTTCAACGCGCTGCCACCGGGCGCCCAGCAGGATCTCCTGAACTTCCTGCGCTCGCTGTAGCTGACTGCTGAAAAATGGTAGGGACGCCGCGCCGTCAGCGTCGTCGGGGCCGCGCCACACAGGAGGGGCGGTCCCGCGACTGCGCATGTGCGTCAACCTAGAGCGTGTCGTGCACTTTTGGGGATACAACGCTTTCAGCGTAGGAGATTTTTGGGACGATTCCCCAGGGTAGGCCCAAAGCGGCCAACCCTGGGCTGATTGATTGAACGCCGTTGGCGTTCCCGTCGCCCGGGACCACAGGGAAAAAGTGCATGACAGCCTCTAACCCCCAGATCGAACCTCCCTTTGATGGTGATGCGACTCCTTCAGAGTTGGTCCGTTTTTTTTCAAACCCAGGGTAGATGCTCCTTCGTCGCATCAACCCTGGGCTGGATGATTGAACGCCGTTGGCGTTCCCCCCCCGGCAGGGCAAACTCCCCTGCATAATCCTTAAGCTGACGCATATCCGCGACTGCGGGACCGCCCTACCGCGCGGCGCGCACGTTTCGGGCCGGTTCGTGGCGTCGAAAGGCGGTACTTGGCCGAACCGGGCCGCCTGCTGTATCTATCTTCATCAGCTCCGCCATGAATCCCTTCCCCCGCCTCCTCCGTGTGCGTCAGAACTTTTCCCCTTCGTCGCCGCTCAAGATCGACGCGACGCTGGACGTCGAATTTGCCCGGCTGCTCCCACGGATCGAATTCGGCGCGCGCATCGCCGTGGGGGTGGGCAGCCGCGGGATCACGAATCTTGCGGAGATCGTTTCCGGCGTGGTCAGCCGGCTGCGCGATGCCGGCGCCAATCCATTCCTCATCCCCGCGATGGGCAGCCATGGCGGCGCTACGCCTGAAGGCCAGCTCGAACTCCTCGACAGCTACGGCATTACCGAGAAGACGATGCGGGCACCGATCCGTGCTTCGATGGAAACCCGGCAACTCGGCCAGTCCGCGGAGGGCGTACCGGTATTTTGCAGCACCGAAGCATTGTCCGCCGACGGCATCCTGCTCGTCAACCGGGTGAAGCCGCACACCGATTTCTTCAGCACCACGCTGGGTAGCGGCTTGTTGAAGATGAGCGTCATCGGCCTCGGGAAACGCGACGGGGCGGCCGCCATGCACCGGGCCGCGATGCGCCTCGGCTATGAACCGGTGATCCGCGGGATGGCCCGCGTGGTCCTCGAACATGCACCCGTGCTCGGCGGCCTGGCCATCATCGAGAACCAATTTCACGAAACTGCCCGGCTGCAATTCATCCCTGGCAACGAATTGGAAACCGCCGAGGTCGCGCTGCTCGCCGAAGCCCGCTCGCTCATGCCGTTGCTACCCTTCGAGGAAGTTGATCTCCTCATCGTCGACCGCATCGGGAAGAATATCAGCGGTGCGGGCATGGACCCGAATGTCATCGGACGCAGCATTCACGGTTACTCGAGCATGCTCGGGCGCGACAACCGGCCGGCGCCTTTCATCCGGCGCATCTATGTCCGCGGCCTCACTCCCGAAACCCACGGCAACGCCATCGGCATCGGCATGGCCGATGCGACAACCGCTCGTCTGGCGCGCGATCTGAACGCGCGGATCACGAGCATTAATTGCCTCACCGCGCTCACGCCTCAGGGCGCAAAACTCCCAATGCAATGCGACTCGGACCGTGAAGCGATCGACCTCATGCTCGAATCGCTGGCCATTCCCGACACTCGCGCCGCGCGCCTGGTCCGCATCGCCGACACCCTGACGCTGGCAGAGCTGGAGATCTCCGAGCCGCTCTGGAACGAAGCGGGATCGAGCGCGAAACTCGGCGTCATTCGCGAAGCGGCGGAAATGCAATTTGATGCGGATGGCAGCCTGGGTTGAGTGAGGCTGACAAAGCACGGCGCGTTAAGGGGATTGCCGTGCAATTTTCCATCCCGATTCGTGCAAAATGCCATACCCAGAGAAGCTGTGCGACAACACTTATTTAAGCTAAGCTCCTCTGCCACAGGAACTAATATCGTCCAATGAAAACATGGTCCGGGCGATGCTAAAGGACGGCTGTCGATGCAACAACCTGCATCTACCAGAAAGAGCATGTCTATGAAAATCATCCGCAATATCAGCCTGGCTGCAATCGCCGCAGCGCTCACCGCCTCGGCCTCAGCCTTTCCTTACAGCGTCTCCCAGCGCAATAATCCCGCGTCAGGGTCGGCGAGTGGCACGAGCATCGCCGTCCAGACCAATGGCCGGGGTGTAGGCCAAAAGGCCTCATCCAACAAGACGAGCGAGTACTCGACCTACGGCGGTGTGGACGGCCATCGCGGTGTTGCCGTGAAAAGCCATTGATCTGCGCTTTGGTGTGCCGTTGTCTGGGTTGAGGATTTTGCGCCGCCTTCGCGGCCGGTCCTCAACCCTGCTCCGGCCTGGAGACTTAGAGGGCGTCCCTCTTAAGCACGCCACCCGCTGAGCAACGGAAGCTCAAGGGGAAAGGTGCGTCTTTAGACGCCCTCTTAGCGGCAGCGGGGAGCAAACACGGACCACACGGATGCGGGACGGGCGGCGTGTCTGCCATCCCGTCATTCGAGTGATTCGCGGGCTCATTTCCCATTTCTTCGGTGCCGATTTATCGGCAGACGGGCCAATCATTTGCTTGCCGACCGCCCCTTCGCTTCGTTCGATGAAGGGGCGCATGAGATCCCCCCTTTTCACCTGCCTCGTTGCTCTTGTCCTCGTCGGCGCGCTCGACTCCCGTGCTGAAGTCGTCGAATCCGACATCGTCATCTTTGGCGGCACCTCGGGCGGGGTGGCGGCCGCGGTAGAGGCGCGGCGAATGGGCAAATCGGCGGTCATCGCCGAATGGTCTCAACACCTCGGCGGACTGACGACCGGCGGCCTGGGTGCGACGGACATTGGGAACAAGGGCGCCATCGGCGGCATCGCGCGTGAATTCTACGAGCAGATCGCCGCTCACTATGCCAGCCCCGAGGCGTGGACCTGGCAGAAACGGGAGGCTCAGGATTTGCGTCATGAAAAATCGAAGGATCCGCTGGTGGAAAAGACCGGCCGGGCGACCAAGTGGACCTTCGAGCCGCACGTGGCCATGGAAATTTATCAGCGCTGGCTCAAGAACGCCGGCGTCACGGTCTATCTCGGCGAAAAGCTCAAGAGCGTAAAAAAGGACGGGGCGCGCATCGTCGAATTCACCACCGAAAGTGGGCGGACGTTCCGCGGAAAGGTCTTCGTCGATGCCAGCTACGAGGGCGATCTCATGGCCAAAGCGGGGGTGACTTATCACGTCGGCCGTGAGGCGAACGCGGAGTACGGCGAGACGCTCGATGGCTTCCGCGAAAAAACTCCGCAGCATCAGTTCGCCGTCGACGTCGATCCGTACCTCAAGCCCGGCGATCCCTCGAGCGGCCTCCTGCCGTTCATCCAGGCGGGCACGGGTGAAAAACCGGGAGATGGCGACAAGTGCGTGCAAGCTTACAATTTTCGCCTCTGCATGACCCGGAAGAAGGAGAATCTCGTCCCTTGGACCGAGATCAAGCCGGCCAGCTACGACGAGAAGCAGTACGAACTCCTTGCCCGCTTTATCGAAGCGCTGGAAAAGGCCGGCAGGCCGCCAAGCGGGATCTTCATGGGCCCGACGCCCATGCCCAATGACAAAACCGACACCAATAACGCCGGTGCGTTCAGCACCGATTTCATCGGGGAAAACTACGCCTATCCGGAGGCCGACTACGCCACGCGCGAACGGATCATCCGCGAGCACGCCGATTACATCAAAGGGATGCTCTATTTTCTCGCCACCAGTTCGCGCGTGCCGCAGCCGGTGCGCGAGACTGTGAACCAATGGGGCCTGGCGCGCGATGAATTCACCACGACCGGCCATTTTCCGCCGCAGCTTTATGTCCGCGAAGCGCGCCGCATGATTTCCGATTATGTCATGACCGAGGCTGACTGCCGATGGCAGCGCAAGGCCGGGGACCCGGTGGCGCTCGGCGCGTATAACATTGATTCCCATAACTGCCAGCGCCTGGTGCAGGATGGATTCGTGCGCAATGAAGGCGACGTCGAGGTTGGCGTGGCCGGGCCGTATCCGGTCTCGTATCGCTCGATCGTGCCCAAGGCGGCGGAAGCGGACAATCTGCTCGTCCCCGTGTGCCTTTCCGCCACGCACATCGCCTACGGCAGCATCCGCATGGAGCCGGTCTTCATGATCCTCGGCCAGAGTGCCGCCACGGCGGCGAGCCTCGCCATCGATGGCAAAGTGACGGTGCAGCAGCTCGACTATGCGCGGTTAAAGGCGCGATTGCTCAAGGATGGCCTGGTGCTGGAATGGACCGGACCGGCGCGGGTCCCGGCCGGTCCGCCGGCGAAACTCGAGGGCATTGTGCTCGATGACAGCGACGGCCATAAGACCGGCGTCTGGACGGTGGGCAGCCTGCGGGGGACACAGCGCATCGGTGAAGGCTACGTCCATGACCACAATGAGAAAAAAGGCGAGCTCAGCGTGCAATGGACACCGGACATTCCCGTCTCTGGCAAATACGAAGTCATCTTCCAC
>Ga0302324_100006568_pt1 | contig 25022 bp, 26 predicted proteins | sample Palsa_T0_1_FD_201949 | JGI IMG/M metagenome (GOLD analysis project Ga0302324, IMG submission 201949) | Peat permafrost microbial communities from Stordalen Mire near Abisko, Sweden - Palsa_T0_1 | ecosystem: Environmental > Terrestrial > Soil > Palsa > Peat permafrost | place: Sweden: Abisko... | reverse complement strand
CGATCGAAACGACGCTGGTGCCGCCCGGCACGCCGAAATGGGGCGCGCAATGGAAGAAGGCGGTGCGCGACAACTATCTCTCCACGGTGAAACCGGGCACCGGCGTGCACGGCAGCTTCTACTCATACCGTGACGTTTATCTGGATCTGGATCCCACCTACACGGACCGGTTCAGTCGGCCCTTAATGCGTATGACCATTGATTTCCACGACAACGAGATCAAACAAAACCGGTTCATGACCGACAAGTTTGCCGAGATCATTAAGGCGATGGGCGCGAACGTCGTGGACAAGCAATACCGTACCGCCCCGTATGACATTACGACGTATCAGACGAGCCACCTGAACGGCGGCGTCGTCATGGGCGCCGACCCAAAAACCAGCGTCGTCAACCGCTATTTGCAGAACTGGGACGTGTCGAATTTGTTTGTGCTCGGCGCCAGCGCGTTCCCGCAGAACGCCGGATACAACCCGACGGGCACCGTGGGCGCGCTTGCGTTCTGGGCGGCCGAGGCGATCCGTAGTCAATATCTCAAACATCCGGGGCCGCTGGTCGATGCGTAGCGCGAGCAAAAATATGCCGCTGCTCCGCGCACTCGCTTGTGCGGCGGCTCTGCTGTTTACGTCCGCGCTGGCGGTCGCCGGAGAATCGGACCCGCAAGACTTCACGCAAATCAAAAAGGGCCAGTATCTCGCCATCCTAGGGGATTGCGCGAGCTGCCACACCGTCCCGGGCCATCGGCGATTTGCCGGCGGTCTGCCAATTGAAACGCCGTTCGGCAACATTGTTGCGCCCAACATCACGCCGGACCGCGAAACCGGAGTGGCCGCCTGGAGTGACGACGAGTTCGATGCGGCGGTGCGTAAAGGAATTCGCCGGGACGGCTCGCTGCTCTATCCGGCGATGCCGTACAACGCCTACACCAAAATGACGCGCGAAGAAGTTTTAGCGATCCGCGCGTACCTGAACACGGTCGAGCCGGCCCACCACGCCGTTGTGGCCAATACTTTGCCGTTTCCGTTCAACATCCGTACCGCCATGCGGGTTTGGGATGCGCTCTATTTCACCGAAGGTGTGTACAAGCCCGATCCGGGGAAATCCGCGGAATGGAATCGCGGCGCCTATCTGGTCAGCGGGCCCGCGCATTGCGGCGCTTGTCACACGCCAAAGACCCTCTTGGGCGGTGATAAAACGAGCCAATATCTGCATGGCTCGAAGGTGCAGGGTTGGTTCGCGCCCGACATTACGGGCGACAAAGCGCGCGGCATCGGTAATTGGTCCGTGGAGCAGATCGTCGCGTATCTGAAAGCCGGCCACAATCAAAGTTCCGCTGCCACCGGGCCCATGGCGGACGCAGTGTCGCTATCGACTGCGCATTGGAAGGACAGTGATCTCAACGCTATTGCGGTTTATTTGAAATCGGTTCCTGGCAGGCAGGACACGGCGACGCCGCTGCCGGCAGACGATCCGGTGATGTCCGCGGGCGCGGCCATCTATCGCGACGCATGTTCGGCCTGTCACATGCTGGATGGTCGCGGCACCTCAGGGCTGTTTCCGTCGCTTGCCGCGTCCTCAAACGTGCGCTCCGACGACCCGGCCACGTTGATCCGCGTCGTGCTGCGCGGAGCACGCAGCGTCGCGACGGCCGCCGAACCTACTTCTCCCGGGATGCCGTCTTACGGATGGCAGCTCGACGATGCGCAAGTGGCGGCCGTGGTCACCTATATCCGCAATGCGTGGGGGGCGGCGGCGCCGGCCGTTTCGGCGCAAGACGTCACGCGCGAAAGATCGCAATTGGCGTCACGGCCGGACTAGTCGCTCGTTGACGGCTCCGCGGACGTAAGGCAAAAAATTACTAACAAGTGTTGCTGCGAGTAACTGGTGGTTATCGTTAAACCGTATTGAGATCGTTCGCCGCCGGAATGGGTCCTGTCGATTTCCAATTGGGTCAGAATTTATACGTATGGTGGCGGCATGTTTCACGGAACAGAAAGCTTCTTGAGCTCGCCGGATTGCGCGCGCTATTTCATCTTCGCCGGCTACCTTGCCTTTATGTGGGGCATTGTCGGAATGGCGAACCTTTTTGACGCGGCGAATGCCGACTGACGAGCCGGGTCCGCATCTGGCAATTCGTGCGTCACGGAACTCGATTAACCCCTCAGTCACCACGTGTGGACCCCGCCAACCCGCGGTGATATACACCCGCCGTGGGCGCCCTAGGGCGCCCTTTTCGCCGGTGATGTCGACGCGTCGTGGCGAATGAGACGTGGTGGTGCCAAGCGGGAAGCCCGAAAGTTTCGGATTTTCGCGACCGGGCGCATAGCTCAGTTGGTAGAGCAGCTGACTCTTAATCAGCGGGTCCCAGGTTCGAGCCCTGGTGCGCCCACCATCTCATCAATGACTTAGACGCCGCTTCCAGCGGCGTGACCAAACAAAATAAGTCGTGCCACCGTAGCCGGCGGCAAGAGTGTGTTGTCCATTTCTGGTTGGGGGCGGACACGCGTTGAGGAATGCAAACGTCTATTTGTTGATCCGCTAGAGACTTTGACCAGCATGCACACGCTGCGTGGCACAGTCCCTTGGAAGTACTCTGCCGCAGGTTATTTTTATTTGAACGCCGCATTCCTCAACGCCATCGTTGGATTTAGCGCGTGTCGGCTGGATCGCGCTTTCCGCCAAACGTCACGGAAATCTTCGAGGCGCGAGCTCCCGCGCACACAATATTTTTTGCACGGAACCGCCGACCGCATTTCGGGTTGTTTGCCCATGGCTATGAGCCAGCGAGATCGGAGGTAACGATGAAAATTTTGAGCAAAATCGCGATCGGGGCGGCTGGCATTGCGCTTTTTTCGGCCGCCGCATTCGCCGATGAAGTAACAACGACCACGACCCAGCGCACTCAGGAACCGGGTCCAGGCGTTTATGTCGGCGTCCCTGGCGTGGTCGGCGTCCAGGTGGGCGCGCCGCCGAGCGGATGCACGACCCAGAGTAGAACAACGACCGACACCTACACCGGTGATTCTCGATCAGTGACACGCAGCAACTGCTAAAAGTCTTCACGCGCTCGCGTGCATGAAGGCTCCGCGGCATTCGCCGCGGGGCCTTCGCTGTTTTCAACGCGGCTTTTGTGAAGCGCGTGTGTCCGGCATTGAACGTATCGGACTTTTCTGGGAGGTTAGCGCCCGGCAGAACGCAGGAAAATAATGCGGCTGCCGGGGAGGGGCCATGCATAGCACCGTTAGGCAGCAAGAGCTGCGCCGCGCGACCAATCCGCTGTTTAATGACCGCAAGCTCAAGCTCGGCACGTTTTGCACCAACTTGAACGGCGGCTGTGCGATCAGCACCATCCCCGACACGCTGAAGATCACCTGGCCGAATACCGTGCGGCTCGCGCAGATCGCCGACGCCATGGAATTCGAGGCGCTGGTGCCGGTCGGACGCTGGAAGGGCTTCGGCGGCGTGACCAACTTCAATGGTCCGGGCTTCGAATGCTTCTCCTGGGCGGCCGGCATCGGCGCCCAGACCAAATATTCCGCGGTGTTCTCGACCGCACACGTGCCGATGTATCACCCGACGCTCGCGGCCAAGCAGGCGACAGTGATCGATCACATCAGCAACGGCCGCCACGCTATCAATATCGTCGGCGGCTGGAATCAGGGTGAGCTCGATATGTTTGGTGCGAATATGCAGGATCACCAAGATCGCTACGCGCGCGCCGCCGAGTGGATCGAGGTGATGATCGGGTTGTGGACCTGCGAGGACGAGTTCACTTACGAAGGAAAATTCTATCAGGTGAAAAAGGGCGAGCTGGCGCCAAAGCCGATCCAGCAGCCGTATCCGGCAATCATGAATGCCGGCGGCTCGGAGCAGGGTCAGCACTTTTCAGCGAAATATTCCGACATCGCCTTCATCCAGTTCGACAAGCACGATCTCGATTTCGCGCGCGCCAAAGTGGAAAAGTACCGTCGGTTGGCGCGTGAAGAGTATGGCCGCGACATCCAGATCTGGAGCTTCGGTTACGTCGTGCAGCGCGAGACTGAAAAAGAAGCCAAGGATTTTCTGCACTATTACGTGCACGAAAAAGGCGACTGGGTTGCGGCGGAAAACCTGATGAAGCTCCTGGGCATTGGCTCGCTCGCGGTCGAGGACTTCCGCAAGTTGCAAGCGCATTTCATGGGGGGATGGGGCGCATTCCCGCTGGTCGGCACCAAGGAACAGGTAGTCGAAGGGCTGGCCAACTTGTCCAAGGTCGGAATCGACGGCGCGCTGCTGTCGTGGCCGATCTACGAGGAAGGGATGCTGATGTTCCAGCGCGAAACCCTACCGCTCTTGCAACAGGCAGGACTTCGCTAGCCAATCGCCGCCTGATCGCTGCCGCGCAAATTTGCCGGTGGCAAAAATCTCGTAAAAGGTTCCTCCGACCATATGGGAAATTGTCAGGCCGAAGCGGCACCCAAAGGTCATCTATTGGTCGCTGCTGTCCTAGGCTGCAGCGGAACGCGGTTGCGTAAAGTCGTGGCGACATTCCCGGTGCTGGCCATATTGCTCGCCACGGTCGGGGCTGACCTGGCACGGTCGCAGCATGCGAGCGAGGCCACCGCCGCCGAGCGTGTGACTTTTCCGAGCGCCGACGGGCACACCACTTTGGTGGGCTATGTTTTTCGCCCGGCGGTCGAGAGTGGGAAGCGCGTTCCAGCCGTGGTCATGATGCATGGCCGGCAGGGCGCCTATTCGACCGGCGCGCACGGCGTATATGACGCGACGACGCTATCGCAGCGGCATCAATTCTGGGGCCGCTTTTGGGCCGCGCAGGGTTATACGGCCGTGCTGGTCGACGGATTCGGGCCGCGCGGCTATCCGCAAGGCTTCGGCCGCCACAGTTACGACACGCGTCCCGACGAGTTGAACGAAGTCACGGTGCGTCCGTTCGATGCATATGGGGCGCTTGCCTTTCTGCGGTCGCTCCCGAGGGTTAATCCGGATCGTATCGGCCTTCGGGGCTGGTCCAACGGCGGCAGCGCTACACTGGCTGCCATGGCGCCGGACGCGCCCGGTCTGCCGGCGAGCGATCCCGCGCAAGGGTTTCGCGCGGCGCTCGCCTTCTATCCGGCGTGCGGCCTCAAGGACCATTTTGCAGCAACGCGTTATCTGGCCTATGCGCCGCTGCGGGTTTATATCGGCACGGCCGACGAAGAAGTTTCGCCGCAGAAATGTCGCGCACTTCTCACGGATGCCGCGGGCGATGTGAGAACGGGCGCGGTCCTTCTTCGAAAAAAAGCTTGGCGCTTCGCCAGGGCGCGAATGAGCATCAGCGCGCTGCTGAGCGGCGAGGCGAGAACGTTGGCTTAGCGCGGTTCGAAATGCCGCTGACCAGTCTCTTGCGCCTCGCGGCCGGCCGCCGGCGTTTGCGGCGGCAGTCGCCGGCGGCGAACCGCAAGCCGCCCGTCCGTGCTCGGCTGATAGAACACGCTATAGGTAGAGACCGCGGCAGCGAAGGCTTCGGCGTCGGCGGCCTTGGTCACTTCGAGTGAATCGAAGCCGGCGCGAATAAGAAAAAGAAACTGATCGCGCAAAACTTCTCCGGTCGCGCGCAACTCGCCGCGAAAGCCATAGCGCTCGCGCAACAGCCGCGCCTGGCTGTAAGCACGGCCGTCGCGGAATTTCGGAAAAATCAGCGCGACGAGCGCGAGCCGGCCGAGCCAGGGCTCAAGCTCCGCGACTTTGCGGTTATTGGGCCACAGAACGCCAAGCGGGGCCTCGCGCGCGGCGAGTTCGGCGGCGTCGGCAAGGAAGCGCTCTGCGGTCACGATCACCGGAACGCCGTCCGGAATGGGCGCGTCGTCCAGCACGCGGACGAAAACGTCCTCGACAATATGGCCTTGCTTAACGAGCGGCATAGACACGCTCCCGAAATGGCTCGACTCCGGTACGCTTGACCGTGTCGATGAACAATTCGTCCGGCCGCTCGCGCAACTCAATGTAGGCCGCAGCAATGTCCTCGACGACATCGGCCACTTGCGCATACGGCACTGCCGGCCCGATCAGCGTGCCGAGCGTGGCATGCTCGTCGGCCTTGCCGCCCAGCGTGATTTGATAAAATTCCTCGCCGTTTTTCTCGACGCCGAGAATGCCGATGTGTCCCACGTGGTGGTGGCCGCAGGCGTTGATGCAGCCGGAAATGTTGATGTGCAGCCGCCCGAGATCCCGCGCGAGATCGAGGTTGCGGAAACGGCGCGTGATCTCCTGAGCGATCGGGATCGAGCGGGCGTTGGCCAGGCTGCAATAATCGAGGCCCGGGCAGGCGATGATGTCGGTGATCAGATTGACGTTGGGAATGGCGACCCCGATAGCGTCAAGCGCGCGCCAAACGGCCGGCAGGTCGCGCTGGGCAACGTGCGGCAGCGCCAGATTCTGCTCGTGACCGACGCGGATTTCGCCGAACGAATAACGGTCGGCAAGGTCGGCAATCACATCCATCTGTTCGGCAGTGACATCGCCCGGCGTGCCGCCTTCCGGCTTGAGCGAAAGCGTGACGATGGCGTAGCCGGGCACCTTATGTTTGGCCACCGAGTTGCCGACCCAGGCGTCGAAACGGCGGTCGCTGCGCCTCGCCTCGGCAAGTTCCGGCGGACTATCGTCGAGTCGCGCATAGGCTGGATAACGGAAGCGGCTGGCAATGTCGGCGATGACTTCTTCGTCAAGGGCAAGAGGGCCATCCTTGATGCTCTGCCATTCGGTCTCGACTTCCTTGGCGAAGGCTTCGGCGCCGAGCTCGTGGACCAAAATCTTGATGCGCGCCTTGTAGATGTTGTCGCGCCGGCCGAACTGGTTGTAAGTGCGCAGCACCGCCTCGACATAGCTGAGCACGTCGCGCTTGTGCAGGAACGGCTTGATCGTCTTGGCGATAAACGCGGTACGCCCAAGGCCGCCGCCGACCATGACTTCGAAGCCGGTTTCGCCGGCGCCGTTGCGATGCATCTGCAGCGCCATGTCGTGGATGCGCAAAGCCGCGCGGTCGTGGCGCGAGGAGCCGACCGCGATCTTGAATTTCCGCGGCATGAATGAAAATTCGGGATGCAATGTCACATGCTGGCGGATCACCTCCGCCCAAATGCGCGGATCCTCGATCTCGTCGGGCGCGACGCTGGCCCACTGGTCGGTGGTGATGTTGCGCACGACATTGCCGCTCGTCTGCATGCCGTGCATGCCGACGCTGGCGAGATCGGCCATGGCGTCGGGCAATTCTTCAAGTTTGATCCAGTGGTACTGGATGTTCTGTCGGGTGGTGAAGTGACCGTAACCGCGATCGTAACGCCGCGCCACGTGAGCGAGCATGCGCAACTGCGCCGACGACAACGTGCCGTAGGGAATAGAGATGCGGAGCATGTAAGCATGGAGTTGGAGATACACTCCATTCATCAGCCGAAGCGGCTTGAACTCGTCTTCGGTTAGCTCTCCGGAAAGCCGTCGCGCGACCTGACCGCGGAATTCGGCGACGCGTTCGCCGACCAGGGTCCGGTCCAATTCATCGTACAGGTACATGATCGGCCTTGACCCTCAGCGCATGCAGCGGCAAGTCGATTGTCGGGCCGCTGGAACGGATGCGCTCGCGCAGGTTTCCGGGTCGCACCCGGCCGTCTTCGGTCACTTGGACCGGCGCCACATAAGCATCGACGGCGTGCAGTCCATCAGCCTTCGCCGCGGCCAAGAGTTCTTGCGCCACCGCCGCTGACGTCGTGACCGCGGCGCCGTCGAGTTTGGTGGTCCAGCCGCCTTCGCCGCGATAGACGACGACGCCGTCGGCCAGCCGATTGGCGGTCACCACGACGGGTCCATTAATCTTGAGCTTTTGTTGAAGTGGCGAAGTCATGCCGCGACCTCCGCTCGCGCGCCGGCATTGATCAAAGCGCGCCACGCGTCGGAGCGCGCGACCGTCGGTCCGACCACCAACAAGCCCGGACCTTCACCGGCCTCGGCTGCCAGTTCCGCCAACCCATCAAGCCGGCCGGCCCGGCAAAGCGCATCCGGGCGCGTACCGCGGACCAGCACCGCCGCGGGCGTGGCCGCGTCGCGGCCGGCGGCGATCAAGCCGTTGCCAATCTCGGCGGCGTGCCGAAGCCCCATGTAAATGACGACCGTCATGGTCTGATCGGCGAATTTCGACCAATCGGTGCGGATTTGGTTCCCGGCATGGTGCGCGGTGACAAAGGCAATCGCGGAAGCTTCGTCGCGGAACGACAGCGGTAATCCGGCTTCGGCGGCACAACCCAGCGCCGCGGTAATTCCGGGCACGACCACAACGGCAACGTCAGCTTCACGCAAATATTCGATTTCTTCGCCGCCCCGGCCAAAGATGAAGGGATCACCACTTTTCAACCGCACCACATTCAATCCCTGACGGGCGGCTTCGGCGAGGCGACGGTTGATGACGTCTTGGGCCATTCCAGGTTGGCCAGACCTTTTGCCGACGAAGATGCGCTTGGCATCGCGCCGGGCACGATCAAGAATCTCAGCGCTGACGAGTTCGTCGTAAAAGACGACGTCCGCGGCTTGTAGCGCTTGCAAGGCGCGCAAGGTCAGAAGATCCGCATCTCCCGGTCCTGCACCGACGAGAACGACCAATCCGGATTGCCGGTTTGTACGGCTCGGATGTTCGCTCGCGCGTGAGAGTGCCGCCTCAGCCCAGTGCCAACGACCAGCGAGCGCCGCAACGCCGATCGGACCGTCGATCACGGTTTCCCAGAAGCGACGCAGCGAAAGTTTGCCGGATTGCCTTTGCGCCACGCGCGTACGGAAGCGGCCCATCAACGCCGCGAAATCGCCAATACGCGCCGGCAGCAACGCCTCGATGCGTTCGCGCAGACGTCGCGCCAAAACGGGCGATGCGCCGCCGGTGCCGACCGCGACGACGACGTCGCCGCGATCGATGATGGCCGGGAAGATGAAAGTCGAGAGTTCCGGACGGTCGACGACGTTGATCGGCACGTGGTATGCGCGCGCCCGTGCAGCGATATCGACGTCCCGCGGTTCGCCGGCAGCGGACACGATGGCAACGAGGTCGGAGAAATCCGCCCCGCGCGGGTCGTCGGAACAGATTTTCAGCAGGCCGGACTGCACATCGCTGGCGAGCTCACCGGTATCGAGTTCCTCGACATACCACCGCACTTGAGCGCCGGCGGATTGCAGCAGTCGTAGTTTAGCCAATGCGGCCGCCCCGGAGCCGATAAGGCCCACCGTCCCTTGGGTGACATCGAGGAAAACCGGTAAGAAACGCATGAAGAGAAAATTCTCCTGTTGGAGACGTAAGTCCCTACAGGAACAAAGCAAGTCTTTCAAATAAAAGAATTTCCCACCCTTTTTGCCCTGGGAATTGGAAACTGTTGTTCGCTAAGGTCGCGAATGCGGCAGGTCTGTTCGCTGTAATGCTGCTTTCGACCTCGCCCGCTTCGGCCGCCCGTTGAAGCATTGTCTTTACGATCGGTGCCAACGAGCACGGTGACTTCGTCGCCTGCGGCTGTGTTGTTGAGCAAACGTCCTCCAATCGTAAGCGAACAATCAATTCGTTCGAAGCGCAGTTCGCGAAAGATCGTTTTATCAAATGAGGTCGCGACGGATCGAATATTGCATTTTGCAGCGCTCGTATTGCCGCCGAAGCGAGCCATGCTTTATCTGATGAATGCTTTTGCTTCATCGTGCGTGCGTGCCGATCCCGTCGTGGAGAAATAAATGAGCAGCGTCTCGAACTCGTTGGAAACGACGAGGACATTGGGAGCCAGGGGCGAACCAAGCGCTTGGCGCGAGATATGGCTAAAGGAAGACTACTGGGCGATCTGGATCGGGCTTGGCACCGTCATTATCGCCTACCTGTTTTTCGCCAACGGTTCGAGCATCCGCTGGTTGGCGGTGACGCCGGCAAAGTGGTCGGACTTGTCCGCTCTCGGTGCGCATTTTCAAGCCAACTACCTTCGCTACATCGCGCAGTTTCTCGTCTTCCTTGGCGTATTTACTTTCGCACTCACGGCACTTGGACATAAGGCGCGGGACTTCGTCCCTTCGTTCACAATCCTTTATTTGTTGTCGGTGGCAATCTTCGCCCTTGGCCAATGGGACAAGGCGAGTACTTACAATCTGGAGCCGCCGCTGGTAGCGCTCGTCGTGGGGCTCATTCTGGCGAACTTCGGCGGTTTGCCGCGCTGGCTGGATGCAGGCTTCCGCGTCGAGTTCTACATCAAGACCGGCATCGTGCTGCTTGGCGCCACGTTGCCCTTCACGCTTATTATTTGGGCCGGTCCAGTTGCGATCCTACAGGCGTCGATCGTCTCCATCGTGACGTTTTCAGTGATCTACTGGGTCGCCACGCGCCTCGGCCTCGACAAACGTCTTGCCGCCACATTAGGTGCCGGCGGTGCCGTGTGCGGCGTGTCCGCTGCCATTGCGATCGCGGGCGCCGTCGGCGCCAAGAAGGAGCACGCGCCGATCGCCATCACCACCGTGATTATCTGGGCGGTGGCGATGATCTTCGTGCTGCCGCAGATTGCTTATTATCTGCACTTGCCCGCCGGCGTCGGCGGCGCATGGATCGGCACCTCGGAATTTGCCGATGCGGCGGGATTCGCGGCGGCCGAGACGTTCAGCAGATTGAACGGTGACGCCGCAGGCGGCAACCAAGCGGTGTTTGCCTACACGCTGATCAAAGTGGTCGGCCGCGACGTCTGGATCGGAATTTGGGCCTTTGTGCTGGCGATCGTCGCGACGACGCAATGGGATCGGGTGGAAAGCGGCCGCAAGCCGGAGGCGGTGGAAATCTGGCGGCGGTTTCCGAAGTTTGTCATCGGCTTCTTGATCGCGTCGCTGTTCCTGACATTCGTGACCACGCGCTACAGCCTGGCCGACTACAATAAGACCGTCGTTCCGGCATTGGTGGCGCCGGTCAAAGACCTGCGCACCTGGGCCTTCATCTTTTGTTTCCTCAGCATTGGGCTGACCACGCGGTTTCGCGAACTGGCCAGCGCCGGTACCAAGCCGTTTCTCGCCTTCAGCGCCGGCGCGATTGTCAACGTGGTCATCGGCTTTATCTTGTCGGCGGTGGTGTTCGCCGCGCACTGGGAAAATCTCGTTCGTTGAGATGGCGCGAAAGACAATGGGATCTAGCGAAGCGCAAGTTCGTCCGCGGTGCGCTCAGTGCGCCAGCTTCCGCGGCAATGCCGCGGACCTTGAAGCCTTACTGCCCGGTTTGACGAGTTTAAGTTCGGCATACGCATCGGTCCGCTCCGACGACGGCATCTGCATACGCCATGACCGATTTGTCGGAGCGCGATCATGCTGCGCGGACTTTTCTCCGGTCGCGTCGTGATCCCCTAAATTCTCTGGCAGCGTCGTAATCCCCTAAATAGCGGCTCTTGTTCCCGCAATGGGAGCGTCGCGCACATCGCCGTTGACATCGGCTGCTTCCGGAACGAAATAGGAACAAGGCGCTTAGCGCCACGTTCGGGAGTACCAAGAAAGATGCGCCGCGCCGGAACCGCCGATCTGCCTTTACACAACGGCCAAGTGCCGAAATGGCTGGCCGAGCGAATGGCGCGGCTTGGCGCGATCATCGCGCAGGCGATCATCCATCATTATGGGCGCGAAGAATTCCTGCGCCGGCTGGCGCATCCTTTCTGGTTTCAATCGTTTGGCGCCGTCATGGGAATGGATTGGCACTCCTCGGGCATTACCACCAGCGTGCTTGGCGCGCTCAAACGCGGTCTCGCTCCTCTCGAAGGCGAACTTGGCCTGCATGTCTGCGGCGGCCGCGGGAAACATTCGCGCCGTACGCCGCACGAATTGCGCGCCATCGGCGAGCGCGTCGGCCTTGACGGTGACGGCCTCGCGGCGGCGAGCCGACTTGTCGCCAAGGTCGACAGCGCCGCCGTCCAGGATGGTTTCGAACTTTACCTACACGGCTTTGTTGTGGCCGATGACGGCGAATGGGTCGTCGTGCAGCAAGGCATGAACAGCGAAAGCAGAACGGCGCGACGCTATCATTGGCTCTCGCATGGTTTGAAAAGCTTTGTCGAAGAGCCGCACACCGCGATTGAGGGGAAGGCGCTGGGCGAAATCATCAATCTCACCGACCGGCGCGCCGCGCCGTCGCGGGCAAAACAGCTCGAACTTCTCGCTTCGCATGGACCGGACCGCATCACCCACGAGCTGGCTGTCCTCGCCGCCATGCGCAATCCGCCCGCGCAGGCGCGGCTGCCGTTTCTCATCATGCCGGCGCATCACGACGTCCGCGCGGAAGACATTCAGCTGCGGCGTCTGCACGGCAATCTCGTCGCCGCCGCCGAGCGCGGGCCGGTCGATTTTGCCGAACTCTTGCTCACGCCGGGCGTGGGCGGCCGCACGGTGCGGGCGCTCGCGCTGGTCGCAGAGATCGTGCACGGCGCGCCCTTCAGGTTCAGCGACCCGGCGCGCTTTTCGCTCGCCCATGGCGGCAAGGACCGGCATCCGTTCCCGGTGCCGATCAAGGTCTATGACGAGACCATTCGCGTGCTCAAATCGGCGGTGCACCAGGCCAAGCTTGGCCGCGACGACGAACTCGCCGCGCTGCAAAGACTCGATCGCGAATCGCGAAAGCTCGAGCGAGCGGCAACCGGTCCGACGGTGGAGCGAGTCATCGCCGAAGAGCGCGCGCAATCGCCACAATACGGCGGTCGTAGCGTATTCGGTTGGGAGCGCGAAAGCATTTAAGCCGGCCGTAAAGCTACGCCAGTTCGTAACTGTCGAAGCCGTTGGCGGAATGCTGCGCGAGGGGAAGATCGTGGCCGATGATGCGGACGTGATTATTATCGGCGCCGGCATCGCCGGCCTCGTCGCCGCCGCCGAACTGATTGACGCGCGAAAGAAAGTCATTGTCGTCGATCAGGAGGGAGAGCAATCGCTCGGCGGGCAGGCTTTCTGGTCGCTCGGTGGCCTGTTTTTGGTCGGCTCCCCCGAACAGCGCCGTCTCGGCATTCGCGATTCGCGAGAGCTGGCGCTCGCCGATTGGCTTGGGACTGCGGCCTTCGATCGCGAGGAGGATTTCTGGCCGCGGCAATGGGCGGAAGCCTATGTCGACTTCGCCGCCGGCGAAAAACGCTCATGGTTGCGCCAGCGGGGCATCCGCTTCTTCCCCGTCGTTGGCTGGGCAGAGCGCGGCGGCGGCAACGCGAGCGGCCACGGCAATTCGGTGCCGCGCTTTCATCTCACCTGGGGCACCGGACCGGGCGTGCTCGCGCCGTTCGTGCGGCGCGCGCGGGAGGGCGAGCAAGCCGGTTTACTGACCTTCCGATTTCGTCATCGCGTGAATGAGCTCGCGATGTCGGCCTCCTCGGCCGCCGTTATTCGCGGCGACGTGCTCGTGCCGAGCCATGGCGAACGCGGGCAAAAGAGTTCGCGCGAGACGATCGGGACTTTCGAGTTGAAAGCGGGCGCGGTGATTGCCGCCTCGGGCGGCATTGGCGCCAATCATGAGCTAGTGCTCCAAAACTGGCCCCGGCGGCTTGGCCGGCCGCCGCAGCGAATGATCGCCGGCGTGCCGGATTACGTCGATGGCCGGATGCTGGCGATTACGGAAAGCGCCGGGGGCACCGTCATCAATCGCGACCGGATGTGGCATTACGTCGAGGGCATCAAGAATCACGCGCCGATCTGGACCGATCACGGCATCCGTATTCTGCCGGGGCCGTCCTCGCTGTGGCTCGATGCGCGGGGCAGGCGTCTGCCGGCGCCGCTTTATCCGGGTTTCGATACGCTCGCTACGCTCAAGCACATCATGGAGACCGGCTACGATTATTCCTGGTTCATCCTGACGCGCGCGATCATTGAAAAAGAGTTCGCGCTGTCGGGCTCCGAACAAAATCCCGATTTCACCAGCAAGAGCTGGCGGCAGGTTTTGCGCCGCGCGACCAAAGGGATTCCCGGCCCGGTGAAGGCGTTCATGGACAAAGGCGAGGATTTCATTGTCGAGGACGGTCTCGCCCGGCTGGTGGAGCGCATGAATGCACTGACCGGCGAAGAGTTACTCAGCCTTGCGCAAGTCGAGAGCGAAATCGCGGCGCGCGATCGGCAACTCGACAACTCTTTCGGCAAGGACGCGCAGATCGCCGCCATTCGCGCGGCGCGCGCCTATATCGGCGACAAGCTCACCCGTGTCGCACGCCCGCACAAGCTTCTCGATCCCGCCGCCGGATCGCTGATTGCTGTTCGCTTGCACATTCTGACCCGAAAAACGCTGGGCGGGTTGCAGACCGATCTTGGGAGCCGCGTTATCGGCCGCGATGGCCAGCCGGTGCCCGGCCTTTACGCGGCGGGCGAGGTGGCGGGCTTCGGCGGCGGCGGCGTTCATGGCTACGCCGCGCTCGAAGGTACATTTCTCGGGGGCTGCATTTTTTCAGGACGCGCGGCCGGCCGCGCGGCAGCGCGCGACGCCGGCTAGGCTTGGCTAGGCCGCGAGCCAAATCAGGGCAACGGCCGCCGCGACTGTGGCGGCGGCAAAGGCGATCAGCGCTCCGGCGCCATCAACCAAGCGGTCAGGGAAGGCACGCAGCACCAGCGGAGCAAACAGGAGCGACAATCCGCCGGCGATGATCGCCGCGGACCAGGATGTTAGCCGTAGCGCCGCAATGCTTCCCGCGATAAGGGCCAGCAACGCTATACCCATTGAGCTAAACAAAGCCGCGGTTCCTGACCGGACGGCTGGTTTTCGACCGTCGTCCGGCAGGGGAAAGTGGCCACTTGCCGCCAAGCCCAGCAGGGTTGCGGCCGAAACCAGCAACACGAAGAGCAATAGGGCGATTAACTGGTTGCCTGGAAGCATAGCTCGCATTCCGCGGCGCTTGACGTGCGAAAATCAAGTCCTCGTAATGAGAGCAATCCGGGTTCCCCCGGTCATTGCACCTTGCTGGCGCCGGAAATGAAAATCTATCAAGGGCGGCGCACCATGGACGGCCTGGTCGTTACCGTCGACGGCGAGCCGCTGTCCGAACATTACGAAATCAAGCAATTCACCAAACGCGGCTTCGAATGGACCTACAATGGCACTAGCCCACGGCAACTGGCGCTGGCTATCCTGTTCGATTACCTAGGCGACAAAGAGTGTGCCATCGCTATGTCCGAACCGTTCATGAAAGACGTGATCGCCAACCTCGACAACGATTGGCAACTGACCAGCGATGAGGTCAACGATTACCTGCGCTACCGCGATGCGGATCAGTTGATCGCGGGACCCAAGGGTGAGGACGTGCTATAGTTTGGCAGCCGAAGTGGTCCATGCAACATGCATGGGGGCGCGGGGAAAACAGGTGACGTTCGCGCGAGGGAGAAGCACATGATCAGCGAGCGGCAAATCGAATTTCGCCGGGAATATCGCTCCCGAATCCTCGGCTGGTATGACGGCTATATCCACGTGCTGATCATTTACGCGATGGGGGGCGCCGCGTTCTACATCTACATCGAGCATATTCACGACGTGCACTGGTTCGAGTGGATCACCGTGCCGTTCACCTTCGTCTTCACCAATCTGTTCGAGTGGGCGGTGCATAAATATGTGATGCACCGCCCGGTGAACATCAAAGGCTTACGCGCGATCTACGAGCGGCATACGCTCAATCACCATCAGTTCTTCTCTGATGACGAGATGCGGTTTCGCGATCACAAGGACTGGCGCGTGACCCTGTTCCCGCCCTACGCGCTGGTCGTTTTCATCCTGATGTCGATTCCGCTGGCCGCGATACTCGGCACGCTGTTCTCGGCCAATGTCGGCTGGCTGTTTATGTCGACGACCACGGGCATGTATCTGATCTACGAATTCATGCACTTTTGCTGCCACGTCGATGAAAACGCCTTCGTGCGCTATTGTCCGTTCGTCAACACGCTGCGCCGCCACCATACCGCGCATCACAACGCCCGGCTAATGATGGAGGTCAATATGAACTTGACCTTTCCCATCGCCGATTGGCTGTTCGGCACTTCGGACCTCGACCGCGGACTCGTTGGCACTCTGCTCAACGGTTACGAGACGCGCTTTTTGAAGAAAAACCTACGCGGCAAGCCGCGACTGCCCGATGAGGCCGCCGGCGTGCCGATTGGCGCTCACTAAAATATTTTGCGTTGCCGCCGTGCCCAATGACGTAAAAGCGGCTCTCTCGGTGATTGTGCTGATTGTCGCCGGCGTGCTCGCTTTTTGGAGCGGTTCGCCGATCCGCCACGATTTTTCGATCTTGGTCGTGATCGTCGCGGTGCTGATGGTCGGGGCGATGTGGGTGTTCCCCGAGGCCGCCAGCAAGAAGGCGAAAAGCTGATCGTCAAGGCGGCCCGGAACCGGACTGTTAAAGCCGCTTCGTTGCGCGGGACTTCGACCTGGATGGGACCGAAGCAATTTTGGGTGCTGGACGCAGCTACATCCAGCTCACGGCGGCTGGCGGCCGCCATGCGCTTGAATGACCGCGCCGGTGATGTAGCTCGCGCGCGGCGAAGCAAGAAAAGCGATGACTTCGGCGATCTCCTCGGGCTTGCCGAGGCGGCCGATTGGAATCATCTTGCGCGCCGCCTCGATTTGCTCGGCCGTCAGATCGCCGCGCACCGCCGGCGTGTCGGTCAGCCCTGGTGCGACGGTGTTGACGGTGACGCCGAGCGGCGCCGCTTCAAGTGCGGCAACCCGCACCAGATGGATGTTGGCCGCCTTCGCCGCGGAATAGGCGGGCCCCGTCGGACTCTCAGGCACCACTCCGGACATTGACGCGACCGTGACAATGCGGCCATCGGCGACCGGCGCCTTGGTGCGGCGCTGGAGCATGGCGCGGATGCAGAGGAACGGACCGCGCGCATTCAGCGCTTCGGTCTTGATCCAGTTTTCCGTCGTCATGTTGACAATGCTGGGCTTGCGGCCGGGTGTCATGAACACGGCGCCGGCCACGCAGGCAAGCGTGGCCACCGGGCCGAGCTTTTTTTCGGTCTCGTCGAACAGCGCCTCGACTGAGCGCTCCTCGGTGACATCGGTATGGACGGCGATATGGCCGCTCCCCGGCAGCGATTGGGCGACACGCTGCGCTGCGGCAAGATTGATGTCGGCGACGGCCACGCCGTGGCCATCGCGCGCGAGCGCCCGCGCCGTCGCCTCGCCAATGCCGCTGCCGCCGCCGGTAACAATAGCAACCCTGCTCACGCGTTGCCCCTATTTATTTCGGCGAGCATAACCGGATGGAGCGCGTTGCTCCACTCGCGATGGTTGCTCATTCTCGTCCTTCGGTGCGAGCATAACAAACGTGATACATGTCACGGTCCGCACGCTTTCACTCGGCCATGTTTCAGCAGTTTTGGCTGGCATTGGGGGCACACCATGAAGCCGGTTTCTGCGCGAGCATTGACTCACGCGAGCGTTATCTCGGTGCCGCTATTTGCGCTTCTTCCTGCGCTTCTACTCACCGACCACGCCGCTGCTGCGCCGCTGCCGCCGGCCGCAAAAATGAATGCCTATGTCGAGTGCGTCAATCGTCTCTCCGAGCGCGCCTACGATTCACGCAAGCGTTATTTCAGCTGGGCTGCTCAGAGCGGCCCGACCGGCCATGAACGCGTCATCTACGGCACCTACACCATCTACGACACCTCCGGCTGCCGCAAGAACGTCGGGATGGCCAACGCCATGGAGCCGCACGACGCCGCGCTCGAAACTGCCGCGACGGCCTATGTCGACGCGGTCAGCAAGCTCGAGCCGCTGCTCAAGGAGGCCGACGACTATTACTCCGCGGAGAACTACAAAGATGACAAAATGGCGAAAGGCAAAGAGCTTCATCCGCGTCTCGTCGCCGCCTGGGATGCGTTCGCCAGCTCCGATCACAATCTGCGCGATGCGGTCGAAGTCATCAACGACAGGCGCGCCCTGGAAAAGCTCGCGGCTATCGAGCAGAGCGAAGGCCGCAAGGCGCATTATTACGTCGAAGCGCTGATGATCTATGCCAAGCGCGTGTTGCTCGCGGAGAAGGCGGTAGCCCCCGATGTTGCCGCGATCACGCAAGGGCTGAACGACTACGAAGAAGCGATCAAGGGCGCCGAGCAAACGTCAGGGGTCGGCGGTGACGCCAAGATCGGCTCGATATTCATGAGCAATGCCAAGTCGTATCTGGTTACGGGCAAGCAATTGATGCGCCGCGTCCGCGATCATGAGCCGTATAGCGCCGGCGATCGGATGATTATGAACTCCGGTAGCGGCTGGATGGTGGAAGGATCGCCGCAGCGTTTGCTGCGCGACTATAATCAGCTGATCGACGCCTACAATCGCGGTCCCGGAATTTAAGAAGCAAAATAAATCCAGGTGATCGGCCGGGGTCGCGGCTTCAACCGCCGTTATTTAGGTTTGAGCTGATCGGCGCTTTTCAGAATGATTTCGGGCTTGTCCTTGTAGAGCTTGATCGGGCCGGTGATGTCGACGGTCTTGCCCTTCAGCGCGGTCACATTGGTGAATTTGCTCGTGTCCTTGGAGAAGATCACCGCCGCGAACGTGTTGTTGGGAAAATGGCCGCCCATGTCGATATAGGTATTTCCCGCCGCAGTCGTGTGCACGTTATCAACTGTCCCCTCCACGGTTACGGTTTTGCCGACTTGCGCCTTGGCGTCGGCCGGCGCAATCGCTTGCGCGAAAGCCGGCCCGGTGATGATGGCGAAGCCGAAAGCCAGTACCAGCGTTTTCATAATTCCCCCTCCGCTCTGGCCGGGGCCAAGCGCCGCGGCACGGATATCGCTAACTCGTTCTTGTTACGCGATGAAGGGCCTTACGCAGGCACAAACGCGGGCGCTCAAAGCCCCCGAATCGGGTCAATCGTAGCGTGCGGAGGCGACGAAAGGAAACGGTCCCTGCGGCGGCTTTAGCTTGTCGGCCAAGGCTCGGCCAAGGCCCGGAGGCCTCGGAAGGTCGGGCAGAAACGCCGCGCTTTGCCGCCGCCTGGGCTAAACCCGGCGGAAGACCACAAGCCCCAGGACCAAAAGCACCACGAAGATGACGAGGAAAATATAGAACAAGATGCGGGCGATGTCGGCGGTCGCCGCCGAAAGCCCGGTAAAGCCGAATAGCGCCGCCACAAGCGAAATCAGAAGGAATATCAGCGCCCATTTCAGCAATGACATTAAAGGCCTCTTGTCCGCAGAACCGCCGGTTCCGGAAGTGGTAAGCGGAACAACTGCATTTGGTTCCATTGAGGCGCGCTGACGCCGGATGCTGGAAACGGCGGCTGACACGGCAAATAAAAAGCCCGGCGCAAGGCCGGGCTTTTTTTAGGGGCTAGAAGATTATTTCTTGTTGTCCGGCACCCAGGTCGTGGTGTTGCTGTCGTATTTGAAGCCCGGTGCGCTCTTGAGGCTGTCCTTGGTCGTGTTCATGACCAGGTACATCTTATTGTTGTCCTTCATGGTCGTATGGACCGCCTCGAACGGAACGGCGACATCCTTTTCGTCGACGCCGAGGAAACCGCCGACGCCGACGATCAGCGTATTGATATGGCCGGACTTGTCGACGAGCACGTCCATGATCTCGCCGATCTTGGTGTTGTTCGGATCGTAGACGTTCTGCTTATACCAATCCGTAACAGTAACCGCGCTCTGCGGTATGGTCATCTGCATGGCGGCATTGGGAACATCCTGAGCGGCGTAGGCGGCGGCTGAGAACAAACCTGCCGCGACGGCTACCGTAACTAATTTTAACATGAGGCTTCCTCCTTTAAGGATATGTTGGGTTGAGCTGATTACCTGCCTCGCCGCCGTGTGACAGCGGAGCTTGAGGCAAGCTGTCCTTTCGCAAACGTGGAACGCCGACATTCGTTCCACCCCGGCACCTTGTTCCGTTTTAGACAACCCGCAGACAATATTGCCGCGCGCAAATCTTCTTCCATGCTGTTCGGCTAACGGAGTTGTGAGATGGCGAAGTCAAGCGCGAAAACCGCGCTCGTCACCGGATCGACCGACGGGGTCGGGCGGGAGGTGGCGCTACGGCTTGGCGGCGGCGGCTGGCGCGTTTTGGTGCATGGTCGCGACCACGAACGCGGTAAGGAGGTCGTTGCCGCAATTGAGAAGGCTGGGGCCTCCGCGGAATTCATCGCCGCGGACCTCTCCACACTTGTCGAGGTGCGGCGCCTCGCTGACGCAGTCCAGAAGACGACACAGCGGCTCGATCTTCTGATCAACAACGCCGGTATCGGCAGCGGCGGACCGCAGGGCGTGCGGCAGGAGAGTGCCGACGGTTATGAATTACGCTTCGCGGTGAATTACCTTTCCGGTTTTTTGCTCGCCCATTTGCTGCTGCCACTTATCGAGAAGAGCGCGCCTGCGCGCATTGTCAACGTCTCCTCGCTCGGTCAGCAAGCGATCGACTTTGATGACGTGATGTTGACGCGTGACTATAGCGGCATGCGCGCCTATCGCCAGAGCAAGCTGGCGCAGATCTTGTTCACTCTCGACCTGGCACACGATCTCGATGGTACCGGAGTCACGGTCACCGCCTTGCATCCCGCGACCTTCATGAACACGGCCATGGTGCGCCAGTTCGGTACGCCAATGAGCACTGTCGAAGAAGGCGCCGATGCAATCATGCGGCTTGCGGTGTCAGACGACCTGGAAGGAAAGACCGGTCTCTACTTCAACGGCCAGCGGGAAGCCAAGGCCGACGCGCAGGCCTACGATGCCGCGGCGCGGCAAAAGCTGAAAGCGTTGAGTCTCGAGCTTGCCGGCCTTAAAAAAGCGAGCGCCAAGTGATTTTGACGCGCCGTTTCGGTTGCGATATTCAAAGCCATGCCGCCGCGGCGACGCGGCGGCCCGCGCCATACCAAGAGCCGCAGCCCATTTTCGCATGACCATCCGCCTGCATCGCGGCGATCTGCCGGACCTGTCGCGCTATACGGGCGCCGTGGCGATTGACACCGAGACTATGGGGCTCAATCTCGGCCGCGACCGGCTCTGTCTCATTCAGCTATCGCCCGGCGATGGCTCCGCGGACGTGGTGCAAATTCCCGAGCGGCCGTCATCCGGTTCGACGCCCAACCTCCTAAGGCTGTTCGCCGATCGCGGCGTCCTCAAGATATTTCACTTCGCGCGTTTCGATGCGGCCGTGCTTTATGACGCCTTCGGCGTCATGCCCGAGCCGATTTACTGCACCAAGATCGCTTCGCGGTTGGCGCGGACCTATACCGATAGACACGGACTAAAAGATCTCGTGCGCGAGGTGCTGGGGCATGACCTGTCCAAGCAACAACAATCGTCGGATTGGGGCGCCGCCGAACTGACCGACGCGCAAATCTCCTACGCCGCCTCCGATGTCATCTATTTGCACGCGCTCAAGGAACGGCTGGACGCCATGCTGTTGCGCGAGGGGCGCGAGAAGCTGGCCGGGGCGTGTTTTCGCTTCCTGCCTGAGCGGGTCCGGCTCGATCTTGCCGGTTTCGCCGCCGAGGATATTTTTGCCCATTCTTGAGGCGAAAGGCGTCCGGCTGCGGGATATCGCGGATATCGGACGCATTTTGGTAATGAATCCGGGTCCGGCGTCCGGTGCAGTTCCCGCCCGGCATGCGCCATATTCGCAGGCGACAATCGGCGCGCGGACGCGGTAAAAGCTTGAGCGGGCAAAGCCAATCGAGGGGAAGAAGCTGACCACGGCCTTTCCTGATGCTACCGCGCGGCGGGCCGGCTTTACGGTGTCCCGGCGCGATGCTGATCGCATTTATCGGGCCGCGCGGCGTCACAGCCGGCATGTTCGCTGGCTTCGTATCGGCCTGCCGGCAATCATAGCGGCGGCGCTGTTCGTGGTGGTCGCGGTTAATTATATGCCGACGCTTGGGGCGTTCCGGCTGCCGGGGGAACTAGGCAGTCTGGTGATTCGAGGCACCAAGGTGACCATGCAGCAGCCCAAGCTCTCCGGCTACACCGCGGATTCCCGTCCGTATCAATTCACTGCGAAAACGGCGGACCAGGACATCACCAAGCCCGATCTGATGGAGCTGCATCAGATCGAAGCGAATATAAAGATGCAGGACGACAGCACGGTCAACGTCGTGTCCGACTCAGGGACGTATAACGTCAAGAGTCAGATGCTCACGCTTAACGATGCCGTTCATCTCGTCTCCAGCGGCGGCTATGAGGTGCGCCTGAACCACGCCGTTATCGACGTCCAAAAGGGTAACGTCGTGTCCGAGCAGCCGGTTTGGGTAAAATTGACCAACGGCGAGATCAACGCCAAGCGGATGGAGGTGACCGAGGGCGGCGCCGTTATCCACTTCTCCGGCGGCGTGTCGACGACGTTTGTGCCGGCTCACGATTCCTCGCAGGCGAACGAACAATGAGATACCGGTTCGCGCTTGCAGCCTTGTTGCTATTGCTCGCGCCAGGATGGGCGGCGGCGCAAGATCGTCATGCCGCTGCAGGTCCGGCGGCTGCGGCGGGGCCGGCCGCCGACGCCGCTTCCGACAATCAGGAGCAGCCGATTCAGATCGAGTCGGCGACACTTGAAGTTCGCGACAAAGAGAAAATTGCGACATTCTCCGGCGATGTGCAGGTGGTTCAGGGCGACATGACCATAAAATGCCAGACGCTCGTCGTTTTCTATGGCGGCGGACGGAACGGCGGCGGCCCGACGGTTGCGTCTGCGTCCGCGGGTGGCGCGAATGGCTCGCACCCACCATTGCAGCGGGCCAGCGTTATGCCGCAAGGCCAACAGGACATCCGCCGGATCGAAGCGCGCGGCGGCGTAACGGTCATTTCCAAGGACCAGAACGCCAGTGGCGATCTCGGTGTCTACGATCTGAAAAAGAAGACCATCACGCTTACCGGCAACGTGGTCGTCAGCCAGGGAAAGAATGTTCTGCACGGCGATCGCGTCGTTGTTGATACGGTGACCGGAAACGCACACCTCGATTCAGGGGTCTCGAGCCAAAATCGGGTCCGCGCTCTTATTCTTCCGAATAAGGGCGACAATGGCGCGCCGAACTTCATGTCGATTACCCCGAAAGCGAACTAAAGGGGCAGCGCTGAAGCATTCCCAGGAAAAAACCGCTAAAGTCGATTTGTTGACGCGATCGGCGCGTTGGCGCGGAACATTCCGCGATTCGAGCCCGATCTTGCGAGGACCGCGTGCTGGATTTCCTTTCCTACTTCCGCCGGCGCCGTAATCCGGCTTCGCGCCGCGACGCCGCCGATGCGGGTGAGGTTATGGACCTCGGCAGCATGGGCGGCGCGATCAGCGTTACCTACGTCGATATTGCGAGTTTGCCGGCGCCAGCCCGCGCGCCGCGCGACGCCCAGCGCGTGCGTCGGTCCCGCAAATCGCCGCCCGAATTGCGCGCGCCTGACCCGGCACCAGCCGAGGCATGGGTTTCCGAGCCGCCGCCGCCCGAGGTGTGGGTGCCCGAACCAGCACCGGAGACGTGGGCTCTCGAATCTGCGCCAGAGGCTTGGGTTCCCGAACAGCCGCCGCCGGAGGCGTGGGTGCCGGAACCGCTGCCGGCGGAATTGCGCCCCCCTGAACCGCAGCCGCAACGCCGTGCTCCAGCGGCAGAACAGCAAATTGCCTTGCAGGAGCGGCCGCAGCCGGCTCGTCCGCGACGGCGCACCGGCGGCAATCGAAGCGCACCGCCCGCCGAGCGCAAGGGCGTGATCTCGGTCCACGGCGTCGAGAAGAGCTTTGTCGGCCGCAAGGTAGTCAAAGGCGTAAGCTTATATTTGCGCCGAGGTGAGGCGGTGGGTCTCCTTGGGCCGAACGGCGCCGGCAAGACCACGGTCTTCTACATGATGACCGGGCTCATCCACGCCGACAAAGGGCGCATCGAACTTGACGGTTACGACGTGACGGCGCTGCCGATGTATCAGCGGGCACGGCTTGGTATCGGCTATCTGCCGCAGGAGGCTTCGATCTTCCGCGGGCTGAGCGTCGAACAGAACATCCGCGCCGTGCTTGAAGTGGTGGAGCGCGACCCGAAACGGCGGCGGCGCGATCTTGATGGTCTGCTGGAAGAGTTCAACATCACGCACTTGCGCAAAACGCCGGCCATCGCTCTCTCCGGCGGCGAGCGCCGCCGCGTCGAGATTGCCCGCTCGCTGGCCACACGGCCCAATTACATGCTGCTCGATGAGCCGTTTGCCGGCATCGATCCGATCGCGGTGGGCGACATTCAAGCGCTTGTGCGCCACCTGACCAACCGGGGCATCGGCGTGCTGATCACCGACCACAATGTCCGCGAGACGCTCGGGCTTACCGATCGCGCCTACATCATCTATTCCGGGGAGGTCCTGATGGAGGGCCGCACCGATGATATCGTCAACAACCCTGACGTGCGCCGCCTCTACCTTGGCGAGCAATTCGAGCTTTAATAATATTTGAAAATGGTTGACGACGCCGCGAGTGGCTTGCGGTACACCTTGCTACAAGCAAGAATTGGACCAGTTCAAGCCCCGGGTATCCATGGCGCTTACACAAAGACTGCTGATCCGCCAGAGCCAGGCGCTGGTCATGACGCCGCAGCTCATGCAGGCGATCAAGCTCCTGCAGCTCTCGAATCTCGATCTCGTCGCCTATGTCGAAGGTGAACTCGAGCGCAACCCGCTGCTCGACCAAAGCGCGGACGACAATGAACCTGTGGCGGAATCCGAAGCGGCGCCGCCGACGGATGACGGTCGGTCGAACGGCCAAGAATGGGGCGAAAGCGAAAACGCATCGGTTGAGAACGGCGCGGAGCATCGCGCCGAAGCGAGCCTCGACGACGGCTTTCCCGATGAAGGGCATTCGGATGGCATGCGCGTCGCCGAGGGCCCCGCGGCATATTCGCAATGGGCTTCGGTCGGCGCCGGCCGCGCCGACGGCGACTATAATCTGGAAGCTTACGTCCCCGCCGAAACCACGCTTGCGGATTGGCTGCGGCAACAGCTTGTCATCGCCGTCACCCAGCCATCGCGGCGCATGATCGGTCAATATCTGATCGACCTGCTGGACGAAGCCGGATACCTGGGCGCCGATTTGGCGGCGGCAGCGG
>Ga0302324_100006565_pt1 | contig 25036 bp, 24 predicted proteins | sample Palsa_T0_1_FD_201949 | JGI IMG/M metagenome (GOLD analysis project Ga0302324, IMG submission 201949) | Peat permafrost microbial communities from Stordalen Mire near Abisko, Sweden - Palsa_T0_1 | ecosystem: Environmental > Terrestrial > Soil > Palsa > Peat permafrost | place: Sweden: Abisko... | reverse complement strand
CCCGCCGGCGACCAGCGCGGAGAGCTAACAGAGCGCCGGTCGTGCGTAAGAGTCCGACGCCTGCCATCCGGCGCCTCCACCAGAATCAGATCCGCATCGTAGCGATCCTCAGCGTAATTGGGACTCGACACCACGATCACGATAGACTTCCCGTCCGGGGAAATTTGCGGATCTGCTACGCGGTGAATTTTATCCAAGTGACCGATGTCGAAACGATTGGCGGCGAATGCCGGCAGGCACCAGAACAATACGGAAGCGATGCGAACGGATAGTTTCATCGTCCCTCCCACAAGATTAATGATAAGCCTTGGGCGCCGGCCGGTAAATCGCCGTATGCCGGACGGTTTGCACCAGCCGGCTTCCGTCCGCAATCAGCATGACGTCCACCACCACGAATTCGTGACCTTTGCGGTCGAAAGTTTCATGGATAAGTCCGCGCGCCGAAATCTCTTCTCCGATTCGTGCCGCGCTCCAATTGGTGACTTCGCTCGCTGCATGGATCCACGGGCCAAGCTTGAAGTTCCGCATCAGGATTTCGTTGGAGAATCGCAGCAATCGGTCGGGCTCTGCCGTGTCGATTTGTTCCACTACCGTTCCGAGCGGAGTGCCGGGCGAAAGAATGTCACGCGCCGGAACTGGACGCTCGCCGGGAAGGGGTCGCTCCGGATACGGCTGCGGTTGCGAAGTGTTCCGGGTCAGTGAGGCGACGCCGCTTGCGCAGATTGGACCGTTTTCTCGTTCGGCCGCGATTCGGATTGACCCGTCGCCGGCTGTCTCGGCCCGTACCAGCACCGCATCGCCGTCGTAGAAGGGCTCGAGAAATCGAACCTTCATCGAGCCGTGCTCCAGCCACTCCGGCGCATGCTGCACCACAGGCGCCAGCATGTACCCGTAGACCGTGATACCTGGAACCAAGCCTCCGCGAAAACCGTACCGCGCGGCCACGCCATCATCGTGCATCTGGTTTTCGGAATCCGGGGCGGTGTTGACCGCGCGGACCCGATAGACAGGCAGCAGCCGGCTCACACCGCGGTAGTTTCCGCCACTCGCTCGGCGTATCTGCGATTCACGTAGTTGTTGAGGATCTCGATAAACTCCGCCACAATGCGATCGCCGCGCAGCGTCAACGAAAGTTTTCCATCCACGTACACCGGCGCCACTGGTTCTTCAAACGTTCCAGGCAATGAGATGCCAATGTTGGAATGCTTGGATTCGCCCGGACCGTTCACCACGCATCCCATCACTGCCACTTTCATCTCCTCCACTCCCTGGTAGCGGCCTTTCCACAACGGCATTTGTTCGCGCAGGTAGGTTTGGATTTGGTCGGCCATGTCCTGGAAGAATGTGCTGGTAGTCCGGCCGCAGCCGGGGCAGGCGGTAACCTGCGGCGTGAAGCTTCGCAACTCCAGCGACTGCAGAATTTGCTGGGAGACAATCACCTCATCGGTGCGGTCGCCGTTCGGCAGCGGTGTTAAGGATGCTCGAATGGTGTCGCCGATGCCTTCCTGCAGCAATACCGCAAGTGCGCCCGTAGTCGCGACAATGCCCTTGGATCCCAGGCCCGCTTCGGTGAGTCCCAGGTGCAGCGCGTAATCGCATTGCGCCGCCAGTTTCCGGTACACCGTAATCAAATCCTGGACGCCGCTCACCTTGGCGCTCAGAATAATTTTGTCGCGTCCCAGCCCGTACTGCTCGGCGGCTTCCGCCGAATCGAGCGCGCTTCGGACAATCGCGTTCCGGGTAACTTCCTTCGCGTCCAGCGGCTCCACCAGGCGCGAGTTTTCGTCCATCATGCGCGTGAGCAGCGCTTGATCCAGCGATCCCCAATTCACGCCGATGCGCACCGGACGGCCGTATTCTATGGCAGCCTCGATCATCACGCGGAAGTTATCGTCGTGTTTCTTCCCGATGTTGACGTTGCCTGGATTAATTCGATACTTGGCCAGGGCGCGGGCGCAATCCGGATATTTCTTGAGCAGGATATGGCCGTTGTAATGGAAATCGCCGATGATCGGGACTCGCACGCCGAACTTATCCAGCGTCTCCACGATCTTCGGCACAGCCGCGGCGGCCGCCTCAGTATTTACGGTGACGCGAACCAGTTCGGACCCGGCCTGCGCCAAGGCCATAGTCTGATTCACCGTGGACATTACATCCGCGGTGTCCGTATTGGTCATGGACTGAACCACGATGGGATGCATCCCACCCACCGTCACGTTTCCAATCCGGACCGGCACCGAAACCCGGCGCTGTTGAACTGCCATCCCGCCTCCGTTGAATTCTCATTGTAGCAACGAGGGTGGTTTTGCCGCGCGAACCTCGCGTGCGCGGGAGCTCCCGGCCACTGGGAATCCGATACGCTTCTTCTTGGAAACGGGTGGTTCCACCAAACTCTTGACAATCGAATACACCGACGCAAGTTGCTCGCCTTGGTCTTTCTGTTCTCGCTGCAACTCCTCCACCTTGCGCGCAAGATCCTTATGCATTGTCAGTGTTTCTCTCAGCGCGATAAACGCCCGAATGATGCGCAGGTTTACTTGAATAGCCCGCTTGCTATTCAATACGGACGACAGCATCGCCACGCCATGTTCGGTAAACGCATAAGGCTGATACCGGCGTCCGCCCCAACTTGAGGTACCAATTTGGCACCTCAAGTTTTCCAGCTCCGTCTTCGAAAGCCGAAACATAAAATCATCAGGAAAGCGGGCGATATTTCGAAGTACCGCCCGATTCAAGGCTTTGGTCTCAACTTGATAAAGAACCGCGAGATCGACGTCTAGCATGACTTTCTCGCCGCGGATCAGGCAGATGCGGCGCTCAATCGCTTCCATAGAAACAGCTAGCCGTTTCATCATTAATAAGACGTGGCCGTTCCTCTGGTAGAATCTCACCAATAATATGGCGAACACCCGTTTCTGGCTGGTAACCAGCTTTCTCCTGCTGCTTTCGCTCGGTTTCGTCCTCACCCGAGGCGACGCGCAACCCAACACCGTCAAACAAATTGCCCCCGGCGTCTGGTTCCGCGAGGGCGACCTTGAGCATGCAGGCCACTGCAACAACGCCATCATCGAGATGAAGGATTATCTCATCATAGTCGACGCCAATTTCCCCAGTGGCGCGCGTGCCGTTCTGGCCGATGCCAAGAAGGTCTCCTCCAAACCGGTCAAGTACGTCTTCGACACACACCACCACGGCGATCATGCCTACGGCAATGCAGTCTGGACCAAAATCGGCGCAGTGACCATTGCCTATCAAGGGGTCGCCGACGAGATGAAGCGCTACGAGCCGAAGCGCTGGCAAGCCACTGCCAAGGAACGCAAGGATGTCGCTGACATGAATTCCGACCATCCGGAACCGCCGCAGCAAACTTTTACCGATACGCCGCACGTCATGACAGACGGCACTCGCAGCGTGGAGTTTCGCTTTTTCGGTTGGGCCCACACGCGCGGCGACGGCTTCGTCTATCTGCCGAAGGAGCACGTGCTGTGCACCGGTGACGCGGTGGTCAACGGCCCCTACAACTACACCGCCGACGGCAACATCGCCAACTGGCCCCGAGTGGTGGAAGCCGCAATGAAGCTGAATGTCGACCATGTTCTGCCCGGCCACGGCCCCGCGGGCGGCAAGGAAGTGATGGCCGGACAACGGGCCTTCATGCTGGAACTCCGCAAAGCGGTCGCGGCGGCCATTCAGAGCGGCAAAAAACTGGACGACCTGGTGAAGACCGAAGGCGCCAAATCCACCACCAGCATTCAACTTTCTGCTGGCGTCAAGAATTGGGTGGGCGGTGGATTGCCGGGGCAAGTGAAGGACGCCTACAACGAAATCTCAAGCAAGAAGGCCATCGGCGATCTGCCGCATTAAGCCACCGGAGAGTGTTACCGAACCGTGACCGCAAGGGAGCGTAACGTCTGCCGGGCGGAGTATAATGATGGTGGAGTTCCCCATTCATGATCCGAACCTTAGCGCGCCTGGGCGCACATATTCAAATGCTGCCTATCCTCGAGAGCGGCGAGGAAACCCTGGTCGGCGGTCAAGCCGTGATGGAAGGCGTCATGATGCGTTCGCCCCATAGTTATTGCGTCGCCGTACGGAAGTCCACCGGCGAAATTGTTACCGAAGAGAGTCCGCTGGCGCGTGTTTCCGAGAAATATCCTGCCTTCAAACTACCGGTACTCCGCGGATTAGGCACGCTCGGGCAAGCCATGTGGCTGGGCATAAAAGCGCTCCAGTTTTCCACACACGTCATGGTCCAGGAAGAAACCAAGAGCCAGGAGAAGCCGGCCGAGTTGAAACCCTGGATGATGTGGATGACTCTCGGCTTCTCGCTCGCATTCTTCCTGTTCATGTACAAGTTTGTGCCGCTGCTGCTCGCTACCGAAATCGGCCGCGCGTTTCCAGCCATGCACGGCAGGCTCGCTATAAATTTGATGGACGGTGTTCTGCGGCTGGTGATTTTCCTTGGATTCCTGCTGATTCTTTCCCGCATGAAAGACATCCGCCGCACGTTTGAATATCACGGCGCCGAACACAAGGTCGTTTTCAATTATGAATCCGGCCAGCCGGTCACCGTCGAGAATGCGCAGAAGTTCGTCACCTTTCACCCGCGCTGTGGAACCAGTTTCTTGATGGTAGTGATGGTGATGGCCATCCTGGTTTATCCGCTGCTGCCGTTCGACGGATTTGCCGCCAAATTTCTGGGCCGCATTGCGCTGTTGCCCTTCATTCTCGGCCTGAGCTATGAACTCATCCGGTTTGCGGCCAAGCGTCAGAGCGGACTCATGGCGATTCTCACAACCCCAGGGCTCTGGCTGCAGCGCGTCACCACCAAACCGCCTTCCGACGATCAGGCCGCCATCGCCATCCATGCGCTCCACGGCGCCATGGAACTCGAAAAAGCTCAAGGCGGGGAACTGGTTATCGCCTAAACAGCGGCTGGTTGCCATGCAATTTTCGCAGAGACTCGACGACATTGAATCGCGCTTCGAGGCGCTGACCCGTCAAATGACGGATCCTGCCTTGATTGGCGATCCAGATACCTATCGCAAAACCGCCAAGGCCCGTTCGGAGCTGGAAGAAATCGTCAACCGGTCTCGCGACTACAAGCAGGCCAAGCACAACTACGACGAAGGCCAGCAAATGCTGCAGGATCCGGATGCCGAGCTGCGCCAAATGGCCTCCGACGAAGTAAATCGGCTGGGTCCGGAGCTGGCTCGCATCGAGGATGAATTGAAAGTGCTGCTGCTGCCCAAGGATCCACTCGACGAAAAGAACGTGGTAATTGAAATCCGCGCTGGCACCGGCGGCGACGAAGCAACGCTGTTCGCCGCCGAGATTTTCCGCATGTACAGCCGCTACGCCGAAACGCAGAAATGGCGCGTGGAAGTCACCTCCATGAGCGAATCGCCGGTGGGCGGCCTCAAGGAGGTAATCGCGCTGGTGAGCGGCGATAAAGTTTATAGCCGCATGAAGTACGAAAGCGGCGTACATCGCGTGCAGCGTGTTCCGCAAACCGAGCAGCAGGGCCGCGTGCATACCTCCGCCATCACCGTGGCCGTGCTTCCGGAAGCCGACGAAGTTGAAATCAAAATCGACGCCAAGGACATTCGGATCGACACTTTCTGCTCCTCCGGACCCGGCGGGCAATCGGTCAACACCACTTATTCGGCGGTTCGCATCACGCATTTGCCCACCGGGCTGATCGTATCCTGCCAGGACGAGAAATCGCAGATCAAGAATCGCGCCAAGGCCGACCGCGTACTGCGTTCGCGGTTATACGAGCTTGAGTTGGAAAAACAGCGGCAAGCGCTCGGCGCGGAGCGGCGCAGCATGGTGGGTTCGGGCGACCGCAGCGAAAAGATCCGCACTTATAACTTCCCGCAGAACCGCGTGAGCGATCACCGCATTGGGTTGACCCTGCACCAGCTCGACTTGGTGATGGAAGGCCGCCTGGACCCTCTGATCTCAGCCCTCACCGATCACTATCAGGCCGAGAAACTGAAAGAACAAGGCCAGGCAGCCTAACCGTGGCGCACGCTTCAGCGTGCCGCGTTCAGACTGGTGTGAACGCCTTTCTCAAATGACCCTCCAAACCGCTCTTCTCCAAGGCACAAAACTATTTGAAGAAGACTCCATCGCAGCCCCCCGCCTGACCGCCGAAGTCCTACTCTCGCACGCCCTCAACAGAGAACGTGCCTATCTCTACGCCCATCCTGAAGAAGAATTGACGGAGGTGGCCTGGATCCACTACGGCCGCTACCTGCACCAGCGGCTGCAAGGCAAACCGACCCAATACATCACCGGCCGTCAGGAATTCTACGGCCGCGATTTCCGCGTCACCCCGGATGTTCTTATCCCCCGGCCCGAAACCGAGCACCTGGTGGAAGCGAGTCTAGCCCGCATCCGCCCAGGCGACAGAGTGCTGGATGCCGGCACAGGTTCGGGCGCAATCGCCATCACCCTCGCGGTTGAAACGAAAACGCATGTTTACGCCACCGATATTTCCGTAGCCGCCCTCCGCATCGCCGGCGAAAACGCACGGAAACTCAGGGCCAGCGTCAGCTTCCTAGCCACCGACCTGGTCTCCTGCTTCGCCGCTGCAACTTTCGACCTGGTAGCCTCGAACCCGCCCTACGTTCCGAAGACCGATCACCCCGCGCTCCAACGCGAAGTCCGCGATTATGAGCCCGAAGTCGCGTTATTCGGCGGACCCTCCGGCCTGGAAATATACGAACGCATGATCCCGGAAGCACACCGCGTCCTCTGTCCCGGAGGCTGGCTGCTCTTTGAACTCGGCTACAATTCATTACAGCCAGTTCGCGAAATGCTGGGATCCGAATGGAGCGAAATCACCGTCCAGGCAGATCTGGCCGGTCTGCCGCGCGTCCTGGCGGCTAAACGTAAGTACTGAGCAGGCGGCAAATGCGCACTTTCTTCCACGTCGACATGGACGCCTTCTTCGTCTCCGTCGAAGAACTCTTCGACGACTCGTTGAAAGGCAAACCTGTAGTCGTCGGCGGCAAGTCCAACCAAAGGGGTGTTGTTTCTGCTGCCTCCTATGCCGCACGCAAGTTCGGAGTCCACTCCGCCATGCCGCTCCGCACCGCCTATCGCCTATGCCCTCAAGCGATTTTTGTGGAAGGACACCCCGAGCGCTACCGCGATTATTCGCGCCGCATCTTCACCATCCTGAAAACTTTTTCGCCGCAAGTGGAGATGGCCTCCGTCGACGAAGCCTATATGGATATCACTGGCACCGAACGCCTCCACGGCCCCCCGCTGCGCGCTGCCCACCGATTGCACGACGCCGTGAAGCGCGAGACAGCTCTGAATTGTTCCATCGGAATCGCCGCCTCGCGCATGGTTGCGAAAGTCGCCTCCGACCAAGCCAAGCCCAACGGAATTCTCTGGGTGCTGCCGGCCGAAGAAGCGCGGTTTCTAGCGCCGCTCGATGTGCGGAAAATCCCGGGTGTAGGAAAAGTCACTGAAAAGAATCTGCAGTCCTGGGGCATCCGCAAAGTCGGCGACCTCGCGAAACTCGACGACGCCTTCCTCAGCCAGCATTTCGGACAGTGGGGACTCGCCCTGGCCGGAAAATCGCGTGGGCTCGACGCCGGCGGATGGTTTGACGGCGAAGTAGGGGAAGACGGAAACCCGAAATCCATCAGTCACGAAACCACCTTCAACGAAGACACCGCCGACGTCGAGAGGCTCGAATCCACGCTGCTGCGCCTTTCGGAAATGGTGGGAAGGCGGCTACGCGAGCACAATCTTTACGCCCGGACCGTGCAACTCAAACTGCGCTACTCCGATTTCTCCACCATCACGCGCGCCCATTCGCTCGATCATGCAACCCAACTCGACACCGAAATTTTTCGGGAAGCCCGCGCCCTGTTCCGCGAGAATTGCAAAGCGAAGGCCAAAATAAGGTTGCTGGGCGTGCATGCTTCCGGACTGGAACCGGACGAGGGTCAGCTCAATCTTTTGGCGGAGGACAAAACCAGTCGGTGGCGCAAAGCCCTGACGGCGGTGGATCAGCTTCGCGACAAGTTCGGCGAGGACAGCGTCTCGCTTGCCACTGGATTGAAAGGCCGTTTCCGCGAACGGGTGCATGAGAATCCAGCAGGATTGCCCGGCAAGACGCCGCATCCGAACCGCGACCGCGAGGGAGCGTGACGAAACGGCAAGGTTGGGACACACGGTCTTGCCCCAAGGGGTAAACTACTAACAGGCAGACCTGGACATGAAGGAACTCATCGAAGATATCGCGAAAGCGCTAGTGGATTTGCCCGACGAGGTGGTCGTCAAAGAAGTACAAGGCGAGCAGATCACGGTGCTGGAGTTACGAGTCGCCCCTACCGACTTGGGAAAGGTCATCGGCAAGCAAGGGAGAACCGCGCGATCCATTCGCACGCTTCTGGGCGCCGCCGGAATGAAGTTGAACCGTCGATTCACATTGGAAATCCTGGAATAATCTGCAGCTCGTTACCATCGCCCGCCTGCTCCGCGCCCGTGGAAACAAGGGAGAACTGGCGGCTGTCCCGCTCAGCCATCATCCGGAACGGATGAAAGATGTCCTGGTGAATAATGTCCCCATGGAAGTGGAGCGCACCTGGATGCACGGCGGCCATATCATTTACAAGTTCAAAGGCGTGGATACAATTTCAGACGCCGAACGTTTGGCCGGCGCCGAAGTTTCCATTCCAATCGAGCAGCGCGCCCCAGTCCCGGAGGGCGAATTCTATCAATCGGACCTGTTAGGCTGCGAAGTGTTCGATGCTACCGGCCGCAACCTCGGAACAGTGTCGCACTTCGAAGAGACCGGCGGCGCACCAATCCTGGAAGTTCGCACGAAGGATGAAAAGGATCTCCTCATCCCCTTCGCCAAATCCATCTGCACCAAAATTGATCTAGCGAACCGCCGCATCGAAGTGACCCTCCCGGAAGGCCTGGAAGATTTAAACTAGAATTCACAATTCGCGGCCAAAAATGACTTTCCGAATCCTCACTATCTTTCCGGACTTCTTTGCAGGCCCCTTCCAACACGGCGTAGTAGCCAATGCCGCCGAGTCCGGTCTCATCCAGATCCACATCCACGACCTCCGCAACTGGACGCACGACCGTCACCGCACCGTGGACGACCGGCCCTTCGGCGGCGGCGAAGGCATGCTGCTGAAACCCGCCCCCATCTTCGAAGCGGTCGAAAGCATCTGGCCCGAACGTTCGCCGCGCCAACGCTTGGTACTGCTCTCGGCCCAGGGCAAGCGGTTCGATCAGAAATCCGCGCGCCGGCTCGCCACCCAATTTGACGAGGTGTTCCTGATCTGCGGCCGCTACGAGGGCGTGGATGAACGAGTGGCCGAACATCTGGCCGACGAAGAGCTTTCCATCGGCGATTTCGTCCTCAGCGGCGGCGAGCTGGCCGCGGCCCTGGTAATAGATTGCGTTGCCCGCCTGCTGCCCGGCGTGCTCGGAAACCAGGATTCCGCCATCCAGGAATCCTTCAGTGATGCCGGCCTCCTGGATTGCCCGCAATACACGCGTCCCGCCGATTTCAGGGGGTGGAAGGCCCCGGACGTACTTCTAAGCGGCAATCACGAGGAGATTCGGCGCTGGCGCTTGCAGTCGGCGCGGGCCAAGACTGCACGGAACCGTCCGGATCTACTACAATAGAAGATTCAAGGAATTGTAACCATGCCTAACCCTCTGCTTACCAAAATAGTCGCCAAACACAATCGGCCCCAAGGTCCGGCGTTTCGTCCCGGCGATACCATCCGTGTCCACGTCAAGATTAAAGAAGGCGACAAAGAGCGCCTGCAGGCTTTCGAAGGAACCGTGATTGCCCGCAAGAATTCCGGCCTGGGCGAAACCATCACCGTTCGAAAGGTCAGCTTTGGACAGGGCGTAGAGCGTATTTTCCCGCTGCATGCTCCCGTCATCGATCATATCGACGTAGTGCGGACGGGCCGCGTTCGGCGAGCTAAACTCTACTACCTTCGCGGGTTGAAGGGCAAAGCCGCCCGCCTCCGCGAGCGCGAATAGGTGGGTAGCGCTCTCGCCTGAGTGAGAGCGCATCATTGATGAGATGCCAGGCCAAATACGAGCGCGAGGCCCAGGCCCAGGGTTTTGAGCGAATCGCCGGAGTTGACGAGGTCGGCCGTGGCGCACTCTTCGGCCCGGTCTTCGCCGCGGCCGTCATCCTTTCGCCGGAGCGCCCTATCCGGGGCCTGCGCGATAGCAAGCAGCTTCCGGCAGAACGTCGCGTGGTTTTAGCCGGTCGCATCCGCGAACGCGCCGTGGCTTGGGCCGTCGCCGCCGCCGATGCCTTCGAGATCGATCACATCAATATCTATCAGGCCTCCCGCCTGGCCATGCGCCGCGCTGTTGAGCGCCTGCAACCTGAACCGGATTACCTGCTGATAGATGCCATCACCGTCGACCTGCCCATCGCTCAGCGCGCGCTCATTCATGGCGACGCCCTATCCCAATGCATCGCTGCCGCGTCTATTCTTGCGAAGGTGGAACGGGACGCATGTATGTGCGAGTGGGATAAGGTCTTCCCGCAGTATGGCCTGAAGAGCAATAAAGGCTACACCACCGATCGGCATTGGAAAGCGCTGGAAGCTCATGGGCCCACTTCTTTGCACCGCTTCAGCTTCTGGCCCGTGCGCGATCATTCGCCCCATGTAGTTTGGACCGGTTATCCCCGTCAAGGAGAATTGTTCCCGTCAGACCAGCCTCCGCCCGAGTGGTCCACCGATAAAAGTGACGACAATGCCGTTCTGGAAATGGCGGCATGCAACCGGTAGAGCGGCCCTTGCTGGAAGAGCCGGCGGAGCCTTCAAAAATCTCGTGGTTCCACAAGCTCCGAAGCTTGCTGTTCATCATCGTTTGCTTTGAAGTGGGCGTATTCCTGCTGGTTTTCCCCTGGATGGATTACTGGAACAATAACTCCATCGCCGGGTTTGCGCGCGGAGTGCGGACCATTTGGGAAAGCCCTTATTTTCGTGGCGCTTTGAGCGGTCTGGGCCTGGTGAACATCTACATCTCGCTGGGCGAAGTGCTTCGGCTTCGCCGGCCCCGTGCTGATAGACTGAAAGTACCGGTTTTATGAAAGCAACTTCGGATCCTAGCAAGACGGCTGTGGTAGATCCGGCGCCTGCCATCGACGTGGCCCTCAAGCCCGAACCGCCGCGTGGAACTATCGCCGAATGGGCCATCACCATCCTGCTTCTGCTGTTTGGAACTACTACGCTGGTGCAGGCCTTTGTGATTCCCACCGGGTCCATGGAAGACACGCTGCTCATCGGCGATCATCTCCTGGTCGACAAACTCGCGTATGCACCCAGCGGAAAGGTGAGCAAATTCATCCTCCCCTATGAGGAACCGAAGCATGGCGACATCATCGTTTTCCGCTATCCGGTGGACATCAGCCAGACCTTCGTCAAACGCGTCATCGGCGTCCCCGGCGATCATCTCAAGATCGTCAATCAGCAGATTTACCGCAACGGTTTCAAGTTGAACGAACCCTACGTCTATCACAAAGCTCCTTATCCGGATTCCTATCGCGATAACTTTCCTTCGAGTGAGCCGAACCTCATGCTGATGGACCGGGCCCGTGAGATGCTGGCCAACAACGTCGTCAACGGGGAGGTGATCGTCCCTCCCGCATCCTTCTTCGCCATGGGCGATAATCGCGACAATTCGCTGGACAGCCGCTACTGGGGTTTTGTACCTCGAGAGAACATCATTGGGAAGCCGCTCATCATTTATTGGTCCTACGATGCCAGCACCGAGAGTCTCGCCAGTTCCTCGGTGAACGCACTCGGGCGTCACTTTGTGGACCTGGCCGAACATTTTTTCACCAAGACACGCTGGACTCGGACTTTCAGGCTGCTCCATGGCTACGCTAGCGACCACTAAACCCGCGCAGGACTCGACGCGCATTCAGCGCAGTTCTACCGCTGAATGGGCCATCACGATCCTGATCCTGTTGTTCGGGACATCCACCATTGCCCAGCCGTTCGTGATCCCCACTTCGTCGATGCACAACACGCTCTACACCGGCGATCATCTCATCGTGGATAAGCTGGCCTATGCGCCTGCCGGTAAATTGAGCAAGTACATCCTGCCTTATGAGGACGTCAAGCGCGGCGACATCATCGTCTTTCGCCATCCCACGTTGAACTCGGTGGATTACGTGAAACGTGTGATCGGCGTTCCCGGCGACCATATCAAACTGGTCTCGAAACGCCTTTTCCTCAACGGGCAGCCGATGGATGAGCCGTACGCCATCCACCTCGACAATTCCATGAACTATCGCGACAACTTTCCGGTGGGCGAGCCTGATTACGCCGCCGACCCGAAGATGAGCGAGCGCGCCTCTGAAATGCTGCACGACGACGTGGTGAACGGTGAACTGGTGGTTCCACCCGGCAACTATTTTGCGATGGGCGATAACCGCGACAATTCCCTCGACAGCCGCTATTGGGGCCTGGTGCCGCGCGAGAATATCATGGGCAAGCCGCTGATCGTTTTCTGGTCCTACGATGCGCCCACCGAAGACCTGAAGGATTATAACGTCCACCATATGGTGGACCTCGCTCTCCACTTTTTCACCAAGACGCGTTGGAATCGCACACTCAAACTGATCCACGGATATCCGCTCGGCGGATGAGCGGAAACCCCAATCATTATGGCCTGATCTTGGCCGGAGGCCGCGGGACGCGCTTCTGGCCGCGCAGCCGCCGCGCTTACTCCAAGCAAGTTCTGCGCTTCGGTGGCGACCGTTCCCTGATCCAACAAACCGTCGATCGCTTGCGTCCCGTTCTCCCTCCCGAGCGCATCTGGATTCTAACCAACCATCACCTGCGCGCCGAAATCGTACGGCAGTTGCCCGAAGTTCCTAAGTCCCAGATTCTGGCCGAACCCGCCCAGCGCAACACAGCTCCTGCCATTGGCCTGGCGGCGCACATCCTGCAATCCATTGATCCGAATGCCGTAATGGGCGTCTTCCCGTCCGATCATATGATCTCGAAGCCCGCCAAATATCTGAGCTTCGTCCGCCTGGCATTCAAAGCAGCCTCTGCCGGAAAGATCGTCGTGCTCGGCATTCAGCCGCGCTGGGCCGAAACAGGTTACGGATACATTCAGTTTCCAAAGAATTTGCAGCCCGGCTCCCATCAGCCGCTTCCGGTGCGGCAATTCCGCGAGAAGCCCGATCCGAAAACCGCCGCCCGCTACGTGCGATCCGGAAATTTCTATTGGAACGCCGGTATGTTCTTTTGGAAAACCTCAGTATTATTGGACGCCCTCCACCAGTTCCAACCCAAAACCGCGACATTGTTGGCCAGCCTGCCTGCATTCAGTAACCGGCAATTCTCTTCCAAGCTGAGGCAAGCCTTCCCCAACTGCGAGAACGTCTCCATCGATTATGCCGTGCTGGAGAAAGCGCCGGATGTAGCGGGATTCGCCACCAGCGATTTCGGCTGGAGTGACGTAGGCAGTTGGAACGCACTCTATGAATTGCTCCCCCGCGACGCAAACGCCAATGTCTTCCGCGGCCAAGCCCTGGCTCAATCGAGTTCCGGCAACTACGTGGACGCAGAAGGCAAACTGGTAGCGCTCCTGGGCGTGGAGGACCTGATCATCGTCGACACCCCCGACGCCCTCTTAATCGCAGACCGCTCCCGCGCCCAGGAAGTAGGCGACTTGGTAAAAACGCTGGAACAGCAGCACCGCGATGATCTGCTTTGATATTGCCAGGCGTCCGATCACTTTAGCTCCGAGGCCGGCATATTGTCTTGGAACCACTTCACCACGCGCTGGAACAGATCGCGCCGGTGTTCCGGATCGTGGAAGCTATGGCCTTCGCCCGGATAAATGATGAACTCCGTCCTCACCCCCAGCGTGTTCAGCGCGTGCCAGAACTCGTAGGACTGCGGCACCGGACACTCCCCGTCGCGCTCACCGACGGCGATCAACGTCGGTGTCTTTACGTTCTTGATGTAAGTGATGGGTGAACTGCGCGCATACACCGCGGGATCGTCATACACCGAAGCGCCGAAGTACGGCAGCATCCATTGATCGATCGAGTTCTGTCCATAATAACTTTGGAGATTGGCGATCCCGGCGCCGGCGAACGCCGCCCGGAACCGGTTCGTCTGCGTCACCGCCCACATCGTCATGTATCCGCCGTAGCTCCAGCCCGCGATGCCCACGCGCTGGTCGTCCACCGGATAATTCTTCACCACGTGATCCACGCCAGTCAAAATGTCGCTCAAGTCTCCGTGCCCGAAATCCCGGACGTTCCCGCGCGTGTAATCCTCCCCTTGCCCGTAGCTCCCACGCGGATTCGGAAAGAATAGAAAGTAACCTTGCGCCGAAAACAGTTGGACCGGCAGCCCCGGCCGAGGCCACGACGGACGCGTGTCAGCCGCCGGCCCTCCATGCACCAGAACAATCATCGGGTAACGCTGAGCCGGATCGTAGGGCTGCGGAAACATGAGCCAGCCTTGCACCGAAAGCCCGTCGTTGTTCCATTCCACGCTCCTCCCGGCGCCCCAAACGGCCTTCCGGTCGTCGTTTGCGTGAGTAATCTGCTGCCACCCGCCTGTTCGTCCGGCCCACACTTCAGGCGCCTGATCCCACGACGACCGGATCATCGCGCTGGTATTCCCATCGCCCGAAAAGACCAGCGAATTCTCGCCTTTCCAAATGGTCTCCACGCTTCCCGACGCCAGATCCAAAGTAGCTACCGCCATTTTTCCGGAGACATCCTCGGTCATCAGAATCTGCTTGGATGACGGCGTCCACCGGAACCAGTTCGGTGATGTCTTGCGCTTCGGCGTCAGATCCTGCACCGCTCCTCCGCCGGCCGGAAGCGCATAAATGTCTCCGCCAGTCGACCCCTCGTCGCTCATCAATCCGCCGATGAATGCTATCGTTTTCCCGTCCGGCGACCAGCGAACATTCGCGACTTGCATCGACGGTTTCAAAATATGCCGTGCCGCGCCCGATCGCGCATCCACCGCATAGAGCTCCGCAATATACCAATTGTCGTCGCCCGGGCCTGGCGCCGCCAGATACGCCAGCTCCTTTCCATCCGGCGACCAGTCGCATTCATACACGTGCATCCCACCAGGCGAAATCACGCGCGGCGTCCCGGTCGCTGGATTGACCAGCGCCAACCGCTGCAGGTGAATCGCAGACGCCACCACGCCGATATCTGGAACGGTTGCTTCCGTGGGCCCGGGAATGTGAGTGATGCCTTCGGTCCACAGGATCGATAGGCTCTGTCCATCGGGTGACCAATGCGGTTCCGCCAGATATCCCTCCAGGTTGGTCACTTTGCGCGGCTTGCCCCGGCCCGGCTTTTCCGCCACGTACAATTGCAGTTGCTTTTCCGCATCCGTATTCGCGATAAATGCCAACTTCCCGTCGTGCGACCACGCTAATCCCTGTGCCGAATCTCCGCCATCAAAAACCATGCGAGCAGCGGAATTCGCATCACGCAAATCCTTCACCACCACGATCGCCCGGCTGGCATCGCCCCCATCTTTAGCCGGGATGGTTTCAATCCAGGCCACCATTTCACCGTCTTCCGCCATCGCCACTTCGCGAAACTGGTGGACCCCGGCCAGCTCCTTGAGCGCCTGGTCCACCTGAGCGCGCACCGGCGCATCAGTTATACAAAACAGCAGGAAGAAAGGAACGATCGTTCGCACATCGTAATGATAGTACAGAGCTTGTTTCCTCGATGGTATGGTAGTATGGTACCGGTATGGCAAGCACGAAGGTGACATTCACTCTCGACCAACCAACGATTGCCCGGCTCCAGGACTCAGCAACCCGCCTGTCTTTACCCAAAAGCGAAGTGGTCCGCGAAGCGATCCAGGACTTTCACGAGCGGATCGGTCAGCTCAGCGAGCGCGAGCGACTAGGCATGCTTCGCACCTTCGATGAAATGGTCCCCCGTATTCCCACTCGCAGTCTGCGTAGTGTGACGAATGAATTGAGCGCAATACGTCGCGCCCGCAAAACCGGTGGCCGGAAATCTTCAGCCGCACGGAGAAAGAGTTGATCGTCTTAGATACTTCTGTTCTCATCGAGTCTCTCACGGGGCCCCGCCGTCTGGCTTCCGCCTTGCGCAAACACATTGAGCGCGGAGAGCGAATTCTGCTTCCATCGTTGGTTCTTTACGAGTGGCTGCGAGGACCTCGGTTGCCACAGGAATTGGAGACCCAGGACGCTTTGTTCCCGAGTGAGTCGGCCATTCCATTTGGATTCGCGGAAGCCACCTTAAGCGCCAAACTTTATAAGTCTGTGCGTCGCCCCAGCAGCCGCGAATTCGATTTGGCAATCGCGGCTTGCGCAATCATCCGTCAGGCAGAATTGTGGACGCTTAACAGTAGCGATTTTGCGGACGTGCCCGAGTTACGGCTAACGCGCAACGTATAGAGTTGTCAGTATCCGGCAGCCTTGCGCCCGATAACCGGACCCTCTGGGATCGATTCCACAATCGCTCTCGCCGCAGCCGGCTCCGCAACAAACGTCGCGCCGGTTTGCCGCCATCGCGCCAGCAATCGCCGTCCGGAATCGTCCGCCGATGTCACGCCGTTGAGGTCCACCACAAATGCCCGCGTTTCCAAAGTGGAAGCGCCAGTTCGCCAAACGCGTTCGAGTTCAGCCGCACTCGTCCCCGCTATCTCCCCGGCTAATTCCAGACGGAACGTGGTGGGAGTATCGTGCAGGTAATAAATCAGCCCAGCCACTCAAACTCAGATGCACGAGCACACCTATTGGTTTCAGCTACCATCCAGGGATCGTTCCGAACCGCGACCGCAAGGGAGCATGACACAGCTCCCTGTTACCATGAAAAGTCAGTTTCAGCGCCCTGTCATGGCGCGCCGCCATGTTGCTTCAACTAAAGTCCGTCCAGAAACGCTTCGGCGGTGTCGTGGCCCTGCGCGACGGAAATCTCGACGTCAACACCGGCGAAGTCCACTTGCTGATGGGCGAAAACGGGGCCGGCAAATCCACTCTGATGAAAATCGTCGCCGGTATGCTGGAACCGGACGGCGGCGAAATGCTCTGGCAGGGACGTAGCGTTCGCTTCCGCAGCCCCGCCGAAGCCGCATCCCAAGGCATTGCGATGGTCCACCAGGAATCCATGCTGGCACCGCACCTCTCGGTCGCTGAGAATATATTCCTGGCACGCGAACCGCGCCTTCCGCTGGGCTTTGTGAACCGCAGCGCCCTGCTGGATCGCGCCCAGCGCATCATCGACGATCATCACTTCCCGCTTCAGGCCCGCTGGCGCGTCGACAAACTTAGCCCGGCCGGCAAGCAAATGGTGGAAATCTGCCGCGCCATCCAACAGGGCTCCAGCCTCCTCATCTTCGACGAACCCACTTCTTCGCTTTCCGATACTGAATCCCGGGAAGTGTTCCGCATCGTGTCTACCTTGCGCTCCCGCAACGTCGGCGTCATTTATATCACCCATCGCCTGGAAGAATTGCGCAGCATCGGCGACCGTGTCACCGTGCTGCGCGACGGCCAGACAGTGCACTCCGGCCCGCTCGCCGGTCTTTCCACCAACGAACTCATCCGTCACATGGTGGGCCGCGAGGTGACCGCCATTTACACGCGAACCCCCCTGCCTCCCGGCGAAGAGTTGCTCTCGGTCCAGCATCTCACTCGCCCTCCGCTCCTCAAGGACATTAGCTTTTCTCTGCGCGCCGGCGAAATTGTCGGCTTAGCCGGATTGATCGGCGCCGGACGCACCGAGCTCTGCCGCGCGCTATTCGGTTTGGACGCCTTCCACCACGGCGACGTGACTGTTTGCGGCCGCCGCATCCGGATTCGCTCCCCCCGCGCTGCCGTCCGCGCCGGCCTGGCGCTAATTCCAGAAGACCGGCAGCGGGCGGGACTCGCCACTGCTCTGCCCATCAGCTACAACTTCACCATGGCCAGCCTCAATCACGTTTGCAATTTCGGATTTCTCAACCATTCCGCCGAACGCAAGATTGCTGCCGACTACACCACCCGCCTCCATATTCGCGCTTCCTCCGGAAAGCAATTGGCCGGACGGCTTAGCGGCGGCAATCAGCAGAAAGTCGCCATCGCCAAGTGGCTGGTGGGACGCGCTCGCATTTTCCTCTTCGATGAGCCCACGCGCGGCATCGACGTGGGAGCCAAAGCGGAAGTCTTCGACATCCTGGATGAGCTGGCGCGCGCAGGCGCCGCAATCTTGATGGTCAGTTCCGAAATGTCTGAGCTCCTGCAGGTAGCGGACCGCATTCTCGTCATGCGCCAGGGCAAGCTTACTGGCGAGTTCACCGGCCCCTGCACCCAGGAACAGATCATGCGCTCGGCGGCGTTCGAGGCCGGGGAGCAAGCCGGATGATCCAGCGGCTGCTTCCCTTCCTCTCATTGATCGCGCTCTTCATCATCCTTTGTATCGCCTCGCCTAATTTCCTGACAGCCACCAATCTGTCCAGCGTCGTCCGCCAAACCGCCGTCATCAACATCATGGCGCTCGGCATGACCGCCATCATTATTTCCGGCGGAATCGATCTATCCGTCGGCTCCATGCTCGCGCTCGCCGGGCTGCTCGGAACCATGACCATGGAAAAGCAAGGTATCGCCCTGGGCATGCTGGTTGGCGTTCTCACCGGCATGCTGTGCGGATTCTCCAACGGTCTGATGACTACGTCGTTACGCATCAACCCGTTTATCGTCACGCTCGGAACCATGGGCATTTTCCGCGGCCTCGCGCTGATCATTTCCAAAGGCCTGCCCGTCCACCAGATTCCCCCCTCGTTCTCCTATCTCGGCGAAGGCACTCTTCTGGGCGTTCCCTTCGTGCTTTGGATACTTCTGTTCTGTGCGCTCGCCATCCATGTTTTGCTCGAACACACGCGCCTGGGCCGTTACGCTTTTTCCATCGGTAGCAATCCGGAAGCTGCGTATTATGCCGGCGTTCCCGTTCGATTTCACACCACTTCCGTCTACGCCATCGCCGGCTTACTCACCGGACTTGCTGGAATGATCGAAGCGTCCCGCTTAATGACCGGCCAACCCACCGGTGGTCAAGGCTACGAGCTCACCGCAATTGCCGCGGTTGTAATCGGCGGCGGCAGCTTGCGCGGAGGCGAAGGCAGCGTGCTCGGAACACTGGTCGGCGCCTTCATCATGGGGCTCTTGGCCAACGGCAGCGATCTTCTGGGAACCAATCCCTACTGGCAGCAAGTGATCATCGGCGCCGTAATCATCCTGGCCGTGTCATTCGACGAACTGCGAAAAAGGAAGATGACGGCCTAGGCAAATGCCTGTCACCATTTTTGCCAGCCGTCTCCCCGGCCTGCGCCCGCTGCTATTTTGTCTTCTCCTTGCGTTCTTCTTGGCGCCGTCCGCTCTTCCCGCCCAGCCGCAAAGAACCACCAAATACACTCTGCCACCCGACAAACTACACAAGGCCATCGAGTACGCACACGCCCGGAACTGGCTCTACTTCATCAGCCAGATCTACGCCATCGCAACTCTGGTTGCCATCCTCGCGCTCGGTCTGGCGGCCAAATTTCGCGATTGGGCCGAAGCTGCCTCCCGCCGGCGCTTCTTCCAGGCCATGGTCTTTGTTCCGCTCCTCCTCTTCACCAACGATCTGCTCAATCTCCCACTCGGAATCTACAGCCAGCACCTGGAACGCATTTTCCAACAGTCCATTCAAAGCTGGCCGTCCTGGTTCTGGGATTGGGCGAAGGGAGAGCTGCTGACTGTTCTGCTCTCCATTCTTCTCGCGTTCCTCCTCTACGCCGTAATCCGCCGCAGTCCCTCGCGCTGGTGGTTTTATTTCTGGCTGGCCTCGCTCCCCATCATCTTCACCCTCGCTTTTCTCGAACCATTCATTGTTGAGCCGTTGTTTTACAAATTCGAACCGCTGTCAAAACATCACGCCGCGCTAGTGGACGATCTTGAAAAGGTAGTCGCACACGGCGGCCTCGCCATTCCCCCCGAGCGCATGTTCGAAATGCTGGCCAGTGAGAAAGTGACGTCGCTGAATGCGTATGTCACCGGTTTCGGAGCGTCCAAGCGCGTCGTGATATGGGATACCACGCTGCAAAAGCTTACCACCCCCGAAGTCTTGAGCGTTTTCGGCCACGAGATGGGACACTACGTGCTCGGGCACGTGCGCAATTCCATCATCCTCGCCGCCATCTTCAGCTTGCTTTTGCTTTACGCCGGATATCGCGCGCTACTTTGGCTCCTGCGCCGCTGGGGAGCGCGTTGGCAAATTCGTGGACTAACCGACTGGGCCAGCTTACCCGCCCTGCTCTTGATCGCGTCAGTGTTGAGCTTCTTCTCCCAGCCCGCCGTCAACGGTTACAGCCGCTGGCAGGAACACCAGGCCGATGTCTATGGACTCGAGATCATCCGCGGCATCGTTCCCGATCCCGCCGAGGTAACCGCTCACACTTTCCAAGTGCTGGGCGAAGAAGGCCTGGATGAACCCGATCCCAATCCGTTTATCGAATTCTGGACCTACACCCATCCCTCAATTTCCGAACGAGTCACCTTCTCTTCCACCTACTAACGTCCCGTATTTTGAGGATGTTACCGAACCGCGACCGCAAGGAAGCGCTACCACGATCTCGCAACGCATGGGGCGTATCTCCTTCCAACTTCATAGGAACTTAGCGCCTTTTGCAAGCGTTGTACTTTGCAATGGTTCATGCTGTCTATCGGGCCCACGATCCACAATTGCGTGTGCCATCATAGAAGGGTTAACCTCCACTGCGATGAAATCGAAATCACTCCAAGGACTCGTTTGCGTTTTGTGCGCCTCCCTGCTTGCTTGGCCTGCGGCGGCCCAGTCTGAGATCCGGATCGATCCGGCCACCGGCGGATTGGGTTGGCTCACCCATCCCTACCAAACTAGAGACGTCCCGCCCATCAACCTGGCGAATTCGTCCCGGCTGGAGTCGCTGGTGCGCGCCGGCAATCTCTATCTCTCAGCCCAGGATGTGGTGGCGCTGGCGCTCGAAAATAACATTGACATTGAGGTGCAGCGCTATGGCCCCTTGTTAGCGGAAGAAGTCCTGCGCCGTGCCAAAAGCGGAGGTGCGTTGCGAAGCGTCGGCCTGGGAGTGGCGCAGGGCCCCCAAAGCGTCAGCCTCGCCGGAGTGAGCACCAGTAATACCGTAACGCTCTCATCCGGCAACGGAGTCAGTTCGGGCGGCGGTATTGTCACGCAGTTGGGTCCGCAGATACCGGGGTATGATCCGGTCTTTACCGCGCAAGCACTTTTTCAACACATCACCAGTCCTCAAAGCAACACCTTCCTGACCGGAACCACTGCCCTCGTACTGGCCCAAAGAACCTACACCGCGTCCTACTCGCAGAGCTTTGATTTCGGCCTTACCAGTCTATGGACCTACACCAGCCAACACACCCGAGTGAACAGCACGCAATACGACCTGAATCCTTACACCAACGGCAGCCTGGATCTGCAGCTAACGCAGAACCTGCTGCAAGGCTTCGGGCGCGCCGTGAACGACCGCAATATTCGCGTCCAGAGGAACAACCTGAAGGTCACCGATCTGCAATTCAAGCAACAGGTGATCGTCACCGTTGCGGCGATTCTCAACCTCTATTGGGATTTAGTCAGTTTCCACGAAGATGTGTTGTCGCGCAGGCACGAGCAGGAGACGGCGCAGCTATTGCTGGAAGACAACAAGAAACAGGTGAACATCGGCGCGCTCGCCGAGATTGAAGTTACCCGCGCCGAGTCCCAGCTTTACGGAGCGCAGCAGGATCTGGTCATTTCCGAAACCAACTTGCTCCAGCAGGAAATCGTGCTCAAGAACGCGCTGAGCCGCAATGGTATCGCCAATCCAACGCTGGCCAACGTACATGTCATTCCGCTGGATACCATTCCAGCGCCCGGCGAGGAAGCGCTCCAGCCCACAGATCAGCTTGTGCAACAGGCCGTCAACAAGCGCGTTGAAATCGCACAAGGACGCCTCAATCTCGAAAGTAACCGGCTGAATCTCATCGGTATCAAGAATTCGCTGAAGCCGGTGCTCAATGCCTTCGCTGAGTTGACCAACAACGCCTTGAGCGGCGTTTCCAACGATCCGTCCCTGGCCTATCTTGAAGGTGGCTACGGAAATCTTCTCGCCCAGATCGCCCGGCGGAATTTTCCCAACTACTCCGCCGGACTCTCTCTGCAAATCACGCTCCGGAATCGCGCCGCTCAATCCGACTACGTCACCAGCTTAATCGAAATCCGGCAAAATGAGCTCAACCTGCAGAAGAACATCAACCAGATTCAGGTGGATGTCCAGAATGCGGTGATCGGAATCCAGCAGGCTCGCGCCCGCTATGACGCCGCCGTGAAAGCCCGCACTCTACAACAGCAAACTTTAGAGGCCGACCAGAAGAAGAACGCCCTGGGCGCCAGCACCATTTATCAAGTGGTGCAGGACCAGCGCGACCTGGCCAGTGCTGCCAGCAGCGTAATGCAAGCCATGGCCAACTACACTCACGCGCGCGTCGCGCTCGATCAGGCTCTGGGAACAACGCTCGAAGTGAATGGCATCTCGCTGGACGAAGCCAAAGCCGGCCGCGTCTTGCGGCCTTCCTCGCTCCCAGCCAATCTGCCGCAGGGAGACAAGCAATGAATTTTTCCCGCACTGCGCGCCAGATCGTCGCCACCGGCTTGTGCTGCTCCAGCGCCTGGGCCCAGTCGATTCCCATCGAACCGGTGAAGCCCTCCGCGCCCATCGCGTGGCGTCCTTATTTGGCTCCTGATGTTCCGCCCGCCCGCACCGGGAATTCTCCGCGCCTGCAGGATCTGATTCGCGCCGGCACTCTCTATCTCACCGTCCAGGATGCCATCGCTCTGGTGCTCGAGAACAATATCGATATCGAAGTGGCGCGCTATAGCCCCATTATGGCCGCCTGGAACTTGGAGCGCGCGCAAGCCGGCGGTGCTTTGCCGGGTGTACCGAGCGGCGCCGCGCAGGCCGGTACCGTGGCCAGCGGCCAGGGCGTCGCCGGAAGCGAAGCGGCCGCCGGTGTCACTTCCACTGGCGGAGCCACCACCACCAACCGAACATCCAATGCTACTGTTTCCCAAGTGGGTCCCGTGGCGCAAACCTTAGACCCCAGTATCACCGGGTCAGCCATCTTCAGCCATACCAGCCTGCCGCAGTTCAACACTACGCTGAGTCTAACCGATGTATTGATCTCCGCCACCCACGTTTACAACGCCTCTTTGCAGCAGGGCTTTCTCAGCGGCGGCAGCGCCACTCTTTCCTACAATGAACACTACTTGAGCGAGAATGCGGCCACCGATATCTTGAATCCCACGGTTGCGCCCGGCGTCTCCCTCTCGTTCCAGCAAAACCTTCTGCGCGGTTTTGGCGTGGCCGTGAATGCGCGCACCATCACGGCGCGCAAGATCGGTCTCACCCAGTCCGATCTGAATTTCAAGGCCCAGGTGATCAACTCGGTGGTTCAGACGCTGAGCGTTTACTACAACCTGTCAGCTAGCTATGAAGACGTGAAGGCCAAAAAAAGCTCGGTGGATTTGGCGCAAACGCTTTTCAACGACAATCAAAAGCAAGTGCGAATCGGCTCGCTCGCGCCCCTGGACATCACCACCGCGGAGTCCCAACTGGGCGCCAGCCAGCGCGACCTGGTTGTTTCTCAAACCACTCTGGAGCAACAGGAAGTGCAGCTAAAAAATCTGTTGAGCCGGAACGGCTCGGCGGACCCAGTGCTACGCAATGTCCGGATCGTACCGCTGGACAAGATCGTCATGCCCGAAAAGGACGATCTCCCTCCCCTTCCAACCATGGTTCAGGAGGCCCTGGCCAATCGCGCCGACCTGGCCGCCGAAAAACTGAACGATCAAGTCGCACAAGTGAATGCTCTCGGTACTAAGAACGGGCTGCTGCCTACCTTGGTGCCGTTCGTCAGCTTAAGTGATGCCGGGTTGGCCGGAACCAGGAAAACAGTCTCCTTCAATGGAATACCTCTCACCGCCGACCCCTACTTCGCCGGCGGCCTCGGCAACGCGCTGGGCCAGGTATTCCGCCACAATTTTCCGACCAACGTCGGCGGAGCCTTTTTCCAGGCGCCGCTACTGAATCGCCAGGCCCAAGCCGATTACGGGATTGACCAGCTCACCCTTCGCCAAACCCAGCTCACCATCCAACGAGACATCAATCAGATGCAAGTGGATCTCATGAATGCCGTGGTAGCGCTTCAACAAGCCCGCGCCCGCTACGAGGCCTCTGTAAGAAATCGCGTTTTGGCGAAACAGCTGGTGGACTCCGAACAGAAAAAATTCGCACTCGGAGCCTCTACCCCGTACAACGTCACGCAAACCCAGCGCGACCTGGCAGCCGCTCAATCCTCTGAACTAGGCTCGCTAGTAACCTGGAGCAACGCCCGAATCTCCATCGACCAAATCCTAGGCACCACGCTCGAAACCAACCACATCTCACTAGCCGAAGCCCAAACCGGCAAAGTAGCCCGAGCCTCCTCCTCCCCTTCAAACCGCTAACCGAACCGCGACCGCAAGGGAGCGTGTGCACGAATCCGTGACAAGATACTCATTCCCCATCTATTTAATCCACGCATGTCGCGCGGGTAATCCGGCGAAGTGCCGATTTCTGTGTATGGCATGCAGGCGGCGACCAGGAGCTACCTGATAAACAGATCGGAGTGCCACATTTTGACTTCTTCGTGATGCGGGCGCCATGCGTCCCACGCGGCGCGTGCCCATTCGTGCGCCACCTCGCCCAAACGGTGGCGATCTTTGACTGTGTCTACGATTGTCATCGTGTACGCGAAAGGCGGTGGCAGCCACCGGTAATGACCCTTGCGGGACGTGACGCGGCTAATCACACCAGGGGCTTTGTCGATCGGCATTTCCAACACAAGTGTGGAGTACAGACTCAGAAGGTGGCCAGCCACCGATTGAATGGCCTGTTCGTTCGGGCCGCCAGGATGTTGAACGGCGTAT
>Ga0302324_100006562_pt1 | contig 25039 bp, 20 predicted proteins | sample Palsa_T0_1_FD_201949 | JGI IMG/M metagenome (GOLD analysis project Ga0302324, IMG submission 201949) | Peat permafrost microbial communities from Stordalen Mire near Abisko, Sweden - Palsa_T0_1 | ecosystem: Environmental > Terrestrial > Soil > Palsa > Peat permafrost | place: Sweden: Abisko... | reverse complement strand
CGGGAGTGACCTGATAGTCGAGGCCGGCCTTCCAGGTGAGCTTGCTGGCCGACTGGTGCAGGTGAACGAGGCCGCCGCCGATGCCCGGATCACCGAAATAGTTGTCGAGGAAGGAAGAGTTCCGGTCGTCCGTGTAACGGAAGCCGAGCGTGCCCCGCAGCGCATCCGTGATGTGGTAAACACCCTGGCCGAATCCCGAGACCGATTGGCGCCTGAATGCGTTCGAGGTCTCGAAATAGAGCGTGCCGGCCGCGATCTCCGGCGCCACCAGGCTCTCTTGCTCATCATTCAGGATGTTGGGTGTACCGGGCTCCTGTGCGTTGCGCAGGTACTGATCGTATCCATCCGTGGTGCGGCTGTGCAGATAAAAGGCGCCCAGCACCCAATCGAGCGGGCCGTTTTTCCCGCTCAGGTCGAATTCCTGGGTCACCGAATAGATGTCGTGCAACCAGTACTGAACGTTCTCGCCGCCATAGATCGGGGTCGCGAGGGCGATGGTCAAGCCGCTCTCCGAGTTCGATCCGGTTTGATTGGTGTATTCCAGGCCGCTGAGCGATTTGAGCACGATGTTGTTGTCGAAGTTGTACGTTGCCGTGAGGCCGGCGAGAGTCTGGTTGTACAAGAACAATCCCGGCCAGTCGCTGGTCTCGTCGTAAGGATTCGAATTGGGATCGAGCAGGTTCTTGCTCTCGATCTCGTGCTGGTCGGTCTTCGCATATTCCAAGGTGCCGAACAGTGAGAAGGCGTCGATCGGCTGGAACAGCGCCGAGACGCGCAGGTGATAGTTGTGGTTATTGTCGAGCTGGAAATCGGTGCCGGGAACCTCCGTCGCGGTCGCATACCCTTGCTGCTGGATGAAATCGCCGGCGAGTCGCACCGCGAGTGTGCTCGAGACCGGCAGATTGACGGCCGCCGTCGCGTGCTGCAAATCGTAGGAGCCGAACTCCAAGCGGGTGTAGCCGCTGAAGTCACCAAGTTTCGGCTGGACCGTGATGACGTTGACGGTGCCGCCCACCGAGTTCTGCCCGAACACCGTGCCCTGCGGACCGCGCAAAACCTCGATGTGGTCGACGTCCAGGAAGTTCGTGGCGAGGGAGATGGGATCGGGTATGAAAATGCCGTTCTGATGGAACGAGACGGAGGCCGGCGAGCCGTCATCCTGGGGAGAATTCAGGCCGATCCCGCGAATCGACACGACGTGATTGTAGCCGTCGGTCTGGCCGATCACGAGGCTCGGAACCTGACTGTTCAAATCCTCGGGAGCGCGGACGAAGTTCTGTTGCAGCTGCTGCGTCGAGAGGGCGGTGATGGCCTCGGGCGCCTTCTGCAGGGATTCGTTCTCCTTCTGGCCCACCACGATGATGCTTTCGAGCTCATCCGGGGAGTCGGCCGCCACTGCCCCGAGGACCGGGAACAAGACGATTGTGCTGGCAATCCACGATACCCTCTGCATCACGATGCGGTGCATTGATTCATCCCCTCGATTGCGGTGGTTGTCCTGCTGGCCGATAATCTGTGCTCGCGGAACCGCGAACCAAATTCTCCCATTGGTTCAATAGTGGCATTATGTATGGGGTCGTGACAACCAGATTTGTGGTCTTATTCCGGCCGATTGGTTCGGGTTTGGATTGATCGAGAGGGGCAATGGACGCGAGCGCCGATGTACTCATCGTAGGGAGCGGGTCCGCGGGCTGCGTGCTCGCGGCACGGCTCAGCAAGAACCCCGGCGTGCGCGTCACCGTCCTCGAGGCCGGCGGCCCCGCCACCGATCCGGATATCACCGTGCCGCAGAAGTGGCCCCTGCTCGCGGGGCGCGACTACGACTGGTGTTATCGCACCACGCCGCAGGCCGGAACGGCGGGTCGAACGCATGATTGGCCTCGCGGACGCGTGATCGGAGGCTCGAGCTGCCTCAATGCCATGGCCCACGTGCGCGGAGCGAAGGGGGATTTTCGCCTCTGGCACGAGGTCACCGGATCGACGCGCTGGTCCTATGAGGGATTGCTGCCGGGATTTCGCAAGATGGAAAGCTCATCCGGCGGACCGCTCGCCGTGATGGTGCCCGACGCCGAGCTGAGCCCGGTGGTGCGCGCGTACATGGCGGCGGGATTGGCGGCGGGGATCCCCTGGCGCGGCGATCACAACTCGGGCAACCTCTTGGGGGTCGCTCCGAACGCACTCACCATCCGTGCCGGCCAGCGCGTCTCGGCCGCCGACGCGTATCTCGACCCCGTCCGCGGCCGTTCCAATCTCTCGGTCCTCAGCCATGCGAAGGTGCAAACGCTGGTGGTATCGGGCAATAAAGTCACGGGCGTGGCCGCAGAGATCGACGGGAAGTACACGAGCTTCAGCGCCGGGATGACCCTCCTCTGTGCCGGTGCCATCGGGAGTCCCTTGCTTCTGATGCGTTCCGGCATCGGTCCCGCCCCGAGCCTCGCGCGTGCCGGTGTGCGGTGCATCGCGGACCGCGCCGGCATCGGCGATAACTTGCACGATCACTTGCTCACGGCGGGCAATGTCTACCGCGCCAAGCGGTCCGTACCGCCATCGCTCCTGCAGCACTCCGAATCCTTGACCTATCTGGATGCGGGCGACCTCACTCTTATGGACGGTGTGCCCGACATCGTCGTCGGCTGCGTCGCGGGCCCCACCGTGACCGAGTGCTTCGAACGCCCCCCGGCCGGTTCCGCCTACACGCTTCTGTCCGGCGTGACCCACCCGACCAGCCGCGGGCGGCTCACCCTCTCAGGGCCCGGTGTCGACGATCCCCCCCTGATCGATCCCGCGTACTTGAGTACCGAGCTCGATCGCCGGCTCGCGCGGCGGGCACTCGAGGCGGCGCGCACGATCGGCCATCAGCCGGCGCTCGAGGAGTGGCGAGCGGAGGAAATCTACCCCGGCATCGATTGCCGGAGCGATGCGGATCTCGATGCGTTCCTCGAGCGCGCCGTGATGACCCATCACCATCCGGTGGGAACCTGCGCCATGGGGAGTGTCGTGGACGCCGACTTGAAGCTCCACGGATTCGAGGGTCTGTACGTGGTGGACGCGTCGGTGATTCCGAGTATCACGTCGGGCCCGATTCATGCGGCCGTGCTCGCGATCGCGGAAACGTTCGCGGCGGAGGTTGCGGGACCTAAGCTCGTGTAGGCGGTTCCGGCGCGAGTGGCTTCGTTCGGGCCGCGGACCGCACAGACACCTTATGCCTTGTCCGCGTAGATCAAGTGACCCGGTCCAAGCTTCGCAAGAAGCTCGTTCAAGCTCGAATTGGCAACTGCGAGGCAGCCCTCGCTGCGTCCGAGCATGCCGAAGTGCGCGACGATCTCATCGCTCACGTACCATGCACCGTGCACGACGATCGCTCTGGATGCCGCGTTGTCGTTAGTGGCATCGAGGCCGACGAGGCGCATCGAGCGCCCGTGCTCCCCGACATAGTAGCCATCCGTCCGATAGGCGCCCGCGGATGTTGCATGCGAGCGCGGCTCGTTCGAGAAGCGCTCGAGCCAGCCTGTGTGCGCGCGGGATCGGATCCACGTCCGTGCGCCACGAGGTACGAAGTCGCAGTGCCGTCGGCGACATTGAGAACGTGAAATCTCGGCGTGCTCGACGGAAACGGTTACCCCTATTGCACAGCAACCATCACCCCTGCTACACGGCAGTTAGATGCAATCGAGGCGCTAGCGTTCAATTCGCGGGTCTCGGTTTCTGGTTGACGAACACGGCACGCTTTTGCTTGCATTTTCAAATGAATATGGCTACGTTTTCGACCCTGATCAGTTGCAGGATGCACATATGGCACGGAAAGCTAAAGTGGCGCCGACATGGAGTGTCGATCCTTTGCCGGCGGTCAAAAATTCCTACATTAATTCTGTCGGCATCTCCGGGAATGCGCAGCGCCTCATCTGCGGCACGTATTACTACGACTACGATGCGACCTCACATCACCTGACGACCGCGCCGACGTTTCCTGTCGGGGTGTTTCTATACAACGCCGCAGGCAAATTGCAATGGAAGGACGCCTTCTCGGCGACGGAAGGGGTGTATTGGGTTGCAATATCACAAGACGCCACTTGGGCCGCAAGTGGCGGGCTCCTGGCTCACGGCAGCGGATTTATCCGCGCTTACAATGCCGCGACCGGAGCCAAGGCGCTCAACTTCACCACGAACGCGCGAGTGAACCGCGTTGCCGTTTCCGGCAATGGCGAGTATTTAGTCGCCGGGGCGGATTCCGTATATGTCTTCACACGCAACGGGGCCACTTGGCCGCCGCCGCAGGTGATCCCCTGTGCGGCAGGAGACTACGCGGTCACGGTAGACATTTCGGATGACGGCCAGTGGATCGCCGTGGGTACCGCCAAGGGATCGATCTCCTTGATCCGTAATGTGGGCGGGACGCTCCATCCGGCGGTCACCTGGCAACAGCCGAACGGCTCTATCTATTGGGTCGAAATGGCTTCGGGGGGGTCTGGTTTTGCCGCGGGTGGGGTAAATGCGAGCGTCATGTTTTTCAGTACATCGACCTTCGTTCAGGGCGCCGGGCCCAATTGGACCAAGAAGCTTTCGGGCTGCACACGCTGCGGCTCCGTCGGCGTCTCGGGCGATGGCTCGTTGGTTTCAGCTGTCGGCAACAGCGGCAAGAGCGGTAAGGTCTTCGTCTTTCAGAATCAGAACTCCACAGCCAAGAACCTCTGGAGTGCGGCGACCCTGCACAATCCGAACAGCACATCGCTCGATGCGGCCGGGCAATATGTGACCGTGGCGGACGGACAGCCGGATGGCACGCCGGGCGAGTTTTACCTGTTCGATAGCGCCGGGAATCTGAAATGGCAGTATCCCACTTCGAACATGAGCTGGCCGATGCAAATCTCCGAAGGTGCCACAGGGATCGCTGCCGGGAGCGATGATTCGAGCGTGTACTATTTTGCCGTGTAGCGCGCGTACCTGACCTCCGGCAAAGACCCCCGGACCGCTTACGCAACGATGACGCATGCGTTGAACGATCGCGGGGGTCGGGATGTCATCAATTGGCGACCTGCGCCAAATCCGCCTGTAGTTGCGCGAAATCGAAACCGGGGTCGAAGTCGGCTGCCTTGGCTTGAGGCGGGAGGATCGCGTAGGCCTCATCGACACATTCGTCCCACCATGCCCAAGTCGCCTGCTGAGTATTTCCCCATGTAAGCACGGTGACGCCGTTTGCGTCGTAGGACACCGCGAATACGGCGTGCCCGTCCTTGGTTAGCGGCGCGGGAATCCAGGGTTTCCGAGCGGCGAATTCTTCCTGCGCGTTTTCTTGAACTTGAAATCCAAGATATACCCCGCCGAACAGCTTGATCGCCTGTTGGATGTGAATGTGATCTTTTACACCGATCGCGATGAAGGCAAGGATCTTGTCGCCGTCCACCGGCTGGGATTGCCAGTGATTCAGGACATCGAGTTCGCTCAGTCCCGAATCTATTCCGCCGGTCATGGTCATGTAGAGTTTGACGCACGCTTGCTGTGCGAGAATCTTTTTCTTGCCAATGAGACCGTTGTAGACGGTCTCTGCGTGCGCCAAAGCCGCGATGGTGCAATCTCCGAGCGTGTCATTACCGTCCATCGGGAATAGCGTCGCGGGATTCGCGTTGTGTAGCTTATCGTAGACCGTTCTGAGAACGTCGTACGACGCTGGCGGCGCGGGCAATGAGGACTTGAGGTAGTTGCCCAATCGCAAGGTTCGGTAATCTATTTTTGGCGGGTGCTTTCCAAAACGAAAGTTAGGCATGTGAAACTCCTTGTATTGCCTGAGGGTCGATTAAGCGGTGAAGATCGTTTCAATAAAGACTGAAGGCGCTTGCCCAACGACTGGACTTCGCGATCCTGTGCGGGAACTCGGGGGGCTGGAAATGCGGATGGGTAATCATTTCATCCATGAACTGATTGATGAGCCGCTTTATTGTTCATGGAAAGTAAACGCCTCCCGTGACTTGACGTCAAGAGGCTGGCTGCTGCGACGCGTCGCTCTTGCGGCACCGCGCGACGGTATAATCCGTGCCTCCTAAGTCACAGGCCTCCTTGCATGCGGTTCAAGCACCTTGCCCGGCCGCTGTCGCGCCTCCTTGGCACGGCGCCCGAAGATTCGCCGGCGGCTCCCAATCCGATCGCCGAGCTCGATACGGCACTGCCGCAACGCCTCGTCGCGGCTGCGCTCGAGGGCGGCGATGAGGCGCTCCGCGCGGCGGCTGCGGCCAGGCTCTCGGACGTCGAGAGCCTGCGGACGCTCGCGGGGCTCACCGTCGGCACGGCGAGCGGCGTACCCGCGAGCCTGGAGCGCGCCGCGCAGGAGCGTCTCGCGCGGCTGATCGATGCAGGGACCCTCGAGTTCGAGTCGCTGCGCGCGCCGCCCGTGAACGTCTCCGCGCTCCTCGCCGTAGCGGGACATTCGAGCGATCCCGAGCGCCTGCCGCGCGCCCTCGCCTCGATCGATCCGGCGCAGCGCAGAGCACTCGTGCTCGGCGGCCCCTCGAGCCGCATCCGCCAGCTCGCGGCGCAGTCGGTCTCGGATCCTGTCGAGCTGCGGCGACTCCTGAAGCAGCTGCAGGGCAAGGACAAGAACGTCTACAAGATCATCCGCGAGAAGTGCGACGCGCTGAATGCGGAGGAGCAGACGATCGAGAGGGCGCGGAGCGATGCCATCCGCGCCTGCGAGTCGCTCGAGCGGCACGCGCACCGCACCTACGAGGCCGTCTACGAGCCGACCTTGCGACACTTTCACACGCGCTGGCAGGCGCTCGAGGCACACGCGGCGCCCGAGGTGCGCGAGCGCGCGGCGCGGGCGATCGAGCGCTGCGAGGAGATCGTCGCCGAGCACCATCAACGCATCGGGCAGGAGGCCGCCGAGGCGGCGGCGCGGGCGGCGCGCGAGGCCGAACGCGCGGAGGCCCTGCGTCTCGCCGAGATCGAGTCCGCGCACAGGCGCGAAGAGGCCGAACGTGAAGGCGCGGAGGCGGCGGCACGGCGCGAGGCCGAAGAGAGCGCGCGTGCCGCGGCAGCCGCAGCGGAGGCGGCGACGCTGCGCGAGCTCAACGCATTGATCGGCAAATCGCACGCGGCGCTCCGTGAAGGCGCCACGGGGCGCGCCTCGGGACTGCGGCGAGCGCTCGATGAGAAGCTGGCGGCGCTCGCGGCCGTGCCGCTGCCGATCTCCCGCCAGGTGCAGAAACTCGACGCCTCGCTCGGCGAGCTCAAGGCCTGGAAGGAGCATGCGGCGGCACCCAAGCGCGCCGAGCTCATCTTAGAGATGGAATCGCTCGTCGGCGCAGCACAAGAGCCACAGGCACTCGCGGAACGCATCCGGACGCTACAGGAAGACTGGAAGACGGTGAGCAAGGGTGTCCTCAGCGATTCGGATGCGGACTGGCAGCGGTTTCATCAGGCGGCTGAGCGTGCGTACCAGCCGTGCCGCGAACACTTCGAGGCCCAGGCGAAGCTCCGGCAGACCAATGTGGAAAAGCGCAGGGCCATTCTCGAGCGGCTGCGTACCTTCGAGGCCGCGCAGAGCGGCGATGCGGACTTCAGCGCGTTCACGACGGTGCTCCGCGAAGCGCCGCTGGAATGGCGGCGGCATTTCCCGGTGGTGCGCGCGGCGGCCCGGGAGCTGCAGAAGGAATTCGATGCCGCGATCGGCCGGCTAAAGGGACGGCTCGAGGCGTGGCACGCGAGCAATGCCGAGGAGAAGCGGCTGCTCATCCAGCGCTCCGCGGGACTCGTCGACCTGCCGGACGGCCGCGAGGCCACGGAGGGGGTAAAACGTCTGCAGGCGCAGTGGAAAGAGCTCGGCGCCGCCGCGCCCGATCAGGAGAGAGGTCTGTGGGAAGAGTTTCGCGGACACTGCGACGCGGTGTTTCAAAAGCGCCAGCAGGCGCACGCCGATTACACCGCAAGCCTTCAGTCGAACAAGGCACGAGCGGCGGCGCTCTGCAACGAGGCGGAGCAGCTCGCGGGAAGGTCGGGGGGCGATTTGCTCGGCGGTGCCGCCAAGATGGCGGAGTGGCGTGCGGCGTTCGAAACCGTGGGCGAGCTGCCGCGCGGGGAAGAGCGTGGGCTCAAGGTACGGTTCGAGCGCGCGCTCGAGCGTGTGAAGGCAGCGCTATCGGCACAGAAAGCGAGGGACAAGGAGCGATCGCTCGAGGACCTCCTCGAGGCCGCGAGCCGGATTCATGCCTATCGGCGCGCGGTGGCGCAAGCGGCGCCGGTCGCCGAGCGCGAAGCGCTTAAAGACGCCGCCCAGACTTTCGTTGCCGGCATCTCGCACTGGCCCAAAGGGGGTGCCGAGACGCTCGCGGACGCCTGGGCCACAGCAGAGGCGGCGAAGCCGCTCGAGGCGGCGCACGAGAAGGCGCTCAGGATGCTGTGCATACGCAGCGAGATCCTCAAGGATCTACCGACGCCCGCCGAGGATCAGCAATTGCGGCGGGAGTATCAGATGCAGAGGCTGGTGGAGCGGATGGGGCGAGGCAACGAGGGGGCCGATGACAGCGTCGAGAGCCTGGCGCTCGAATGGACTCGGGGCGGCTTGGCGTCGGAGGAGGTGTATCAATCGCTGCTTTCGAGATTCCGCGGCGCGCTCAGCGGGCGGTGAGCTTGATCTCGAACTCGACGTCGACCGCATCGGCGAGCGTCGTTACCTTGGCGATCGCCAGGTTCGTCGCCGACACTTTGATAACCGTTCCCGGCACGCTCGTCGGCTTGAGCAACGGCAAGAGGTCGATGTTCGCCGATTTCGGCAGGGAGCCGCCGGTTGCGGACTGCAGCAAATCGATGACCTTGCGCGTGTTTTCGTCCTGGACGTTGTCGATACGAATATCATCGATCTCGATGTGTGAGCCGGAGCCCACCAGCTTCCCGGAGACTCTTACATCCGATATGAGCTCCGTACCCATGCAGGCATCGCCGACAGTGAGTCCCAACCGGGACGAGAGGTGCGCGTCGATGATGACTCTCGCCCCGTCGAGCGCGACATGCGGCCGCTCCAGGTACGCGTAGCATTTGCCTTTGACGAGGTACCACCGTCCCTGATCCTTGAAAAGCGACGCCACCATCACCGTCTGCAGCGCCTCGCGGCCGATGACGAGCTCGCTGGCGATGGCGCGGCCGACTACGCTTGAGAGGCTCAGGCAGGCCACGAGAAGCACTCGCCGTCGAAACTGCTGCTCGGGCGCGGCCCCTTTTCCATTCAGCCGTTCAGTTTTTGAGCGCATCTCGCTTTCCCGCCATTGCCATGAGCCAGGCTCGACAATGTATCAGTTTTGCGGGGATAACTTCGTCGTCGATGCCGTGAGGATTCGGCGTTTCTGCTTGCATCCGCAGCACTTCGATTTCGCGCCGACCCTTGGCCCGAAATCCCCCGACTTTTTGCACGGTCACTCTGGATCGGTTACAACTACCGCCACCAGCCCTCTCTCGGGTACAAGTTCGAATGGAATTGCTCGAGCGCGACCGATGCCTCGCGGATCTGGCGGAATGGCTCGATGCCGCCGCCGAGCGCGGCGGCTGTATCGCGCTCGTGGCCGGCGAAGCGGGCATCGGCAAGACCGTGTTGCTGCAGGAATTTTCACGTCGGCAGCGCAAGGCGCGGGTACTGTGGGGCGCCTGTGACGCGCTTTTCACGCCGCGGCCTCTCGGCCCGCTGCACGACATCGGGCGGCAGACGCAGGGCGCGCTGCTGACGGCCCTCAATTCCGGAGCGACCCGCGACTTGATCTTCACCGCGGCGCTCGACGAACTGGAACGAGAGAAAGCGCTGGTCGTATTCGAGGATATGCATTGGGCGGATGAAGCCACTCTCGATCTGCTTAAATTTCTGGGCCGGCGCATCCACGGCACGCACGTCATGCTCGTGATCACTTATCGCGATGACGAAGTCGGCTCGCGACATCCGCTGCGACATGTTATCGGCGACTTGCCTTACGCGAGCTTACGCCGAATGCTGCTCTCGCCGCTTTCAGAACCCGCCGTCGCGCGGCTGGCCAGGCAGGCTGAGCGGCCGCCGCAAGGATTGCACAGCCTCACGGGCGGCAATCCGCTGTTCGTGACCGAAGTATTGGCTGCGGCTGCCGACACCGTACCGTCTTCCGTGCGCGACGCCGTGCTCGTGCGGGCGGCGAGGCTCGCCCCGCAAGCGCGCGATATCGCGGAACTGGTCTCCGTCGTCCCCGGAAAGGCTGAAAACTGGCTGCTGGAGCAAGCCGCCCGGCTGAACGATGAGGGTATCGAGGGTTGCCTCGGCATCGGCATGGTGCGCTTTGAGGACGGCTCTCTGGCCTATCGGCATGAGCTTGTCCGGCGCGCGATCGAAGGCTCGCTTTCTCAACCTCGTCTACAGAGTTTGCACGAAAAAGCGCTGGCCGTTCTGAAAGCGCGGCCCAATATTTCCGCCGCGCGCCTCGCATATCACGCCGACGGCGCGCGCAATGCAGCCGAGGTGCTGCGTCTCGCGCCCCTGGCCGCCGTGCAGGCTGCGCTGGTGGGCGCAAATCGTGAGGCGGCATCGCATTACCAAATTGCACTCCGGTACGCGGATGGACTCGTTCCTCAAGAGTGCGCACGCCTGCAGGAGCAACTAGCGTACGAGTATTATCTGACGAGTCAGCATGAACGCGCCATCGAGGTGCAGCGCTCCGCGCTTAAGATTTGGCGCGTCCTGGGAGAGCGTATCAAGGAAGGCAGCGCGCTGCGTTGGTTGTCGAGGCTGAGCTGGTTTGCGGGGCGGCGCGAAGAGGCCGACCGCTACGCCGCCGACGCCGTCGCGACGCTCCAATCGTTGCCGCCGAGTCCGGAGCTGGCGATGGCGTACGCTAATCGAGCGCAGCTCGACATGGAGGCGCACGAGATTGATTCCGCAATCGGCTGGGCGCAGCGAGCCATCGCTCTTGCGGAGCCGTGGGCGAATCACGAGATTCTGAGTGATGCACTGAATACGCTCGGCACCGTACGACTCATTGCCGGCGACACCTCGGGTTGGACCGATCTCGACCGTAGTCTGCAACTCGCGCTGACCGGCGGCTTTCAGAGCCAAATCGCTCGCGCCTATACCAACCTGTGCGCCATGGCCGTGTCTCGCCGTGAATACGGACCGGCGTCCGGTTATCTTCGGCAGGGTCTCGAGTATTGCGACCGGCACGAGCTGGATTCCTGGTGGCTTTACTTGCTCGCATACAGTGCGCGGATGAAGTTCGAGCAAGGCGACTGGAACGGAGCGAGTGACGACGCGGCGGCCTTGTTACGTCATTCACGCACGACGCCCGTTACCCGCATTCCAACGCTGCGGGTTCTCGGACACCTGCGCATTCGGCGCGGCGACCCCGGCGCACATGAGCTGCTGGAAGAAGCGCGGGCACTCGCAGGTACGATACCCGAGCTGCAGCGCATCGGTACGCTCGCCGCGGCGTATGCCGAAGCCGCATGGCTCGTGGGCGACCGAGCGGGCGTCCTCCGAGAGTTGGTGCCGGCGTATGACATGGTGCGCCGCCGACAAGATCCACGGATGCAGGGCGAACTCGCAACCTGGCTGTGGCGAGTGAATGGGCTCGAACATCTTCCGACGGATATCCCCGAACCCTACGCGCTGGAGATCTCAGGCGACTGGCGCGGTGCGGCGCGCGCCTGGAAGGAGCTGGGATGTCCCTATGAGCAGGCGCTCGTGCTCGGACTCTACGGTACCGAAACCGAACAGCGTGAAGCTCTCGCGATACTCGATCAATTGGGTGCGGCGCCGGCGGCGCAGGTTATTCGCCGGCAGATGCGCGCACACGGTGTACGCGCAGTTCCGCGCGGCTCACGCACATCGACGCGGCGCCACTCACTCGGCCTGACGCCACGCGAGGCGGAGATTCTCACGCTGCTATCCGAGGGCTTGCGCAACGCCGCTATAGCGAAGCGCCTGTTCGTGTCGACGAAGACCGTCGACCACCACGTCTCGGCGATCCTGGCAAAACTCGGCGTCCCATCACGAGCCGAGGCGATCGCGATGGCACGCAACCCGCGGGACAAGGGGGCGTGATCGAACGGTTGCATGGCGGTGCAGATCCCCTGCAAGACGGCATGTTTGCGATGGAACAGGCCTGGCATGTTTTCTTTACCCACAAGAGCGACGAGGCGCGCGCGACTGCCATGGTGACGGTGCCCGCGCACGGAAGTGATGCAATCACGGTGGAGGTGCAAACCTACGGCGTGCGTCGCTCGATCAGGGGCAGCTCAGCTTGCCATTCGTTGCGCCGCAACGAATGACCTTCCATACATCCGAATTCACCATGTACTGATCGTGCGCCGCGGTCGGCGATTCATAGACGTGCAGCCAATGAAAGGCGTTTTGCACCGAGACGTTCGTGATCTGAAACTGGAGGTTCCCCATGTCCTGCTCGAACCACGGCGGGATGATGTAGGAGAGGAGATCGTTCGGGTCACTGAACGCCACCACGTCGAGCTTTGCGACTTGCTGTGGTTGAGAGTGACCCAGGGTACTCTTGACCGTCGCGAACCATAGCAGGTGCGGCGCCGATCGCTCCTGGGTCGTGGAAGCGGCCGGCGCCTGAGAAGAAAATGACAGATCGCGCCATGCGGGTCCCTCCAGGCTATCGACGTTCAGAGCTCGGACACAGCGGTACTGATGGCCAATGCGGCGCGATTGAGGAAAGCTTGGCGGAAAATTGGACCCGGATTTCCATGCTGGGCCCCGTCATGCATCCCTGCGCGACACGCTACCTTGCACGCGAAGCTACACCGAATGGCCCGAGAGTGGCAAGTGCAACGCTATTGGAACGGCGCTCGCTTAGTTGACAGCATTTGACGGAATCGTGGTCGTGAAATGCTCGACCCCGTCACAGATGACGATACTCGATTTCAAGCCGTCGAAATTCGGGACGATAATCAGCCCGTAGAGCCTCTAGGCCTCAAAGGAGTCGGGTGATGAAGAAGCAACGTGGCGTAACCCAAGCAGAAAGGGATTTCGATGCTGAGGTAGCGAAGTTCAATCAAGAGGCCCGAAGAATACTGGATGACCGCAGCCTGTCCATGAGCGCGAGGAGAAGGCTCATTAGTCTCAAAGGCAAAGCATTGCTTCGACCTTCCGCGTCAGGCTCTCAGTTGACTCCTACTCGCTGATAGGCAATGGCCGTCGCTTACAAAAAAGCCGCTGCCTGCGAACTCGAAGCGGACGAGAGCTTACCGGCGAGGGATAGGAGATCCCAATAGTTCGGCCAGGAGAATATTGGCGGCGCACGGAGGTACCGACAAGTGGGAAGCGATCACGACCGAGCCACCGTGTCAGTTGTCGCGGGCATCTCAAGTCCCGCCTTGCGCCAACCTTCCATCAATCGCTCTACGTATTCCGGATTCCACCACCTTTCAATATGCTTGCGTGCGGTTGTGGTGAAGTCGGGACGCACCTTGATCAATTCCTGAAGAGCCATTGTTGCGACTGCATGCTCTCCTAGCTGCCCGTAGGCTGCGACCCTCGCTGCATGCATGAACCAGTGGCCCGGAAGATTGACTTTAAGTGCGAACTCCAATGCGCTGCGGTAATCGCCGCGGTGATATGCATCGTAGAAATCGGCGTACCAATAATAGCCCGGAAAATGGGGATTGAGCTGTTTGGCGCGCCCCGCCAGCGCGAGGCCGCGCTCGCGATCGCCGAGATAGATCAGCAATTCACCCATAAAAGCGATGGAATTGCCGTCCATGGGATTGAGCGCAATGGCGCGCTCCGCGGCGTTCCGACAGCCCTGGGCTTCTTTTCGAAAAAAGAGCGCTTGGGCCAGGCTGGCGTGCGCCAAGCCATTGGATGGGTCGATTTCGACGGCCCGCTGCGCAGCTGTTAGAGCGCTCGCCAGGGAATCATCCCTGAGATCGAATCCCTGCCCATAGTCCTGACCACACAGCTGCGAGAGCATCGCCCAGGCATCGCCATAGGATGGAGCCTTACGAAGGGCCGATTCGAGGCCGGCACGGGCTGCTGCCAGTTCCTCAGGCGTCCCGCGCGCCGGGTAGCCGAAGCTGCGCAGCACCGACTCGTACGGGCTCAGCTCCTCCGGATTCCGGCTGCGCACGATTGCGCTCATGCTCCGGGGCAGCACACCCTGAAAGTCAGCTACTGTCGATACGATTCGCGCCGCCAGATCATCCTGCAATTCAAACACAGTGTCCGGGTTGAAGGTACGTTCATAGTTATCGGCCCAAAGATGAACCCCAGATGCCGTGTCTACCAGTTGGACTGCCAGGCGCAACTTGGTGCCCGCCTGCCGAAGTCCACCCTCCATCACGTAGCGCGCACCGAGTTCTCGACCGATGCTCCGGCTTGCTGCAGCCGCGTAGCGCGATGCGGAACCGCGTGCAATCACCCTGAGATAGGAAAAGCGCGACAACCCGATCACGATCTCATCGCTAAGGGCTTCGGCCAAGGCTATGAGTTCGGCGCTCGCGCCACCGTATTTGAAAGGCATAACCGCGACCCAAAAGCCGTCGCCGGCGCGCGCCGGACTGCCCGATTCGATCGCCATCGTTAGCGACTTCTCCGTAGTCCCCGATGCTCGAGCGCCGTCGAGCAGGCGTGCCACGCCTGCGGCAAACTCGGCGGACACGATGCCACCGGTCAGACGTGTCCATTGCCGCTCGCGAAACCGGTCCGGAACACGGGCCATTATTTCCGATGTTTCGTCAATCACTACCGGCAGCAGAAATGGTTGATCCTCGGCCATGTCCAGCATCCGGTTTACCGCGAGATTCCATTCGCGGCGGAAATAACCTTCGCTGCGTGCATCTGTGCTCGCTGAAATGATCGGTATGAAGAGCGAGCATTCTTTGACCTGCTTGCGAATGGCGGCGTCCCAGGCATCGCCGCCGCGTAGCTCGCTCTGATCGAACCAGACCTCGATGCCAGCGGTGCGGAGAGCGGTGCATAGGCACTGGGCAGCTTCGGCGTCTTGGGATGCGTAGCTGAGGAACACCGCCTTATTCGGATCGGTCATGGCGTCCCTATTGCGGTCGGTTCCCGATGATCTTCTGGTTCGGCGCGGTGGGCCACACAGGAGTTTTTCCTTAGTTCGCCGATAGCCTGGGTGATCTCAACGGTCAGCGAAACACCTCGATTATAGTCTGACACAAAGAGGTGATCGCCATGGGACGAGGACGGCTTCGGATGTTCACAACCGCCCAATGCGCCGAGCTTTGGCGTAGGTATAAAGCAGATGAGTCGGTAGACGGGATCGGGCGAGCGCTGGGCAGTGTCGCTTCAACGGTTCGCCGCGAACTGCAATACACAGGGGGCATCGCGCCTCCGTTGCTCGCCGCATTGTTTACGTCACCTTCGGCGCGGTACGCGAGAACTTGAATGCATCGCCGCGCTTGTTCACGACAGCGCGCCTGAGATAGGTGGGCCGGAATTTGAATGGGAGCTTGGGAGAGATCTCCGCGAGCAGGTCGGTGAGGGCAGCGCTGGCGCGCTCGCAGGGGAAGAGCAAAGACGGCTGCACAAGGAGGTGGTCTCTTACCAAGAACTCGGGACGCGCGTCGATGGTCAGTGTGGTGCCAACCCACTCGCTCGCAATCGCGTGATCGTTAATAAACGTTTCGAGTACCCGCCATGCCGCGAGCGGACATCATCATCATGCGACCCACGCGTGGACTAAATCCTATCACTGTTTGATCGGCGTTGCTCGGTTCGGAGTGACTTGAGTGGATTTCGGAGAAGCATTGGCAGCCGGCGTTTTGCCGATGGCCGCCGACCTGTCGGCTTTGGGCATCGGTGTCGTTTCGCCAATTCGGTCGACGGCGCTCGCGGTGGCCGTGCTGTTGACGGCTCGCGCCTCCGATCGGGGTTGTGACATCGCGTGAGTGGAGTCGCCGTTGCGCGGCCCACCGTTATGGCTGAGAACACCTCGAGAAGCTTGGCCGGGCAGTGCGTAAATATGATGGGCAACGGCCGCATCCACGTGGTTTACCGCGCTGTTGTAGGCGAACGAATTGCCGATCCAATGACCGCCCGTGTAGCCGTTTCCAAAATAGCCATAGCCGTAACTGACCCCGCCGTAGAAGCCCACGGTCGAACCCCAGTGTCCGGGATGAAAGACGAATACGCTCCCGGCGCTGCTCCAATATGCGGGAGTCCAGAGAACACCTACCCGGGGCGGTCTCGCCCAGACACCGGGGATCCAGACGTATCGTTGATCCCGCCAGTACCAGTACCCCGGCGTCCATAGGGAACCGTCTTCAGAGAGTGTGGGTTGATCCTCCGCCGGCAACGGCGGCGGGGTCGCAACGCTACTCACCGAGGCGATGGACGCCGAGTTGAGATTCGCGGTTGTCTTGGCGTCGCGCTCGGCATTGGTGCCCGGCAGGGTATTAAGCGCCGTGCCCCAGGAGACGTCGATCCCGCTTGTGGGCTTCCCATTGACCGTGACACCGATCAGCCGGTCGTTGGACACCTGCCCCGCGTAGACCACATCTTCGCTGTATCCGTTCCAATCGTCGGGAGCGTCATGTCGATGCAAGACGATGGCATCGGAGGAAAAGGTTTCCACTGTCCAGCTCTCCGCGGTACCGTCGGCACGTCGATACACACCATTGTCTAGAATCAGAGTAAAGCAGTTGGTCCAGCAGAAATGCAATTGGCTGGGCGGAAAGCGCGCATCATCGAGTTGCACCACGCTAGATTGCGATAGCGAGGGATCGAGATGATCCGAGTACACCACTTTCCCGTCCGCATCGATTGACTTGTAGATCTCGCCCGCCTGCACCATACCTGCAGCAGCTGCCAGACCGAGGATGCCCACAAGAATCGGGCGCAGAAGATCTGGCCTCGCCTTACAAATCGGTTCCTGCCGGTGCATGAGGCAATGTAGCCTCGATGGCCGCGGGTTTGGCCGACGTCGGTCACAGTCTCGGCTGGCCAAATTTCGTCAAATCGCGTGCTGTGAAACACGTCAAATCGAACGGTAATACCGGCTCCAGCCCGCAGCGCGCTGGTTAGAAGCACTTGCTGAGGAAGGACGCTGCTCTATCGGAGAGACCGACGATTTTGTTCGTGGCTTGACGATAAAATTTGAAATTGAGCTCGGTCCCCGGCTGGCCGTCTTTCCAATCGGTGAGATGCTTTAGCTCGCGGCGTCCCATTGACCGTTTTGCGAGTGCAGTCCGTTTGATAGTGACGCTTACGCGCGGCGTTTGGCGGGCTATGTCCCGCTTCTTCGGAATGGCCTTGGCGTGAGTGACAATCCCGCGCGCGATGAGGCCTTGTCCACCCTCGTTCTCGCTCGCGAATACGAAAACGGCGTCGCCTTCCGCAATCAGCTTGCCGCCATACATCGTTTTTTGCGCGGTGAACGTGAAAGTCCTTGCCCGCGGATCGACAACCTCCGCCTTGATCGCGTACACCATGATTGTCCTGCTACTGCTTGAGGGCGGAAGTCAAAGTTCGTTTAAAAGGCAGTGTCGACGGCCCCCGCAATCATCCCGCGTCCGCCTGGAGCGCGGCCTGCAAGCACTGCTCGCACGACGGGTGACCCAGGCCCGACGGGTGCATGTCTTCGGTGAGCAGCGCGAAAACACCTTGATATGGTGCAATCTAATGCGCGCGCTCGTATTTGCGCTCGCCCGCATCGATGGCCAAGGAGAGCTGATTCTGCTGCGGCGGCAGCGGGCAGGTCGCGAAGTCCGTGAATGCGCACGGCGGATTGAAGGCTTCGTTGAAGTCGGCCTCGACGCGATCCGCATTGGGCAATCCGACGTACAGGAAGCGGCCGGCGCCATAGGTCTGCTTGCCGCTCGTCGCATCCGAAAACATCACGAACAGCTCCGGATCCCCCGGCGCCTCCAGAATCGCATCCAAACGCCAGGAACGCCCGTCGCGCTCGAATACGACGGCCCCAGGTGAGGTCATCTCCTCCGTCATACCCAGAATATTGACGATCGGGATGCGGCGCTCGGGCACATAGGGCTCGAAGTGCGCCTGGATATGCCAGTCAGCCCGAACCGGAAAATACTGCAGACCCTTGAACTGCAATCGGTTCGGGCTAACGCTATCGCGCACGCGAATGCCCAGATGGCCGGGCCGCTCGATCAGCATGAAATGCAGTGAGCCTGCGACAAGCTCCGTGGGATTCCGATCGAGGTCGGATACCAGGTCGAGGCTCGTGACCGGCTTGCCGAGATAGGTCATCGCCTTCGAGGCGTGCGCGACATATCGAACGCGGCCATGCGTCAAAACGAACGCACCCGTGTCGGCTGCCAGGGCAGCATCTTTCACCGAGAACGCTCGGTCCGACGCCCGGCCGAAGCTGTTCTCGCCGTCCTTGAGCCAGTACAGCGCGATGGGCGTCAACCAGCCCGTTTCACTGGTCAGCGACGCCAGGCGCTTGGCACGCCAGTCGGCGATTCGGGTGTATTCGTCCTGCGAATTCTCGGCCGCGGCAATGCGCAGGGACATCGCCGCGGTTAGCGCCACGATCGCTGCCGCCGCGTGCATGAGCCCAATGAAAGTACTCGAACGCATCGGAGTATTGTACAGATTGCCGTTCATTTGCACGGACCGGAGGCGTCCCCAGTGGACAACTGAGGATCGGCGTTTGACAGGCAACCCAGGCCTAAGAACCGAGCTTTGCAGCATGGCATTCAGGCACGTCAAAGGGCCGTCTTGGCCCGTTCACGCCAGTCGACCGCGCCGAGCGAACAGCGGACCGAAATATTAACCATCACCCGCTGATATTGGACAGAGAGTGCCAGCACCGAGATGCAACTCGTTGGTTTGATCTGTCCTTTCGGACGCATACGGCTCGGGTATCTAACGTCCGATGACGTCAAGAACGACGATTAGGTCAGCAAGAATTTTGCCAGATGCAACGTGAAGCACGCTGGTCATATGAGCCGAAAGGAATACGCCAACTGCCACGAGCAACTCCAAAAGCATCGGCCGTCGCCAGATTCAATCCGGCGACGGCGGCTCTTGCCCCTTTGTCGCATTCATCTCATGTCTTACGCGACTGATATGGTCATAAATGACCTTGCGCAGCCTTCCTGTTCCCTAACGAGAGGATTTGTCGACCTTCGGATGGCCCGACGCCTTGTCACGAGGTCGCTGGTGTTCTCGCGCCGTGCTTTTGAGACGCGCTTCGACGTCCTTGGTCTTGGCCGCCCGTTCTTTGAGAGCCTTGTTTTCACTTTTCGGATCATTATTCTGCAATCACGTTCTCCAGATATTGTGGGCCACCCGGCGCTGGCTGCAGATCGGAAGACTCGCCGGATTGGGCGTGACACGGCAGTCAACCGTGACCGATCCCCGACGGGCGCCCTTAGGCAGCTAACTGTAATGGCAGGAGCCGGTCATACTCTTCTTTGACGACTGCGTAGCACTCGCACGAGCGGTTCTCGAGCGCGATGCGGTCCAGCACGCGAATCCGACCGTCTTTGTAGTCGATCAATCCGGCGTCCTGCAGTTTGAGCGCGCCTTGGGTGGCGACGTCCCGTGTTACGCCCAACATGTGGGCGATCAGTTTTTTGGTCATCAGCATCTCCGTACCCTGCAGACGATCTAAACTCAGCAATAGCCAACGACATAGCTGCTGATCGAGCGAATGATGCTTGTTACACGCGGCGGTCTGAACCATTTGCGTCATCAAGGCTTGTGTATAGCGAAGTAGCAGGTGCAGCACCGGACCCGCTCGATCGAACTCTTGTTGCATCAGTCCTGCGCTCAGCCGATAGGCGCCGCCCGCACTCTGGACAAGCGCGCGGCTGGAAGTTGACCCGCCGCCCATGAAGAGCGAGACGCCGAGCACGCCTTCGTTTCCTACGACGGCGATCTCCGCAGATTCGCCATTATTCATGACGTACAGAAGCGATACGATGGTCGTGGTCGGGAAATAGACGTGAGTCAGTGTGTTCCCGGGCTCATAGAGTACTTGCCCGAGTGGCATGTCGACATATTCGAGTTGTAATCGCCAGCGCTCCCACTCCTCCTGCGGAAGCGCATCCAAGAGATGGTTCTGTTTCGGATTGCGGGAAGCATCGATCATCAGGGTCGCCCCAGCGTGAATCGCCAGCTATCAAATAGGCATTAAGACCGACGAAGCAGGAAAAAGATCTATGCAACGACGAGAAGGGTACCGAGCGTGCCGCCAATATACATGTGAATCTCCGACAGGTTGAATCAGCACATTACGTGCTAATTGCGGCTGCCCGTCGGTACGCTGGCGCACGGAAATGCATGTTTTTGGGCGTTTATCGCCGCAAAAAAAATCGTGATGCATTTAAAGGCGGAGAAACGGAGAGATGTCCCAACTCCGTGCCAAATTAATTGGCTGAGCTTTATCGAGGCATCGGCCAGGCGGACTCCATGCATTGGCCCGGTAGTACCAGAGCCATGACTGTCGGTCTTTATCTGCCTTTCTGGCACTTCGCCTCATCGGCCCTCCGATGCCGGGCGAGGACGATGCGCGAAACGGGGTTGATCGTCACGGGTTAGCATTTCTTAATGAGCCGCACGGAGCCGGCGGAAGGCTGACGAATTTATAATCCGCCCCATGACATCCGGAAGATGCCGCCCCGGCGCGGCGGCCAACGCTCTCATCGGCTCTCTGATCGCCGGCGGATCGGTCATTTGGGCCCTGGCCCCCCACGCCGCCACGGTAGGGTCGACACCGGCGGCCACCGCATCTGCACAGGTATCCGGCTCGCCCGAGGACGCGCCTTCCCCGCCCAGCGATGCGCGCTCCGCCGGCGCCGCGGCGCCCGCGCCCGCGCCCGCGGCGCCGCCCGCTGAGGCGTACCGATTCGCCGTCAACCCCAATCTCAACGATCAGGTCGTGGGCGAGGTGCAAATCACCCAAGCCACCCAGCAGGACACCCTGGCCGACATCGCTCGTCGCTTCAGTGTCGGCTACAACGAAATCCATCGCGCCAATCCGGGAGTGGACATGTGGGTACCGGGCGCCGGACGCCGGGTGGTAGTCCCCACGCAGTTTATAGTGCCGGACGCGCCGCACATGGGCATCGTCGTAAACATTGCGGAGATGCGGCTCTACTACTTCCCACCGCGCAGCGACGAGGGACAAGAGATCATCTACACCTACCCCATCGGCATCGGCCGGATGAACTGGAAGACGCCGTCGGGCGTTACGACCGTCGTGCGCAAAGTCGTGAACCCCGTCTGGCGGCCGCCGGCGGACATCCTCGAGGAGCACCGCGAAGAGGGGGATCCCCTGCCGGCCGAAATTCGCCCGGGTCCCGACGACCCCATGGGCACGCGGGCGCTCTACCTCGGCTGGCCGGAGTACGCGATCCATGGCACCAACAAGCCCGTGGGCGTGGGCATGCGCGTGAGCCATGGGTGCATGCACCTCTACCCCGAAGACATTCTGCAGCTCTATAACATGGTTGCCCTCGGCACTCCGGTACGCGTGGTGAACCAGCCGTTCGTGTTCGGCTGGCACCGGGGAGATCTGTACCTGCAGGCGTTCGGACCCCTGGAGGGCGACCAGCGCGATTGGCAAACGGCCACCCGCGAGCTTCTCGAGCAGGCGATGGGCCCAGACATCCAGAAGCAGCTCCAAGAGCATAACGAGCAGGTGCGCTGGGACCTCGTCCTCGAGCTGGCCCGCGATCCTCAGGGCATACCGGTGGCGATCACCGATTCCAACGCCAGCCTCGAACAGGTCCTGGCGAATGCCCGGCAAGTGCAGAATCGATCGCCCGACGGCGAACGGCTTTAATCCACCGCAAAGTGCTCGTGCAGCCTTTTTCGCGCGGTCCCTTCTGTAGTGGCAACGCACCTAGTCGTCGCGCGTCACGCACAGAGACTCGGCCGGCGAAGAATATCCAAACGTGAGCGCGTTGCCCGGAACGGGAATTCCCAGCCCGGCAGACAGGCCAAGGGCCGCACAGACCCGGGCGCGGAGCGAGCAGCGATGCGCTGGATTGATGCAGTCTCAGAGTTTGAGGCTAAGTGAGGCGAGGCGACGTCGTAGCGGTGGCGGCGGGCGACTACGGTGGCCGCAAACGAACTCCGCGCGCGCTACATCGCCGCGCGACGAGCGGCAGACGCAGGCGACTGCCGGCTCTCCTCACATTCCTGGCCCAAGACCGAATGTGCCCACGAGAGCCGTCACGCCGGCAAGGTGACGACAAAACAGCTGCGTCCGCCCTCCGTAACTTCGCAGCGCGCATCGCCGCCGTGGCGGCGCGCGATTTGCCGTACCAGTGCCAAGCCCAATCCGGTTCCGGTGGACTTGCCGACGACCGTCGGGCGATAGAAAGGCCGGAAGACGTTCTCAAATTCCGCCGGGTGTACACCTGGACCATTGTCCCAGACGGTGATGATCGCGGTGTCGGCTCCGCGCGCGATTTTCACATGGGTGGGGGGTGCGCCATGACGGCGCGCATTCTCGAGCAAATTGCGCAAGAGGCGTCGCAACAACCGCGCATCGCCACGGACGCTGACGACGGAACCTTCGAGCTGAACGTCGTCGTAGCGTGCGCATTCCTCCGCGGCGAGCGCGAGGAGATCGAGTTCCTCGGCCGCCAGGGGCCCGGTCACGGCGTCGAGGCGGCTCGCGAGCAAGATCTCATCGACCAGCCAGTCGAGCTCGGCGATGTCCTGCTCCATTCCCTTCCGGCGCTCGGCATCGGCGGAGTTCTTCGTCAATTCGACGGCCAGTCGGATGCGAGCCAACGGGGTCCGTAGTTCGTGCGAGGCGTTGGCGAGGAGGGTCTTGTGACTTTGCACCAGCTGCTCGATCTGATTGGCGGCGCGGTTGAAGCTCGCGGCGAGGCGCGCCACCTCGTCGTGGCCCTCGACGGGGACGCGGGCGCTGAGGTCGCCGGCGCCGAGGGATTCGACTCCGCGCTGCAGGCGCTCGAGACGGCGGCTGATCTGGCGCACGATGGGGAACGCGGCGGCGCCGATCGCCACCGTAAGCAGCATCAGCACGAGATGGAAAAGGAGCCTCGTGTGGCCGTAGCCTATTGGTACGCCTGCTACCAGCCATCGGCCATCGGCGAGGTGCACATACGAAGCGGGCCCGTGCTCCCAGGGAAACATACCCATCGTGTGATGGTGCTTCGCGTCGGGCGGGGGCAGCGGGCGCCCGATGGCGGCGGTCGGGCGGCCGTCCTGATCGAACAAAGTCACATCGGCGTTGAGCCCCGCGGCCAGCCGCCGCAGTGCCTGTTGCTGCTCGGCGGCGGGCGCGGCGGCGGGCGGCAGCACGTTCTGCACGAGCCTCCCGAGGGTGATGCCAGCCTGCTCCGCGGAGCCGCTGGTGAAATGCCACAGGATCGCGGTCGCGAGCACGAACAGGAGGAGACTCGCAACCAGGGCGAGATAGAACCTTAGGTACAGGCGAAGCATCAGTCCTGCGCTTTGGCGAACACGTAGCCGGCCCCTCGAACGGTGATGACCCGGCGGGGCTTTTTCGGATCGTCCTCGATAGCCGCGCGGATGCGCGACATGTGCACGTCGATCGAGCGGTCGAAGGCTTCGGGCTGCTCGCCCCTCACGAGGTCCATGAGGAGCTCGCGCGACAGCACCCGGCCGGCCTTGCGCGCGAGCGCCAGCAAGAGGTCGAACTGATAGCCGGTGAGATCGCACGCCTCGCCGTCGAGCCGGACCGTGCGCGCGGAGGGGTCGATCTCAAGGCGCCCGAAGTGCAGCGATTCGTCGGCGGATGCTCTGCCGCGGACACCGCGTCTCAAGATCGCGCGCAGGCGCGCGAGGAGTTCGCGCGGCTCGAAGGGCTTCGGCAGGTAATCGTCCGCACCCAGCTCGAGGCCCACGATCCGGTCGATGGCATCACCGCGCCCGGTGAGCATGAGGACCGGCGTGTCCGATGTCGTGCGCAGCTGCCGGCAGAGATCGAGCCCGTCCATGTCCGGCAGCATCAGATCGAGCACGACCGCATCGTACTCGGCCTCGGAGAGCTGCTTGAGCGCCGCGGCGCCCAGCGGGGCAACATTGATCCGAAATCCCGCCTGACCGAGATACTCCGACAGCATCTCGGCCAGGCGGGAATCGTCTTCGACCAGGAGAATACGTTCGGCCATCCAGCCAAGGACTCTAGGGCCTGCCGGTCGAATTCACCAGTGCAGATCAGGAATGTGGCATCTCGCGCAGCTGCTCGAGATGCTCGGCGAGCGCCTTGCGCTGCGCCGGCGTGAGTACATCGCCGACATCGCCGATGAGCTGCACGATGCGCTTCGAGGCCTCATCGGCGAGTCGCAGATGTTCGGCGCGTGCCGCCTCGAGCGAGGCGCGATCGACGGTGGGTTGCTCGAGGGCCTGCATCGCATCGCTGTGCGCGGACTGCAACTGCGAATGCAGAGGCATCAGGTCGTTGACCGCCTGCTTAACGAGAGGTCCGATCTGGGCCTTCTGAGCATCGGTCGCATCGACTTCAACGTAGAAGTGCTTGAGCATGTGATCGACATGAACCGAGACCTCGGCGGCGCTGTGCGTGCCGTCCATCACGCCGTGATGCCAGCCGCTCATGGCCTCGCTGCGGGCCAGGCCGCCGACGCCCGCCACGAGAGCCGCGCCCGCGAGAAATGCGACGGCGGTGTAGCGGCTGAAGAGACGCCGCGCCGACGGCGCGCTCGGGCTGGTCGGTGTTGGATCGTTCATGGGTCACTCCTTGTTTCAGGTGAAGGGAATACCCGATGAAGCATGCGCGGCCTCGATGTGCGGCGGTTGTACGGTGGGTAAAGTTTTGTGAAGAGCGGGCTTGATCTAACTAAATCGATTCCGCAGGAGATCGGACGCAGCGAGGAGTCGCGCTACGATGCAATTGCTCATTCAGCTCGCTGCGTTCTGCCTCGAGCACCGCGAGGCGCGCGCATATCGAAGGGCAACCGAAGCGTTCGCGAAATCAATCCATCCGACCACGGGCCTCAATCCTCCAAATGGCGTCGACTATACCCCTACGAATAACATAATAATCATTGTGCAGATTCACGGTCGTATCGCAGTGACCGGGTGTGAACTCCAGCTTGTCTCCCACGTTTAACGGGCGATTCGAATCCT
>Ga0302324_100006561_pt1 | contig 25043 bp, 24 predicted proteins | sample Palsa_T0_1_FD_201949 | JGI IMG/M metagenome (GOLD analysis project Ga0302324, IMG submission 201949) | Peat permafrost microbial communities from Stordalen Mire near Abisko, Sweden - Palsa_T0_1 | ecosystem: Environmental > Terrestrial > Soil > Palsa > Peat permafrost | place: Sweden: Abisko... | reverse complement strand
TGCACGAGGCGGCGACTGCGTGGTTTGAAGAGCAGCTGCGCTTGCCCGAGGGAGCCCTGGCTCGTGAATATTTGAGTGGCCGTGGACTTTCTCCCGACGGCATCGCGAAGTTCCGGATTGGTTTCGCTCCGGACAATTTTCATACGCTGCGCGAGCGCCTGCAGTCGATGGCGGATCAGGAAGCGCTGCGGCAGTCCGGGCTTTTTTCCTGGAAGGAACAGGAGGACGGCAGCCCTGGCCCAATCTACGCCCGCTTTCGCAAGCGGATCATGTTTCCGATCGCGAATGAGAGCGGGCGCGTGATCGCGTTTACCGCCCGCACGCTGGAGACGGGCGAGAAGGCCGGGCCCAAGTATTTGAACTCGCCAGAGACGTCGCTCTATTCGAAAAGCCGCGTGCTCTTCAACCTGGATAAGGCCCGCCAGGCGATCCGCCAGGATGGCGGCGTGGTGCTGGTGGAAGGCCAGATGGACTGCATTTCCGTTTTTCTCGCCGGCATTCCGAATGTGCTGGCGACCAGCGGAACCGCCTTTACCGAGTCGCAGGTTCGGCTGCTCAAGCGCTATGCGACGAAGGTGATTGTGAACTTCGATCCCGACACGGCCGGTGCGAACGCTGCGGAAAAATCCATCGCACTCTTAACCGAAGAAGGATTCGAGGTTCGTGTGCTGACGCTCGAGGGTGGCCTCGATCCTGACCGCTATGTACGCGATCGCGGAGCCCGAGCGTACGCAGAAGCACTGCGCGGAGCGCCGGCGTACCAGGACTATTTAGTCGAGCGGGCTCGACAGCTGTTTCCCTCCCGCGATCCGAAATCGAAGAACGATGCGCTGAATTTCCTGCTGCCGCATATCCGACGGATGCCGAGCCGCATCGCGCGCGATGCTTTCGCCATCGATGCTGCGCAGGCACTCGGCATCGATTCGGGCCTGGTGCGGGCCGAGTTGAAAGACGCTGCTTCGAAGCGGCGTGACTCGATGGGCTTCACGAATGAGAACCTGACGCGAACGGAGGAGATATTGATTCGCGCATTTTCCGCGCCAAGATCCAGCGAGGCCTATCTCGTGGCCGAAGGGGCATGGCACCAGCATCAACGCGAGTTCGCGGCGATGCGTTCTGATGTCCACGAGATAGTTGACAGTCTGCGTAATCGGCCTGATGGTACGGATCCCTTGAGCACGTTGCCGACTGACGACCAGCGGCGAATCCTTGCGAAGCTTTTTCTAGCCGCGGGTGATGCTGAGCCCAGCGCGGATAAGGTTGAATGGGCAGTTATGGAGGTGCGCCGCACCGCCCTCAAGGATGAAAGGCGACAAATCGGGGTCGCAATCGAACAGGCTGAACGTTTAGCCAATATTGATGAAGTGGGTCGCCTTAAACGAATGCTACCGGAGCTCGACCGCCGCCTTCGTGAGCTCGACTGAGAGCAGCAGATGCGGAGCGGGGCCCGATCAGGGTAAAGTCATGTCCATGAAAAGGGCATTTTGGCTGATGGTCAGCAGCGCAGTTTTGGCCGGAGCGTTGCATGCGGGAGCGCAGACTGGCGCGGCGATGCCGCCGACGGAGGGTATGCACGCCTTGCCTGCGCCGGAACAGCTGCCGGTTCCGATCCATATGACCGGGATCGGGAACTCGCACATCACCATCAAAGCGACGCCGGAAGCCCAGGTGTGGTTCGACCAGGGGCTCAGCCTGCTGCACGACTTTTGGGATTACGAGTCGGCGAAGGCTTTTGAGCAAGGCATCCGCCTCGATCCGAACTGTGCCATGTGCTACTGGGGACTCGATCAGGCGGAAAGCATGCGCGCAGGCCCCGAGCAGTCTTTTGGCGACAAGGCTCTCGAGCAAGCGGTGCGCCTCGAGCACAAAGCCAGCGCGACCGACCGTCTTTATATCGAGGCCGCGCGAGCCCAGCAGAGGTCGCCTTTGCCGAGCCATCAGAAAGCACCCCCTGACGGGGCAGCCATCGCGATCTATCGAAAGCTGGTAAAGAAGGAGCCCCACGACATTGAGGCGCGCATCTTTTTAGCGAACGCGGTCGGTGACGGGTTCGACGACAAGGGTGAGCCGAAATCCGGCATGAAGGAAAAGATCGCGATTCTCGAAGGCGTGTTGAAGAATGCGCCGAACGACTCCGCCGCAAATCATTACTGGATCCATGCGATGGAGCCGAGCAATCATCCGGAACGCGCGATTCCGAGTGCTGCCCTCCTGGCAAGCCTCGCGCCTGCGAGCGGCCACATGGTGCACATGCCGGGGCACATTTATTACCGCGTGGGCGATTACTCGAGCGCGGATCACTGGTTTGCCGCCTCCACAGCGGCCGATGAGAAGTACATGCGCGAACAGCAGGTGGACGTCGACGACGACTGGAATTATGTCCACAACATGATGTATGGGATCGCCAATTTGATGGAGCAGGGCAGGCTCGAGGATGCGAATGCGCTGTCGGATCACCTGGCCGGGGCGCGCGGTGAGCTTTCCGCGACACTCTACATCTGGAGCGCGCGTGACCAGGTTTCGCGCGTGAGCCGGCGGCTGCCCGTGGCGCTGCGGGTGGGCGACTGGGCCGGCGTGCTGTCGATGCTGGATGGGTCGAAGCTACCGGACAGCAACAAGACAACAAACCTGCGCTTCCTGAAGGACGAGCTGCGCAGTTTTGCCGGCGGCATGCAGGCACTGGATCGAGGCGACCTCGCGGCGGCAAAGGAAGCTTCGGCGCAGCTGGACGCAGGGCTTTGGCGACAGGGCCAGGATGCGAAGGCTTCAGCCGAAGATAAGACGGACGACAAGACGAAAGTTGGCGCGGCCAAACTCAACGCCTGTGCCGGACCGGGAAAAACCGGCGTGGTTCAAGGTCCGGTGCTGCCGGTGAATCCAGACGCCGATGCGGGACCGCTGGTGAGCACATTCAGCATTGCCTCCCAGGAATTGCGCGCCGGCGTGCTTCTGCTCGACGGGAAGATGGACGCTGCGAAGAAGCTGTACACCGAAGCGATCGCGACGGAGAAGAAACTCGGCTATCACGAGCCGCCGTTCTACATTCGACCCGTCGCTGAAACCGAAGCGGAGGCGTTGCTGCGCGCGAAGGACTATGCCGACGCAAAGTCCGCGTATCAGACCGCGCTGATCGAGCGTCCGGCTTCGGGTTTCGAACTGTACGGAATTGCGCGGGCGGATGAGCTGGCGGGCAACCAGGCGCAGGCTCAGACCGAATATCGGGCATTCTTGAAGGCGTGGCCTTCGGCGGACCAGAAGCTGCCCGAGATGCTGCATGCTCGCGAAACGGCGGGCGGTGCGGGAACCGTTGCGGCGAAGTAGGCGCAGACCGCAAGCGCATGGATGACGGGCTTAAGCCGTCTTCGGTAGACCCATGAAGTCGAGTGCGCGTACGAGGTAGGCCTTCATCTCGTGACGCGGAACGATCGCGTCGAGGAAGCCGTGCTGCAGCAGGAACTCTGAGCGCTGGAAACCTTCCGGCAGCTTTTGCCGAATCGTCTGCTCGATCACGCGCGGTCCGGCGAAGCCGATCAAAGCTCCCGGCTCAGCGATATTGAGGTCGCCCAGCATGGCGAAGCTGGCGGTGACGCCGCCGGTCGTCGGATCGGTGAGTACCGAGATGAAGGGAATCCCCGCTTCATCGAGGCGCCCCAGAGCTGCGGAAACCTTGGCCAGCTGCATGAGACTCACAATGCCTTCCATCATGCGTGCTCCGCCGGAGGCCGCAACGGTGATCAGCGGTTGACGTTCGTCATGCGCGCGGTCGATAGCTCGCGCGATGGTTTCGCCCACGACGGCGCCCATGCTGCCGCCAATGAAGTTGTATTCAATGACGCTCAGCACGACGCGATGAGGACCGAGTTGTCCCTGAACGTTCACGATGGCGTCAAATAGCCCGGTATCTTTGCGCGCCTTGGCGAGGCGGCCTTTGTAGGGCTTCAGATCGACAAACTCCAGTGGGTCGGTCGATTTCAAATCGCCGTTCAGCCACTGATATCCAGGATCGAGGAGGCCGTTGATCCGTGCCTGGGCGCTGATTCTGCCGTGCCGGCCGCACTTGGGGCAGACCTGCAGGTTGGCTTCAAGGTCGGCTTTCCAGATGGGCTGGCTGCACCCTTCGCACTTGATCCATAGGCCCTCGGTGCGCACCCTGTTCTCGCCCGACTCAATCTTGTTGTCTTCCCGTCTGAACCAGGACATACGCTCTCCAGAAGGCGAAGATCAGGCAAAACTGCTCAGGGTCGCCGAACCCGCCCAAGACAGATTATCAGGCTGGGCACTGCGCACCGTGCGCGCACCGCACAGTCAAGGGCGCAGATAAAATCGCAACAAACAATTGTCCGGAACCGGACGCTGTCCGATTGCGTACTCTTAGCTGTCCACCTTGCGGGAGGTGCGAACTATGTTCTGCAGCGCGTGTGGTCAGCCCATCGATGCCTATCAACCTTATTGCCTGCGGTGCGGGCGGCAAGTTACGCCCATTGCGACGGCAACCCCGCCTCCCTGGATGTGGACGCGCGTGCATCGGCACGTGCATACCCTGGGCATTCTGTGGATCGCGTATGCCGGGTTGACGCTGATGAGTTGGCTTGTTGCCGTCGGCGTTCTGTCGGGCATCTTCCACGACTGGGGATTTCCGCTCGGGCACGGGTTCGATGGTTTCTACAGCTTCCCGTTTGGGCGGATGTCCTGGCTGATCCCCGTCATTACGGTGGTCCTCGCGGGCCGGGTCGTTCTGTGCGTTGTGACAGGCATCGCGCTGTTGCGCCGCGCACCGTGGGCGCGCGTGCTGGCGATTGTAACGGCGTTTCTCACGCTGATTCGGCCGTTCACCGGAACTGCGCTGGCCATCTACACGCTGTGGGTGCTGCTGCCCGGCGCGTCGGGCCAGGAGTACGACCAGATCGCAGAGCCGAGCCTACAATAATTCCATGGAATTCCCCATTAGCCGGATGCGGCGTCTGCGCCGCAACGAGCCTTTGCGCGCCCTGGTGCGCGAGACGCGGCTCGAGCCGGGAGCGCTGATTCTGCCGCTGTTTCTTTGTCCAGGCGAGGGAGTGCGTAAGGCCATCGACTCGATGCCTGGAGTCTTCAATTTTTCCGTCGACGAGGCAGTGAAGGAAGCTGAATCTGCGGCTGCGCTCGGTATCGGAGGGCTGTTGCTCTTCGGGCTTCCGGAAACGAAGGACGAGCAGGCCACTGGAGCGTGGGACAACGACGGTATCGTGCAACGGGGACTGCGTGCCCTGAAACAATCGAGTGTGGCGAAGAAGCTGGTGTTGATTGCCGACGTGTGCCTGTGCGAGTACACGTCGCACGGTCATTGCGGCATCGTGAAACAGACTGGCGACGACTACGAGATCGAAAACGATTCAACCCTCGATCTGCTGGCGAAGGCCGGCGCTTCGCTGGCGCGCGCAGGAGCCGACATCGTGGCGCCCAGCGACATGATGGATGGCCGCGTTGCCGCGATCCGCGATGAACTGGATGAAGACGGCCTGGAGCAAACGCCCATCTTGTCGTACGCGGCGAAGTTTGCCTCGGCGTTTTACGGGCCGTTTCGCGAAGCCGCGGATTCTGCGCCGCAGTTTGGTGATCGCCGCAGCTACCAGATGGACGGCGCAAACCTGCGCGAGGCGATGCGCGAGATCGAGCTGGATCTGGACGAAGGCGCGGACATGATCCTGATGAAGCCGGCAATGCCGTATCTCGATGTGATTCGCGCCGCGCGGGAGCGCTTCGATGTGCCGATTGGGGCGTATCAGGTCTCGGGAGAATACTCTATGCTGCAGGCTGCGTTTGCGCGCGGCTGGCTGGAACCGCAGCGGGCGATGCTGGAGTCACTGCTGTCAATTCGGCGCGCGGGCGCGGGATTCATTGTGACGTATTTCGCGCAGCAAGCGGCGAAGGCGCTCTAGGGCGCTCTTCCGGCTTCTCGCTGGAATCCCAAGAGCCATGTGCCGCATCTTCCACTCCGGTGCCCCTGCGTACAATTGAATCTTTGGGGCAGGAGTTGTGGGGCCCGATTGCCCCGGCACAGCCTCAACTTTCCTGAACGGAGCTTTCTTTGGCAGAGACGATTTACGATGTTGCGATTCTTGGTGGTGGACCCGCCGGATACACCGCGGCGATCCGCGCTGGACAGTATGGTCTGAAGGTTGCACTGATCGAGAAGGCCGAAAAGCTGGGCGGTACTTGCCTGCACGTGGGTTGCATCCCAACCAAGTCGCTGCTGTTTAACGCCGAGGTCTACGACTACCTGAAGCACGCGAAGGAATACGGGATCGAAGGCCTGGGCGAGGGGCAGCTGAACTGGCAAGCCGTGCTGGACCGCAAGAACCAGATCGTTACGAAACACGTTAAAGGCCTTGACTTCCTGATGCGGAAGAACAAGGTCACCGTGGTTTCCGGATACGGCAAGCTGACCGGGCCCGCGAAGAACGGTGTGCTGACGATCGCCGTCGAAGGCAAGGGTCCGACCAGCGTCCTGGCGAAGAACGTCATCCTGGCAACCGGATCCGACGCGAAGATGCTGCCCGGAATGAAGGCGGATGACAGTGTCCTGACCAACATAGAAATTCTCTCGCTCAAACAGATCCCGAAGTCGCTGGCCATCATCGGTGCTGGTGCGGTGGGTGTGGAATTCGGATCGATCTTCCGCAGCTTTGGGTCGGAGATCGTCATCATCGAGTTCCTGCCGCGTGTAGTGCCCAACGAAGACGAGGATGTGAGCAAGGAACTGGCGCGAACCTTTAAGAAACGCGGCATCGATATTAATGTCGGTGCGAAGGTGGAGAAGGTCGAGAAGACGAAGACAGGAGTTAGAGTGACGTTCACCGCCTCCGATGGCAAACCGGTGGTGAAGGAAGCGGAGAAGGTGCTTGTAGCTGTGGGCCGTGCGCCGCGCACCGAGAACATCGGGCTGGAGACCACGAAACTTAAGCCGGAACGCGGGTTCATCAAGGTCAACGAGTGGATGCAGACCGACGAACCGGGCATCTACGCAATCGGCGACATTGTGGCCGGGTTGCCGCAACTTGCGCACACGGGTGCAATGGCGGGTATGGTAGTGGCAGCGAAGATCGCCGGCAAATATGCGCGGCCCATACGGCGCGATCGCGTTCCAGCCTGCACCTACACCGAACCTCAGATCGGCAGCGTCGGCCTTACAGAGACGCAGGCTAAGGAAAAGGGCTATTCGGTCAAGGTGGGTAAGTTCCCCTTCTCGGCGAACTCGAAGGCGTCGATCGTGAACTCGCACGAAGGCTTCGTGAAGGTCGTTGCGGATGCCAAGTACGGTGAGATCCTCGGCGTGCACATCATCGGACCGCAAGCGACGGAGCTGATTGCAGAATCGGTGACGGCAATGGAGCTGGAAGCCACGGTGGACGAGATGATGTTCACGATTCACGCGCATCCCACGTTGTCCGAGGCCATGCTGGACGGCTTTGGCAGCGTCGAGGGCATGGCGATCAACGTTTAGTGATAGGCGAGTGACCACGCCTGCGAAAGGAGGAAGGATGAAATACAGAGTCGAACTCATACAATCGGATGAAGGGTTTGCAGTGGGCTGTCCCGATCTCCCCGGTTGCTGGTCGCAGGGAAAGACAGAAGAGGAAGCGCTGGAAAACATCAAATCGGCGATAGTCGATTACCTCGCCGCCGTCGATGAGATGAACCAGCGGAAGCAGACCCGCTATGTGGAAGTCATAGCGTCCTGATGGGCAAGTTACCAGGCGTTAACCATCTTCAGGCGGTGAAGGCTCTTGAGCGAGCTGGCTTTGAAGTGATTCGGCAGAGTGGGCATATCGTGATGTCCGATGGTCGCAGAACCGTTACGATTCCCAGGCATAATCCGGTTAATGCATTTACGATGTTTGCCATCGTCCGCGATGCCGGGCTCACCATAGAACAGTTCCGCAATCTCCTCTGAAATGATCCTTAATCTCCTCCAACTCGGCCGCGTTTCCTACGCTGAGGGCCTTGAGTTGCAGAAAGTGCTTGTGGATGCCCGCCACGACGAGCGCATCGGCAATACCCTCGTACTTCTGGAGCATCCGCCGGTGCTGACCCTGGGCCGCAATGCGAGCCGCGCGAACATTCTTGCCAGCGACGAGTTTCTCGCCTGGCGCGGCATCGAAGTGCACGAGATCAATCGCGGTGGCGATGTCACGTATCACGGGCCGGGACAGTTGGTCGGCTATCCGATATTCGATCTGCGCAGCTTTACGCCGCGGCTGGGCGCTGTGGAGTACGTGCGAAAAATGGAGGAGGCGTTGATCCGCGCGTGCGGCGATTTTGGCGTACAGACTACACGTGTTGCCGGGAAAACGGGTGTGTGGACCATGGCAGGCGGTTCCATCCAGGAGAAAAAGATTGCCGCGATCGGCGTCCACATTGCGCGCGGCATCACCTCGCATGGTTTTGCGTTCAGCGTGAACCCAGACCTCCGAGACTTTCAGCTGATCGTGCCCTGCGGAATCGCGGATCGCGAAGTAACGAGTCTCGAACGAGAAGTGGACCCGCCGCCGGCGATGGAGGCTGTGCGCAATGCTGTGGCGCGGCAGTTCGGCCATGTGTTCCAGTCGCAGGTGCTGTGGGTCGAGTCGCCCGCGGATTTGTTGCCGGAGCTGGCACTGGCCAGCAATGCTGTTCCCGCAAGTGCGGATTTATAATCGATCTTTGCGCCGCACTTCTGCTTCCATCAACCTGCACTCCTCAAGATTTGTCCGTAGCGGAGAGAAATATCCATGCCAACTGATGTTCTGATGCCCCAGATGGGCGAGTCGATTTTTGAGGGCACCATCACCAAGTGGCTCAAGAAGCTTGGCGACACCGTGCAGCGTGACGAGCCACTTTTCGAAATCTCAACGGACAAAGTGGACGCTGAAATTCCGTCGCCCGCGGCGGGCGTGCTCACCGAAATTCGCGCGCAGGAAGGCTCTACGGTGCAGGTGAATGCTGTGGTCGGCGTCATCGGCGACGGAGCGTCGGCAGCAGCCAGCGCGCCACCTCCGGCAAAATCCGAACCAGCGCCCGCAGCAACTGCGAAGACTCCTTCCGCTCCGGCAAAAGAGGAGAAGCCGGCATCGGAGAGCAAGCCCGCCGCTGCAGGACCGCGGCAGGACGTCGTCATGCCGCAGATGGGCGAATCGATTTTCGAAGGCACCATCACGAAATGGCTGAAGCAGGTCGGCGATACCGTCCAGCGCGATGAGCCATTGTTCGAAATTTCGACAGACAAGGTCGACGCGGAGATTCCGTCGCCTGCTGCCGGCGTACTCACGGAGATCAAGGTTCCCGCAGGACAAGTTGCGCAGATCAATGCAGTCGTGGCAGTGATCGGAGGCTCGGGTGAAACAGCTCCGCCGGCTGCAGCTCCGTCAACCGCTCCGGCGAAAGCCCCCGCTCCCGCGGTCAGCATTCAAGAGCCGGTTGCGACGACAGAAGCCGAGCATGTGCGGTCTTCACCGTTAGTGCGGAAGATTGCTCGCGAGAACAACGTCAACCTGAGTGCAGTACGCGGCTCGGGCGCGGGTGGACGCGTCACGAAGGAAGACATTCTCGCCCACATGGAGAAAGGAAGCGCGCCCGCTGCCGCGCCAACTCCAACGGCGTCCAGACCATCGGCTCCTGCTCCGGCGGCGACTCCGATTCCAGGCGAGCTGGTGCCGTTGACCCGGATGCGCACGATCATCGCGCAGCGCATGGTGGAGTCGAAGCGGACCAGTCCTCACGTGCACACGGTTTTCAAAATCGACTTCTCACGCATCGTCAAACTGCGCGAGAAAGAGAAAGCCAAGTACGAGCAGCGCAACGGCGTGAAGCTCACCTACATGCCGTTCATCACGCGCGCGATCATTGCCACGCTGCGCAAGATGCCCATCGTGAACGCTTCGATGGAAGGCGATGCGATTCGCTACCATCAGCACATCAACATTGGCATCGCGGTAGCGCTGGACTGGGGTTTGATTGTGCCAGTGATCAAGGAAGCCGAAGAGAAAAACTTCCTCGGCATCGCCCGTGCCATTGCCGATCTTGCCGAGCGGGCGCGCGGAAAGAAGCTGAAGCCCGACGAAGTGGGCTCAGGCACGTTCACGATCACCAATCCAGGCATCTTCGGGGAACAGTTCGGGATGCCGATCATCAATCAGCCGGAGAGCGCGATTCTCGGTGTCGGCGGCTTGTTCAAGGAGCCGGCAGTGGTGACGAGCGAAGACGGCACCGATTCCATCGCGATCCGCCACTTCCTGCACTTGACGCTGGGCTTCGATCACCGCACCATCGACGGCGCCGACGCGGGCAAGTTCATGGCTGAGGTGAAGAAGTACCTCGAAGGCTGGAAAGAGGACATCGGCTAAGGACTGGCCGCGCCAGGGTGCGAGCTACAACAGCGCCTGCGCTTCGAGCACGCGCTCGACTGCATCCTGCGGCGTCGATCCGACAGCAGAGAGGTGGCCCATCTTGCGGCCCTTGCGCGGCTGGTGTTTTTCGTAGAGATGAACGCGCACGCCGGGAATGGCAAGCGCGCGGTCGAAATGCGGCGGATGGTCGAGCCAAAGATCGCCCAGTAGATTAGCGATCGCCGCAGGCTGCACGACGGAAACATCGCCCAACGGCAGATCGCACACTGCACGCACATCCTGTTCAAATTGGCTGGTGACGCAGGAGCGTTCGCTGGCGTGATAGCTGTTGTGCGGGCGCGGAGCCAGCTCGTTCACCAGCAGATCGCCGTTCTTCGTCAGGAACATTTCGACGGCGAGCAGGCCTTCGAGAGTACACGAGTCAGCAATGTCACAGGCCAGCTTTTGCGCTCGCGCTTCAATCTCCGGTGAGATGAGCGAAGGGATCACGCTCCAAACGAGAATCTGGTCCTCGTGATGATTGGTCGCAGAGGGAAAGCTCTTCGTCTCACCACGCGGCGAACGGGCCACCATTACAGAAATTTCACGATCGAGTTCAACAGCCTGTTCGACAACACAGGGCTGTTGGCCCAGCAGGCGCCACGCATCGGCGGCCGTTTTGCTGTCGCCGAACCCCAACTTCACCTGGCTGCGGCCGTCGTATCCGCCCTCCGCGCTCTTGATGAAGCACCGGCCTCCGAGCGCGGAGACTGCTTCGACCATATCCTGCTCGGAGCGCGCTGAATGCCAGGGGCCAAGCGGGAATCCGCGTTTGCGCAGCCATTGTTTTTGAAGAATGCGGTTCTGGATGACGCGCAGCAATTCCGCAGAAGGCCGCACCGGCGCGTATTTCGCGGCTGCCTCAAGGCAGGCGATAGAAACCTGTTCAATTTCGAGCGTGACCACATCGCAGCCCCGAGCCAAATCAGCCGCGGCTCGCGCATCGTCCCACGAACCTTCAAAGCAGGCATCGACGACGAAGCGCGCGGGACAGGAGGGATCAGGGTCCATGACATGGATGCGATAACCCAGGGAGCGTGCGGCCATAGCGACCATGCGGCCGAGCTGCCCTCCGCCCAGGATTCCAATGGTCGCGCCGGGAAGAATCGCGCTCATTCGGGAAGATCCAGCGCGAGAACTTCTTTGGTGCGGGCCTCGCGCCATGTGCGCAGCCGCTCGCGTAGTTCGGGATCGGTGGTGGCGAGGATCTCGACGGCAAGCAACGCAGCGTTGGCCGCGCCGGGGCGCCCGATGGCGAGCGTTCCGACCGGCACACCTTTCGGCATTTGCACGATAGAAAGCAGCGAATCGATCCCTTGCAGCATGGTGGCGGGGATGGGCACGCCGAGCACGGGGACCAGAGTTTTGGATGCCAACATGCCTGGCAAGTGCGCAGCGCCTCCGGCTCCGGCGATGATCACGCGCAGGCCACGAGACTCAGCCTGCGAGGCATATTCAAACAACAGATCCGGAGTTCGGTGAGCCGAGACGACGCGAGCCTCATAGGGCACCGCGAACTCGCGCAGGATCTCGACAGCAGGTGTAAGCGTTTCGTAGTCGCTCTTCGATCCCATCACGACGGCGACAAGAGGCGTCTCTTTCATCGAGGTCGATTCTAGAGCATCTCGCTGCGCATATCGTCCCGGGCATCACTTTCCACGCAGAAAATCCACGATGAACTGAATCAGGGTGACGAGGCCGCCGATAGCGATGGCGAATCCTCTCGCGCTTTGAAAGCGCTCTTCATGTTGCGTGACGCGTTGCTCGATGGAGCCAATGCGTCCCGAGTTGCCGTCGCCAACCAGCGTGATCATCTGGTTCTTGAGGACAGAGAGATCGGCGAGAACCTGCGCTTCGAATTCAGTCATGGTTCCTGTTCCTGCAATCCTTCGGAGTCGCGCTGTTTGCGCGCTACAGGCGCCGCGCGAGAGGCACGGCGTCCGGCAACTGCATGGGGGCATCACGAACTGGACAGCGGCAGATTGACGAAGACCGCGCTCGAAAAACGAGAATAGTTTGGCGGCGTCGAGCCGTCGTACATGCGGATGTAGTACTGCTCCATGGCCGCCTGACGCGGGATCGTGAAGTTGGGCACGGGGGAGCGCAGGACGAGGTCCGGTCCTGGACCGGGCGTAAAGGACCAGTCGCGACGCCGTACTTCGAAGCCGCCGCCGGTGGGTGCTGTGACGCCCGCTGCGATCTGAATCACGCTGCTGGTGACCGAGGCGACAGTCAATGCGTTCAGGCTCGCAAGAGGCGTCGCGGTCTCCGGCTGCTGCGGAAGCCATGCATCCGCGGGTATGGTGGACGATGTTTTAACGGCCAGTTCGTCTGCCCAGTCATTCGCGAAAGAGATTGTGTATTTTGCGAAGGCAAGCGTACCGCTGGCCAGGTCGAGCTCTACCGAGCGAACGACGAGGTTGGCAGTGAGACTAGCCGATGCAGAATCGACAGCAAGCACATCTCCAGGCCAAACGTCGCCCTGCTGGTCGGCGTTCCATGCCGTGTACTTGCCCGACCACGCCGCAGCGCGGCTGGTGGAGACAGCCAGGATCGCGCTTGCGGCATTTTCGCAATCCGCGGAGCTGCGCGGTACCGGGCTGGTGACAGAGCCCATCCAGCATGCGGTTCCCGGCAGCACGCCGCCGTTGCTTTCCTTGGCGATACTGCTGGCGCTGGCCAGACGAGCGACGGAACGGTGCGTCGTGCGGTAGGACACGGCGATCAACTCACCAGCCTGTGGCGTGCTGGCAGGATAGAACTTCAGTTTTCCGGTGCGCTCGATCGTGCAGTCCGCGCCCTGTGCGGATGTTCCCAGGCGGCGAACCACGGACGCGCCATTAGGCGGCGTGCTTGTGACCCAGTTCGGGCCCAGTTGTTCCACGGTGACATTGCCGATGCTGCATTGCAGGTAGCCGCCGCTGAACGGAGCGAAGAGACACCACGGCGCCGGAGACGATGTGAAGCTGCCGGAGTAAAGCACGGTAGGCGTGCCCGCGATTCCGTTGGTGGTGCCCTGCACTTCGAAGACGATGCTTGCGACGGAGAGGATCAGGTTCGCGCCAAAACGCTGCAGGCCGTTATCGGTTCCGACGGCGTAGTAAGTCTGCAGAAGCCGCTGGACGTCGTTCGAATAGAAACGTAACCGTAACGTATACAAATGCCCGGCTGCGGGCTCGAAACTGCTCCCCGCCACGATTCCGTTCATGACCGGGGAAATGGCGGTAGCGCCGTTCGCCTGGCTGATGAGAAAACCGGCGATGCATTCGGCAAGAGTGGCCTGGCCAGCCCCGAAGAATCCGTTGATGATGCCCGAAGTGTTCTGGCCAAACTGAACCCCGTTAGCCTCAATGACGAGCCCGCCTCCGAGTTCAAGGTCGGAAACAGCAGAGACAACCGTGCTGCCGATGTTGCTGCCGCCGCCGCCGCTGGTAAGGCCGGCGGAGGTCAACGACAGCGCCGCGCCGGGATCGTTGACGTTCCAGATTTGCTTGTTGATCGTCGTACCTTGAAAACTATCGATCAGCGGTTTTGTCTTTGAGGCCGGAGGCATCCACGGATCTTCGGTCAGATCGAAGAGCACGGTCGTGCCGTCCCCCTGGAAGAATTCTGTGACGTAAGCGCACGGCTCGACTTCTCCGCAAACCGTAACGTCGTTAGCCAGCGCCTTGGCCATAGAGAGGTCCAGGGCGCTCAGCGATAGTGTCGCCTGAGATTCGTTGAGCGCGTGCGTCACTGTGCCCACGGGCGTCATGGTGAGCGTGCCGTTCATCAGCTGATAAGCGCTGCGAACGGAGGCCGCCAGCTCACCCGCGTTCTGAGACCAGGTGCGATTGTTCTCTGTCTGGAACTCCGAGAAATTCAGAGTAGCCATCGAGAGCACAGACGTGATTTCCTGGTAATTGACCAGCGCCAGCATGGTCGCGAGGCCTTGTCCGCCAGTAGCCCCGCACAAGGGACCGATCTGCGGAAGACTCTGTCGATCCAGCAGAATTTCGTCGCTGGTGGCGGAGATCACGATCTGATACACCGTGCCCGCGGTTCCCTGACCGACCAGTTCAAGGGCCGGCTCGGTGGCAAGATAGCCGGTGAAGAGCACAACGCCACTATCGTCGCTCAACACCATCCGGCCATTGCGTGCAGGAGTGGCCTGCCCAGACGCGGGAAACAATGTGACGCCGCACGTAACTGGCTGGTTGAGCCTGCGCAGAATCCGAAATGGCCTTCCGGCCACGATCGACTGGGTGTAGTCGATCGCGTCGTTTCCGTCGTGATTATCGATGGTGAGTTTCAACTTGGCCTCCTGGTCAGATCAGCGTTGCGGGACTGGGTAAAAAGCTGCGGAAACAAACGACCTGTTCGCCGTCGTTGGCGTCCGTCACGGGCAATGCGCGAAAAGTTGCGCTGAGTGCGATGCGTTCCAGTGGCGGAGCCATGGCGGTCGCAGCCTCCGCGGGACCGGCCATCGATTGCAAACGCGGGTAGTGGAAGAGGATGCGTTCGCCCTGCTGGCCGTCGATGACAAACAGCGCGGACCACTCCTGAAAGAAGCTGCCACCCTCGCGATCGACAAAACCGGAGATGCGCTGCACGCGCATCGTCGCCGCTGGAACTCCGGCGAGCAGTGGCTGCGCGAGTTGCAACCCGGTGGACGAACTCGATGCGACGCGAGCCACGTTGAACGAGACGCGGCGGATGTAGTCCGGATCGCTGTTCACAGCGGCGGCGCTGCTCACATAAGCCGCGTAAACGCCGCTGCCCACGAAGCCCGTTTGACCCGCGTAGTCCACGTCGACCGTCACCAGCGATCCTGCTGTGAATCCTGCGGCGTCGGAGGCGGCGAGCGCCAGAAACGTCGCGGTCGATCCGGTGGCAAGGTTCACCGGCGGCACACCTTTGCTCCCCGATCCCGCGGCCGTGCCTCCGGCGGCAGGCACGATGAGATTCATATGCTGCGATCCGGCCGCCAGAGCCATGGAAAGCTTGCTCCATGCCTTGAACCGCAACGAGACGGTTGCGTCGACGGTTTCGCGCACCTGAAACTGCGTCGTACCGGGACTCCCTGTGACCAGTTCGCCGAATTTGCTGGTGGACTTGCGACTGAAATTCTCGATCCATCCGAGGTCGACCCACGGAGTTGGCGGCGCATTTGTCGCGAACCGCCCGTTGACCGACGGATCGAAGAGTGTAGGCAACTGGTGAACGCGGTCCACCGGCGCAAAGTAAGCGCGCACGGATCGCCCCGTGGGCGGTAGCGCGGGCATGGGCGTAGTGGCTGGTGTGCTCATTGTTCTCCCTGCTCCTGAAAGCCGCAGACGGTGACTTTGACTGTGCGGCTCAGACGATCGCGAAGCGTAACGACCGGGCCAAACTCAGGTTCGGACCAGAACACCACCGTCTCCATCGCGGCAGCCGGATTCTGTGTGAAGTTCATCTTTTGTGCCGAGTACGGATACAAAACCTTCAGTACCTCGTAATCCATCTCTTCCAGAGCGCGACCCCGATCGAGGCCCGCGTTGATTTGTGTGCCCGCGGTGCAGTACTGGATCTCGCAGGTCATCTGCGCGAGGATTGCGGGTAGTTGCAGGTCGGCCTGCAGCGTCGTCCAGCTCAGAGCGAAAACGTCGAGCAGCGGTTGCGGTGTCGGAGCCTCGGCTTCGCTCACCAAAATTCCGGGGCGCGTGATGGCCCGCAGCGTCATCGTGCGAGCCGGATTCGTCGTCACAAGCCGGTTGCGCAGCGTGATGTAAAACGTATCTTTTGCATTTTGCATAGGTCACTCACTCGGTTACATTTCCAATGGTTAGCGCCCGCGGTGCTGCTTGCTCTGGGCCAGCTGCAACCGGTCCGACTACATGGGCCATTCGCCACACGCTTCCTGTAACAGCAGACGATACAAATACGTCGCGCCCTGACTCTCCGACGTGGAGACGGCTTCAATCAGGAAGAGCTTGCCCGCAACCCCAACTCCGATAGCCATGGAGAACAGGGCTTGGGCGGAGCTGAGCTTGAATTGCGTCACCTGTGCCGCCACCGCGTCCGCCGAGATGAGGAGTTCGTACTTCGGTAGCTGTCCGTCCTGCATCGAGACGCGAGATTTGCGAAACACCACCGGCGCCAGCGGCAGCGACAAGAAGCCCGGCGCGTTGAGGCCGATTTGTCCAGCGTTGGTGGAATCTCCCTGGAGCGGCGGCATCTGCAGGCAGGCGGTTGTGCCGCCGCTTGCCCGCAGCAGCGCGGTTGCGACACGTTGCGCCAGACCGCATGGATTCTGTGTGCTAAGGTCGGCCATGGTTTAGCCCATCCTCACCGAGACCCATGGCTTGAGCAGGGTCTGCACCGTGGCGTCGACGAGCGAGCCGGAGAAATACTGCAACTGGAGCGTGTCGACCTTCGAAGACTTGACGTTCAACCCAGGAGTGGCCTGGGCGTTCTTGACGATTTGCGCGCAGGCGCACTTTACGGCATTGGGAATCGTCGCGAGACCCGCCGTGTACGTCACCTGCACCTCGTTGTAGGGCAGCCCGAGAATGTTGAGCGGGAAGATCAGCTCGCCGGTGTCCGCCATGAAATCGACTGTGGTCGGATCGACGGTGGTCCACGCACCCGGCAGCGAAAACGCCCACAAAACTTCTTCCTGCAGTGGATACGCGATTTGTCCACGTCGCGGCTTCGCGTAGCGTGCCTGGATCGACACGAACGGCAGAGTGGCTGGCGTGATCGGAACCAGCGGCAAATGACTCAGCCGCGCTGTCTGCGAATCTGCGACGATTCGGAGCCGTTCGCTGTATTGCGTCGGATTGAGGCTCGTGCGGCGGCAATGGCTGTCAATGATCGACGACGCAGCGGTAATCCAGTCATCGGTGACATCGGCTGCCAGTCCGTAGGTCTGGTATTCGGTCGGCTGAAGGTAGGACGCCATAGATTCTCCTTGCTGAAAATGCGAAAGGGCCGGTCGGACCTCGGATGAGGTTCGGACCAGCCCTTCCGGGGACGCTCCGTTGTTCCGGAGCGGTGAATCGATTACCGGTCGACCAGCACCTGATAGTGCGCGTAGTTCGCGCCCTTGACGACGGGTGCGCCGAACTTCACGACTACATGCTGCGAAGCCAGAGAACCGGGAAGTCCGAGCTGGAAGACGCGCGGGTTAGGATCGCTGAGCCAGTGGTACTCGATCAGGTCCTCGGTGACGATGTAGGCCGGCAGCACTGCAGTTCCGGAACCGGGGGTGCCGGTGTAGGCCAGCGACCAGTCAGGAATCAGCGGTAGCTCGCCCGCCTGGGTGGTGAGCATCTTCACCGTGAATCCTGCGGCGATTTCCCGCGTGTTCAGGACCACGTTGAACTCCGACTTCATTTCGCGATCGATCAGGTCAAGCAGAACCGGGTTCGCATAGATGGCCGTCGGCCGTACCGCGTAGCTGGTGTTGGCCACCATCTGCGCGATCGTCGACTTCAGGCCATCCGTGATGCATGCAGTCGTGCCGATGGTGGTTGTGTTGCCGCCTGCGGCGATCTGCCCGGCCGCGCCGAAGTACTGCATCGTCGCGGGGGTGCTGAGCGACGTGTCGTTGCCGTTCCAGAGCGCAACGTCATGCGCAAGCATCACGCCTTCGATCGTGTCCACCAGGTCCTTGGCCTGCAGATAAGCGAACTGCTTCTGCTGCGCGCCCAGTTCCATGTCGAACAGGTTGTAGTTGAGCTGCGCGACGACGGCCTTCAGCGGTACGCTGCGCTCGACGCGCGTGGGCGTGACCACGGGCGCGACGATGTTGCGCGGATCGACGAAGCCCGCAGTCGATGGATTCGGGATCGCCGTCTGCTCGAAGTACCGCGACGGATGCCCGGTCGCCGGGACCTGCTTGATGCGCTGGCCGAAGAGGTTGCGCCGGCGCACGATGTCGAGGATCTCGGTCTGATAAAGAGGAACTTCGATGGCGCCGGGTCCGATGTAATCCGCTGCGGCGTGAATGTCGAGGAAATTGGCTGTCATAGCTACCTTTCGTGAAGAAAATCGGTTGGCAACAAAAAAGCCGGCGCTCAGGCCGGCCTCAGGTCAGCGAAGATGCGCCGCGATTAGCTGACGACACCGGCGCGCAGCAACTGCGCCTTCACAGCGATGCGCTGTTCGAGGCTCAGCCCGTTCAGCGCGGCATCCAGTGTGCCCGCCTCCAGGGAGTCGAGCGACGCGATCCCCTGCTTGGCAAGGAACTGCGTCGTTGAAGCCGGTACAGTCCTGCGTGCGGCTTTCGGCTGCGTCTCGGATTTCGCCTCAACCTGAGACGCGATCTGGGACTCTACCTGTGCGCGCAGTTCCGCGATCTGCAGTTCGGCGGCGTCCAGTTTTTTCTGGAGCTCCGCCTCGCGACTGGTTTCGACCGCAGCGACAATCTTCCGCACCTCGCCGCTTCTCTCGCTCTCGCGTTCCTCCATCTGAGCTGCCGTTCGCTCCAGGAGCGACGCCGCGGCCTCGAGGCGGGCTTCCATGCGCTCCATACTCTCGGTCAGCGCGACCGTGTTTTCTCCTGTCTGTGATTCCATGTTGGTTCCTTTCCTGTTTCTTTCTTCGGACCTGCTCCGACTCCGAAGCGTCTGGTTGCGCCCGCATGTACGCCCTCGGAATGAGCGGGACGAGTGAGGATCGACCGGCAGCGAAATGCCGCCAGCTCGAAGGACGTATTGCGATAAGCTGCTTTCTCGCGCAGCAGAATCGCCGCGCCGGTAAAGGTCGCCCGTGTCAGCGTCCAGATCTCCGCCCGCATGTCTTCCACGTGAGCGTCGGCCAGTTCCCATGACATTCCCATGGCGCCCGGCATGCATTGACGCATCTGCCGCTCCACCTCGGGAAAGTCCTTCGAAAAGAGATAGCCGCCTACCTGCAGGCGCGATCCCTCCACGTCGGCGTGGGTGATGATGCCGCACTTCCGCCGCGCGTCATGCCCGTCCCAGGACGGTGCGTAATCCACGGCCATCCCCAGCAGGGATGGCAACGCGGACAGCGCCGCATGGCGGGTCAGGATCACGCGGTGTCCGCGTGCTCCCGAGGGCGGTTTCGTGCTTGGCTCGTCCACCAGCGTCAGCACGCCCGTAAAGGGCGCCCGATTCGGATGGCCCGCCACCTCCGGCAGCGTTACTGCCATGGCTTCGAGTTTCATTGCGTCTCCCGTGATGCCTGAATTTCCTGATTTGTAATTGCTGTTGTGACGTTTTCCTCCTTTTCGATCGCCGAATTGGCCCCATCGCCCGGCAGCGGTGCAAGACCGCGCATGGCGCGCACCTCATTCACAGTCAGAACGCCGGCCGCCAACAGCGCGGTCTGCATCTGGACCTCCTGCGTTTCGTCCGTGGCATCCAGATCGTTGAAAACGAATTCAAATTCCGGCCACCCCAGCCTCTTGGCGAAAAGATCCCGGCTAAGGTGCTCCGCGATCAGTTTCGCCAGCGGCAGGATGGCGCTATGGAAGGCCTCATCCCGCAGTTCCCCAGCGGTCGACCGGTTCACATCCTGCTCCAGACCAAGCAGCATCGGCGGCAGCGAGAACGCGTTGGCCACCATCCGGATGAGAAATTCCTGCCAAGTCAGACGCAGATCGGCATCGGTACCGGCGGCAAAGCGCAGCACCTCCGGCTTCTGTTCACTGCTGAGCAGCGGCACGCGACCCGTGCCTTCGATTTCGTCCTGCCACCAGCGGATCAGCCGCTCGTGCTGCGCGGGGGTGGTCTCGTTCAGCCACAGAGCATATTGCACCACCGCGTTGCTGGCCAGCTTGCCGGCGAAACGATGCGCGCTCAGAAACGAGTTCACCGTCTCAAACGCGACCTCCAGCGGACCCAGCCCGAACGGCGTGTAGCTGCGCGGATTCATCCGCACATAGATGAGCTGATTGTCCTGCAGTGGAATCACAGAGTTCGTTCCGCCGAGGCCCGTCGTCTGTGCGTAGCGCACGGAATCCGCGCTCCCGTCCCACTTCGGATCGATGCGAATCGTCGCTCCGTCCACGGCCCACAGCTCGAAGGGCTTCGCCGCATCGCCCGTCAGCTCCATCTCGATGGCGCCGAAGCCGCCCACCAGCGTGTCTTCAATGGCCTGTTCGATGAGCGTACGGAACGAGTCCGATGCGTTCGGAAATTCCAGCGAGCGTCGCAGAATCCGCGCCCGTTTCTCCGCAAAGGCCACTTTCTCCGGATCGGAATCGCGCTTCAGGCGCACCTGCCAGTCCATGCTGGCCACCCGATCTTTAATCAAGTTGATGGCCCGCCGCACCAGCGGCGTCTCCGCGAACTTCCGCAGATTGCCAGGCGTCGGCTTGGGTAGCGCCCTGGTTGGAAAGGAATACGGAGCGAGCACCGAAGGCAGCGCCACCGTCTTTCGCTGAGCCGTTTCCTCTTTGCGTCCGGCTCCCAGCAGCGCCAGCGCGTTTCTCCATTGCTCTCTGATCTTCACGTCTTCCTCCGTCTTTTCCGTGCCAATAGAAAAGGCATGGCGCATGGCCATGCCTCATGAACTCCGCAACCGATGTCCGCTACACCCGCAACTCCCTCTTCGCGGTTTCCGCCACGCGCTCCAGATCGCTCACCGTGAGCACGCGGATTTGCTGAGCCTCCATGGTTTCGACGCCGAAGCGATATTGCTGCACATGATCCTCGTCGACCGATACCTCACCCTTGCCGTTGCGCAGCGGTTCGACAATTGCCGTCAACTCCAGTTCGGCGTTCTCCACCCGCGCTACTCCGGTCCGCAACGCCGGCGCGCTAAACGCCAGCACCTTCGCCAGTTCCACGTCACCGGCCAGCGACACAGCATGAAACATCCGAATCGTTCCGTTGGGCCGGTAGCCGCAGTCGACCTTCAGCGAGTCTCCCGGCCGCGTATAACCCGACGCCGCGATCCGCTTCTGCATCAGGTCCCAGACCCGCGCGTGCTCGAATTGCGTGCGCATGCTCCGAACGATTGCCTGCCGCCCACCCGCCGCCTGCCTCGCCTTTTGCCGACGCGGCTCGACGTAGAGCTGCATTAGTTCCTCCATTCCAGCCGCAAAATTCTCCGCCAGACACGCCTTGGGCTCGGTCATTTGTAACTGATGTGAGAACGAATCCCTGATCGTGGTCATTAGAGGCGTCGTCATCGGCGGCGTCGCTTCCTTACCGTCTTCGAGCAGTCGCCGCCGCATTTCGGTTTCCATCGCCTCCAGCATCTCGATGTCTGCGTCCGGATCGACGCACCGCACCCGCGCCCAGTCTTTGGTAAAGCGCACCACCGCCGGCGCCGCCGCACCCGCCGCGGCTTCGCGCAGCATCACGCCGATATTGACGAATTCGTTCTTCACCGGATCCGGCACATACCGGACCAGCGAGAATTCGCACTGCATCCGGTCGTTCACATCACCCTCTCAGGAACACTATCGTCCCCATCCGGCGCCACAAACCGCCTCGGCCCGAACGCCACACTCTTCCGGTTCCAGTTTGGAAACGGCTCTCGCGAAGATTCCCGAAACTCCGTAATCAGATCCCGTACGCGCGAACGCCGCTCGATCAGCTTTCCCACCAGTTCCTCCACCGTGGCAACATCGCGGTCGTACCACTCCGGCGGCAGCGTCTCCGCAATCTCCCAGATGCGCTGCGCCTCCAAATGCTCCATGCTCGTGAGCCACGGTTCGAAGCTCTCCCAGCCCGTCACCTCCCGATACACCGGATTCCGCGCATAGACTCCGCGCAGCGGCGCGTCTTCGAAGCGCCATTCCCCGGCGTTGAAGCAGAAGCCCTGGTCGATAAACGTCGCGCCGTAGCGCTTTTCCCGGCCTTTGCGATAGAACAGCGCCTGGCGCCCGTTCGCATTGCACGTCCATTTATCCAGCACCAGAGCTCCCGCGAATTCGCGCAGATTCCGCACCTCCATCAATTGCTCTTCCGGCAGATAATCTGCCACGTGACCCGGCATCAGGCCCCCCACCAGCTGCGAACCGAACTGCAACCCCGCCGTGCAGGGTTCCCGCCGCTCGCCGAATTCCATCTCCATCTCGCGGGTCTCCGCGATCAGCCACGGCGTCACTTCCACCACGTCGCAATGCGGCATCGTCAACCCGATCAGCCCCCCCAGCCGCGTCCCCAGCAATTCGTTGGGGAGCACGCGCAGATGCTGCGGGTTGTTCTGGAACTTCACCACCCACGCATTGCCGTCCGCGCCGAGCATCAGGTGGCTTTGCGCGCCGCCCCGCATGCGCCGGATTTGCTGAATCGCCAGAACCGTCACTGCCCCTCCGGAGTCCTCATGCTACTTCAATGCTCTGCCCGTGAGCCGTTCCTCTCGGACCGTGAGCGCGATGGCCATGGCCATCACGCAGTCGTCGTGTTCCCCAGCCTGTGCCTCCGCGCGTCCGCTGGAATGACGCACAAAGCTCCGGCACTCCCGCAACAGCCGATCGCTCGAGAAGATTTGCGGCGATTCCACGAGCGCTGAGCCCAGCCGCCCCAACATCTGCGGCCGCGTCATCGACGACGTGAGCCATCCGTCCTGTCCCCCCATCGCGTGCAGCCGCTCGTACCGGCATACGCCCTTGAGATACGCCAGAACGCCCGAGCCATGGTTATTGCGCTCAACTACCAGCAGCGCGTTGTTATATTCCCGCGCCAGCCCCTCGATTTTATGGGCCAACTCAAGCGGCTCCAGTTTGCCCTGCAACTCGGCGCACTGCAGTCCGGTGCCAAGATCAATCACCTGCGCCACCGAATAGTCCCCACCCGATCCGCCCCCTGCCGGGTCGACCGCCACCAGATACTCCCGATCCTTGATCGGCTTCAGCCACAACCGCAGCTGTTGGTTCTCCCGTTCTTCAAGAGGAGGGCGAACCTCCCGCAGCCGCGTGTCGATGGCGGCCGTATCGAAGATGCATTCGCCGCTCGCCAGAAAACACTCCGTCGCATCCTCTGCATATTCCTGCCTTGCTAGGCCGCGGAAGCTTGCCTGTAAGTTCCGCCGATAGCCGATCTGTTCAGCACTCAGCCCCTGCTTCCTTGTCAGCGTCCTTTCCGCATCGTTAAGCGAAGTCTCCTCCACCGCGCGACCTACATAGGCGTCTTCCAGCCACCACGGGAAAAAGTGCTGTACCATCCCCGTCTTCTCCGCATCCTGCCACTCCTTCCAGAAACATCCCGCTGCGCGCATCGGCGTCGATTCCAGCACCAGCTCCCCCTTCGGCGACAGTCCGGCGCGCATTCCCTGCAAAATCTCCGCCGCATCGCCCGGCCACCTCGCTACCTCCGAGCAATGGAGGTTCGTGATCGTCAGTCCTCGCCCTGCGTTCGGCGCGCCCGCCGTCTCCACACGGTATTCCGAGTCCATACCCGGAAAGATCATGCGCCGCGCACTCACCAGCGACGTCTTCAGCGCCCCCTGACACAACGACGCCGGCAGGCAGCGAAGAAAGCGTTGTACGATGCGAAAAATCGATTCCGCCGCCTCCTGCGTATGCGCCACCTGCACCGTCAGCGTTCCCGGATGGGTGATTGTCTTCAGAAAAAACTGCCCCGCAACCCAGGTCGTCATGCCCACCTGCCGGGCCTTCAGGATGATGTTGCTCTGTCCTCGATTCTTTTCGTATTCCCGCTGCGCGCGATTAGCTGCAAGAGGAATGGTTTCTCCTGTGCGGCTTCTCACGCGCAGCACCTCGAAAGCCATCTGCACCGAGTTGGCTTCCCGTATTGCCGGATCCGAAACATCCAGGGCCCCGCCCAGACGAGTTAGTTCCGGCTGGTTTGCGGCTCCCCAGTCGAAAGGCATGTTCGCCCGCGCTCACTGATTCATGGTGTATTCCATCGTCAGTTGCGCCGACCCAGGATTGGTCGTACATCCCACCCCCGCGGTCTGCACACCCATCGACATGTTGTGGCCCGCCGTAACCGAGACTCCTGTCACCGCGTTGCGATAACTGTAAGTTCCCGCAGCCAGCGTCACCGACTTCAACCATGCCGATGAAGTGCTGTCGTAGACCCCGATCACCGGATACGTCGAGCATCCTGCGGGCGCTGTGCCGACCGCAATATCGAGCCGAGTCATATTAATGGCAGCGCTCGGCGACCAGATCGAGCCAAGAGAGCTGTTCGTTGAAGTGCCGAACGTCCCCGCAAAATTGCCGTACCAGGTGAAATGCCAGGATTGAGAGCAATTTGCGGTCCCGTTGGCGTTGATGCCCGTCGAATAGTAGCCCGCCGGACACTGCGATGGCGGAGCCGCGAGAGCCGTGGCCGTTGCTGCGATTTGCTCCGTGCTATACCAGTTGGAGTCCGGACCGCACGCGAGCGTCAGGCCGCCCGCGGCGGTGAGCGGATAACTGGACGTCTTCGATCCCAGTACGCTGATTGTCTCGCTGCTGCTCGTTGTCAACTGGACCGCGTTGCCGGTCGTGTCGGTCTTCACGATGGTGAATTCCATCCCCGTGGGCGTCAAACCATCCGGCATGGCTGTGTAGCAACTCGGAAGTGTCAGCGTGAAAGCTCCGCTGGCTGCGTTGGCCAACACGATGTGATTCGCCTTCGTCAGCGTGGTGGACGATGTCGCTAACACGGCGCTGGTTTGTTGCCCCGTATGTCGCACCGTGCCGTCCGCCATCACCGCGAAGTTGGAGGCTTGTCCGCTGAACCCGCT
>Ga0302324_100006559_pt1 | contig 25048 bp, 17 predicted proteins | sample Palsa_T0_1_FD_201949 | JGI IMG/M metagenome (GOLD analysis project Ga0302324, IMG submission 201949) | Peat permafrost microbial communities from Stordalen Mire near Abisko, Sweden - Palsa_T0_1 | ecosystem: Environmental > Terrestrial > Soil > Palsa > Peat permafrost | place: Sweden: Abisko... | reverse complement strand
AAGATCCGGAGCTTGCGAAGAAAGCGGAAGACGTCAAGGCCGCGATCATCCACGGCCGTGAGGTCGAGACGGCGATCGCGGCCGCGTGGCATTCGATCCGCAACCGGGTCAACGCGCCTGCGACGGGTCCCGAGACGGCAAACGAAGCGTGGCTTGCCGACGTGCTGACGCGCATCGCGCGCGGAATCCTCATCGATCGCGCGCTGCTCGACCGCATGAACTCGAACATCATCAAGATCATCAACGCCGGCCTGGCGCACTTCACCCACACCTTTGCCGAGTTGATCGAAGATATCGTGCAGCGTTGGGACACCGACGAAGTCACCGAAAAGGTCGAACTCGAATTGGGACCCGACCTGCAGTTCATCCGGCTCAACGGAACGTTCATCGGGGGCCTGGCCGGCGTCGCACTGCATGCGGCGCTGGTCGGAGCGGCGATCGCTCCCTAGCCCGCCCGGCGCTCGAAAAGGGAGCTGACTGCTCGCGCGGAAGCGCTCGCGGCATGGGCGATACTGACACCGTCAAAGCTGTCTACGAACTGCGGAAAGCCGCGCTCGAGCACGGAAAGGCGATCACGCAGAACGAGGCCGATCCCGCGAACGCACGCGAAGAGGTCCTTACTACCGCCGCACTGCTCGAAGAGAAAACGATCGCGGCGCTCGATGAATGCAGCGAGAACGCCGAGGAAGCTGCGGAGGAAGCCGTCAAGGAAGCGCACGAGCGGGCGAGCTGAACTAGGCTCCCTGCGTTCCGTTGCCGTCTTCGTCTTCGACGGCGGCTTCCACGAGGCGCTTGCGCAAGCGCACCGTCGTGCCGCGATCGACGTAGGCGACCTCGTCCATCAACGCGTGCATGATCGTGATGCCGTACCCGCGGACCGAGGTCGGTTCGCGGCGGCGTTTGACGGCTGCGGTATAGTCGAAGCCGTGGCCTTCGTCGCGCACTTCGATGGTCAGCTCGCCGTCTTCGAAACGGCAGAAGAGCCCGACGTAGCCCAGGTCCTTGTTCCCGTGCTCGACCGCATTTGCGAGTGCCTCCCCGGCCGCGAGGGCTATGTCGACTGTCAGTTGCGACGAGAAGCCGCACACGCGCGCGAAATCGACGATGGCGTTTCGCGCCTCGCGCACCGCTCTAGGGGTACCGCGGTAACGTGTTCGGAGCTCGAAGACCATCTGTACTGTCAGTTCCCGCTAAAGTTCACGCGCTAACCGAATCGACGGTGTTCGAGGGTCGTCAATCGGCCGATACTAGGGTGTATCGGTATGAACGACATGTTGCGAAAAGCCACCTTTGCTGCCGGCCCCCTCGGCGGCGTCATCGCCATCGGCGCGGCGTCGCTCCTTTGGTCTCTCGCGCGTAGCTCCGGCAACGCCGGGACGGCCCTATTGGGGTTCTGTGTCGAACTTATCGGTCTTGCGCTGCTGGCGGGCGGCATGCTCTGGCCCGCCATCAACGACCACCGCGCCGCCGTAAAGCGCCTGGACGGGCTCGAGAGCGAGAACGCCCAGCTGGTGGCCCGGACCCAGGAACTCCAGGTAGAGCGGCGCGAGAGCGACGTCGTCCTCAATTCCGTCCGCGGTCACCTCATGGTGATCGACTCGTCCTATTTCATCCAGCGCCGGTATTCGAACGAGCTGGAAGAGGTCTTCCACCAGGGCGAAGCGGGCAACGAAAACCTCATTAATGTTTTCCAGCGCTTGCTTCCCGACCGGATGTTCAAGACCGCGCGCGACTACCTGTCGCTGCTGTTCGACGCCTCCAAAAAAGAGCGGACCGTCCTCAAGGTCAACCCGCTGGACGAGGTCGAGGTCAACGTCCAGGGTCTGGACGGCCTGCCGATCACGCGCTTTCTCCAGTTCAACTTTCGCCGGATCATCGAGAACGACGTCATTTCGCGCGTTCTCGTGACGGCCGAAGATGTGACCGAGAACACGACCCTCGAGCGCCAGCTGCGGGAATCGGAAAACCAGAAAGTACGCCAGTTCGAACTGCTCATCGGCATCCTGCACGTCGAACCCCGGGCGTTGGACGGCTTCGTGGCCCTGGCGACCGAGGAGTTGGCGCGCGTCGACGAAGCCCTCAAGGCCTCGGATTTCAGCTCGGCGACCTCGGGCCAGACGGCGCTGCTGCGCCAGCGGCTCGACGTGGTTCTCGGGCGCGTGCACAACATCAAGGGCAACGCCTCGCTGCTGCGCCTCGAGCACTTCGAGGTCAAAGCCCAAGAATTCGAACAGAAGGTCATCGACCTCAAGTACCGCGGATCGCTCGGCGGCGACGACTTCATGAGCCTCGTGCTCGCGCTGTCGGACTTCCGCAGCGACATCGACAACTTGCAGTCGCTGCGCGTCAAACTCGCCGGCATCCAGCGCAACGTCGAGATCCGCGAAGAAGTCGGCGACGATTTGGTCACAGACGTGTCCGCGCTCGCGACCGCGATCGCAAAGAAGCTCGGCAAGGAAGTGCGCGTCGATGCCGACGGCTTCGATTCGCGCGCGCTGCCCTCGGCGCAGCGGCTGGTCGTCAAGGACGTGCTCATCCAGCTCGTACGCAACAGCTTGGCCCATGGGGTCGAAACGCCGGACGTCCGCGAGGCTGCGGGCAAACCGCGCGTCGCCACGATCGATCTGCACCCGCTCGCGGATGCCCCCCCGCACAGCTTCGCGTTCAGTTTCCGTGACGACGGCCGCGGGCTCGACGCCGAGAATATCCGCCGTCGCGCGCTCGAGGTCGGCCTGCTCGCGCCCGAGCGTGCGAAGCAAGTCGGCGACTCCGAGATTGCGAGCTTCATCTTCGCACCCGGCTTCTCGACCGCGGATCAGACGAGCGTCGATTCGGGACGCGGTATGGGGATGAACATCATCAAGCAGCGCGTCGTCGACGAGTCGGGTGGCGAAATCGGCCTCAACTCCGAGGTCGGCAACTTCTGTGAATTTACCTTCGTCCTGCCTGCCGCGAGTGCTCCCGCATACGCGGCCGCGCGATAGCTGAGGAAGCTCATGAGAATGCTCGTCGTAGATGACTCCGACCTGATTCGGCGCGCGATCCGCCGCACGATCGAGAAACCCAACGATGAAATCCGGACCGCGGGCGATGGCGTCGAAGCGCTGCGCGTCGCCGAAACGTTCGATCCGCAAATCGTGACGATGGATATCTCGATGCCGCAAATGGACGGCCTCACGTGCCTCGAGGGCATCCTGAAGATGCGCCCCAAAGCGCGGATCCTCGTCATTTCGGCGCTGCGGGACAAGCCGACAGCGGTCGAAGCCGTCAAGCGCGGGGCCCACGGGTTTCTGCTCAAGCCCTTCACGCCGGAAGCCCTTAGCTTCGAGATCGAAGACCTGATCGTCTAACGCACGTCTCCGGCCGCTTCGCCTGCTGGGCCGCGTGTGCGACGGGCTTTTCGGGTTCTTCGTCGGCGGAGACGTTTTGGAGACGCCGTAGCGATACGCTGCGATGCGCACTCGTTCGGCGCCGATGCGTCGACCGCATTAGGAAGGGCCGCCCCACATGATCTTGCGCCGTCGCCTCCTCCTCGCCCGCGCGATCCTCACATTGCTCACGGACGCGAAACAACGGGGACCGCACGCACGGAAGCCCCGCACGGCCATATTTGTCATCATTGTGCCGGCTCTCGCGGCGGCTTGCGTCGCGGGGCTCCCCGGACCAGCCTCTGCCGCCATCACGAGCGTGAAGCTTGCGAGCGAGGTTCCCCAAGTCGTTGGGACCTGCCCGGTGCAGCTTAACTTTTCGGGAATCGTCAAGGGCACGCCGGGGGCGGTATTCTACTATTGGTTCACCGAGCAACTGAACGGCGCCGCCCAGCCGCTCACCTCGACTCATGCGGAAACGATGCCCTCGAACGGCAACGTGGCCATACCCTATACGCTCACCGTCCCGACGACTGCCTTCGATCCGGCTCAAAACTTCGTAGAGCTGGTAGCATCAACCAGCAACAATCAAGGCGGCCTGAATTTTGTCTCCTCGTTGCCCTCTAACTTTGCCGTCCTCTGCAAGACGCCGTCGCCGCAGCCGTCATCGACGCCGCCACCCGTATCGCTCGCGCCGCCGACCCACCTGCGGCCCGTGCTCAGCACGGACGACTGTTCGAAAGTGGCGACGGTGCCGTACGGGGATACCACGTTCGATCCGGCGACGTGTCTGAAGCGAATCGATCGAGGAGATCTCGTGCTGCGCTGGGACGCGCCGGAAGCGAAAGATCGTAAATTCACCGTCACCGAGACCGCGGGAGACCAGCACGTCGCGATATCTCCGAGCAGTTCGGGGGCGGCCGAAGTCATCCCGAAGCCGGGCGAAGGATACGACAACACTTGTTACGTCGTCCGCGAAAAGCTCGGCGGAGTGACTTCCGACGACAGCGCGCCGTACTGCTATAAGCCGGGCGCTACCACCTCCACGAAAACCTTCGATCCAAAGGTCGCGAACACGGTCGTTGCGTGGAACAATCCGCAACTCAGCGAGTGCAACGACTCCGTTCCCTCAAATAGCCAGATATTCGCGGCGGTAAACAAGGCCACGGGCAATGTGTACACACTGTTCTTCCCTTTTCTTCTCCAAGAAGCGCACTACGTAGATTCTGCGGGAATCGGAGGGACGTACGTTGGTGCGGAGGTGATGCCGCTGTCGGTCACCGAATCTGACCCTTGGTATTCAATTTTCGATCCGACGCTCTGCACTGTCGGCATCCCGCCGATCGAGAGCGAAATCAGTGCGACCTCCGGCGTGGCATTCGATTTGAAAGAACTTGCCAACCATCAGGTGACTTCCGCGACGTTGAGTCTGGATGCCAGAGGCGCTATCGCCGACCCGAACGGGCGTATGGTGCTGGAGAGCGGCCATTCTTGCGTGCACCACGCGCATCCGGCGAAAAGCACGCAATGGCAGTCGCAGGGAGGGACGCTGTCGGCATACGCGCACGATTCATCCGCGTCGACCTTCACGACGGGTAACGCGAACTCGGTCGTGGGAGACGTAACGCCGATCGTCTCGGCATGGGCGGGGAACGGGGACGACGGTGATAACGGCTTCATTCTGACCGGACAATCGTCGATCCCACCGTCCGCGCTGCAAGGCAAAGTCATCGTCGCGTGCATGACGCAGTACGCGAACCCGCGCTTGACCGTCACATACTTTTAGAGCTCAACAACCCGAAGCCGCCCACGGATTACTGAAGCCGTTCATCCCGAAGCCCTCAGCTTCGAGGGCGAAGACGCGATCGTCCAGGGCCCGCACGCTCCCAGGAGAGGGAGGCAGGCGAGCCGGATGAAAGCGCTACAACCCCATGCTTCGCGCGCGACTGTTCGGCAGCGGGCGTCTCCTGGACGGCGACGCTGAGATCGCGCTGCCCAGCCGGGCGTGGACGCTTCCGCTCCTGGCGTATCTCGTGCTGCACCGCGGCGAACTGCTTTCGCGCCGTCGCCTTGCCTTCATGATGTGGCCGGACGAACCCGAAGAGGCCGCGCTGCAAAATTTGCGCCGCAACCTGCACCGCCTCGTGAAGGCCTTGCCGGCACCTTCCGAAGGCGAGCCGTGGATCAAGATCGCGGGCCACAACATCGCCTGGAACCGCTCGACGCCGTTCGAATGTGACGTGACGGAGTTCGAGCGGTTGCGCGTCGAGGAAGCCACCCTCGAGCGAGCGGTGGCCGCCTATAGCGGTGAGTTTCTCTCGGATCTGCACGATGATTGGATCGCGGCCGAGCGCGAACGACTGCGCGGGCTCTATCACGCCGACCTTAGTACACTCGTGTCGGCGAAGCGAAGCCAGCGCGCGTTTCCCGCTGCCGCGAAGTACGCGCGCGACCTCCTCGCTTCCGATCCGTGGCATGAGGCGGGAGTGCGCGCTTTGATGGCCGTCCGCTACGACTCCGGGGACGCAGCCGGAGCCCTCGAAGAATTCGACGTCTTTACGCGCAGGCTTCACGCCGAGATGAACGTCATGCCGATGCCGGAGACCGTCGCGCTCCGCGCGGCGATCGCGCGCGGTGTCTCGGTGTCCGAGGCGCACGAAGCCGTTAAAACGAACGCTAGAGCCAAACCAGTCCTTTCGCCTTTCGTGGGACGTCACCAGGAGCTTAGCGCGCTTCACGACCGTTGGTTACGCGCGGCGAAGGGCAGCGGCGGAATCGCATTCATTCGCGGTGAGGGCGGGATCGGCAAGAGCCGTCTTGCCTCACAACTCGCGCTGAACGCCGAAGCCGAGGGCGGTCGCGTTCTCCTCGGTACGACGAGCCTGCCCGAGCGCGGCCCCTACCAGAGTCTGGCGACGGCGCTGCGCGACATGTTACCGCTCGTCGCCGCGATTCCGCTCGCCCGACCGTTGCTCGCCGCCGTCGCCGACATCGTGCCGGAACTGCGATCGTATGTTCCCGGTATTCCGCCAGCGCTTCGGCTGGATGCCGAAGGCGAACGCGACCGCCTCTGCGATGCGTTCGCGCAGTTGCTGACGGCTCTCGGGCGTCCGCGTCCGGTGCTCCTAATTCTCGAAGACCTCCACCGTGCGGGTACGGCCACGATCGAAGCGCTCGCCGGAATCCTGCCGCGCTTGTCCCGCGCATCGATTCTCGTGGTCGTAACGTACCGTCCGGAAGGCGCCGGCCGCACCCATCCGCTGCGCAAACTGCTACGCGCCACCGAGGAGTGTGCCGAGAACGTCGAGCTCGGCCCGTTCGGCGAGAACGAGGTGCGCGCGCTCGTAGAAGCGATCGATCCAGGCGATGGAGCGCCGGACCCTCTGCCGTCGTTGCTGGAGGCAAGCGGCGGGAACCCGCTGTTCGTGACGGAGCTGATTCGAGATGCGCGCCGCGTGGATGCGAAAACCTTTGTGATGCCGGCGAGCATCAGTGTCATGATCACAGAGCGGGTCGCGAGCCTGGCGGCCGCAAGCCGCACCGTCGCGGACATTGCCGCGGTCGCGGGCGAGTCGTTTACCACGAACGTCGTTCGCGAAGTTGCCGGCCTTCCGAATGCCGACCTGCTGGACGGGCTCGACGAACTGCTGGACCGCCATCTCGTCCGCGAATCGACGGAGCGCGGTCGCTACCAGTACGCGTTCACCCACCATTTGGTTCGAGCCGCGATATATGAAGCGATCCCGACGGAAGCGCGGGCGCGCCGCCACCGTCGCATCGCGCGCATCCTCGATGCAGCCGCTACGGAGAGCGGCGCCGAAGAAGGCGACGAGCGCTCGGGCGAGATCGCGTTACATTACGAACGCGGCGGTGACTCGAAGAACGCGGCGATCCACTATGCTTCGGCGGCCAAACGCGCCGCGTACTTGAATGCCAATGTCGAGGCGCGCGATCTTATCGATCGAGCGTTGGCGCTCGACTCCGGCTCCGATCGACTACGGTTTAATCTCTTAAGCGAGCGAAGCCGCATGAATGTACGGCTTTCTGACTGTGAGGCGGAACGCCGGACCATCGAAGAGCTGGAGCCTCTGGCTTTGCGGCTCGACGACGACGCGGTCGGCGCCGTGCTCGAGTTGCGTATCGACCTTGCCTATCGGATCGGCGACCTCGACGCCGAGATCGCCGCCATCAACAGGCTCGCCGGCCATGCCTCCGCAACGGGAATCCCTCGCTGGGCGGCAGTTGCGGCGTGGTCGCGTTCGAGACGAGCGCACAAGAACGGCGACTACGGCGAAATGTTGGAATGCGCGTTATCCGCTCGAGATCATTATGAAGTCGCAGGTAACGAGCCTTGGCGCGCCACCTGCTTGAGCGCAGCCGCGCTCGCTAGCAGCTGTATGCCCGGACGCGCGAGCGGCGCGGACGAATTGGCAGCCGAGGCGTTGTTACTCGCCGACCGTGTCTGCGACGCAGGGCAGCATGCCTGGCTGCTGCGCTACGTAGCCGCTGCCGCCGAGGAACAGGACGACGATGTTCGCTTCTTCGAACGCGCGCGCCAAGCACTCGAGTTGTGCAGTGACCTCGGCACTCGCGCGCTCGAGTCTCAATGCCGGCGCGACCTCGGCGTCGCATTAGCGAAAGGCTGGTACATCGATGATTGTTTGACGGAAATCCGTGAGTCCATGGTGATGGCGGAATCGTGCGGCGAGGTGTATACTCTGGACCCGTATGCAGCGTACGCAGCGCTTCTCATGCGCTTAGGCGATTTCAAGAACGCGATCGAGTGGTCTCATCGTTGCTGGGAGGCGTCGCTTGCAACGCACCGACCGGTCTGCGCGGTTATCGCCAACGACGTCGCGGCGAGCGCGGAATGGAAGTCCGGGAACATAGAGGGTCTTCGCGCCTTGGTTGGAGAGGTTGCATTCGCGGTACCCGATTTAGCTGATTCACGGTATTCCGCAACGATCGCGGTAAATCGAGGGCGGCTATTCCGCTGCGAACGGAATTTCGGTGAATCGGTGCGCGAACTGGAGCGAGCGATCTCGATTCTCGTTAGAACCAGTCGCGGGATAGACACCGTCGATGCCCTCGACGACTTGGCCCTCACGCATTTGGGAAGCGGTAGCCTTGGCGATGCACGAGCAGCCCTTGAGCGAGGCACGGAGCTGATGCGCCCACGAAGCACGCCCGCGCTCGGGCCTGCCCTTCATGAATGGATTAGCGCGTGCGTGTATCGCGCGTCCGGTGAACACCACGCAGCACGTGAAGCGATCGGACGCGCCAATGAGGTCTACCTCGCGCGACTAGCTCGCATTGGGGACCCGACGTTCCGCGAAACGTTTGAGGCGATCCCGGCGCATCGCGCGCTGCGCGCCGCTCACAAACACGACGAATGGCCTGCGCCTGACTCGCCCTGTGTCGTCGCGTTTCCCGGCGCTAGGGTTGGTCCCTAAGTTCGCTCTGTCCGAAGGCCGATCCCGCGATAGAACGTTCGTCTTAAAGCCGGGAAATGCGAAGGAAGCGGGCGAGCCGAAGGGAGCGGCGGGCTGGAAACTTGCCCCAGACGGCGTCGCGTCAAGACCGGCCGGCGACCGAAAACTTTGACGTGGCGCGCTTCGCATGGAACCTTGGCGCCGACGAAGATCTCTCCGACCTTTACGATTGCGACCGGTTTCCCCCGAACGGGCAAAACGACACGCGGTGGTGCGATCGCGTCACGACGGCGGCTTTGCAGCGCGCGGAACAGAGCATCGATTTCAAGAGTCGTCAAAAGGATATCGATGTCGCGCAACGCGCCATCTACGATCAGGTTCCGACGATCGTCCTGTACGCACGCCGCGGGCTAACGGCCTACAGCTCTGACATCAAAAATTGGCCGCAGTCATCCGTACCATTCGATAGCATTATGGACGTCGACATCTGACGGTGGAACTCGCTTTGACCGCGAGCCGGCGTCAACTGCCGCCGCAAAGGGCCGGGAAAAAGAAGCCGGGAGCGATCGACTTGGCGCCCCCGAACAGTGCAGTCGCGTTGCCTCCGGGGCCGAAAAAGGTCGCCTTGTTCGCCGCTGACACGAGCGACGAGACCGAGGCAGCCAGGAACACCGCGCCTACGATTGCGGAGCAAATAGCCGCAAAGCAGTCGATCGCTGATGATCCCTCCGTACACTTGGCGTAGGCGTCTCTGATCGTGAGAGTTTCGAGAAACACGTTGAGGGCGTAAAAGCCATACTCTACCAAAGACTGGCCCGCGCCCCCCGTGACGCGACCCACAGTGGTGCCGCCCTGCGGATCGACGTCCCACCATCCGATCTGATCGCCCGGCGAATCGGACGCGAGTGCGACTGCGACGGCTCCGCGTTCGAATGTTTGTTCTAAACCAAGGTACCTTGCTTGCGCAGACGGCAGGGTTCGTAGGAGACGCAGCGCGTTTGGCGCGGCCGCGAGTAAATCGATTGCTCCGGTCGCACCCAAGCCGCTTACGTCCCGTTCAATTTCGGTGTCGGCAGCCCCGCGGATGACGTTTGCATAAGCACCGCGGTCGCCACGCGCGGCGAGCCCGTTTTCAACGATGTCGAACCCGTCGCTCATAACCGTCTTGCCGTCGCGACGATCGTATGCGACGCGCTGCAGGACGATGCGGGGACGATCGTATTGGAATGCGACGCCGTACTTCTGCGCGAGCGCTACTCCGGCGGCGGCATCCTGAAGAAAGAAACGTAACCCGCGAATCGGGTAAACCAACCGCCCCAAGTTCATCGCCGGGTTGGCCACGTAATCCGCGATCTGTGCGTCGGCATCGAGCATCGTTGCAATCCCGAAGTTGAAATTGACGGGCCCATCTTGCACGAGAATGGTCGCCAAACCGCTGATGCGCGCGCCGACGTCCGCGTCGCGCGCTTGGTCGTTCGTGACTATCCAACGACGATAAGTGCGGTTGGGACGATTGGGCTGCGTCGTCGAGATTTCGAGCCGGATTTCACTTAGCCTCGCACCGCGAGAATCGGTAAGTTCGAACGCGGGTCCGGTCGCGATGTCGTCTCCAAGTCCGAAATGCGGAAGGAAGGTGGTGGCGTTCGCTGGATCCGCCTCTCCTTTTTGCGGAAGGATTGCGAGCCGGATCGGGCTGCCGGATAAGTCCGCGGTACGCGCGCGAACGCCTGCAAGCTCGAGTTCTTGGGCGCTCGGGCCCTCCCCGAAAACGCCCACGATGCGCACTTGTATCGTCGCGTAGAGAGCGTCGGGCAGATCGTCCGTCGGCGTTCCAGGCGTTTGTCCGAAATGCCGGCCGGGCTGCAAAGCCGGCGCGGATGGATCGAGATCGACATCGCGGCCACCGTCGTCGACCTTCACCCACCAGTGATCTCGTTCGCTATCGGGTGCCGGCGAAGCATCGTTTGCAAGGTGGATGCCGTGCGAGGCGAGCGCAGCGACGATCGCGTCGGCTTGCGTTTGAGCCGACGCGATGACCGCGTTCACGGCGGCCGTCGACTGCTGCAGATTGGCATCGTTCGGTGACATGCCGGAAGCTTGCGCATTGTCCGATGGGAACGCTTCCGGAACTGCGGTTTCCGCCACCCGAAGTTCGTTGAGCTCAGCATCGCTCAAAGCACTCGAAACGAACTTGCATTGATAACCCTTGGCCCTCAGCAGGGTCGCGAGTAGAATCGCCTTATCCGTAGGGTTCCCCGAGCGGCCCATCCACGTGCCTAACGCTCCGCGCAGCGCCCCCGGGTACGATTCTGTTCCAACGTGATCGCGAACGAACGCATCGATCGCCGCGTAATCTTGTGGAAGCGTCGACGCCAACGCAACGACATCATAGGTTTCACACGGAATGTTCCGCGCGGATGCGCGAAAGCTCTCAGCTTGGACGGAGACCGCCATCGTCGCTGCGGGCTGCGGCGCGGGCGACTTGGCGAAGGCTCCACCGAACGCATTGGCGACTGTGTTCCCAACATCGTTTGACCCGCTTGCTCCTGCGGCGGAGCGGGGAAGGCAACGCGCGGCGCTTTGGCTCGATCCCGTGGAAGATGGGCCTGCGGCGGGAGTGGGTTCGACTGCGATCGCGAGGCTGCGATCGGGGCTTCCTTCAAACGCGGTAAGCGATGGCATCTCGCGAGTGCCGGCTTCCCGCGAACCCGCCTGCACTGATGCAACCACGGCGAAGCTGAGCGTGAGAGCGGTCGCCGCCCGCACCCATCGCTTCCGCGTCGCGTCGCGCGCGGCGACGAAGGCGACCGCTAGCGCCGCGAGCGGCAGCACGATCTCCACGTCGGCCCATCCGATCCATCCGAGCGCGCCACCGAACGCCGTGTCGAGCGTCCCCTCGCGCGCTGCGAGAAAGAAGGGCGTGATTCCGGCCAGCGCGACGATCGGGACAACGACACGGACGATAGTTCGCGCTTTGGATAGAGCGGCCGCGACCGCGCACAGGAGCAGCGCGGCGGCGACGAGGAGCGCGAGAGCGACTGGCGACGTCGTTCCCGTGAACCTCACGCCGTTCGGATCGCTAGGTGTCAGGACGAATTCTCCGAGCGCGATCAATCCGGCAAGCACCAAGGCACCACTTGCCGCGCCGAGCGAAGCCGCACGACGCCACGTTAAGGTCGCCAGGGCGACGTACGCCGCCACGGCGATAATGCCACTCCATCGAACGAACGGATCGCTCGGAAACGACGCAACCGCGAGGTCGCCCAACGCCGCAACGAAGCCGAGGCAAATCGCGCGCAAAAGTGATGTTCCGATCTTGAAATTCCGCATATGTGCCATCCGTTCGCCGCCTAAGACTTTACAATGAAGCCCTGTTCACGTGGACGCAAGACTACTGTGAGACGGCGACAAAGCAGAACTCGCTCTGCGCGAAAGCCGATCCGTGAATGGGGCCGCCCCAACCACTGCCGGGGATAAATGTTACCGCAACGTAACCATGCGGATCGACGTCCTGAGTGAGGTTTGCTACTTCCCCATTCGGCTTCACAGTGCACGATGTATTCGTCTTGAAGCCGGTCGCGGGGGGTACGAAGTTCAGCTTTTCCGCTCCTGGATACAGGTATTCACAGGCGCCTGAGTCCGCCGACCAGGTACCGCCCGTGCCCGCGCAGTCGCCTTGCGATATCTGCCAATCGTACGTCCAAATTCCGTTGGCAGAGCTGATACCGTACCAATCGACCCCCGACGGAAAGTAGATGCAAACCGTTGCCGCGACGTTGAGACACGCGGCCTCGTAGTCATTGGGATAGGGCCACCCCGTCGGGGTCGCAATCAACGGGACATTGCCGTGCCCCGATGTCGTGGACCCGAGCTTGAGATTTTGCAGACCCGGAATCGTGTGAAACGTGAGCTGGTCTATGCGAATGTTTCGTGCGTCGCGACGGCTTGCGTCGAGCGCGAGGTGGTTCCGGCGGATATCGGCGAGCGTTACGGTTTTGCCGCCCGCCCGCACCACGGTGTCCGCCGGGAGCGTTGTGCGTTCCGAGATGCTCAAGTCTTTGATGTCCCGTATCGCAGCGGAGAAGGCGGGAGTGGCGGTCCCTAGCACGATCGCGACGGCCGCGATCGGTAGCGGGCCACTCCGCGCCGCCGAGATGGCGAGTGCGGCGAGCGGTGCTAAGGCGAAACGGCGAACGTTATTCATGTACGTTACTCCGATTGTGGCGTTGGGTGCCCATGGATCTAGAGTAGCGTCGCGCCGTCTCCGAAACGTCTCCGCGAATCGTTGTTCGCGTCTCTTGCCGGCCCGCGGGCTCGTCAATCAGGCCCGGCGTCCAGCCGCTCGGCTTCGAATACAGCAGCATCGCTACCGACGCTACGACGCCGCGCGCGTTCTGATTGAAGCCGCGCGGGTGCGTCATAGCACGCCTGCCACGCGCACGCGGTTCCGATTCGCGCGCCGGAGTTGCTCCAACCGGCCTGTAAGAGCGTTTCACCGAGCGGCGTGAGGTCGAGCGTGCGCCGATAGTGATTGCGAATCGCGTCGAAGCCGTGCGAGTCGGCTGGAAGCTTCTCGATCGCGTCGACGGCAATCACGCGGTAACGGCCAAGTTCGAAACCAAGCACTGCGGAGTCCCAACGACCCGGTTGCGAACTACTGCTCGTGGTGACGGTGGATGCCAAGCCCTTCGGCGTGGCGCTCACGCGGCCGTCACCGTCAATCTCGATGTCGCCGTCCTCGACCATCGCACGGATCATGAGATCCGCCCGATCGGCCTGCGCGATCGTGCTCTCCGAGCCAAACGGCGTCACGATCGGGTTGGCGTCAAAGTAGGCGCGCAGTATGCGGGCAGCGGCGCGGCGCTGTCCGGCCGAAGCGACGCCGGCCTGCGCCTGGAGCGAATGGGCTTGCGTGGTATACGCGGCGAGCGCGTTCTCCGCTCGGTTTGGGACCGCCAGTGACCGTGCTTTTTCAACGGTGGCCGGATCGCCCGTTGCGATAGGGTAAGGAAAAGCTACTTCCCTTTCGTACGGCCCGAAGTTAACGCTGCGAAACGGGACGAGAAGGGCGACGAAGGCCGCGCCGGCTGCGAGTAGTCGAACGCGCGGATCGAGCTTCAGAGCGCTTGCGACCATCCAAATGATGCCGCCGGCGGCCTCCGCGAGCGATACGACGCAACCCCAATAGATAGGAACGAGGTCGGTGTTCCCAGGTTGAGCGACGACGGCGAAGACGAGGAAAAAGCCCGCATCTGCGGGACTGGAATTACGAGAAGAAGCACCAAAACGTGTGGTTTCAACAAGTGCCGCACGTCGCTTCAGAACTTCGTGGAGCAGGCGGTATCGGGGTTAGCCGGATCGGCGTCGATCGTGCCGACGGCCCAGCCATTGATTTCCGCGTAGGTGATTGTCGAGCGCTCGGAGCCCGCAGTTAGGGTCGCGGCGTTGAAGCTGCCCCGATGCCAGCGATCGCGTTCGAGCATGGCGCCCAAGCGATTCGTTACGAAGGATTTGCGGTAGCTCACGAGGAGGCAATCGATGTCCCAAGCCGTCGTTTTGAGCCGTTCGAAACCGTCGACTCGGGTGACGTGGTATTGTCCGACTTGGATTTGCATATTCGAGCGGTTGTAGTCGATCGGGCGGGTTCGAAGCGCAACGACGCGACCTCTCGCGTCGAGTTTCATATCGCCGTCCTCGATGAGATCTCGTACGAGTGGGTCGCGTTTCTGGTCCGACGCCGGTTTGCGTCCGATGGCAAGGCCGCTATCCACCACGAGCGGCGTTTCTGCAAATCGTGCATCTATGAGATCGCCTGCGGCCTTGAGTTGTTCCGCGTCGGGTGTAGCGGGCGGTGACAGCGTGGCCGTGGGCGTCGGCGTTGCAAGGCCATAGAGCTTCGCAAAACCCGCCGCTCTTTCGCCGTTGACCGTCTCGTACGGTGCGAGGGCCTGATTGATGGTCGGCGCCGGATGCGTGATCGCGGCTACGGAGTTCGTGTGGTCCTCGGGCTCGTCGATGAGGTCTTTCGCCCAGCCGGTCAACTTCGAATAGTGCAATGTCGCAATCGACGAAACGACGCCGCGCGCGGCCTGGTTAAAGCCGCGCGGCGCATCGAGGCACGTTTCCCACGAACACGTCGTCCCGATCCGCACCTCGGGATTACTCCATCCAGCCTTTAAGAGCGTGTCGCCGAGGGCGGTTGGTTCGAGCGTGCGCCGGTAGTGAACGCGAATCGCGTCGAAATCTTGAACGCCTGACGGAATCTTCTCGATCGCGTCGACCGCGACGACGCGGTATCGGCCGAGTAAGAATCCTCCGACCGCTGCATCGGAATGAACCAATTTCGCATCCGTGCCTGTGTCGACGCCAAAAGCGGCTCCCTTCGGCGTTACCGTGAACCGGCCGTCGCCGTTCACAACGATATCGCCGTCCGCGGTCATTGCCTGTATCAGCAAATCCGTCTGATGGTTCCGCGGAATTGGATACGCCGATCCGAACGGCGTCACGACCTGCACGAGATCAAAATAGTCGCTAAGAATGCCCGCAGCAGCGTTGCGCTGTTCGATCGAGGCGACGGCCGGCAGCGTCCGTACCGGAAGCGTTTGGCTCGTATAAGCGGCGAGCGGGTCGGTTGTCGCGCCCGGTGCGACAGAGGGCGCGCCGGCTCCGTGTGCTCCGACCATGCGCAGCGCGACGAGCGCAACGACCGGCACGGCAGCTATCGCTAGCCGCAATTGCGGTGAGGAAACCCATCGCCCGGCCACGATCCACGTGATGCCTCCGATCCCGAGCGAGAAAACGGCGAAGCCCGCAAAAACGAGCCCGACGGCCACTCGAAGCCAGACTCCGAGGTTGGTGTCGGCGGGCATTCCGCTCGTCGTGAACGGAGCGATCGCCGCGCCTGCAAACAGAACGAACGCGATGACGTAGCACGCGGCTATTGCGCCGATCCAAACAACGAAGAGTAGAACGTATCGCGTAGCTTTCATGGCATTCCCCCGTCGGTCGCTGCGAGCCTCAAGGCGAGAAAGTCTTTGAGGTCGCCCAACTGGGTGAAGAAGAATCGGCGGTTGCTCTCGAGTTCGACCACGCTTCCGCGGATCGCGCCGAGCGTGTTGCCGCCCGGCTCGAGCCACACGCGCACGACGAAGACGCGCTGCCTGCGCGGATCGATGCCCCCAGCAGACGATCGCTCAGACATTGCTTCCCTCCGCCGACAAGCGTACGGCTGCGCCGTCTCCAAAACGTCTCCGGCGCCCCGATGTGAGCGGAGACGGTTTGGAGACGCCCCGGCGCTACGCTGCGTACGCACTCGCCGGCGCCGCTGCGTCGACCGTATCAGGAAGGGTCTACATGATTCTGCGCCATCGCCTCCGCGCCGCTCTGCTCGGAGCGGTCTTGGTTTCGTCTCTCCTTGCGCCGCCTATTTACGTAGGCGCCGTTCCCCTCTCGATGCCCGCCGAGCCGGCAGCCGGGAGCATCACGAGCGTACAGCCCGCTCCCTTTAACAACGTGGTCGAATTCACCGGGGCGTGTCCCGCAAAGTTGCACTTCGAGTTTCAGATCGCGGGGCAGCCTGCAAATGCCAAATTCAGCTATTGGGTCGTCCATCGTTTCAACGACCAGGCGACGACCTCGCCGATTACGATCGTCGCCCTGTCGGGCGGCGTCGCCGACGAAGCTTTCGATCTCTCATTGACGGACAGCACCGACCAGAATCGCAGCAACGACGTGCAGCTCTATGCGAGGGCTTTCGGTGGCGACGCGCCGCTGCCGCCGAACCCCGTGGCTTCGAATAAGGTACCGTTCAAGGTCACGTGCACCGTGGCATCCCCGACGAACCTGCGTCCGGTGCAAAGCGACGCGGACTGCTCTGCGACGCCTTCGTCCACGGATTGCGTCGCCGACATTCCGAAGGGCCGCCTCCAACTGATCTGGGACCCGGTCAAAGGAGCCGATTCATACAAGGTATTCCGCGTCGACGGCAACGGTCACAATCTTTTGCCCGGGTCGCCGACCGCGCCTTACTACAAAGTCGATAAGCCGTCCGAGGGTTATGCGAACCTTTGCTTCGCGATCGAGGCGGTCGTCCACGGCCAATCTTCATCGGACAGTCCGAAGCACTGCTATCAGGACGGCGACACCGCTGCGACGCGCTCGTTCGCGCAGAGCGAATTCGCGGCGCAAGTCGACTGGAACCTCCCGGCCATCAATTGCGGCAACGGAAACGTTCCTCCGTCGACGTTCTTCGCAAGCATTAGTACCAAATTTAACCAAGGGAACTTTACGTCGTTTTTCCCGTGGTTCGCAGATAGCGTTACGACCCTTACCGGTTCGGCACCCGATGCAACCGGCATCTCTGCAGGTAAGGAAGTCGTGTTGACGAGCGTTACCGCAACGTCCAAAGCGCTGTTTGGCAACACCGTTTTCTGTTCGACGAACGAACCGAGCGGTCAAGTCACTCGCGAAGCGCGCTCCGGCGTCGCGTTCGACGACCTCAAGAAACTTGGCAAACACAAAATCTATTCAGCCGCCTTGACGCTCGAGTCTCCAACAGGTCTCCTCACCGGCAATGGCGGTTTATTTCACGTTACGAACGGCACGGGGTGCGGTGAAGTCTCGGTCCGAGCGGCGAACAAGGACTGGGAACTTTCGCTCATCGGTAACCTCTCGGGTGCCGCCGCCGGCGAAGTGCATGCCGACGTCTCCGGGGCGCCAAAGCCGATCGACGTCGGGAAGATCGTGTCTACATGGGCTTCCGACAATTGGGCTGCGGACTACGGTTTCGTCGTAACTTCCTCGACGAAGCTTCTTCCGAATGCAGATGGGGTCTGCTTCACGCAGTTCAAGAAGGCACAGCTCGACATCGTGTATTTCTAGATCGTTCTGGCTTCGACTAGTGACGAGCTTTACGGATCACGATCGCGGACAGAAAGCAAAGCCATAAGGCCGCAAGAAGCGGGAGAAGCAGTCCGCTGCCAAAGACGTATCCTTTGATCACCAAGGCGATCAGAGCGAACGAACAGACGACGGCGCACAAGCGCAAAGCGGTGTCTCCGACTCGTGTCTTCAAGGTATTGCTCCCAGAGCAACAGCTCAGCGCCGCTGCGGCGAAACGCAGAACGTAGAGATGACATCTCGTTCGGCTTTGCCTAGGCTAGCAGCGCGGCGTCTCCAAACCGTCTCCGCAAGTGGACGGCCTCACGTGCCTGGAGGGCATCCTGAGGATGCGCCCAAAGCGCGCATCCTCGTAATCTCGGCGTAAGGAAAAGTAACCGGCGCGAACATCTCGCGCCGTTTTTGTGTCGAACGGCTAGCCGGCGGAACGGTCCGTCGCGATGTGATCGGTGCCGCAATTCGTGGTATGCTCGGAGGAATGAATGGCGCCGCTTATCTCTCCCGCCCAGGTTTCGAACCTGGACTCCCGCCTTCCGGAGTGCAACGCATGTACGCGATCGCATTCGACCTCGACACCGAGACCCTGCGAAGCGTCTATTCGTCCGACTCGTCAACGTCGTGGAACAACGCGTACGCGGAAATTCGCGCTGCGCTCGAGACCCACGGCTTCGAATGGCGGCAAGGGTCCGTGTATTTCGGTAACGCCGAGGTTACGCCCGTGACGTGCGTGCTAGCGGTTCAAGAGCTGAAGCGTACCTACCGCTGGTTCGAGCGGTGCGTACGCGACATCCGGATGCTGCGTATCGAGGAAAATAACGACCTACTTCCGGCGCTGGGTTAGGACTAAGCCTCGGCTTCGGCCTGTTCGTGCGAGGTCACCGGCGCCTCGTGCGCGAGCGGCTCTTCGGGTTCTTCGATCGAGCCCAGGAGCCCGAAATCGCGCGCGATGCGGTCGGCGATCGAGGGGCCTTCGTCCTCGACCGGCTCTTCGACGGGCTTGCGCCGCGCGAAGATGTTTCCGATGAGCGAGTTGCCTCGCAGCGAGCGCGCACCGGAGCGATCGTCGTAGTTGCTCGGAGGTTCTGCCTCCGGCGGGTTCGCGGAGCGCGCGGCATCGCGCGCTTGCGTCGCGGTATACGACATCGTGGAGAAATGCGGCTCGGGCGGGGGTGCGGGCGCATCGGCCGGCGCGTCGAAGCTTGCCGCCGTGACTGCGACGCTTCCATTTTGGTCGTGCGCTTCGGCGACGGCACTTGCGTGCACCATCTCCTCGGCCGGCGGGTCGGGCTGCGGATTGAGGCTGCGTTCGTTCTCTTCGAGAGCCGCGAGCAGGCGCTCTTGCTCTTCGCGTTCGCGTGCGAGCGCGGCTTCTTGCGCGCGCAGGTCTTCGATGCGTGCTTCGATTTGCGTGCGCGCGCGCATCCCGACTTCGCGCAGGCGTTCGCCGACGGCGGCGCGTTCTTGCGCGAGCCGCTCGTGGTCGGCGTCGAGGCGTTCGAGATTGACCTCTGCTTCGTGCAGGTCGAAGGTTGCTTTTTCGATCGTTTCTCGCAGCGCGTTCAAACGCGCTTCGGCGCTCGCTCGATCGTTTGCGATGTCGGCTTCGAGCGCGCGCTCGGCTTCGACGTGGTTTTCGATCTCGCTGCGCAGGCGGCCGAGCCGCGTTTCTTCCCCGAGTTCTTCGGCGGCGCGGGTTTCGGCGGTCGCGGCCTCGCGGTTCGCGCGCTCTTCGACCATACGCTCGCGCGATATGCGCTCCATGTCGCCTGAGGCTTCCGCTTCGCCACGTCCGGCGGTCGCGAACGCAGCGGCCGCGCGGAACCCTTGCGCGCGTTGTTCGGCCTGCTGACGGCGCTGACGCGTCAGATCCTCGTTCTCGACGAGCTCCGTGAGGCGGTGCTCGAGTTCGGCGCGTCCGCGAATCGCATCGTTCTGCGCTTGGCGTTGCTCTTTCGCAAATCGTTCGGCCGCGGGCAGATCGGTTTGTGCGGCCTCGGGCACTTCGCGCGCTTTCGCGATCGCGGCCTCGCAGTCGGCGCGCTCGCGCGCTGCGGCGAGCGCACCCTCGGTGAGCTCTCTAACGTGTTGTTCGATCGTTATGAGGTCGTCTTGCTCGACCGTTTCAGCCGTCTGCATGGGGTTTTCCACTTCCGTTTCCATTTAGTGTTCGCAAGGCCGGGGCAGGAGCTGCGGCGCCGATGCGCATCTTGATCGGGCCGCGATTAATCGGCGCAGCCACCGGCGCTGGGGCCGGAACGCGGGTACCTGGGCGCGGGGCCGCCACGGGCATCGGGGCCGAAAGGGGCGGCAGGAGCGGTGCGGGAGCCGCTTGCGGGGACGGCTTCGGCGCGGGCGGCGGGACCGTCGTCATCGAGTAGTGCTCGAACTCCGGCGATTCAAACGAAATCGAAATCGGGTGCGATTCGGCCGGCGCCGGCGCGGGTTGGGGAGCCGCCGGACGTGCGGGCGCGGGCTGAGCTGCTGCGGGTCGAGGGGTTGTGGGCCCAGGTGCCGGGGGCCGAGGGGGAGCGGGCAGAGACGCCGCGGGCTGAGCTGTCGTGGGCCGAACCGGTGCCGGCTGGGCTGCCGCGGGTCGTGCGGGCGGCGGTTGGGAAACCGCGGGACGCACGGGGGGCTGAGCCGCCGCGGGGCGGGCGGGCGGCGGTTGCGATGCCGCGGGGCGCACGGGGACAGGCTGGGCGGCCGCGGGCCGTTCGGGCGCGGGGCGGGGCGCAGGTGCAGCTTGGGGGGGTGCAGCTTGGGCAGGTGCAGCTTGGGCAGGTGCACCTTGGGCCGCTGCTGGTTGGGCGGGTGCAAGTTGGGCCGCCGGAGGTTGGGGAGCCGTTACGCGAGATCCGGGTGCGGGCCGCGGAGCGGGCGCGGGAGAGGGTGCCGCAGGCGCGGCGAGCGCCGGCTGGGGCGGGGCGGACTGCAGAGGTAGCGGCTGCGCCGGGGCCGGCACGGTTTGCGAGAAGACCGGAGCCGGATCGTACTGCGGAGCGGGGACCCAGTGCGCAACGGGTTCGACGAACGGCGCTTGGGGTGGGGGAACGCTGGTCGTGGGCTTACGGTAGAAGCCGGGACGCTCGTAGGTCGGCGCTTCGGGCTCAGGTTCGGGCTCCATATACGCTTCGACGGGCTCCGGCTCGTCGCCGAAGATCACCGCGGTGCGCTCGGCGAGGCGACGTTTGGTCTCCAAGATTTCGGCGACCAGTTCTTCGGGAGACCCCGACCGCGTCGCGACGATGGCCAGGTCGCCTTTTTCCGCCCGGGGTGGCGGGGCGTAGAAGCCGGCCTCGACCTGGGGGTCGCGGGCCGGTTCCTCGGCGACGACCGCCGGCGCTCCGAGCACGATCCGGTCGATCCGCGCAAATTTCAACAGGGCATCGAGCCAAGGTCCGACGAGGTCGGCGATGTTGCGGCGCAGGTTGCCTTCCACGAACCAGCGGTCCGAGAGTTGCCAGATCACGATGCCCGCGATCAGCGAGAGCACGGCCGCGTTCGCGGCGCTCCCGGCGATTCCGAACTGGACTGCGGTCTGGCGAACCACGAACGCCGAAACGGGAACCGCGACGAGCGCGATGCCGTAGGAGGCGGATCCCAGGAAGCGCAGCGGCTTGATCGACAGGATGCGCTCGACCACGGTCGAGGTTCCGGCGCCGACGAGAATGCCGAACAGCGCGACCGCCCAGAGCGGGTCGATGCGCAGTACGTCCGGGGCGCCGGCCGGGCCGGGCAGCCCCGCGCTGATATGGTCCAGCAGAATCGCCGCGACCGTGGCGACACCGGCGATGACGAATCCGAAGCGTTCGAGGCGGTGGTGCCCGGCGCGCATGTCGGCCGCAATCATCCCGAGCATGAACGGTACGAGCGCCCCGAGGCCGGCGGCGTGGGCTCCGGAGAGCAGCGAGTCGCCGAGCGCAGCGAGCACGATCAGACCGATGAAGGCGCGCGGCCAGCGCGCCCAGAGCAGCAGCGCGGCCGGGAACAGCAGCAGCCAGCGCGCTTCGAGGATCAGTGCGCGGAAGCCGTCGTTCCCGAGACCGTCACCCACGAAGAGCAAGTTACGAATGAAGGCGTCACGCGTCAGGCCCCCCGCGCCGTTCGCGAGGGCGGGCAGCCCGTATTGCATCGCAAGCGGGGGAACCACGAACGTAAGCGCGAGGACGACGAGATACGCCGGATAGATGCGCAGCAAGCGTTTGACGACATAGCGGCCGACATCGAGATACGTGCGTCCGTCCTCGCGCAAGGTGGCGAGCGCCGGGTACGCGAGCACGAAGCCCGAGAGCAGGAAGAAGAGCGGAATGCCCTGGCTGAAGTCCGCAAAAACGTGCGCGAGCACCGGCGGCCAGGCGGCGCCCGGCGAGGCGATGCGGGTTGCTTCGTAGACGAGCGCGGCGACGATCGCGAGTGCCCGCAGACCGTCGATTTCACTGAAACGAACGCGCACTACATCGCTCGAGGGAATCGCGTCTCGAACGAGCAGGTCCGCGTCGCTATCTTCTTGCGTGACCATTAGCTAGTGTATCGGCCGAAGTGCGTGTGGGCCGACACATTTCGCTACGAACTTCTAAACTGGATCAGGCGGCAGCCGCAGGCCTTTTCGGCAACCTCCGCTCCGGCCGGCAGCGTGCTCGCGGGGAGACCGGTGTAAGCGACCGCGACCCACCCCGTGCGGCCCCGCAGGTTGCCGTCGAGGACGCGTACGTGCACGCGTACGAGGTCGGCGCTATCGGGATCGTAGGGCGCGACGCCCGTTCCGATGGCGAGGAGGCGGCTACCGGTGGCCACGCGATCGGCGACCTTTTCGGGGGTACCGATCTCGGGGTAGAAATCGGCGAAACCGCCGAAGCCGCCGGCCGCAATCAACAGCGTGCCGGGGGGAATCTCGGGGATGAGCCGGTCGAGCGGAGCGAAGCCTTCGAAGGGTGAGCCGATGCCGTGGACCAAGGCGAGTTTGCCTCCGGCGGTCACCTTGACGACGCGGACGCGGATGCCGATCGGCTCGTAGACGATGTCGTCGGGCCGCGAAGCGTCTGCGGTAAAGTCGCGTAAGAGCGAGCCGGCGCTCTGGGTGATCGCGGCTTCGGGTTCATCGGAATCCAGCCACGGTGCGATGTCGACACGCGCCGTCGTACCGGCATCTAGTGCGAGCCATGCGGGCAGCGCGGCAGCTTGCGCCGGCCCCGGGCACGCGAGGCCGAGCGCAACGGCAGCGGCGGCCGCTGCTGCCGAGCTAGAAGCAAAACGACGCGACATCGTACCTGTTATCGGCCGCTTCCGGACCAAAGTCTTTGCCTAGTAGTTTGCCGCCGCGCGGACGTCGGCAAGCGGTTTGTCGAGATCGGCGAGCAACTCCGGCCCGACGATTGCAAACGGCGCCGTGCCGTAACACATCAAGCGGTCGTGAAAGTCGAGTAACGATCCCTTGGGACCCATCTTCGCGGTGTAGTCACCGAAGAGTTGTTCGAGCTGGAGCCGCCCGACGGTGTACGAGATGACGTAGCCCGGACCGAGCGCGATCCCCGAGACGGCTTCTTTGGCCTCATCCATCGGAAAGCCGGTTTGCTCGGCGAAGAACGTCACCGCGCGATCGAAGGTCCAATTGCCGCTGGCAAGTTCGGGATCGACGATCGCCCGCGCGCCGCGCACGCGCTCCCACTGCGCCGCGTCGTAGCGTGCGTCGAGATCGTGATTTCCGTAGAGCCCGAGCTGCCAGAACATCTCTTCGCCGTAGTACGCCCAGCCTTCGGCAAACACCGAGCTGTCTTGGATCTTGCGAATGAAGTCGGGATTGCGATGCGCGATCGAAAGCTGTAAGAAGTGACCCGGCATCGCTTCGTGAGCGCCCGTCTCCAAGATGCGGTCGCGATCGAAGTCTTGGTTCGGATCGAGGGTCTTTGCGGCTTCCGCGAGCGACGTCGGCGGCGTGATGTAATAGAAGCCGGTCGAGTCTTTGCTGAAGAGCAACGGCGAGTTCATCGATGCGCCGGGCGACACGGGCTGCAAGAACTTCGGCGTCTCGACGACCTCGATGTTCCCGAGCCAGTCGGGAACGTCGACGACGCCGTGTGCGGTGACGAACTGACGTAGCTCGGCGATGCGATCGCGATAGTAACCGACCAGCGCTTTGCCGCTCGGTGCCATGCCGCCGCCGCTGTCGGGGCCGATCGCAGTGCCGCGCTGACGGGCTTCGTTGACGACCCAATTCTGCTCGGCCCAGCCGTGCGCGAGCTCGTCGTGCGCCATGGTTTCGATCTCGCTCGCATCGTAGGGCAGCAGCTCTTCGTCGCGCAACATCGCATCGTAGGCGCTGCGTCCCATCGCGAAGTTGTCGGGCCAGCCGGCGACGTGCGCGTCGATAAACTTCTTCGCATCCGCTACGGCCGCAAGCGTGGCGTCGCGGGCCTTCTCGAACTGGGCATACCGATCGGCCGGGAGGCCCGCCTTCGCAGCGTCGGTCAACGCGCCGTTCATGAAGTCGGGAACACCCGCGAGCCGCTCGGCGCCCACGGTGCCGTACAAGCGGCCCGGATGCACGACCATTTTTTCGCCCGCGGCGATGTACGCGGGCGCGCCGCCGAGGCGCTTGACGATCTTTTCCCACGCCGCGGCGACGTCGGCATCGGTTGCGCCGTTCGTTCCCGCAACGGGCAGGTGTTCGAACTGGGTGAAGATCGCGTTGACGATCGCTTGCGCCGGCGCCGAATAATCCTTCTCGTACGTCTTATAGCTCGTGTACTCGCGTTTGAGTCCGATCAGCTGCGCGCTCAACAGTTTGGCATCGTCTGCTTCGGCGAGCGTCGCCTTCGCGAGCGGAATGCCGGCAAGCCGCGTATCCCAACCGCGGATCATCGCGAGGTCCTGCGCGATCTCGGCGGGCGAAGGCGCGTCGAGATCGCCGTCTTCATCCGAAAGCCCGAGCGCGGTCGCATCCAGCGGGTGCGCCTTGGCCCAGCCGAAGGTCATATCTCGACCAAGCGCCTGGAGCGCGTCGCCGGCAGGATCGCCCGCGCGGGCGGGCGGCGGATTCCAGGCGACCGCGAGCGCGAACAAAATGCCGGCAGCAAGCAAGCGAAGCACGACTCTTCCATAACATCGGGGCGGCTTAGCCCCCCGATTCCCCCCGGGCCCGGACTCCCGGGCCCAAAAATTTCTTTTCACGCTGGTCGCGATTCCGTTTGGTGCGAGCGCGACCCTCGGTCGCGGGAGTCGCGGAGCGCACGGCCGATAACCAAAGAACACGGCTGGGGGGACATTGTGCGCGATCATCGGCAATTTGGACTCGGCATCGCAGCGTTCTGCTGCATCGCTTTTGTCGTTGCGTGCAGCGGAGGAGGCGGAGGC
>Ga0302324_100006558_pt1 | contig 25049 bp, 17 predicted proteins | sample Palsa_T0_1_FD_201949 | JGI IMG/M metagenome (GOLD analysis project Ga0302324, IMG submission 201949) | Peat permafrost microbial communities from Stordalen Mire near Abisko, Sweden - Palsa_T0_1 | ecosystem: Environmental > Terrestrial > Soil > Palsa > Peat permafrost | place: Sweden: Abisko... | reverse complement strand
TCGCCGACCGTGCGCAAGCTGGGCGTCAATGGCTGACCGCCGCTCAGGTTGCGGCGAAGTACGGCGTCACGCCTCAAGCCGTCTACAAATGGATATCTGCTGGGCGGGTACGTGCAGAGCAGACACCGGGCGGCTCCTGGCGGCTGTCGGCTGACCAGTTCGCGCACGACAACATCAAGCCCGACGTGACGATGGGGCTAAAGGCGCAACTGCTGGCACGAGCCGCCGACAGCCCGACTCCCTCGGACGAGGATCTGACTGTCGAGATCGTCGAGCGCCGCCGCTCCTGAATGCTCGTCTGTTTCGACGCTACGGTCCTTTGGCCGGGCTCTGCCGACGCAGGTGTCGCTCCACAATCGCCCGATCGGAGAGGTCGTATATGAGCTCACCGGACGGACACACGATGAGCTTCTCGACGGGCTATCCGAGCAACTGCGGTTAGTGGCGGGTGAGTTCGACGCCTATGACCTCCACCTCGTCGCGGCCGCCGTGGCTCGCGACGCGGACATGATCTGCACGGCTAATCGTGTCCACCTGCCCGAAGGCCCGCTCGCCGGTGGCATCGAGATCATCGGACCCGGCCGCTTGGCCGCTGAGCTTGGCGTGGCATAGCTGGTTCTCCCCCCACCTCTGTTCCTAGGCAATTGGGCTCAGCCGCACTTGACGGAGGCTATATTGGCTCGGAATGCGGGGGAGTCACATCACGCGGCGCATTGGACCCGCCGTTCTGGTGCTGGCGCCGCTGCTGGCGCTGACCATTCTGGCCGGTTCGGCCGGCGCAGCCACGTCATGCTCTGAGATACCGACCGTCTACGGGATCCCTCCATGGGGCTTTCACACGGGCTCATACACCGGGGAAACCAGCTTCGCCAAGGGCCACGGAAACATTAACCTCGAAGCCAACACGGTCTCGGGGGTCATGTGCCGGCAGGATCGGGCCGGCACGATCATCATGTCGGTGGAGCACCACCTCAGCTATCACTCCCACTACGCGATGATGTGGGGCTATCCAGGGAACATCATAAAGATCAAATTTCGCGTCACATGTTCCTCGGGCTGCGTGGTTTCGCTATCGGTTGTGCCGCGCGTCGTCGCTTTCGCGGAGGTCGCGGCACCGGCCTGCTAGGGGTTGGGGTGGTGGGAGCGTTTTCGCGCCAAGTTTGGGACGCGATGGCCCGTAAAACTGGGGGTTGAGCGCCAGGGCGGGGTTGCGATTGAGAGAGGCATCCCAAGTGATGCGTATGGTCTTCGGTATGAGTCGAATCTCAGCTGCCAAGGCCGGCTGCAGGCCCATTCCCGTCGGGGGCTCCGTCCAAGATGAGCTCCGGACAGGGCTGGGAGGGCTGGAGACATGGCCGGACGCTTAATGCGACGTCTAGCGGAACCTCCTGAGGGAGAGGAGTTACTGAGGCCATCGCGCGTATGGCTCTTGGCGATTCCGAGTGCCTATGCGGTTGCGGTCGGCGCCAGCGTGCTCTATGGCATGCCGGCGAAATTACCGGGAGTTGCTCTCGGGCTTCCGCTGCTTCTCGATCTCGAGCGCGCCGCGGCGGTGCTGGTCGTGACCGCTGGCGTTTTGATCTTTGCCCTCTTGACCTCGCGGGGGCATCTGCCGACTCAGTTTGGCAATGTCTCGTACCCGGCGGTGGGCCGGCAGCAAGATCTCACGCGCCACTTCGCCGAGCTAGACCAGCACCTCGAGCGCCGTCTGGTCTCACTAGAGGACGGTGGGCGTGCGACTGATGAAGCACTTGGGCTTGTTGCACGTGAGCTGAAGGAGCTGACTGGCCGCCTCGACACCCTCGAACATAGATCGACAGCGGGCTAGACTAAAGCTATGACGACCGAGCCAACACCGCTCGAGCAACTGACCACGCTGCTCGACGAGCGGGCTGATGCGTCGGAGCAGTGGCGCAAGATGCTTCCGACTTTGCGAGCGCGATCGGCCGGCACGTCTGTGGCGCTTAGCGAACTCGCCCGGACATCGCCAACTGACTCCCGATCTACTCGTGACTATGTCGACATCGTGATCGCCGCTCCCAGCCGGGACTGGGCACAAGATGTTACGGACCGGCTTCGCCAAGCGCTCCCTCTCGCACGGGTCGAGCTCGGCGTTCCGGGCGCACCCTTGCCGGAAGCTCCGCCTCCCGGATACACAGTCCGCTGCCACGTGTCATTACCGGGCGTCTCCAACGGGAAGGCGGTCGCAGAGGCGCGCTCTGCTCTCGCCAAGATGACTGATCTAGAGGTCGACTACAGCGAGTCGATCGATCTCATAGTGGTGACGCCACGCGGCTGAAACCCGCCATCCATCGCTGGCACGTCCAAGAAGTTCTCAGTCGGCGCAGCCATAACATCACACGGCGCACTGGACTTGTGGTTTTGGGACTGACGGGACTGCTGGCGCTCAGCGGCATGGCCGGCTCGGCCAGCGCCGCCACGTCCTGCTCTGAGATACCGACCGTCTACGGGATTCCCCCATGGGGCTTTCATACGGGCTCGTACACGGGGGAAAGCAGCTTCGCCAAGGGCCACGGAAACATCAACCTCGAAGCCAACACGGTCTCCGGGATCATGTGCCGGCAGGACCGGGCCGGCACGATCATCATGTCGGTCGAGCACCACCTTTCCTATCACTCCCACTACGCGATGATGTGGGGCTACCCAGGGAACATCATAAAGATCAAATTTCGCGTCAAAAATAGCACCGACCCGAACTGCGAAGTCGGAACCGAGGGTCGCGCGACCCTGTTCGGAAGCTACAACGGCGTCCGTAGCGACAGCGTCCAGTTCTTCTTCCCGGCTGCGTGCAGGGACCAGGACCGTCTGTACCACGGAACCGAAGTCAATAACCAGGTCCCACCGCTTTAGCCCTGCCTTCTGTCGAGCCCCAAAGTGGAGTTCCGCCTATGACCACAGCGCGCTGATCGGCCAGGCTTCCAGGCGCTCGCCGAATGGCAGGCGCTCGCCGCCGGTGTAGAGGACGACGCCGCGGACGAAGCGCTTGTGGCCGATCCGGTCGCGCATCATCGTCAGATGCTTGAAGTCCTCGCCGCGGACGGTCGCCGACGCCTTCACCTCGATGCCGGCCAGACGGCCGTCGGCTGCTTCGAGGACGAAGTCGACCTCGGCCCCGGTCGCGGTTCGCATGTGCAGCAGCGTTGCTCGTGTCCTCGATACGGCCAGCTGCTTGGTCAGCTCCATGCCGACAAAGCACTCCAGCACCACGCCGAGCAGCGCGTTGTCCTCGGTGAGGCGCTTGCGGTTGGTCCGCAGCAGATGCGTCAGCAGGGCGGAGTCGGAGATGAGGAGCTTCGGCGCCTTGGCGATCTGCTTGATGCGGTTTGTGTGCCATGCCGGCAGGCGGCGGGTCAGGAACACGTGCTCGAGCAGCGTGAGGTAGCGATCGAGCGAGGTCCGCGGGATGCCGACCGAGCCGCTCACGTCCGTCTTGTTCAGCGGCGCGCGAACACGCGAGGCGAGCGAGGCGAGCACGGCTGGGATCTCGGCGAGGCGCTCGATGTTCGCCTCCTCGCGCAGGTCGCGTTGCACGATCGTTGTTAGATAGGACGCGAACCACTCTTCGCGGCGATCGTCTGCGCGCCGCTCGAGCGCCTCCGGAAAGCCGCCGCGCACGATGCGCTCGATCAGGCTCTTGCGGGCGCCTGTGGGCGCCGTTGTGGGGACCGGTCGCGAGGACTCCCCGAGCAGGAGCTCGACGATCCGTCCGGGCACGCCCTCGATCTCGGCCTGGGAGAACGGCCACAGCGTGTGGACCTCGATCCGCCCGGCGAGCGACTCCGACACCGTTGGCAGCAGCATCACCTGCGCGGACCCGGTGAGGATGAAGCGCCCGGGGCGGCGGTCGCGGTCGATCGAGACCTTGATCGGCAGGAGCAGCTCTGGAGCGCGCTGGATCTCGTCGATGACCAGCGGACCGTCGGCGCTCTCGATCAAGCCGATGGGGTCGCGTCGAGCCGCGTCGAGCGTGCGCAGATCGTCGAGGCTGAGGTAGCGGGCCGGGTGCGGGCCGTCGGCCAGGCCCTGCACGAGTGTGCTCTTCCCGGACTGCCGGGGACCGACGAGCATCACGGCCGGCGTATCGCTCAGGGCCGTGAGCAGGTGGGGAGTGATGGCGCGCGCGATGGTCTTCATGACTCATCCATCTACTAGCTGGTCATTATATACCCATTTGGTGGTCGATTTATGGGCAGCACGCCTGGGACGTACACGCTCACGGTCACCGCTAAGAAACGGTGCTGGTGGCAGCCCGCAGCTCGGGATCGCGGGTGACGGCAGCACGGCGGCGTATTTCGTGGGGAACGACCAGTATGGGTACGTGAACAACATCCCAGCGCCTCAGAACGCGTACACGATGGAGGCGTGGGTCTTGCCGCAGACCGCGGACGCGGGGAGGATTATGCAGCAGGGTGGTTCGGGTGCGCTCTACATCAACAGCTTGGGTGTCCCGAGCTCGAATGAAGTTCATGTGCAGGTAGCCAACGCCGTCTATGAGGACCAGGCGACAGAGATGTAGGAGCGTTTTCAGACGGCCCGACCCGGCGTCGCTGAGGAATATTCGCGCTTTCGTCGACGCCCTCCGAACCAGCACAAAGGGGAAGCGACATTCCCGTCAGTGATGAAGGTATCCGTAGGATCCTGGAGCTGACCTGTGGCCAGTTCAATCTCCGAATCGAGCCAAAGGAGTGCCGCGCGCCATCTATGGAGGGCGAGACGGAGGCGTCGGTAGGACCTCACGATCGGTTCCAAGAAGAACGCTCCCATAGGCGCCTGGCACGTCTAAGCAGTTCTCAAAAGAGTTTTAGACGGGCCGGTTTGGGCGGATCTTTGGGGGTTGGGCGCGTGGTCTAGAATCTGTTTGAGACTGTCCTTGGGCCGGCTGGGGAAAGGCGTCCACGCTCGCAGCATGATCCTCGACGGGGTCACGGGCGTCGGGAAGACGGTCCTCTTGCGCGAGTTTAACTACATCGCGCGCGAGCAGGGCTGGGTCACCTCGGGTGTGGTCGAGTGCGACGCGGGCGAGCAGCTGCCTCGCATCGTCGCCAAGCTCTGCCATCGCGCGCTGCGCGACCTCGACAAGCGCTGGAAGGCCGGGGAGGCGATGCAGCGAGCCTTCGGCGTGCTGAAGGCGTTCACGTTCACGCTTGGCGAGGATGGCAAGTGGCGCTTGGATCCATGTGAAACCAGTGCTCTTGACAAAGTCCAGAATCTTGATAGACTTTATGCACAATGTTTGATCTCGCATACATCCACCGGCAGGACGGCGACGCTCAGCAGTGTGCCGTCACCGGCGTAGCGTCGGCGGATGACCGCGTGCTCGAACGTTGCTGCCGTCCCTGACGTTCCTCTCCTCGCGTCCGGGGAGGTGCTTCCCGCCCTCCCCGGACGCCCTCTCTTCAGAGGCCCCCGCTTTCTTCGCGGATGCCTTGCCCACCACATTCACCGCCAAGTCCCGAAAGGAGCTTCGGATGCCAAGAATCATCATCACCACAGACCCATCACCTTTGCCTGCCGGCGCGTCCGTCTGGCTCGATGAGCACGTCCAGTCAGTGCACCTGAGCGCCGACCACGCGGCGGCCCAGTTCATCGAGCGTCTCGCTTGGGCGATCAGCGACGCAGAGGACGCCGACGGCGAGCACACCGGTGCTCGCGAGCGACCCAGCCGACGGCGGCGAGGGAGCGGCACCGCCACGCGCTCTCGCAGCCAAGTCCGGGTGCGCGTCTAGAGCAGCGTGCCACCCTTCCGCGCCATGATCAAGGTCGACATACACCAACACCTTCGGGGCGGTCCACTCGGCGGGCGCGACTGGACCGTCCGAGTCTTCTCGTTCCCGAACCCGGTAAACGAGGTGTCTGCGCGCCTCCTCGCTAGCGGTGTGCTGCTCCTGAGCCTAGTCACGATCGTCTTTGAGCAACCGTGGCTTACGGCTGTGATTGCCTACGGCTTCGTGGCGAGCGTTCTGACGGGCCCCACGCTAAGCCCGCTCGGCCAGCTGGTCACCCGGGTGATCGCCCCTCGGCTGCACCTCGCCGCGCGGTCGGTGGCCGGTCCGCCGAAGCGCTTCGCGCAAGGCATCGGTGCCGTCCTATCGGTATCGGCCGCGGTGCTGGCGCTGGGGCTTGGTTCGACGACCGCTGCCTATGTGCTGCTCGGCCTACTGATCGTTGCTGCCACGCTCGAGTCAGTGTTCGGTCTCTGCCTGGGCTGCAAGGCCTTCGCTGTGCTGATGCGCGCCGGCGTGATCCCAGAGGAGGTCTGCAAGCGCTGCAACAACATCCGCATCGACCTCGGCGAGCCTACCTGAGCTGAGCGATCCCCAGACCTTCGACGATCCCACCGACTTCTGCGTAAAGCCCATGCACCCTGGTAGGTGTCACAACGGCGCCCCTCGATCGGCCAGATCGACGTCCGGTTGGGCGCAGCACGCGTCCCGCTTCTGCCGGTAGGGCCTGGTTCGTAGCGGGCCCGACGCCGGCGCGGAGGCCGGCCACCCATGATGCGCAGCCCGGAGGAAGGCAGCCCAAGAAGTGATCTGAACATTGTGGACTAACAAACTGAGCAATGGTCTGATACGGTCCCGGTTCAATTGCTCACTTAGTAGATCGGAATTACAAGGTATGGAGGCTTCCACTCTTCCCCATCGCGGCGTGCCAAGGCCTATCGGGCGTGACCGATCTCGGCCGCGCGAGCGCACATCGACGCTGCACCGATCCTTCACAGCAGAAGACGACCCGGTCGCCCCGCCCCAGCTGGCACCGCTGCAGATCGCGCTCCTAGACAATGACTCGGGCTTTCTGGTAGTGCTCGCAAAGCGCCTGGAGCGCCTCGAATGGAGCCACCGCGTGCTGGCGCCGACTCTCTCCACGAAGAAGATCGCCTCGATGCCCCTCGACGCTCTCGTCATCGACCTGGCTGTCTTGGGTCCGCGGCCCTGGCGGTGGCTCGAGCGCCTGTGCCTGGCGGGGCCGAAGTACCGCATCATCATCTGCACGGGCTCTTCTACGGTCACAGAGCGCGTGCGCGCCCTGCAGATGGGCGCTGACGACTGGCTCACCAAGCCCTGCCATCCGGAGGAGCTCGTCGCCCGAATCGAAGCCGTCGTGGGTCACCGACGCCGGCCCGAGCCGCGCAGCATCGAGCCCGTGACGGTGGGCGAGGTGGAAATCCGCCACGACCAGTACCAGGCGTTCGTTGCCGGGCGCAGCCTCCGGCTGACGCGGCGCGAGTTCGAATTCATCGAGCTGCTGGCCGGGGCCTACAATGAGATATTCGAGCGCGAGCTCATCTACAAACGCCTCTGGGGTCCCGCGATGGTTCGCAACGACCGCTCGTTGGACGTCTTCGTGCACAAGCTGCGCCGCAAGCTTGAACGCGCCTCGCCGCGCTGGCGCTACATCCACACCCATTGGGGCTGTGGCTTCCGCTTCTCGGCGGAGCCTGTCGGTCGCTCTGGCGTGGCGCGGGACGACCTCGGGTCCGCTTTCGAGGAGTCTAGTTCCAGTTTGGCGGCCTGACTCGCTCGCACGTGCCGCGACTTCTGGTCGACTGCAGCCCAGGTCAGCCGGCGCCCAGGTCAGCCGGTGATCGTGAACTCGAGTGTTCTCGGTGTCGAGTGCTCGCCCGATGCCGTCGCCGTGAGCACAAGCGTGTAGCTACCGAGCTCGAGCTTCTTCTTCCTGGAGATGAGACCCTGGAAGCTCACCCTGTTTGCTCCGCTGCGCGCGGAGAAGGTAAGTGTGCCGGCGACGACTGTGCGAGTACAGGAATGCTTGTTCTTGTTCTTGGCGGTCTGCGCGACACACGTCTTCCCGACCTTGCGTCCGCTCGTTGATTGGGTGAACTCGAACGTAACGCTCGCCGGCTCGTTGAGGCTGAAGGAGAAGGTCGTGCCGAGCGGAGACTGTCTGTTGGCGCTGATGTGGGCAAGCGCGTTGCCCTCGCGCCAGGTCTTGGCCTTCTCGCCGACCCCGCTGAGGGTCGGTCGCTTCGACAGGGTTATGTGCTGCACCCCCACGACGGTGTAGGTCACGCTCTTGGATTTGCTGATGCCTTCGCTGTCGGTCGTGGTGACCGTGAAGGTATGACTTCCGAGCGTGCTCGTGTCGATGAAGGCACCGTTTTCCACCGTTCCGGTGCACGACGTCACGATCGCCGGCGCTGGTGCGCTGCACTTGTATTCGGCGAAGATCGAGTCGAGGCCCACCGTGTAGGAGGCGCCGTTCGCCGGCGAGCTGATCGTGATGCCTGGAGCCGAGGTGCCTGGAGCCGGGGGGGTGAACGCGTAGACCGTGCCCTCGCGCACGCGAGCTTCGCCTTTGGACACGTATGAAGCCACGTGGAAAGGCGCGCCCGTGGCGATCGTCTTCTCGAAGATCGCAACCGAGCTGCCGAGCCTGTCGCCCCCGGTGCCGTCTGAGGCGCTCAGCTCTTCGGTCTGGGTGGCGTTCGTCCAACCGCCCCCGGCCGGGGTAAACAGGTAGGTCATACCCTGAAACAGGTTCAAACCCAGGTCGTGATACGGCGCCCCGGCCACGATCGTGCCGTCGGAGATCGCCACCGAGCTGCCGAGCTGGTCGCTCTGGCCGCCGTCTGAGGCGGTCAGCTCGGCGGTCTGGGTCGTGCTTTCCCATCCCCCCGCGGGCATCGTGAACACATATGCGGCGCCCTGGCTCGTGTTCGAGCCCACCATGTGGTGCGGCGCACCGGCGACGACCGTGTTTTCGGCGATCGCGACCGAGTAGCCGAGCTGGTCGCTCTGGCCGCCGTCTGAGGCGGTCAGCTCGGCGGTCTGGTCTGTGTTCACCCAGCCGCCCGGCGGCGCCGTGAACACGTAGGCAGCACCCTGATTCGTGTTCGAGCCCACCATGTGGTGCGGCGCACCGGCGACGACCGTGTTTTCGGCGATCGCGACCGAGTAGCCGAGCTGGTCGCCGCCGGCGCCGTCTGAGGCCGTGAGCTCGGCCGTCTGGGTCGTGCTTTCCCATCCCCCCGCGGGCATCGTGAACACGTATGCGGTGCCCTGGCTCGTGTTCGAGCCCACCCTGTGATCGGGCGCCCCGGCGACGATCGTGCCTTCGGAGATCGCCACGGAGTAGCCGAGCTGGTCGTCGCCGGCGCCGTCTGAGGCCGTGAGCTCGGCCGTCTGGGTCGTGCTTTCCCATCCCCCCGCGGGCATCGTGAACACGTAAGCCGCGCCCTGGTGCGTGTTCGCGCCCACCTCGTGATAGGGCGCGCCCGCGACGATCGTGTCGCCCGAGATCGCGACGGAGTAGCCGAGGCTGTCCTCTTCGCCACCGTCTGACGCGGTCAGTTCGGCGGTCTGGGTCATGTTCGCCCACTTGCCCGAGCGCGGTGTGAACACGTACGCGGCGCCCTGGTAGAGGTTCGTGCCCACTTTGTGGAACGGCGCGCCGGCGACGATCGTGCTGCCCGAGACGGCCACCGAGTAGCCGAGCTGGTCGCCTTCGGCCCCGTTTGAGGCACTGAGCTCCGCCTGATGGATGAACGGGTCGATCCGTAGGGGGTAGGCCGCTCCACGGTCGTCGATGTGGATCAGTACATGGCCTCTGAGGAGTCCTAGCCAGGAGCGCAACGTGTGTCCCCGCGCGTCGGTGACGAGCAGACCGTCGTAGCGAAGTGCGACTCCCCGGCCCGCGAGAAGCACCGAGTCGTGTCCCAGCCGCGAGCTGAGGTTGCCCGAGATCGCGAGCGAGAGCGTGAGCGGACCGCGGCCGTTGGTGGGGCGTGCGGCGACGTCGAAGCCCTGCTCTAGTCCCAACGGACCGTTGACGTACCACTCCGTCAGCGATCGGCGCCGATAGCTCACGCGGTTGCCGCTCGCGCGCGGCGTGCTCGCTGCGAGCGGCTTCAGCGCGCTCGCGTAGCCATATGCCGTGAGCGCCATGCCGAGTCGCGCTTGCCCAGAGGCGACCGTCACACCCCGGCGCGAGAAGGCCACGCGCAACTGCTGGGCGGGGTTGCGGGCGTGCAGGTGAAGGACGCTATAGGCCGGTTCATCGCGGCCCAACGCCGCCGAGACCGGGCTCTGTGCCGCGGCCGGCAGGCTACTCAGGCCGTGGCGGGCGGCCGCTACCGGCCTTGCGGGCGCGTCAGAGCGCGCCACGAACGCGGCGACGCATCCGAGCGCTGCCAGACATCCGATCGCCGCGGCGGCACCGACCAGTGGACCTGCGCGCCCGTGGCGAGGCCACTCGCCGCGCCACCGTGCCGGTTGCGGCCCTCGCTCCCGCGGGGTGAAAATAGTAGGTGTGCTGAGACTCTCCATCCGCTCCTCTCCCGACGCTCGCTCAGCGTCTTGAGCGCCTGCGCCCGGCTTGGGCGCGGCGATCGATTAGTAGGACTGGGCGAGGCCGGGGGTCCGTGGGCAGCGCTCGCGCGCTCAGCAGCAGGGCCAGCAGGGTGGTGATTCCCAGGGCCGCGTAGAACCACTCCTCACCGCTGCGCGATTCCTGGCTGCTAACGCCCGCGGGCCGGATCGCGAACGCCGACTGGCTGGCTTGCTTGCGAGCCTTCTCCCGGCGCTCGGCCGCTGAGGGGCTCTGGGCATAGCCGCCGGCGCCGGGCGGGATCGGCTCGACCGGAGGCGTCGCCGCCGGCAGGATGGTGGCGGGCACCCCCAGCTGTTCCATCGGGGTCCCTGGCAGTTCCGGTGGTTCCGCTGACGGTCGTGCCGCTGGCGCCGCGAGCTTGGGCGCGGGCGCCGCCGGCGGAGCCTGCGTCGCAGGCGGTGGAGGTATGAAGTGGAGCGTAGGGTTGACGGCGGAGAGGGCCGCGGCTGGTGGGGGCGGCGGCGCGGCGGTCGCCTTCACCGGTCTCTGCGTCTGACTGGAGTGCAACGCGGTCCCCGCCTGGAGGCCGCCGGCAGGGGGGACGGTGCCGCAGGGCCTGCCGAAACTGCCGCGCTGGACCGTGATCGTCTCTGAGTAGCTCAACAGGCCTGCCGTGACCGTGACCGTGGTCGTGCCCGCGTTGTAAGCGCAGAACAGACCCGATGCGCTGGAGGGGATCGGGTGTCCGCTCGCGCTGAGCTTGGGGAAAGGCGACCCTTCACCGGTCGGTTCCACGAAGTTGCCGACCGCCGGTTCCGAGCTCGTGAAGGAGTAGCTCGGGGACACGCATGTCGCGCCGCAGTTGGGCGCTGGAATTTCGACGTAGTCGTCATAGCCCTGGAAGTTTTCCCCGACCTTCGTCGCCAGCGTTCCCGCCGGGCGGCGACCCACCGCTTCGAACTCCAGCGTCCGGCTGCGCGCGACGCTCAGCCCATCGATCGCCTTCAACGAGAGGGATTCGATCACGGGGACCGCCGCTACCTGCACCGAGCGGGCACCTGGGTTCGTGTCGATCGAGGCGAAGTACCACATCACCCCGTTGTTCTTCGTCTGCTGGTAGCCGAGCGTCGCGCCTTCGTACTCGGATATCTTTGGTTCTTCGGGGCCGGCATCTTCAGGGATGAGGTGGTGTTCGTCGAGTTCGTGGACTTCGCTGGCGCTGTTGCCCGGCAGCGAGCCGTCGGTCGTGAATACCGCCAGCACGGTTGCTTCGTGACCTTCGCGTACGCCGGCGTGTGCGAGCAGCGCGGCGAGTTCTTCGTCTTCCGTTTCACCGCCGCGGTTCAGGTTTCGCAGGGGGTGCGCGGTGACGACCACGACCGGCACGTTTTCCCCTTCGGCGTTTTGAAGCTGCCGTTCCAGCCACGGTCTCTGGCGCGTGCTTTCTTCAAGCGCGCCTTTGGGGTCGGCGTTGTCCAGCACGAGCACCCGCAGCGTGCCTCCGTTCTGGGCCGCGTCGAAGGCGTAGTAGAGGTGCGTTTCGCCGGTGGCCGGCGTTTCTTCGGGCGAGGACACGGGCGCGATCCCGGGTGCGTCGGGGCCGGACCCGAACGGCGCCGGCGCACCGGCGAACGCTTCGGCCCACGGCAGCGTCGTGTTGGTCGCACCAGACACGGGGTCGAACGGCCCCAGGGCGGCGAACGTCGGCACGCCCGCAAGCGGTGCAAGCAGTTCGGGCAGGTGTGCGAAATCGGCTTCCTGCTTCGCTGCCGGGATCTTTGCGCCTTCGAGCGGCCCGACCGCGTTGCCGCCCAGCATCGCGAACGCCGGCCCCCCCGGTTGCGCGGCGTAGGCGGCGATCTGCTTGGCCGCCGAGGTCAGGTTGACGTCGGGCTGCGCGTCCGGCGCCGGTGCGCACTCTTCCTTGCACATCGGGCTCGTGAAGAAGGCGAAGGACACCGTGCCCGGTTCGGCGGGGAGGCTCGGTGTCGTGGACTGCAAATCGGGAGGCTGAGCGCTGCCCGTGGTGTCGTAGCGCCAGATCGATGCGCTCTGCCAGCCGACGGGCCGGCCTGACAGTGGTTCTTCGGTTCCCTGTCCGGCCGCGTCTTCGGTTCCGTCATAGCCGCCCGCCGCCCAGGCGTGTTCGCCGGCCGGGCCGGTGGCGAGGGCCAGCACCGGATCGCTCTTGAGCGCCCCGTCTCCGGTGATTTCATTGCCGGCATACTGCGCGTGGCTCAGGTCCTGCCATCCGCCTTCGGTCTGGCGTAGCAGCTCGCCGTCGCCGGGAGGGAAGCCGCCGACTTCGGGGGGGTTTCCGCGCCCGGCGGCCGGTGGCGCGATCGATACGTAGGCGCGCAGCCTGCCGCCGGCGTCGCGAAACGGGGCGAGGGCGACGGCGATCCCCTCGAGCGGCTGCGCGGCGTAGGCAAAGCTCTGTCCGGCCGCTTCGCGGACGAGCACGAGCGACTTGCCCGCGGCGACGATGCCTCCATCGGGCAGGCCGGCGACCACGCGCAGGTTGCCGGGAGTGAGCCCGCTGGGCAGCACCGAGGCGTCGACTTCGCTCCAGTCTCCGTCAGGCGAAAGAGTGATCAGGTTGCCGGCCGCGACCGCGAAGACTTCCGAGCCCGCCACCGCGACCGAGGTGATGTCGACGCCGGAGTCGGCTTGCGGAGGCTGTTCTTTGCTCCAGCTGCTGCCGTCGTAGCGCAGGATCGTCCCGTCGGCGCCGACCGCCCAGCCTTCGCCCGATGCTGCGAATGCCACCGCGTTCAGCTGTGAGTCGGTGAGCGAGGTCGACTGCGGGTCTTCTGACCAGCTCGCGCCGTCCCAGTGCAGGATGACGCCGAACTCGCCCACCGCGAAGGCGCTGGCCGGGCCCGCGAAGGCGACGCCGAGCAGGTTGAGTCTGCGCGCGCGTGGGGGGGTGGGCTGCACCAGCCAGCCCGCGGAGGCGTCGTAGCTCAGCGTGGTCCCATCGAACCCGACCGCCAGCGCACCCGATTCGCCTGCTTCACCTGGGCTGCCCGGGGGCAGCGCGACGCTCATCAGCGGCGAGCGGTCGGGCAGCGGCCAGGAGGTGAGCGAGCCGGATGCCCCGTTGGCGGTCCAGTGCCCGAGCGCCTCGGCGCCGCCGAGCCAGCCTTCGTTGGGGCTGGCGAACACGTCGTCTGCTCCCGTCTGGCCGGGGAACGGTCCGTAGCCGGGCGCCAGGACGCTGGTCCACTCACCGTGGGCGAAGACGTCGACGGATCCTTCCCTCAATCCCAGCGCCACCGGTCCGCTTTCCGTCTGGAAGATCGCGTCGGGCACCGTTGCCCGGCCACTCGAGGTTTCGAGCGGTTCTTCGCAGGAGTTGGTCCCCGGCAGCGTGCACCACGAGTTGGTGATGTGGCCGCTCGCGCCTTCAGCTTCGTAGCGCGCCACCACTCGGCCGCTTTCCTTGCCGGGAGTGAGGTCCACCCTCGCTTCGATCCAGACACCCTTGCCGTCGGCCTTCAGCGCTTCGGGCAGCACTTCACCCTTCCCGTCGCTCTCCGTTGCGAGGGCTCCTGTGAGGTCAAGTGCATCCAGGCCGGTCGGCGAAAACGTCCATTCGCCGCCTTGGAGGTGACCGAGGATGAGCCCCAACCCGGGCGGATGTCCCTCGACTTCGAACGCGCCCCAGCCTTCGCCCGGGCCCTGCACGTCCTCGAGCTTCAGCCTGACCGGGTCTGCGGAGCTGAAAGGCGGTCGCGGCTCGGTTGCGGTCTTGACGGTTTCGACGGTCCACTTGCCATCCCGCAACAGCCCATAGGAGAGTTCGCCCAGCGCCGCGTACTGACTGGATGCGCTGAGGATGCCGTACGCGTGCCCGCTTTCGCTTTCCCCGAGCCGCAGGGTGACGTCCTGGCGGCCGGGATCTTCCGCTTCGGATCCGAGCAGTGGACCCAGCGTCCGGGTGGCTTCGGTGTCGAGCCTGAACTGGTCTTCGTCGGGGGCGCGGTGGAAGAGGCCCACCACCGGCGGCTGTCCCTCCTTCGTCGAGGCCTCGGCCACTGATAGCCAGGCTTCTCCGGAGGGCGTCATCGCGCCCGCGACATGCACCTGGTTCGCGACATGCACTCCGCCGGTTGTGTCCGAGACTTCGTCGGCTTTCAGCAGCTTGAACGGTTCGCCCTCCGGTCCGCGCGGCACTTCGGCTATCTGCCAGCCGTCCTTGTCGGTGTAGCGCAGCAGCACGAGCTGTTCGCCACGGGCTTCGTAGGGCAGCGGGCTCCCGTTCACTTCCGCGGGCGGCGCGCTCGTGAATCCGTATGCCCAGGCTTCGTGTTCCGGGCTGCCCGCGATGGCGCCGAGGAAGCTGACGTCCCGCGCCGGAGCCGCGACGCCGGCGATCGATGCCGACACCGCGGGGGTGAGCGACGGGTTATCGACCTCGACGTCGGGCACCACCTGAGAGGTGGCTTCGTTGCCCGCCCCATCTTCTGCGATCGCGCGGAAGTCGTAGGGTCCGTTCTGCAGGGATTCGGTATCGAGGGTGTGCGTGTAGATGCCGGACCCCGATGGCTGCGGAATGGTCGTCTTGCCGCCGACGTTGATCCACGCGCCGGCGCTGGCCACCGAGCGCGCTTGGAAGCGAACCGATGCGACGCCAGAGAGGGCGTCCGTGGCCTTGGCCGAGAGGGTGGCCTGTTTGCCGAGCTGCGATCCGGGCGTGGGGCTGGTCAGTTCGACGGCGGGCGGCGCGTTGTCCACGAGCAGCTTGCGGACGGGGACCGAGACGAATTCGCCGGGATTGGCTGCTACGACGCGGAAGTCGTATTCGCCATCGCCTTCATCCGGCAGCGTCTTCGTGTCGAAGCTCTCGGTCACGAGATCGGTGGCGGGCACAGGTTCGCCGATCGTCGTCCACCTCGCACTGCCGGGGGGGCTGTCGGAGTGGGCCCACTGGAAGCTGACCGAGGCGACTTCTGCGCTGGTCGGAATCGCGGCAGCGAGGACGATCGTGCCTCTGGCATCCGCGCTGGGCCTGGTGGTGAGCGTGACCACGGGCGAGCTGTTTGCGATCAGACGATCGGTCAGCTCGGCTTCATATTTGCTCCCTTCGGCGCTCGTCACGATCACGCGCAGGTCATAGAGGCCGTCGCTCACTGGTTTATCTTCGATGTTGGTTTCAAAGATCGTGCTCGAGCTCGTCGTTTTTTCGATCGTGGTCCAGTCTTCAGATTCCGGGGATTCGGCGGGCCTGTACTGAAACTCGTATGAGGCGATCGACGAGAGTCCCCTTGTCTTGGTCACGAGCTCTGGGTCTTCGGTCTTTTCGGTAAGGACGCTGCCGGTGCCCGGAGTTTCGAGGACCACTTCTCCTCCTGAGGTCAAGGGCGTGGCGGCGGGCGCCGCCAGGTCAAAGGGGGAGACGTCGGAGCCGCTCTCACTCCCGATCGGGCTGGGCTGGAGCGGATGCCCAGTGACGGTGGCGCTCCGTCGCGAGGTGGCGGGCGGGGAGGCGGGGAGTGGCACTGCCGAGGTGCCCGACAGCTCCTCGGCGCTCGGCAGGGGTGAGTCCGGGTCATCCGCGACAGTCGAGCTTGTCGGTGCGCTCGGCACGTGGGGCTCTGTGATCCGCGATATGCGCGTCAGGAGCTTGCGCCACTGCGCCGCGTTCAGTTCGGGATCGAGCCGCGCGGCGCTCGATGACGCTGTGGCCTGCGCCACCGTGGCGGCCGAGCCGATCGCGCCATCAGCCTGCCCGTGGCCTCCTGTCTGCTTCTGTTGTGAGGGCGTCTGCGTCGCACCTGCGGGTGCGGGCGCCGTGAAGCCGATTTCGAGACGGTCGGGAGAGCCCAGCCGCAGGAACGTCCCAACGGTAGCGCGCAAGCTCGGCGGACCTACGATTTGGTTCGGTCTGATCGCGGCGGGAAGGCTCAGCAGCCGGTGCGCTGCGAGCTCGACAAGTGAACCGGGACCATCGTGGCCGCGGATCGGGAGGCCATTCAGTGCCGAGATAGCGAGCACGTTGCCACTCCTAGGCGCCGAGATACCTGCGGTGCTCGCCTCCTCGCCGTGGCCGCACGCGAGCTCCGAGACAGTCGGCTTGAGCCCCGAGGCGAGGAGAAAGTCGAGCGTCGCGAGTACGCGCCGGTCCACCCGGCCGGCGACTATGTCTCCTCGCTGGCATGCAGACAGCCGCAGGCCCGAGTCAGACAGCACACGCGACTGCAGCTGACGCTCGCTCAGCAACTGAATCTCGCTGATCAGGGCGTCACTGGAATCGGGGCCGAACAGCGGCTGTGCTCCCTCCTGGGTGTGACCCTGGGTTTCGCCCAGCAGCTGCCAGCTCTCAAGGAGCGGGAGCGGGTCGATCGGCCCGGCGCCCGCGGGTGCGATTGCGAGGAGGAAGTGCACCCGCGAGCCCGGTGGCCCAGCGCCCACGCTACCCAGCACCGTGCCTGGCGCAAGCCACGTGCCCCGACGCAGTGGCGCAAGCGCCGTGTGCCCGTCCGATCCGCCCTGAACGTGCTGAGAGTGCCCGCCGCGGATCGACTGCACGGGCAGCGAATATCGCTCCAGGACACGGCCGAGATTGGCATAGGTGTAGGTGTTTCCGTAGGCATCGCGCAGCTCGATGAAGCGCCCCAGCGTTGCGTTGCGCCCGATCTGGACGACCTCCGCGGTCTGCACGGCGAGCACTGGTGCGCCCGGTGAAGCGGCGACGCTGGCGCCCAGCACCGCGGGGTCCGGCGCGCTCGTGCTCGCGGCGGCGGCAAGCTGCGGCGGTGGCGCAGGCGCCCCGGCCGCGGAGGAGCGCCCCGCGCTCGCCGCACGGGCAGCGCTGGACTGTGGTGGCTTGCTCCAGACCGCTGTTAGGGCGTGGGAGCCGCCGCCTGCCACCGGAAAGCGTCCGCTGACGATCGCGCTGAGACCGCTGATCAGCGACTGCGGAGTGGCCGCGAGCAGCTGGGTGCGCAGGATCACGGATTCGACATAGCTCGCGGAGTGGTTGTAGGCGTAGATCGCTCCCCGCAGGTCGTTGCCGGCGCCGGCGGCCGCGAGGTAGCGGGCGGTCGCAAAGATCGCGTCGGCCGGGTTGTTCGGATCGCGTACGCCTGCTCCATTCGCGTCCACGCCGTATATCAGCCACTCTTCCGGCAAGAACTGCATCCAACCCTCCGCTCCCGCGCTCGAGGGGCCGAGATCCAAGCCGTAGTTGGTCTCGACTTCGTTGATCGCGGCCAGCACCTGCCAAGGCACCCCGTAACGCTGGGCGGCCGCCAGGTAGATAGGCAGCAAGAACGGTGGCGTGCGGTAAGTGTCAAGGAAGAAATTCAGCAGCGGGCTGCCGTCTCCGAACGCCGGGGGAGAGCCGAAGAGCGCGCTCGGACTTGGCGCGGGCGTCGAATGTTCCGCCGGGTTCGGCGCCGCCGGGCGCCCGGCGTTGCTGCCCGCCCTCTGCACGACCACTCGCCTGGCATGCTCGTGGGCGTGGGGGTGCGAGATGGGCTCCTCTGGTAGCTGTGGCTGTGGCTCCTGCGCCACCACCGAAGGCCCTGGGCTCGAGGCCGAGGGCGAGGGGGTAGTCGATGATGAAGGAGGCGTCGAGGTCTGCGCGGTCGATTCAGATGGCGGCGACGGCGTTTGTGAGCTTGACGTTGAGTCTGAGCTTTCAGGGGCTGAGCCTTCAGGGCCACTGCCGGCCGGCGCGGCGCCTTCGCCGTCAGGCGTGGACGCGCCGGCTTCCGTGGTGATCGTCAAAGCGCGGCTGTCTTGCGGCCAGGACGCGGCGGCGCCCGCAATCGCGAGCGCGAGCAGCACCAGAGCAAGCCTTCTGATCGAGTGCGCCCTGTTCATGCGAAGAAGCTCACCTTGGTCGGCCAGTGCCTGCGATTGAGGCTCAGAACAAGCAGGCCGCTATCCCCGGCGAAATGTCGCGGGCGCGCCTGGCTGACGACGTGCCCGGAACGAAGCGCCCGCGCCCCGATCGTGACCGGCCTGCGTACCTTGAACGTGATGTAGAGGCTCAGGTACACCTGCCCGTTGCGCTTGACCGTGTGGAGCTTTGCCTTGACGTCATAGACGGCGGGCGCCAGCGTGACCGTGCGTGTCTGGGTCACGGTTGGCGGTGCTTCCACGGGTGGTGGTGGTGGTGGAGGGGCTTCCGCCGCGGGGGGCTGTGGTTCTTCTTCTGTTCCTTCTTCTTCTTCTTTCAGCCGTTCTGGTTCTTCTTCGTTGCCTTCGGGTGCTTCCGGCGGTTCTCCGTTGGTCAGCCGGTAGAGGTGCGGGAGCTCATCGCTCGCGGTCAAAGGGCCGCCGCTTGTTCCGGAGCTCGTGGCCGCCCAGGCGTCGTTGGCGGCGTTGGCGGCGAGGGCGGTCACGCCGCCCGCGCGGTCGACCGGCGCCGAGGAATCTTCGGAGAAGCGCGTCAGGGTCGTGGTCCCTTCGCAGTTGGCCTGGGCGATCACGGGTTGACCGGCGGGTTCTTCGTGACCGGCGGTCTCTTCCCAGGCCTTACCCCCCGCCAGCGCTTCGCCGGCGCTGGGAAAAACCGCGATCGAAGACCACAGGAAGGCCCCCGCCGAGGAGATTTGTTCGTAGTTCGGCGTATACGTGAAGCGAGTCGCCGGTGGGCCGGTGCACGCGGCCGCCGCGCCGGAGGTGGACACCGCCTGGAGCGGGGAGGGCTGCGGCGATCCGGGCGGCGCGAATGGCCGCCAGCCCGCCGTTACGAGCTCGCCCCCTTCTGAGGATGGTCCCTCGCTGCGTTCTTCCAGGCGAAGACCGGCTGGGTTGCCCGCCACCCAGCCCTGGCCCGTCGCGTCGAGGTCGGCGGCGACGAGGTCGGTCCTGTAGGGATCGCCCGCCTGCGGGCTCGTGAACGGGGTGAACGGGAGCGGCGAGAAGGCCTGTCCACTGGAGGCGAACAGCTGCGCCGGCGGCTCGCCTTGCAGTGTCGTCAACGGCCCATCGGCATACGTTTCGCTGGTCGTGCTGGCGGCGATGCCGAAGCGTTCGCCCGCAGGGCCTTCGCGCGCCGCGGCGGCGGTGTATTCGCCTTGCAGCAGCCTCTGCGAGGGATCCGGCGAGGCGTCGGTCAGGGTCTTGCCGTTCCAGTGCACGACCGTGCCGTAGGTACCGAAGAACCAGCAGTCGTTCCAGGCATAGCAGGCGGCCGAGGTGATGCCGCCCGGATTTGTTCCTATGCGCTCCTTGGTGGCCTTGGGGAGTGCGAACGGCTCCCATTCGTGGCCCACCTCGCCTTCGAAGCGGCAGAGGTCTGCCCATTTTCCATCGTTGCCGTCTTCGGGGCCGGGTCCCACGAGCCAGTAGTCGAGCTTGCCCGCCCACACGATCGTGTTCCCCGGGCACTTCTTGCTGCCGGGAAACGTGGGGTCCGGATACCAATGGTTGCCGTTGAAGATCCAGACGCCGTAAGTCGTCGCCGTCGCGTTGCTGCCCTGCTCCGTCGTGGCCGCGAGGCCGCGGTTCCAGGCCCTGAAGGCCATCGACGTCACGATCAGGGGGCAAGTCACTTCGCCGGTGGCATCGTCGCAGTTCGGCACGGAGGAGCTTTCGAGGGGCCCGCCGGCGCTGCCGAAGGGATACGGCTGGACGTCTTCCCAGCAGGAGCCTCCCCCGGATGGTGGCGAGCCCGGTTCGATGATCGCCGTGCCAGAGATTCCGCCCGCTGTCGTGGTGGTGCTCGCGCCCGCGCAGCGGACGGACGAGTCCGCCAGGGCACCACTGGTCGCGGGAGTCGCGGCCATCTCGAGCCCGCTTAAAACCGCGCAGCACGAAAGGAGCCCGAGGAGACGGTACATGACACGGAGCTTAGGTTGGGCTGGTCGTCGCGAGAGTCGGCGTTCACAGGAACTTAAGCTGCGCACCAAAACGAAGGATCGAGCCCGGCTCCCAGGCAGCGAGCTTGTTCACTGAAAGGAAAGAACAAATCACGAAAAGGCGACAATGAGCCCCGATCCGCCACCAATAATCCGCCCGTGCTGGAAGACTTCGCAACTCAAGTTCGGAGCAAATCGGCCCTGATTCCGTCATCTCGACTCAAGCAAGGTGGGAGAAACAAACATGGACATGTCACTTCGGAAGCGCTTTGGTCGCGGCCCGCGTGCCCTGCTTGTCGGGCTGAGCGTGCTCGGTTGTTCTGTGCTCGCAAATCTGGTGCTTGCGGGCGCGAGCTACGCGATCCCGCCGGCAGCCGGGCTCGCCTGCCAGACAGGCAGCCAGGCAACCAACGGCAAGATCACGGGTCGTGGCTCGAGCTTCAACGCCCACGCTGAAGCGCTCTTTTCACAGCTCTACGAGGAAGACGTGTGTGGCGGCACGCCTGAAACCTTGGGAGGCCCCGCGGGCAATACGATGGTCGCGTACAATATTCCGGCCGCTGAAGCGGCGAGCGCCACGGGTGCGAAATTCGGACTGCAGGCGGCCGCCTGCCGCACCGACGCTTACGCCGGCGACGCGACTCCGTATACCGAGGCAAACCTTGCGGGACTCGACGGGACACCCGGCGCGGCGGCGGCGGGTGGGGGCTCGTGCGCGGCGAACCCGTTCACACAGCCGTTCGAGCCGACGCCGGGACCGTATCCCGACACAACCTCCGGCCAGGCGGACACGCTGGCAAACATCATGTCGTTTCCGATCGCGGGCGAGTCTGTGGCGCTGATCGTGAACCTCCCGAGCGCGGCCTGCAAAGGCACACCACCGACTTCGCTCGACTTGACAGCCGCAGAGGTCTCGAGGATCTATGGCGGCGATGCTCTGAAATGGAACGACACAGAACTCGTGGCAAACAACGCGTCGCTGGCGAACTGCGAAGGGGCAATCACGCGCGTGGTCCGCCAGGACAGCGCGGCGCAGTCGGAATTTCTCAAGAAGTACCTGGTCAACGCGGACAACGAACGGACAGGCCAGAAATGCGCCGAAGGTAAAAAATGGTCCGCCTACATCACGACCAACACCGAATGGCCTGGCTTGCAACACGTCGGCTCTGAAGGCACCTGCAGCTCGATCATAAAGACCGCCTCGAGCGGCGGCCCGGAGGAGGTCAAAACGGTCGAAGAAACCACAGACGGCATCGGCTACGCCGATCTCGCCGACGCGGTGGCAGGAGGAGGAGTAGGGCAAGGCCTGATCGACGCCAGCGTCGAGAACGCTACGAACACGGGCTATCAGTCTCCGATAAGCGGCTCGGCGGCCAACTGCAACTTCAGCACGCTGACCCTCCCGAGCGGCGGCAAGAACGGCGCCGTGGGCCTCAACGCCGAAGACGACAACTGGGCGAACAACAACGAAACGGGGGGGTTCCCCAACCACGAGAACGCGACGGACCTGGGCAACCGCTACCCGATCTGTGCGCTGGCGTTCGACTTGGTGTACACGGGACTGGACGATACGAGCGGAACCGAAAACGCGATTACAAGGCTCACGAACAATCAACGCAGGACCCTGTATTCGTACTTCACCTACGTTCTGTCATCGACCGCACAGGACAAGCTCACCGCTCACGACTACGCACCACTGCCAATTGCCTGGCTACCTCTCCTGACAGAAGGCTTTGAGTCGAACTTCTAGTGAGGTGGCGGATGGCGGGAGACTGGTACCGTCGAGAGAACCGAAGGGTGGACGGGGCCGGCTATGCCGGCTCCGTCCATGTGTATCGGCCGGGGCGCTGGGATTCGGTGGTGAGTATGCGCCGGTGTAGATCCGGATGGCTCCTCGCGCTCGCGATGTTGTTGGCAGCCGCCTGTGCGGGATCCGCGCGGGCGGCGTCCTACGACGCCGACGACGGAGCGGCCCTCGAAGCGGCGGTTGCGCACGCGGATGCGAGCTCGGCGCCGAGCACGATCGACTTGAGCGGAGGAGTGTTCGTGCCGTCGCTCACGCTGCACATCAGCGGCAACCTCACGATCGTCGGGCCGTCATCCGGACGGGGAGCCAGGATTGACGGTGGCGCGGTCGAGCCGTTTCCCTCGGATCTGCTGCTCGTGGAAGCTCATGCGAGCGTGACCCTTTCGAACGTGCAGCTGACCACGGGGGGCGGAGGAGCCTTTGCGGCCGCGATCGACGACTTCGGTGCCGTGGACCTCGAGAGCTCGACGATCGAGGGCAACGATGGGCCCGGCCTGGAGGTGGAGTCTGGAGGCTCGGCCACGGTGCGGAACTCAACGCTGAGCGATGGCTCCGACTTCGGACTGATCGACGATGGCGCCGCGAGCCTGTTCAACTCTACGATCGCGTTCAACACGAACGGAGGCATCGATGACTCCGGCGGTGTGCTGAAGCTGACGAACACGATCGTCGCGGACAACAGCCCGTTCGACTGCACGAGGCACGCCACGACGAGTGATCACAGTCTCGACTCGGACGGCAGCTGCGGGGTGGGTCCGCTCAGCGATGTAAATCCGCTGCTGGCTGTCGAGCTCCGCAACAACGGCGGCCCGACGCCGACGCACGCGCTGGAAGCGGGCAGCCCGGCGATCGGCGCGGGCGATGAGTCCCAATGCCCGCCGGACGATCAGCGCCACTTCATCCGCCCGAACGGCCGCTGCGACATCGGCGCCTACCAGGTGGATGCTGTCCAAAGCGACGCCCAGCAGGGTCCGGCGAGCTCCGGGCCGGGATCGGCACCTCGCTCACGCGGCGTGGGCGCCATCTCTCTGGCGGTCAGCGGACACGGCAGGCTGCGCGGAGCACGCGGCTCGCGAATCACATTCAATCTCCGGGCTCAGGCCGGTCACAAGAGCGCCACATTCCTCTATGCGGACAGCGCTCGCCACGTTGTGCTCGGCGCCCTGACCGTGACGTCGCTGTCGATCGACCGATCCCGGGGCGTCGCGACCCTCGACGGGACCGGCGTGGACAAGGCCAATCGACGACGGGTTCGCATACAGATTGTGCTGGAGAGTCGCGCTGGGCATGCCACGCTGAGCATTCGCCTCTCGAACGGCTACTACGAGAGTGGGCGCCTGCTCAGCGGCTCGGTCACGTTCGCACAAATCATTTCCAAGTCGTGAACAAGCCGCGCTCGCCCGCCCAACCCTCTGGTAGAACGGACAATCTGATGATCATCGATGTAGCTAACTGTCGTCGCCACGTCGTCGGCCTCTTGGTCCTGGCCATAGGTTTCGGCATGCTCAATGTGCCCGGCGCGAGCGCCGAAACATATTCGGTGAAAAACACTGCCGAATTGACCGCGGCCGTGGCGAAAGCCAACGCCAACGCAGAAACGAACAAGATCGTCCTCGAAGGCGGCAGCTACACGCCCTTGAAATCGCTTGTACTAACGAATACCAGCGGGGCACTGACGATCGAAGGGCCCTCGGGCACCCCGGCGACAAAGGGAAAGGCCGCCACGATCGCTGGAACGTCGGTCGAACCCACCTTCGAGCAACTGTTCGTGATCGAAGCGGGGGTGTCGGTCACGCTCAGGAACCTGGAGATCGGGAACGCCGGCGGCCTGGGGACGGCGGCGATCGAAGTCACGCCGAAAGGCAACCTCACGATCGAAAGCTCCTCGCTCGAGGGCAACACCGGCTCGGGCGTGCTCGTCGATGATGAAGGAGCCCTCACCGTGCGCAACTCGACGATCTCGGACGGCTCGGAATTCGGTGTGCTCGTCGACGGCACGGCGAGCTTCTTCAACTCGACTATCGCGTTCAACACGGACGGCGGCATCCAGAACCTAGGCACGTTGAACCTGACCAATACGATCGTCGCCGAGAACACCGAAAACACCGGCTCCCACGACTGCGACGGAAAAGCAACCACCAGCGATGACAGTCTCGACTCCGATGGCACCTGCGGCGTCGGAGCGCTGAGCGACAAGAACCCGCAGCTGCAGAAATCACTGCTCAACGATGGTGGCACGACACCGCTGCATCCGCTGAAACCGGGCAGCCCAGCGATTGGCGCCGGCGACGAGGCGCAGTGCCCCACAACCGACCAGCGCGGCGCAAAACGTGCGAACCCGTGCTCCATCGGCGCGGATGAATACAACAGCACCCCGCCTACAATCACGGTGCCGGCGGAAATCGTCGTGGAAGCGCAAAGCGACGCGGGAGCGGAAGTGTCCTATGACGCGAGTGCCGCCGGTTTCGAAAACACGATCCGCACCTTCAGCTGCGTGCCGGCATCGGAATCGACCTTCCCGATCGGCACCATCGCCGTCGAATGCACGGCCGTGGACGGCCACGAAAATACGGCTACCAAGTCGTTCAACGTCAAGGTGACGCCGAAAGGCGTGACGCCGGTCGCCCCGACCGTTGCGACCGAACCGGCGTCGTCGATCACGCAGACCTCGGCGACGTTGAACGCCACGGTGAATCCGAACGGCTCGAACGTCACCGAATGCACGTTTGAATACGGCACGAGCACTTCCTACGGGAAAACCGCGTCGTGTTCCTTGCTGCCGGGAGCGGGTACGAGCGCGGTCGCCGTGTCGGCGTCGATCACGGGACTCACCGCGAGCACCACCTACGACTTCAAGATCGTCGCGAAGAACGCGGGCGGCACGAGCGGAGGCCTGAACGCGAGCTTCGCCACGTCGGCGCCGCCGGTCGCCCCGACGGTTGTGACCGGCGCGGCGACGGCGATCGCGCAGACCTCGACGACGCTGAACGCGACCGTGAACCCGAACGGTTCGGAAGTCACCGAATGCACGTTTGACTACGGCACGAGCACCTCCTACGGCAAAACCGCCCCCTGCTCCTTGCTGCCGGGGTCCGGGTTCACTGCCGCCGACG
>Ga0302324_100006557_pt1 | contig 25054 bp, 27 predicted proteins | sample Palsa_T0_1_FD_201949 | JGI IMG/M metagenome (GOLD analysis project Ga0302324, IMG submission 201949) | Peat permafrost microbial communities from Stordalen Mire near Abisko, Sweden - Palsa_T0_1 | ecosystem: Environmental > Terrestrial > Soil > Palsa > Peat permafrost | place: Sweden: Abisko... | reverse complement strand
TGGATGTTCTTCGGCAGCGACCAGGGCGGCAAAACGGCTGCGGTTCTGCGGAGCTTCACGGCCTCTTGCCAGCGGGTTGGTGTCGAACCCTTCGCCTGGTTTAAGGACATCCTTTCCCGCATCGCTCCCCATCCCATCACACGGATTTCTGAGCTTCTGCCGCACAACTGGAAACCCACCCAGGCCTGATTCCAAAAACTTCCAATCGCCGGGACGGGCTTTGAACGGTGGCCCGTCCCGGTGATTCTCAGACGCTTACACGTAACCGGCCCTTGAGAGGACTCCGAACTCCTCGGTCCGCGGGTCAAATCGCACGCGATCACCGTTCGTGCGAAAGCATTCCAACGCGCCCTCTCGCACCGGGCCGATCAAGAACTGGTCGGCGAGCCTCTCATACTGATCTGCATTCCCTACCGAAAACTGTTGTCCGTGCCTGACGAAGTGTCGCTCACGATCATAGCGATGTTTAAAGGGCACGGCACACGTACGGCTCCAGGCACCAACTCGGCATTCAAATTGAACGATCTGGCATGTCATCAGCCGCACGCGCCATGACTGTTACGGCTCCCCCAGGCAACACCTGACTACTTGATTTCCAGGATTTCCTTTTCCTTGATCTTGGCCGCCTGGTCGATCTTCTCCATGTAGCCATTAGTCAGCTTCTGGATTTCGTCGTGGGCCCGCTTATCCTCGTCTTCGGTGATCTTCTTGTCCTTGAGCAGCGCCTTGACGGCCTCGTTGCCGTCGCGGCGAACGTTGCGCAGCGACACCCGATGGTGCTCGGCGACGGCGTGCAGGCGCTTGACGAACTCCTTGCGGCGTTCCTCGGTGAGGGGCGGGATGGGCAGCCGGATCAGCTTGCCGTCGTTGGCCGGATTCAAGCCCAGGTCCGAGACGCGAATGGCTTTTTCAATGGGACCGATTTGCGAGACATCCCACGGCTGGATGGTGATCAGGTTCGGCTCGGGGACGTGCAAAGTAGCCACCTGGTTGAGGGGCGAGGGCGTCCCATAGTAATCCACGCGAATGTGATCGAGAAGACTCAACGTCGCGCGGCCCGTGCGAATGGCGGCCATCTCGTGCTGGAGATCGCCCAGCGCCTTCTCCATGCGGCTCTTCACATGATTTTCGGCGTCCTTCACGGACTCAAAGGCTGGCCCGCCGGGGGCGGCTGTATGTTCGGTTTTCATAGTGGGCTAGTGAATCAGCGTTCCGATGGGCTCACCCATCGTCATACGCATTATATTGCCGGTCGTATTCAAATTGAAAACAATGATGGGCAGCTTGTTGTCACGGCACATGGCAATGGAGGTGGCATCCATCACGCCCAGCGGCTTGGACAGGACCTCCAGGTACGAAACTTCACGGTACATCACGGCGTCGGGAAACTTCAAGGGGTCCTTGTCGTAAACGCCATCGACGCGGGTGGCCTTGGCGATGATCTCGGCGCGAATTTCGAGAGCTCGCAGGGTGGCGGCGGTATCCGTGGAAAAGTACGGATTGGAGGTGCCCGCGGCGAAGATCACGATGCGGCCCTTCTCCAGATGGCGTATGGCGCGCCGGCGGATGTAGGGTTCAGCGACCTCGTGCATTTCAATGGCGCTCATCACCCGGGTTTTCACGCCCATCTGCTCGAGCGCGTCCTGCAGGGCCAAAGAATTGATCACGGTGGCCAGCATGCCCATCTGGTCGGCGGTGACCCGGTCCATCTTCTGGGCGGCAGCCGCCAAGCCACGGAAGATGTTGCCTCCACCGACCACCACGCCCACCTCGACGCCGCTGGCGGCCACGCCGGCCACTTCCGACGCCAGCTCCTTGACTCGATCGGCATGAATGCCGAAGGCGGCGCCGCCAGCCATGGCTTCGCCGCTCAGCTTGAGCAGAATCCGCTTATACCGCGGCACTGGTGTCGGGCGGCCCTTCGCCGCCGGCTTCCACGGCAGCCACGTCGCCCACTTTGTACCGGATGAACCGCGAAACAGTAATATTCTCCTTGAGTTTCGCGATCTTGGTCTTGATCAACTGGCCGACAGTAAGGGTGGCCTCCTTGACGAAGGGCTGCTCGAGCAGGCAGACCTCTTCATAAAACTTTCCCATGCGCCCCTCGACGATGCGATCGACGACGTTGGGCGGCTTGCCTTCAAACAACGCGCGGCCTCGCTGGATCTCGCGCTCTTTGTCGAGCGCCGCGCCCGGCACGTCGTCTTTGGAGATGTAGCGCGGGTCCGCGGCCGCGATGTGCATGGCCAGATCGTGCACCAGCTCCTTGAAGTCCTCGGTGCGCGCCACGAAATCGGACTCGCAATTCACTTCCACCAGAACGCCCAACTGGCCGCCCGCGTGAACATAGGTTCCAATCAATCCCTGCTTGGTGACGCGCGCCGATTTCTTGCTGGCCGAGGCAATACCGCGCTTCCGCAGGATCACTTCCGCCGCGCCGATATCGCCATTGGCCTCCACCAGGGCGCTCTTACATTCCATCATCCCCGCGCCGGTGCGCTCACGGAGTTGCTTTACGAGTTGAGCGGTGATATCCGCCATAATCCTTTTAACCTAAGTGAACTAGAATGGAACCACGGATGGCTGGATTTTTTAGTGTCCGCCCTCTGTGACCGCTTCGGGGACCGGTTCAGCCATTTCCGACGCGGGACCTTTGCGCGGCGCAGCCGCCGGCGGCTCCGGCTCTTCCATCAGCGTCTCGGCCATGATCTTCTCGGCGTACTTCGGATCCACGTACTCGGTATATTCGGGCACCTCTTCGACCGGGGTTTCGTCGGTGACGATCTTCTCGGTCGTGAACTCCTGCTCGCTGGCCAGCGCGCGGCCCTCGACCACCGAATCCGCGATCTTGCTGGCGAACAGGCGTATGGCGCGCAGGGCGTCGTCGTTGCCCGGAATCACGTAGTCCACCTCGTCCGGGTCGCAGTTGGTGTCCACGATGGCCACCACCGGAATACCCAGGCGGCGGGCTTCCTTGACGGCAATGGCTTCCTTGTTCGAATCGATCACAAACAATATATCCGGCAGGCCGGGCATGTCCTTTATCCCAGCCAGATTCGAATCCAGGTGCTTGCGCTCGCGCTCCAGGCGGATGATTTCTTTCTTGGGCCTGCCGGTATAGCCGCCTTCGAGGCTGGCCATGCCTTCCAGCTCTTTCAGCCGCTTGATGGACCGCTGCACGGTGGTCATGTTCGTGAGCAGTCCGCCCAGCCAGCGGTGGTTGACGTAGAACATCTGGCAGCGGGTGGCTTCTTCGGAGATGGCATCCTGGGCCTGCCGCTTGGTTCCCACGAAGAGCACGTTCTTCCCTTGCGCGGCCATTTCGCCCACGAAACGGGCGGCGTCCTTAAACATTTTCAGGGTTTTCTGCAGGTCGATAATGTAGATACCGTTGCGTTCGCCGAAGATGTATTCCTTCATCTTCGGATTCCAGCGCTTGGTCTGGTGCCCGAAGTGAACACCGGCTTCGAGCAATTCCTTCATCGATATTGCGGGCGTAGACTACCTCCTGTAAGTTTCCGTGCGCGAGCCAGATGCGTGGTCCAAGGCGAGATTTACGCGCCAGACCCGGCACAGAGATGTTAAATACATTACCGTTTGGAGAACTGGAAACGCTTGCGCGCGCCCTTTTGGCCGTATTTCTTGCGCTCGTGGCAGCGTGGGTCGCGGGTTAAAAACCCGAGTTTTTTTAATCGGGGCCGCAATTCCACGTTGAACTCGCACAAGGCGCGGGCGATTCCGTGACGCGCGGCGCCGGCTTGTCCGGAAATACCGCCGCCATCCACCAGCATCAAGATGTCGAATTTGTCAGCCGTCTCCGTCGCCAGGAGCGGCTGCCGAACCGATGCGCGGGCGGCTTCAGTCGGGAAATAAGATTCGAACGTCCTTCCGTTAACCGTAAAATCCCCTTTGCCGGGGCGCAGAAAAATGCGGGCCACCGATTCCTTGCGGCGCCCGGTACCAAGATATTGAACGATGCTTGCTGCCACTAATAAACCTTTCGTTATTTCAGAGCCAGTGCGGCCGGCTTCTGGGCCGCGTGCGGATGCTTGTCGCCTGCGTAAACGTTCAGCTTGCGATACATCTGCTTGCCGAGTTTGGTCTTCGGCAGCATGCCCTGGATGGCTTCTTCGATCATGCGGGCGGGCCGCTCGGAGCGCACGCGCCGGGCGCTGGTTTCCACCAGCCCGCCGGGATAACCCGTAAAATGCCGGTAGACTTTGTTGTCGTCCTTCCGGCCGGTGAGCCGCACTTTGGCGGCATTGACGACCACCACGTGATCGCCTGTATCCAGGAACGGGGTAAACGTCGTTTTATGTTTGCCCATCAACAGCATGGCTGCCTTGCTGGCCAGCTTGCCAAGGACTACATCCTCAGCATCCAGCAGATGCCACTGCCGCGCTATACCGTTCTTGGAGGGGAACTCGGTACTCATTTGACACACGTCTCCACTTCGTCGCTGTAAACAATTCTAGCGTAGCGAGCGCTGGCGCGGATGTCAAATGGGCGAAAAGAGGCTGCTGGGTTCTGGGTTCCGGCAAACCGATCTCCCGTCTGCGGTGAGTACGCCATCACCCAGCACCTGCTTTAGGGTTCTGGGTGAACTCCTAACCAGGGGTTTTATGCCGCCGGGATTTCGACGGACATGGTAACGGTGGTCGGCTCGGGAATCGGGTCGCCGTCCTCCCGCATTCCATCCAGATGGAACCCAATGGCTTCGCGGATGTTGCGCTCCGTCTCTGCGATGGTGCGGCCCGTTGACACGCAGCCGGGAAGATCGGGTACGTAAGCGCCGAAACCCGTGCCAGTCTTTTCGATCACAACGGCGTAGTGTTTCATTCCAGATCCTTGCGAACGAGTCCCGCTTGTTTCAGGATACTACTTAACATACCAGGTGAAAGGTCGTCGGAAGGGTGTCCGGGGACGGTGACGCGGCCTGGCTTCACCAAGTGCTTGAACTGCCTGTGGCTGCCCCGTGCGTTGTGCAATGTCCAGCCATCCTTTTCGATGTGCTTGATGATGTCGCGAATTTTCACGCTCTCGCTCCCGTCAAGAAAATTCTGGCCCGTCCGCGTGGCATGTCACCGCGTATCAGCAAGCGTGGGCGGCTGTCCTTCGAGATTGGCGTACGAGGTCTATTTCCTAAGCATGGCGCATTTCCTGGTGTCACGACTTTCCCCAGGATGCCAGCCCGGCATCGACGTCCGCTGGGTGTCGACCCTTGAACAGCTCCTCGATCGTTGCAGGCAGCGGGGGCGCTTCCACTATATTGAGTACTGCCATAGAGCACCCCATTCTCGCCTGTTATAGCGCTTGCTGCTGGATAAGCGCCGTCGCCGTCAAGTCCAGTGAGGCTGTGGAAAACAAAGCAAGTGATCGCCAGACTGAATGCACGATATGTCGAGTTATCTGGCATTCCTAGCTTGTCACAATGTGCATTATCAAAAGCTATACCGCGCCAGACCAAACCACCCGCCCAGAAATGCCCGTAGATACGCAGAATTGCCCATGCGGATACGCACGCAACGGTAGAATGGTAAAGGACTATGGCGATAGACTGGAAGGTGTTCAGCGGCCTCATCGGTGTGGTTCTCGGTTGGCTGCTCGGCATACTGACGCGTCACTTCGAAGAACTTTGGTTCGGGGCTAAGCTCAAAATCGAGTGCGACGTGCCGGGCAATAAGGATGAAAACGATACTCATGTCTACATCAGATTTCTTTTGCAGAACACTAACAAGCGTCGCGTCGCAAAAAGCTGTCGGGCCTATTTGGTGGAACTCCATAATGAGCGGGAAGAACAGAATGTGACGGCTCTGGCAAGATGATGTCCCGTTTGCGATAAGTACGCCAGCGCGCAGAACCTAGCACCCGCTTTAGCCCGCTTTAGCCAGCAGACGTTCCAAATTGCCGCCCAGAATCATCCGGGCCTGTTCCCCGCCAACCTCCAACTCGTAGAGCGCCTGGATCTGGGTCTCGTAAATCTTCGCATGCCAGCCGCGCGGAAAAAAAGAAGAATCCGATCCGAACAGCAGGCGTTGCGGGCCGGCCACTTCCAGAGCTTGGCGGAACACCGTCTTCAAATCCAGCGACTCGGGCTGATAACGGGTCCAACTGTTGGTGCTCGAAGTATCCAGATGCACGTTGGGGCATAGATCGCAGATCATGAGCGTCTCGCGAAAATAGCCGGCGCCGAAATGCGGGATCACAAAGTTGACCTTGGGAAATTCCAGCGCCACGGCGTGCAGGTCGATTGGGTTCGAGTAGCGCATATCGAATAGCGAAGGCAGCGCCAGTTTCCGCCGCACGCCCACCGTGAGGACGCCGCAATGCACGAAGACGACCGCGCCAGGGCGCCGCGCCGCGGCGGCTTCGAACACAGGGCGGACGCGCGGGTCCTGGACCGAGTAGCGATGCATGGCGGGAAACAGACAGATGCCCTGCAGGCGTCCGCCGGCCAGGGCCCTTTGCACGCGCTCAACGCCATCGGGCGCCATGGGGTTCGCCATGAAGAACCCATAGAAGCGATCGGGATAGAGAGAGACCGCGGTGGCCACCGAATCTTCGTCGCCGGGGATACTGGCGATCAAGGCCGCCTTGGCCACGCCGTATTCGTCCAACTCGCTTCTCCAGTCCTCCGCCAGGTCTTCGCAGGAATGGCGGACGCGCCAGCCCAGAATGTTGGCCACTTCCTCCACGGGCCGCCCGCTTTGCGCCGCGAGCGACGAGAAAAAGGCGTGCGAGAAGAAATGGACATGAGCGTCCGAGACGGCGACTTCACCCCACTGGGTGTGCATCAGGTTTCCACTGCGCAAGGCCGGCCGATAGAGCCATCTGAGTGAGACCGGCAACGTTATTGACACCCAGCTTTTTCATGAGCGTCTTGCGATAACTGCGGACGGTCTGTTCGCCGAGGTCCAGCAGCACGGCGATATCCTTGCTGGTTTTGCCATCGGCGATCAGCCGGAGGACCTGCTGCTCGCGCGGCGAAAGCGTTTCCACGGGCGCCTGGCTGGTCCGCAGCTGCAGTTCGCCGCTCTGAATGCGGTGGAGCAGCCTGTCGGAGACTTGCGAGCTGAGGTAGGAGCCTCCTTTAGCCACGTTGCGGAGCGCATCGATCAGATCGCTCGAGGAAGCTCGCTTCAGCACGAAGGCGCGCGCGCCGGAGCGTATGGCGCTCAGCACGGCATTCTCGTCGTCGTAGACGGAGACGATCAGGACGCGGGTTTGCGGGGAGTGCCGCAGGATCTCGGTGGTGGCCTCAATGCCGTTCATACCCGGCAGGCCGATATCCATGATGACCAGGGCGGGATGCGTCTTCTTGCACAATTGCACGGCGTCGACGCCGCTCTCGGCCTCTCCCACGACGCGGAATTCCGAATCGCGCTCCAGAATCGCACGAATGCCGTCGCGCATCAGCTTGTGGTAGTCCACCAGCAGGACATCGTGTGGCATAGGACCGCTTAGATTCTATCCCAAATGGGGGATGGGCGCTGCAAATAGTTTGAATAAAAGGCTGAACAGCGCGGCACGAGATGGAATATTCATATCTAACCGGTGTAGTTGCCGCAGATAGCGTGATTGCTGGAAAATGATACCAGAGGGATGCCAGTTACTCCGCCAGATTCGAATAGTAACGAACTCCCGCTCCCGGTGCGTTCGGCGACCGCCCTCCCTTTCCCGCGGTCGGATCTCGAATCGGAGGTGATCTCTCTGTTCGACCAACTGCGGAACCCGCTGCTCCGTTATGTTCTTTCCATCGGAATACGCGTGCAGGAGGCGGAGGAAATCGTGCAAGACGTGTTTCTCTCGCTGTACCGTCACCTGCGCATCGGCCGGTCGCGCAGCAATCTTCGCGGATGGGTTTTTCGCGTGGCGCACAACCTGGCCCTGAAGCAGCGCGAATCGAGCCGGCGGCAATTGGGGAGCGCGGCGGGGTCGGGCGATCTAGCGGAACGGAGGCGCGACCCCGCTCCGGACCCGGAAGAACAAATGGTCCGTAGCGAAAGGCGCAAGCGTCTGCTGGCGGTGCTCCGCGCGCTGCCCGAGCAGGACCAGGCCTGTTTGTATCTGCGGGCGGAAGGTCTCCGCTATCGGGAAATCGCCGCTGTGCTGGACAGATCGCTAGGGTCCATCTCGATTTCGCTTACCCGTTCGCTCGCGCGCCTGCACCGCGCCGATGGAGGTTAACATGACGATCGAAGATCCTCACCCGTCCGATCAGGAAATGCTGCTTGCGGCCGACGGTGAGCTATCGCCCCGGCGCGAGGCGAGCATTCGCGCGCACCTGGCCGGTTGTTGGGCGTGCCGCGCCAGAATGTCGGAGCTTGAAACCACCATTCGCGATTTTATCGAGCTGCACCGGTCCGGACTCGATCCGGCTTTGCCCGCGGCGGCCGGCCCTCGCGCGCTGCTCAAGGCGCAACTGGCCGAACTCGCGGCCGGCGACCGCCGTGAGTCGCCGCTGCGACTCTTTCCACTCAGTTTCGCACGCACCGTGGCGGTGAGCCTGAGCGCCGCGGTCCTGGCTACAGCGGCTGTAATGCTTCTGACACACTCCTCGCGGTACCAGCGGGAATCGTCCGCCATTCCGGAGGCGAATCTCACGCCCGGCGCCACGCGTCCGGCCACCAGGGAAGATGTTTGCCGTTCCGAGCCGGACCAAAACGCGCGGTTGATCCCCGCATCCGTGCGGCAAAGGGTCTTCGAGAGCTACGGACTCCCCAATGCACGGCCGGAAGCTTACGAGGTGGATTATCTGATTACGCCCGAATTAGGCGGCTCTGACGATATCCGTAATCTGTGGCCGGAGCCCTATTCCAGCACGGTCTGGAATGCGCACGTCAAGGATGCGCTCGAAGATCGCCTGCACGAAATGGTCTGCGATGGAACCCTGGACCTGCGGACCGCGCAACACGACATCGCTTCTAACTGGATTGCGGCTTACAAGAAGTATTTTCATGCCGATAAGCCGCTAGCTCGCTGAGAATCTCCCGCCAACTGTTAACCTGTAACCAGACTGTAAGGACACGCGGGAGAGCCATGGCATATCACTTGAAACTCGGCGAATCGATTCCCGAAGGAATCCGGCGGGTAGTTCGCGAGGAGATGGAATCGGCGGCCGGGCAACTGAGCGGCAAAGGCGCAGCCAACCGCGATGAGGCTATTCACGAAGCGCGCAAGAGCGTGAAGAAGATCCGCGGCGCGTTGCGCCTGTTGCGGCCGGAGCTGGGCGATACCTTTCGCGCGGAGAACACCCGTATGCGCGATGTGGGCCGCAAGCTGTCGGAGTTCCGGGACGCCGGCGCCATGCTCGAAACCTTCGATGCCATGCTTGACAAGTACCGCGGCGAGCTGGGGAAGCACACGCTGGCTTCCGTCCGCACGGGCCTGGCGGCGCGCAAGGAGCAAGTCGAAAAACAAGCCAAAATCGAGCGGGCGCTGAGCAGTATGGCGGGCGCCCTCGGCAGGGCGGACAAGCGTGTCAAAACATGGCCGCTCGCGGCCGACGGCTTCGCGGCCATCGCGCCGGGCCTGGAGGAAACCTTCCGCGAGGGACGCAAAGCGCTGGCCCGCGTGCGGAAGCATCCGCGCCCGGAGAATTATCACGAATGGCGGAAGCGCGCGAAAGACCACTGGTATCATGTCCGGCTACTCGAGAATCTGTGGAACGACGCCATGCAGGCGTACGAGAGGAGTCTGAAGGAGCTGGAAGCCTGGCTGGGCGAAGATCACAATCTGGTGGTGCTCGGCGAAGAGGTGCTGGCGGAGCCCGCGTTTTATGGCAAGGCGGAGGAGATCCGCTTTTTCGGCAGGGTGATCGACAGGTACCACAAAGAGCTGCGCGGCAACGCCCTGGCGACGGGCGCGCGCATTTACGAAGAGAAGCCACGGCAGTTTACCAGGCGCACCCAGCATCTCTGGGACACATGGCAGGCGCAGCCGGCACGGCACGTTGTCGCTCTAAGATAAGGCGCTAAGATAAGTTGGTTATGGCCGTACGCCTGAAATCTCTCTACCAGAAGCTCGGGCGTATCGAAAAAATATTTCTGGTCCTTTTTATCCTGACTTTGACGCTGAGCTATGCGGCCCCCGCTTCCGGCGTCGGGCTGCTGGTGACGTTCGCGGTGTGGATCACCGGCCTCGCGGTGGCCATACGCCTGGCGAAGACCGGCATACGCAAGGCAATCTGGCGCCTGCGCAACCGGCTGATCGTGGCGTATGTGTTCATCGCCGTGGTGCCGATTGCCCTGATCCTGGCGCTGGTGGCGGTGAGCACCTACGAGATGACCGGGCAGATTGCGCTTTACCTGGTCAATTCGGAGCTGGACCGGCGCAACAATATTCTGCGGGGCGCTGCCGCGGCGATCGCCGAAACCCCTCAGGTCAAGCGGCCGGAGATGATTGCGCGCACCAACGACTTCACCAGGAGGCTTTTTCCCGCAACGGAAGTGCTGCTGCGCGATGGCGCCGAATACCGCTATCCGGCGTCTTCGGACATCACCGCTCCGCCGGCGGGGTGGCAAGATAAGGACGCGAGTGGCCTCGTGGTCAGGAACGGGAAGCTGTACAGTTGGGCGCTGGCGAGGTCCGGCGGGACGTCGGTAACCATCATTGCGCCCGTCCATCAGGACTTCCTGTCGGATCTGGTGCCGGGTCTGGGCGACGCGGATTTCCGGGTCTTGTCCGGTTTGAACGGGCCGTTGAAAACCGGCCTGAGCGCCGCCACGCCGGGCGTCCACGCGGCGCGCATTCCACCCAAGCACAATTTGCTCGACATACAGGTGCATGGCGCCGCGCCGGTGCCGATCATGTATTGGGACTCGCCCGGCAGCAAAGACAAAGGTTTGCTGCTCATGCGCACGCGCATATCGGCGGTGCTCGGCACGGTTTTCGGAAGCAATATTTTCCTGGGCGACATTCAATACGGCCAGGTAATCTGGGTGTTGTTTCTGGTGACGGTCACGCTGTTTCTGATCGTGGAGCTGATCTCGCTGATCATCGGCGTATCCATCTCGCGCACCATCACCAGCGCGGTACACGAATTGTACAAGGGCACGCGCCGGGTCAAGGAGGGAGATTTCTCGCATCGCATTCCGGTGCGCGGAGACGACCAGCTCGCGGAGCTGGGCGCGTCCTTCAATACCATGACCGAGAACCTGGAGCGGCTGATCGTGGTGGCCAAGGAGAAGGAGCGTTTGGAATCGGAGCTGGAGATCGCCCGCGAGGTGCAGAGCCAGCTCTTTCCCAAAGACGTGACGGGTCTGAAGACGCTGACTCTCACCGGCGTCTGCAATCCCGCGCGGGTGGTTTCGGGCGACTATTACGACTTCATGTGCCTGGCCGATGCCTGCCGTGCATTCGCCATTGGCGATGTCGCGGGGAAAGGCATCTCGGCCGCGCTGTTGATGGCGGCCATTCAATCGACCATGCGGATGCAGCTTACGACGGACGTCGACGGCGCCGCCAGTGAATGCGTCCGCGGCGCTTACAGCCTCTCCACGGCGGCCATGGTGTCCCGACTGAACAAGCTGTTGTATGCCAATACTTCGCCGGAGAAGTACGCCACTTTCTATTTCGCGCTATACGACGATCTGACCAGGACGCTGACTTATACCAACGCCGGGCACCTTCCGCCCATTCTGGTACACAATGGCGCAGCCGAGCTGCTGGAAGTCACCGGCACGGTAGTGGGGGCCTTCCCCTACGCGGACTACGAGGAAAAGAAGGTGCAGATCGAGAGCGGCGACCTGCTGGTGGCTTACACCGACGGCATCGTGGAGCCCGAGAACGAATATGGGGAGATGTTCGGCGAGCAGCGGCTCACCGATTTGCTGGTGAAGAACGCCGACCGGGATTCGCCCGAGATTATCGCGCGGGTGATGGAAGCGGTGGCCCAGTGGACCGGCGCAACGGCCGAACTGGCGGACGATATGACCATGCTGGTAGCGAGGAGACCGTGAAAGTTCTGACCGCCGTCCAGATGCGGGAGGTAGACCTTCGCACCGTCGCCATGGGCATTCCAGGCCTGGTGCTGATGGAGAACGCCGGGCAGCGCGTGGTCGAACTGCTGGCCCGGAAATTCGCTCCGCTGGCCGGGCAGCGCATCGCGATCTTTTGCGGGAAAGGCAATAACGGCGGCGATGGCATGGTCGTGGCGCGCCAGCTTTTCACGAGGTTCCACCCCCTCGCTCTGCACGTGGTATTGGCGGCGGCGCCCGAAGAACTCAAGGGCGATGCGGCCGCGAACTACCGCATGCTGGCGGTATGCGGCTGCCCTGTGGAGCGGACCATCCCCGCGGAGGCGCGCCTCGCGACGGTGGTGGTGGACGCGCTATTGGGGACGGGCATCAATGGTCCGGCCACTGGCGCGATGCTCGAGGGCATTCGCCAAATCAACGGCGGCTTTCCGCTGGCGAAAGTAGTGGCGGTGGATATTCCGTCCGGTATGCCGAGCGATTCCGGCGAACCGCTGGGCGAACAGGCGCGCGCCGATTATACGGTGACCTTCACGGCTGCCAAGCCGGGGCAGGTGCTGTCGCCGAATTGCAATGCGGTGGGCAAGCTGACCGTAGAAGCCATTGGCAGCCCGCCGGAGCTCTACGACGCGGATGATTCCATCTGGCTTTCGCTGACGGAGCCGGCGTTGTTCCGACACTTGCTCGCGCCGCGCCCGCGGGACTCCAACAAAGGCGGCTTTGGGCATGTGCTGGTGATTGCCGGGTCCCATGGCAAGACCGGCGCTGCGGCCATGTCGGGAATGGCTGCGCTACGCTCCGGCGCCGGGTTGGTGACGGTGGCATCGGCCGAATCAGCGATCGACGTGATCGCGGGGCATGCCGCCGAGCTGATGACCGTGGCGCTTGACGGCGACCGTCTCGAAAAAATCGCGGAAAAGAAAGACGTGGTGGCGATCGGGCCGGGCCTCGGGACGCATCCGGATACTGTCGCGATGGTGCGGCGCGCGGTCGCGGAATTCCGGCAGCCGATGGTGGTGGATGCGGATGCGTTGAATGCGCTGGCCGGCTCGGAGTGGTCGGGGGGCGGCTGGCTGCGCGTGCTCACCCCGCATCCCGGCGAGATGGCGCGGCTCACAGCGAAGAAAATTCCGGAAATCCAGGCCGATCGCGTAGGGGCGGCGCGCGGGCTGGCTACTTCGCGGCAGGTCTGCCTGGTGCTGAAAGGCGAGCGCACTTTGATCGCTTTTCCGGATGGGCGCGTGTGGATCAATCCGACCGGCACGCCCGCCATGGCGACCGGCGGCACGGGCGATATTCTGACGGGCCTGATCGCCGGTTTTCTGGGGCAGTTTCCGAAAGAGCCCGATATAGCTATCGCCGCGGCGGTCTACCTGCATGGCCTGGCCGGACAATTGGGCGCGGCGGCGCTTACCGAGCAATGCCTGGTGGCCACCGATCTGCTCCACTATCTGCCAGCGGCGATGGAGGAGTGTGCCCGTCTTCCGAACGGCCTCTGAGGAGGAAACCATCGCGCTGGGCGAGCGCCTGTCGCGCGAGTTGCCGCGGCGAGGCACCGTGCTGTTGACCGGCAACCTGGGTGCGGGCAAGACCACGCTGGCGAAAGGCCTGGTGAGAGGGTTAGGTGCGGCTAATCCGGAAGAAGTCTCCAGCCCCACCTTCACGCTCATCCATGAATATGGCTCGCCGCCCGCCGTCTACCACGTGGACCTCTACCGGCTCGACAACGCCGACGAAGTGGCCACGTTGGGGCTAGACGAGCTGTTCGACCGCGATGCGCTGGTGCTGGTGGAATGGGGCGAGCGCTTCCCCGAGCTGATGCCGGCGGACCGGATTGAGATCCGGTTGCGGGCCACGGGTGAGAATGAGCGCGAGATTGAAGTACGTTTACACTAAAAGAGACGTCGGAATTTACTGCGGTGTCCCAAATAACTCTTGACGATCGGCGTGGGGCGGTCCCCCTGGACCGCGCCGGAGCCCCTGCTCCGGCTGCCGCCCGACCAGGGGGTCTGGCAGCGGGCGAGGGCGCCCGCCCCACCCTTCACACCTTATGAGCGGGCCGGATTCGAATGGCTCCAGCGTAGCCGTGCTGGCGGAAAAGCCTTCTGTAGCACGGGACATCGCGCGCGTCGTCGGCGCCACCAAACAGGGCCAAGGCTATCTGCACGGCAATGGCTATGTCGTCACCTGGGCGATCGGCCACCTTGTTGCCCTCGCGCAGCCCCACGAAATCCAGCCGGAGTGGAAGCGCTGGAGCCGCGAGTCACTGCCAATGTTGCCGCGCGATTGGCCGCTGGTGGTCTACGAGAAAACCAAAGACCAGTTCGAGGTTGTCCGGAAAATCCTGACTTCGCCGCGCATCTCGCGCCTGATATGCGCCACCGACGCGGGCCGCGAGGGCGAACTCATCTTCCGTTACATCTATGAGGCCGCCGAATGCCGCAAGCCGTTCAGCCGCCTCTGGATTTCCTCGCTCACGCCGGACTCGATCCGCAAAGGTTTCGCCGAGCTGAAGGATGGCTCGGAATACGATCCCTTGGCCGACGCCGCGCGGGGCCGCAGCCGCGCCGACTGGCTGGTAGGCATGAATCTCTCACGCGCCTACACCCTGGCGATGGGCGACGAGCTTTCCGTCGGCCGCGTGCAGACGCCTACTCTGGCCATGCTGGTCGAGCGCGAGCTGGCCATACGCGCCTTCGTGCCGGAAGATTACATCGAGGTGGCCGCCACATTCAAACCGTCCGGGCCGCCCTCGGGCACACCTTCCAGCAATGACTCCAAATACCAGGGCACATGGTTCCGCGAGCCGGTGAAAGACTCCGTCCAGATGGCCATGCGTCTGCCGGCCGATGGCGAAGAGGCCGGCCGCATTGTCGCGCGCGCGCGCACCGGCGAGGCGCGCATCGCTTCCGTCGAATTGCAGACGCAGCGCATGTCTCCGCCGCAGCTCTACGACCTGACCGAGCTGCAGCGCCACGCCAACCGGCTATACGGGTTCAGCGCGCAGAAGACTCTGGAGGTGGCGCAGGCGCTTTATGAAAGCCACAAGCTGATCAGCTATCCGCGCACCGATAGCCGCCATCTTTCGCAGGATGTGGCGGGCACGCTGCCGGCTATCGTGCGCGCGATCGAGCAACCTTATCGAGAGCTGCTCGCGCCCGGCACTGGCGAACGGCCGCTGGGACGCCGCTTCGTGGACGATACCAAAGTCACCGATCATCACGCTATCATCCCGACCACCGTGCACGCCGGCGCACTCCCGCCTGACGAGGGCAAGATCTACGACTTGATCTGCCGCCGCCTGCTGAGCGCCTGGCACGACGACCACGTATGGGCGGTCACGACGGTGATCACCGCCATCTCCAACCCCGGTGTGATCGACCACTATCACACCACCGGCGCCGCCGTTCAGCAGGCAGGCTGGAAGGTGCTCGACGTGATTCCGGAGCGGCGGCGCGAGCGCGCACCGGAGACGCCTGTCCTGCCGCCGGGACTGAAGCAGGGCCAAGCGCAAACCGTGCTCGATGTCGAAGCAATCAAAAAGAAGACGAGGCCGCCCAAGCGCTTCACCGAAGCTACCCTGCTCACTGGCATGGAAACCGCCGGAAAAACGCTCGATGAAAAAGAACTCTCCGACGCCATGAAAGAGACCGGCCTGGGCACTCCCGCGACACGCGCGGCGATCATCGAGGTGTTGCTCAAGCGCGGCTACATCGTGCGCGAAGGGAAGACTCTCGAGGCTACCGACAAGGGCGTTCATCTCATCGAAGTGGTGCATCCGGAGGTGAAGAGCCCGGCCATGACCGGCCAATGGGAAGCCTATCTCAAGCGCATCCAGAAGGGCGCCGCGAAGCTCGGGCCGTTTATCGAAGGAATTGAAAACTACGTCCGCGAAGTGGTCGGCAAAGTCGGTCACGAAACCCCGCCTTCCCCGCCGCCAGCGGACACCCCGGCCGTCATCCATCATGCCCCGGCTTTGCGAAGCGACGGCAGTCTGATTGATCTGCTGCAACAAACCTTCGGCTACGAATCCTTCCGTCCCAATCAGGAGACCGTCTGCAAGGCCGTGATCGAGGGCCGCGACGTGCTCCTCGTCATGCCCACAGGTTCGGGAAAGTCTCTTTGCTATCAGCTTCCGGGCGTGGCGCGCGGGGGTACCACGCTGGTCATCAGCCCGCTCATTGCCCTGATGGAGGATCAGACCGCCAAGCTGAAGGAGATGCACTGCGCGGTAGAGCGGATACATTCTGGCCGCGATCGCGCCTCGTCGCGGCAGGCTTGCATCGATTATCTGGCCGGCAAGCTGCAGTTCCTTTTGATAGCGCCGGAGCGCCTGCGTGTCCCAGGCTTTCCCGAGATGCTGGCCAAGAGAAAACCGTCCCTGGTGGCCATCGACGAAGCCCATTGCATCTCGCAGTGGGGCCACGATTTCCGCCCGGACTATCGCATGCTGGGCCGCTACTTGCCGAGCTTCCGTCCCGCGCCGGTGATCGCCATGACCGCCACGGCCACCTCCATAGTGCAGAAAGACATCGTCGAGCAGTTGGGGCTGACCGAGCCGGCTCTCTTCATCCACGGCTTCCGGCGCGACAACATCGCGGTCGAAATAGTGGAGGCCCCGCCCGGCGAGCGCGCCGAACTGGCCCGCGAACTGTTGCAGCCGGACGATCGCCGCCCTGCCATTGTGTATGTGCCCACGCGCCGCGAAGCCGAGAGTTTCGCCGCCGAACTGGCGCACGATTTCCCCGCGGCAGCCTATCATGCCGGCCTCGAATCCGACCGGCGCAAGAAGGTGCAGGCCGCTTTTCTCAACGGGGAATTGCAAGTCACCGTGGCCACCATCGCTTTCGGCATGGGTATCGACAAGCCCGATATACGGACCGTGATTCATACCGCGCTGCCCGGCTCGCTCGAAGCTTACTATCAGGAGGTCGGGCGCGCCGGCAGAGACGGCGATCCATCGCGCGCCATCCTGATGCATTCCTACGCCGACCGGTTCACTCACGACTTTTTTTTCGATCGGGATTATCCAGACGTCTCCGTGCTCGAAAGCATCTTCGCCAAACTCTCCGCAAAGCCGCTGCCCAAGGAGGCTCTCCTGCGTCTGGTGCAACTCAATTCCGACGTCTTCGACAAGGCCCTCGAAAAGATCTGGATCCACGGTGGCGCGCTGATCGATGCGGCCGAAAATGTCCGCCGCGGCAGTGACGCCTGGCGCGAGCTATACGTGGCGCAGGCCGAGCACAAGCTGGCCCAGATCGAGGATATGATCCGCTATGCCCAGGCAAGCGACTGCCGCATGCTCGGGCTGGTGCGGCATTTCGGCGACTATGCGGACGCGCAGAAGCGTTGCGGCATTTGCGATTTTTGCGCGCCGGACGAATGCATTGCGCAGAGCTTCCGGCCCGCCTCCAATGCCGAGCGAAATGCGGCGGGGCGCATCTTGAGCGCTCTCAAGAAGACCGGCCGCAAAGCCACCGGCCGTTTGCATGGCGAGGTCTTCGCGGACTATTCGCTCGACCGCGATTCCTTCGAGCAGGTGCTCGGCGCCATGGCCCGCGCGGGATGGGTGGAGTTGACCGAAGCTTCTTTCCAGCAGGAGGGCCGGCGCGTCGCTTACCGCCTGGTCAGCCCGACCGCGGTTGGCCGTGCGCTCGATGAATCGGCGCTGCCCGCCTTCGATATGAAGCTGGAGATCGACGCAGCGCCCAGGGTTCGCAAGAAGGCCCGCGGCGCCCGAGTGCGAAAAACGGAGAAGGCCGTGTCGCCCATCAATGCCGCCCTGGAGCGCGCGCTGCGAGCGTGGCGGCTGGCCGAAGCCAGGCGGCGCGAGGTGCCCGCCTTCCGCATCCTGTCCGACAAAGCTCTTCAGGCCATAGCAGCCGATAAGCCCGCCAGCATTCGCGAACTGCTGGAAATTCCCGGCATTGGACCCAGGCTCGCCGAGCAATATGGCTCCCAGATCTTCCAGATTCTCTCGCACCAATAGGACTACTGAATCGTGCTCGCGCCCTCGATACCCAAATCCGTGGCCAGCACGTTCTTGTTGATGTGCTCGTCCAAATTGATCGTGTAGGTTTCCTTGGACTCGATCAGCACGGGCGAGTGCGTGGCGCAAATGATGCGGAATTTCTTGACGTCCGCCAGTTCCAGAAGCATCTTCAGAATGCGTCGCTGATTGGAAACCGAAAGAGCCATCTCCGGCTCGTCCAGCAGCAGGACCGTGCCGTCGGGGAGGCTCGGGAAATTCTCCCGGAACATGCTCAGCATCACTTGTCCATGGCTGGCCATCTGCAGGAATTCCTGCATGCGTGGATCGTCTTTGAAGAACTCCGGATTAGTGCGCGGGTTGTGTGCTTCGGCATCGAACAGATAGATCTCGCCGATAAGCACGCCCCCCGCATCCAGGCGGTAAATGTAGCCGTCCACCTGCTGGCCGCGCAGCGCGTAGTAGATGGAATGCAGCAGCGTCGATTTTCCGGAGCCGTTTTCACCTTGTAGCATGATCAGCGGATGCGATAGATCCACAATCATAGGCATGTGAAAATTCAAGTTCACGAAAACGGGGTGCGCCAGAATCTTGAGAAACATGAATTCCTCAGCATACCAGGACCGTATAGTAAAATGGCCGCGAAAGCGAGAACCGAAAATGAGAATGCAAACGTGTGTGGTGTTGACCGGCCTGCTAGTGGCGGCCGGGGCGTTCGGCGCGGACGATGGCGGCGGATGGATTAGCATGTTCGACGGCAAGACGCTGGAGGGCTGGAAAGCGGCGGATAATCCCGAAAGCTGGTCCGCCAAGGACGGCATGATCGTCGGCGATGGTGAGCGCAGCCACCTTTTCTACATGCTGCACGAGTGCGAGAACTGCGAATTCAAGGCCGAAGTCAGGATCAACCATGGAGGTAACTCCGGCATGTATTTCCGCGCGAAGTTCGGGCCCGAGTGGCCTCACGGCTACGAAGCCCAGGTGAACAACACGCACGAGGACTGGCGGCGCACCGGCAGCCTGTACGGCTTCTCCGACATTAAGGAGCAACTCATCCCGGACGATACCTGGTGGACGCAGCAAGTCATCGCCAACGGGAATCACATCATTATCAAAGTGAATGGCAAAGTGGTGGTGGATTATGTCGACGCGAAGAACACCTACCAGAAGGGCTTGCTGGCATTGCAGCAGCATAATAAGGGAAGCGTGGTGGAATTCCGTAATCTCATGATGCGGCCGTTGCCGCCGGAGAAACCTTGACAGTCAGTGTCAGACTCTGGCGCTGGTGTGTCCAGGCGTACGCCCTGCTGTGCATCGCAGTGGTGATCGCTATATGGGCATTTCATGCGGCGTATCCGCAATATGAAGGCATTCCGCGATGGCTGTTTATCTTTGTCCAGCTCCCAGCTATGGGCATTGAGATCCTGCCTGTAATCCTGTCGATCGATATTGTCCTGGCAGTGAAGGGCATTTATCGAAGGCGAACCATTGTCGTGCAGGTGATTTTACTGGCGATTGCTTGGTGTTTTTGTCTGCAAGGCTTGCGGCAGAGTCCACCACCGCCGCCGAAATTTGGGCTTACCGTCCGAGGAGCGTGTCACTCCGCGTACAGTTCCGTAATCTCATGATGCGGCCGTTGCCGGCGCAGAAACCCTGACCGACAGCTCGCCGTGTTGGTTACGACTGGTACGCACGGTGATCTCCACGTCCTGACCAAGAGCGGCGAGAAACTCGATCAGGCGACCGACGGAAAAGCTACCGGATCGATTGCGCATGAGCAATGAGACATGCGGTTGCTTAATCCCGAGGACCTTCGCAGCCTCGGTCTGGGTCATGCCACGCTGCCGGATGATGCGATAGATTTGCAGTGTCAGCCGGGTCTTCATCAATTCCCGTTCGGGGTTCGGAAGTCCAAGGTCAGAAAACACGTTGCCGCTGCCTTCGGTAATGAGGGCTGCAGGTTTATCTTTCTTTAAGGATTTGGTCTTCATTTCAGTTCTGCCTTCCTCTGTAATCGCGTTCCGCCTCAGCCAGCCGTAGCCGGATCAGATCGATGTCCCTCTTCGACGTGGCTACGCCCTTCGTGGATTTTTTCTGGAAGGCGTGCAGCATATATACGGCGTCCTGAAAGCGTACTGTGTAGACAGCCCGCCAGGTGTCGCCGGCATGTGATGCAACGATCTCGACGACGCTGCGGCCACCGAAGCCTCTCATGGCCTTCGCCGCCGGATCGGTTTCGCCTCTCTGGGCTGCATAAAGGGTTTGGCCGATGTCGCTTCGGATCTTTCGCGGGAAGGAACGAACATCCTTCCGCGAAGACCCAACCCACCTGATCGGCCTGATCTGCTCACCATCCATTTTATACCAATATACCTCTATTTGTATCACGGTCGTGTGCCCGGCATTGCGCGCGACTGCCCTAACGAGCGAGCAACACTATGCCACCCAGCACCAGCAGAGCGCCGGCAGCCCTGCGCATACCGACCTCTTCCTTGAGCACCAGCTTCGCCAGCAGCGTCTCGATGATGAAACTTGCCGCCGAGGCGGGCACCGCAAAGCTGAGCGGCTCGGCCTGCACCAGAGCCATGAAAGCAAAAAAGGAGATCGCCAGGCACACGATCGAAAGAATCAACTCACGCCGTCTGACAATAGTCTTGAGCAGCCGCACCAGGCCCCGCGCTCCGATCGATTGTTCGCCGGCTCTCTTCATCTCATGGCTCTGCAGCAGGTCGCTCAACGCCGTCGCTCCGACTACGATGCTCAGCAGCAGCCACTTCATTGGGATTCTTCCCCGTACTTCGTGGTGTTCCGCGATGTCGAGCCCACCAGCGCCGTGCCCACAAAAATCAGCACGGTTCCGAGCCACTGCCGCGTGGTTACGTCCTCGTGCAGAAACAACTTGCCGAACAGCGCGGCCAGCACGTATCCGATCGCCGTCACAGGCAGCACAAAACTCAGGTCCGCCAGACTCAACAAGGCCAGGCGCGTGAGCAGAGACAGAATCAGCATGGCTATGCCCAGAGCCACGAACGGGTCCAGCATCGCGCGAATATAAACCGCCGGATGGATCGAGAGCGCCTGCGGAAAATGTTTCGTGCCCCAGGCCAGAGACAAATTGCCAAAGGGTCTGAGTAAGACAAATAGGAGTAAGAGAGCGTAAGTGCGTATAGTTTTGGCGTGGCTGGAAGTATCCTCCATATGATTAATGATGGAACTGGCCGCCTGCTACCTTCGGCTTCAACCCGGGCTGTGAGCGAAACCACTCCAGGTGGCGGCGGATGTCACGCACCAGCATGTCCGCCAGGTCGCGTGTGAACCCGTTGCGTACCACTACCCGTTGCACGACTAAGTCTTGCCGGTTCGCCGGCATCGGGTAGGCCGGTACTTGCCACCCACGATCGCGCAACCGGTCCGCCAGATCGTAGAGCGACCAATGCGCGTCCTGCTTTAACGCCCACGCGAAAACGGGCAGATCCGTTCCCTGGCTGACGAGCGCGAACGGGCCGATCGCGGTGATCTCCTTTGCAAGATAGATGGCTACCTCCTGGCAAGCTCGGTGAATGGCGCGATACCCGGATTTCCCAAGCCGGATCAGGTTGTAATATTGCGCGACCACCTGGCTCGCGGGCCGGGAGAAATTGATCGCTAACGTGGGCATCGTTCCACCGAGATAGTCGACATTGAAGATCAGGTCCGGGTGCAGATCCGAGGCTTCGCGCCAGATTACCCAGCCTACGCCCGGATACACCAATCCGTATTTGTGCCCCGATGTATTGATGGACTTCACGCGCGGCAACTGAAAATCCCACCGTAACTCCGGCTGCAGGAACGGCGCGACAAAGGCCCCGCTCGCGCCATCCACGTGAATCGGGATATCCAGGCCGGTCCTCTCCTGCAGCCGGTCCAAGACGCCGCTCAGCGCCTCTACGTCCTCATAGTCTCCGGTGAAAGTGCTGCCCAGAACCGCGACGACGCCGATGGTATTCTCGTCGCACATCGACGCGGCCCGCTCCGGGTTTGTCACGAACAGGTTGCCTTCGATAGGAACGGAGCGTTCTTCAATATCCCAGTAGCGGACGAACTTATGCCAACACACTTGCGTGTTACTCCCCATGACGATGTTGGGCCTGTCCGCGGACTTGCCCGCCTTGCGCACCCTCTCGCGCCAGCGCCACTTCAATGCCAGCCCGCCGAGCATGCACGCTTCGCTCGATCCGATCGTCGACGTTCCGAGCACGCCCTCGGGGTCCGGAGCGTGCCAGAGCTCGGCCAGCATGTGGACGCACCGCATCTCCAGTTCCGCCGTTTGCGGGTATTCATCCTTATCGACCATGTTCTTGTCGAATGTCTCAGTCATCAACTTACAGGCTTCCGGCTCCATCCATGTGCCGCAGAAGGTAGCCAGGTTGAAGCGGGAGCTGCCGTCCACCAGCAGTTCGTCGTGGATCAGATGATAAGCCGTGCCCGGCGGCATACCTTCCTCGGGAATGGCGTGCCGGGGAGCGGGTCCCAGCAGCCACTGCCGGGCGTACATGGGTCGCATCACGCGAAGAGGATCGTGTGTGGGATGACTGGTTTCGTCCATAGGGGGGAATACGACTGTATCACCCCTCGGTTTCAATCGCGCTACATCAGTTCCAATAGTTGCGATCGAGGCTGCGATATTGGACGGCTTCCGCGACGTGCTTGGCGGAAATAGTTTCGGATGCGCCCAGATCGGCAATGGTGCGGGCCAGCTTGAGCACGCGGTCGTGCGCGCGGGCAGAGAGTCCCATGCGGCGGACGGCCATTTCGAGGGTGCGTTCTCCGGTTTCGTCCAGCGCGCATAGCTTGCGAATGAGGCGCACCGGCATCTGGGCGTTATAGAAGCCGCGCGCCTGCTGCACGGCGCGGGTGCGCTCGACGCGCGCGCGAATATCGGCGGATGACTCGCTCGTGTCCACGCCGCGCATTTCCTTATACGGCACGGCGGGAATTTCGATGTGAATGTCGATGCGGTCGAGCAGCGGGCCGCTGATCTTGCCGAGATAACGCTGGATCATGCCGGGCGTGCAGTGGCACTCGCGCGTGGCGTCACCGTAAAAGCCGCACTGGCACGGGTTCATGGCGGCCACCAGCATGAAGCTGGCCGGGAATTTCAGGGTCATGTTGGAGCGCGCGATGGTCACCGTGCCATCTTCCAGGGGCTGGCGCAGCAGCTCCAGAACATTGCGCGGGAACTCGGGGAACTCATCGAGAAAGAGCAGGCCATGGTGCGCCAGGCTGACCTCGCCGGGGCGGGCCATCCCGGAGCCTCCGCCGATCAGGCCGGCGTCGGAGATGGTGTGGTGCGGCGCGCGGAAGGGGCGCTCGCCCAGCAAGCCGCCGCCGCCGGGCAGCAAGCCGGCGATGCTATGTACCTTGGTGGTTTCGATGGATTCGGCGAACGTCAGCGGCGGCAGGATGCCCGCCAGCCGCTTGGCGAGCATGGTCTTGCCGGAACCCGGCGGCCCGATCATAAGTACGTTGTGCCCTCCACAGGCCGCGACTTCGAGAGCGCGCTTGGCGGTAGCCTGGCCGCGCACGTCGCGGAAATCCACGAAGGAGCCGTCCGGCCCGGGCATCTGCAGAACGGCCACGGAAGGCGAGAACTGTTCCGGGTTCGCGATCAGCGCCACCACTTCCGAAAGATGCCTGACCCCGTATACGCTTACGCCTTCAACTACTGCTGCTTCGGCTGCATTAGCCAGCGGCAGCACCAGGTTGGCGATCCCATTGGCCCGCGCGCAGACCGCCACCGACAGAGCTCCCCGCACCGGCCGTATGCAGCCATCCAAAGACAACTCGCCGAGGAAGAGATGCTGATCGAGCGGACCTACCACGCCCATCGCCCCCAGGATGCCCATGGCCATCGGCAGATCGAAACCGGCGCCTTCCTTGCGCACGTTGGCCGGCGCCAGGTTAATGGTGACTGCCTTATTGGGATAGCCGAAACCGGAATTGATCAGAGCGGATTTGATGCGCTCGCGGCTCTCGCGAACGGCCGTATCCGGCATTCCAACCATGACGAAGTCGCGCGCCGAGCCAGACGAATACATGTCGACTTCGACATCGATCAGATGAGCATCAATGCCATAAACGGCGGCGCTGCGGGTTCTGAACAGCGCCATTGGGCGGGGTCTTTCTAAACCGCAGTATAACCGAATGCGCGCTATACTTGGGAAAGGCTTTCGGCAGCCGGCTGGAGTGGCGGAACTGGCAGACGCACGGGACTCAAAATCCCGCATCCTTCACTGGGTATGAGGGTTCGACTCCCTCCTCCAGCACCACAGAGAGCCAAGGGTTAGCAGGCTTTCTTAGGTCCAACCGGCAAATTGAGGGGCCTATCCCAATGACGGCGGTTCGGGCTTCGCATCCCTCCGCGAGAAAACCCCGCACTCAAGCCATATGAGCGACCCCGGCGTTGCGCAATCAACGGCTGCCGCGATTTTCGCGACATGCCCCTTGATGAGAGGCCAAGCATTCGCCGATAGGCATACCAGAGCAATGTTTTGACCCGAGAAGTTCTGTTCGTATTCAAGAGTTTTATCCCCCGTTAAGAGGACATCGAAGCCAGCTTCGATTGCGGCCTTCAGAAGCGCGCCGTTCTTGTACCCCGCCAATCCCGCATACGCAACCGTTACAGCGTCAGGCACGTGATTGCGCAGGGCGTCTGGAAGGCATTCATCCAAAAGCACCCTCGTGCTCACGGCACGGGCTGGTGCTTATGAGCGAAGGCGATCACCTCGCGAATGGTGCTGACCGGAAGCGTCGGGTAATTCTCGGCAATCTCCTCCACTGGCGAGCCAGCCTCGAAGTTCTCGACGATGGTATCCGGCTCAATGCGCGTGCCCTTGATATTTTCCCGCATCTCAACACCCTTTGCACAGGCGGGGGCCCGCTATAGCAGCGCGACCGCCGAAGTACTCTTCCTTCATGCGACGCAGCATATTCTCATCCAAGGATGAGCCTGGAGGCGGGAGCGAAGCGACCCGCCGCCAAGACTCCTTTCTGACCTGATTTTGCGCAGTCTCGCTGCCGACCATCGGGAGGCCCTGCAGAGCTCCAACCG